>JAAIGG010007370.1_pt1 | contig 15613 bp, 16 predicted proteins | sample 6487391 | NCBI WGS metagenome assembly JAAIGG01 (sample SAMN13974130, study PRJNA590717) | phyllosphere metagenome | biome: asymptomatic weeds; feature: pooled weeds collected from a community garden; material: weeds; isolation source: pooled asymptomatic leaves from various weed species from...
CAGGGCGAGCCAACCGTGCGCGCCGCCATCGTCGAACCCTGGAGCAACAGCCCCGTCGAGGGGCAGGTCAACCGCCTCAAGCTGATCAAGCGCAGCATGTACGGTCGCGCCGGATTCGATCTCCTGCGCCAGCGCGTCCCGCATGCTGCATGAGCCGGGATCGGCAAAGCTTGATCGGATGCCAAACCTTCAGCACCGAAAGTGCGGAAGAACCAGAATTGGACGCTGTTTGACAGTCCCGTGACGCTAGAGGCTGTCTCAAGCGGGCGAATTGCGAGCCGTGTGAAGCCGGATCCCTACGCGACTGCCCTATGACTGCGACGCGGTCGGGAAGAAGGGTGCCTGCAGCATTCGCTCGATTGCCGTTGATAAGGTCGCAGTTGAGATCTCTTTCATGTCAGTGTATTTCGTGATAAAAAAATTGCATACTGCACCGTATCGTTCATTATTTTACCTAATATCAGTCCTGATGTAGCGAGGTTCTTTAAATTCAAGCCGCCATGCCGGCACGAACTGCTGAGGGTGACAGTCCATATTCCCTCCGGAAAGCGCGACTGAAGTACGCTGGATCGCTGAAGCCTGATTGGCTCATGATGCTCAAGACCGAGAGGCTGGGCCCTATCCCCGCCGCAAGACGATCCCGGGCATGATTGAGGCGGTATTTGCGCAGGTACTCCATCGGGGTGGTGCCCTTACCCTTGAAGCATTCCTGCAGCCGTCGGGTTGAAACGCCGGTTGCCGCGGCGATCTCGTCGACGGTCAAGTCTTCCCGGTGGAAAGCTGTTGCGATGAAGGCCGATGCTCGCAGCACGGTGAGTTCGCATGTTTCGGAGCCTTCGCCGTTGCTTCCAATCATGCTGGCCAGCGCAGGGGCCGCGATCTCTATGCCAGCCTCGATCAGTTTGTTCGCCGCATCGTCGGCGATATCGTCGAGCTGGTTCGACAGGTTCTGCCAGAAGTTTTTTGCGACCCCTGCCAGTGCGGCGTCTGGCGCCATGGCCTTGCCGGTATAGAATCGCAGGTTTCCAAGGTTCCTTTCGAGTCGGGCTCGGTCGATCACGATGGCGATGGTGCGGAAATCCGCTGAGGTCTCAATCAAGAACGGGCGCGCGCTTTCATAAAGGAACAGGCTGCCTTTTCTCGCGATAGCGAAGCGTCCGTCCTGTGACAGGCGGCAATGACCATCAAGGACGATATTGAATAGAACCGCATCGGAACTGGCGCGGCGGATGCGGTCGCTCGTCCGATTGAGGCGTTGCCCGCCACTCGCGATATCTGCGAGCGTCCCACATTCATAGCTTCGGATCCGCAGGCCCCCAGAGAAAGCAGCGCAAGCCGGAGCGTCGGGCGACGCATCAAGTTCTACTTCGGCCAAATGCTCTCCAACCAAATCTTGCCAGAGCGATTTTCTAGCCTTGAGTGACATATCCCGACTATCAACCCGGATATCTGTCAGCGGCATAGAGCGCTCCTCAGTCGTAGATTGTTTTAACAGCTTCATAGGCGGCTGGTTGGCCGGTTTTAGCCTGAGAAACGGTGCCGTCAAACCGGGGTACGCTGCCGCAGGCGGCCGCCGCGCTTGCGGTCAAAAAAGATCGCGCATCAATCCAAGCGCGCCACTGCAGAACCGGGAATGCTCTCGAACCGGATTAGGATCGGGAGGGAACAGGTGTCGACGAGCTTGGCCATGGCATGCGGCGCATTCGTCGTCGGCGTCTCCGAACTTATGACGGCTGGAATCTCCGACGTGATCGCACGGGATCTCGGTGTCGAGGTATCCGCTGTCGGGGCTTTGATTTTCTGGCACGCGGTCGCCTATGCGGTGGCTCCGCCACTCTTGCTGCCGCTCGTACGAGGCACCCGCACGCGATACGTCTTGCTGGCGGCAGCCACCATTTTCACGGTTTCCACAATCGTCGTGACCTTCGCGCCAGATCTTCGAACGGCGATCCTCGCCCGGATTGTTCAGGGGGCGGCATCGGGGGGCGTCCTGGCGATAGCCCTCGCGTTGGCCGGTGGATCTGTGAGAGCGGAGCAGCGCGGCAAGGCCTTGGCGACGGTTCTCACGGGCCTGAGCCTCGCGCTGGTCGTCGGCGTTCCAATCGGTGTGCTCGTCGCCGATGCGGCCGGCTGGCGGGCTGCCTTCCAAGGCGTGGCAATCCTCGGCGCCGGATTGTGCCTCCTCCTGCTGGCAAAACCTGCGCTGACCGATGATTCTCGGGAGGCCGCCTCCGATCCAACGAGCGCAAGCATCCTCATCGACCGTGGGCAGGCCATGGCGCTCGTCGTCAGCTTCATCTGGATGAGCGCCTACTCGACGATGTTCAGTTACGCGGCGCCCCTGCTCAAACGGGACTTTTCCCTTGATGGGCCAGCGCTGAGCGTGGCGATCTTCTCCTTCGGCCTGGCCTGCATGGGCGGAGGCTACTCAGGCGGTATCCTGAGCGATGCGACGACACCCCACCGCACGGTCGTCGTCGGTCTCGCCCTCAATGCCGCCGCCATCACCACCCTTCTATTCCTCGGCGGAGGACTTCCGATGGCGGTCGCTTTCATGGCGGCCTGGGGATTTGCCTCCTGGATGCCGGTGGCACCCATCCAGAGCATCATCGTGTCTGGGCGTGGAGCGGCCGGCTTCGCGCTCGGCCTCAACAATTCCGTGATCCAGGCCGGCATCGGCGCAGGTGCGCTTCTTGGAGGAGCGCTGAACGGAACCTCGTCCAGCCTCGTGGCCACGTCGCTACTCCTGATCCTCCTCGCGACCTCGGTCGGCCTCGCCCTCCCGGACAATCGCAGCCGACCGGTTCCCTCCCACTGACTACGGCACGGAGAGCCAACGATGTTCAGTCACGTCGTCATAGGAACGGACGATCCCGCCTCCGCCCTGATGTTCTACGATCGCACCATGGCGCTCCTCGGCTGGTCGAGGGCGGCGACGGACGAGTTGACGGGAGCTGTCGGCTACGCACCGGGGAGCGCGAAAGCGCCCATGCTCTTTGTAGGCCGTCCATACGATGGCGGCGCTGCCGCTCCGGGGAACGGAGGTACCGTGGCTCTTCTGGCGCCGGATGCAGCGACCGTCCGCCATTGGCACGCCACCGCACTTGCAGCCGGCGGGCATGATGAAGGCTCGCCGGGGCCGAGGCCCCATTACCACCCTGGATACTACGCAGCCTATGCCCGGGACCCTGCAGGCAACAAGCTTTGCTGCGTTTGCCACTTTCATCCGAGCGAGCCGCGGTGAAAGTCAAAAATTGTCGCGCAATAGTCCAAGACAGGACGGGGTCGATATTTGTAATTTGATATTTATCGAAGCGTCTCCAGAAACTGTTTGTCAGATATTTATTTGGCGAAATGGATCTGGTCTGCAGAGCTGTCAAAGGCACGGATGAACATTCATTATGCGCTTGCCGAACACGGATCTCTGGTCCCACTACGCATCGGCATCAACCTGTCGTTCGACGAGCTTTCTTCGTCATACGCAGAGACGCTTTACGATGAATTGGCACTCCGCCTTAAGAATCTTTTCGACCTGAAAATTACCTCATCCGATGATCATGAGCACGGCATCAAAGCGGTGATCAAAGGCAAAAGCTTTGACTGTCTCCGTGATGTTTCGGCGCCGACGCGGATTTTCATGCTGCTCCATACCTTGGGGCATTATTATTTCATCTCTAGAGCCGCCCGGATAGGGATCGACCGGTACGATTACATCTATGAAACGTCCGAAAACGGAGATGCCCACGTCTACCGATACAAGGCAGCCGGCAACGGCTCGCCCGTCGTAACTGCGAAGATCTTAGCGGACCGTATCGAGTTCGAGGTTCGGGCGAATGATTTCGCCGTCGAGTTGGCGAAATCTATCGGCTTCCCGCACTTGGTTCCGTTGATACGTCTCTACGAGCCAGCAGATATTCGCTATATCATCGATGTGATGGATGGTGGGCCTGAGGCTATTCTGTCCGATCGTGAGTACGTTGAAAAATACGTTCTTTCTGGGTTGGGGGTTCCGCAGCAAGATAATCAAGAAAATATCTTTGATTTAGAAAATTTCATCCTTGAAGACGTGGATTGGGAGCTCATCGAACGCAGAAAGATCGAGATTCATTTTCTTTGAAAAACGGTTCTGCACGACGGCGAATCAGAAAAACACTAGGGAGAGTGCAATGGGCAACGTCGACACCACCGCCAAGATCGAGGCGAGCGCACTGCTTCAGCGACGTCAAGAGATGGCCGCTTCAGTGAGGTCCCTGCTGGTCTGCGTCGGCGAGGACATCCAGAGGGAAGGATTGAGGGATACGCCGTCACGGGTGGCTAAGATGTACGAGGAGGTATTCGCTGGTCTCAACGAGGACCCGGTCGCCCATTTGAAGACACAGTTTTGCGACGACAGGCACGAGGAGATCGTAGTGGTGAAGGACATCGAGTTCTACTCGATGTGCGAGCATCATCTGGTGCCATTCTTCGGCAAGGCTCACGTCGCCTATGTCCCTCAGGGAGGTCGGCTCACGGGACTGAGCAAGATCGCCCGCTGCGTACAGACGATCGCCCGGCGCCCGCAGCTGCAGGAGCGCCTGACCTCGCAGATCATCGCGGCGATCGAGGAGGCGCTGGCGCCGCTCGGCGCCATGGCACTGGTGGAGGCGGAGCACCTCTGCATGGCCATGCGGGGGGTGCGCTCATCCCACAGTTCCACCCGGACGCTCGTCGCATCCGGTTGCCTGAAGTCCGACCCGGAGCAGCGGGCCGAAGCATTCCAGATGCTTAGGGGTTGAGGCCATGGCCATCGATTCCGTGGAATGGAAGGGGGTGGCGCTGGTGACCGGCGGCGCCCGGAGGATCGGACGCCAGATCGCGCGGCGGCTCTATCTGGACGGTTATGCGGTGGCGATCCATTCCCATCGCTCCTACGGCGAGGCCTGTAACCTCGCTAAGGAACTCTCGGGCGGTCGCGGGGATGCCGTCGCCCTCCAGGCCGACCTCGCCTGCTCGAAGTCTGTCGCGACGCTGGTGAACCGGGCGGAGCAGGCCCTCGGGCCCGTGACGCTGCTCGTGAACAACGCCTCCGAGTTCGAGACGGACTCGGCAGAGGATCTCGACCGAAATCGGTGGAACCGGCACTTCGACGTCAATCTCGCCGCGCCGGCCTTCCTGATGGGCGACATGGCCAATCGGTTGCCCTCCTCGGTCCATGGATCCGTGGTCAACATCATCGACCAGCGCGTCTGGAAACTAACCCCCCAGTTCGTGTCGTACACCCTATCCAAGTCGGCGCTCTGGACCGCAACGCAAACCTTCGCCCAGGCGCTGGCCCCCCGTATCCGCGTCAACGCCATCGGCCCCGGACCGACACTCGGCAACACACGTCAGTCGAGCGAGGACTTCCGGCTGCAGCGGTCGGCCTGCCTTCTTGGAAACGGGAGCTCGGTAGACGACATCGCCGAAGCGGTCGCCTTCCTAGCCGGGGCTCGGAGCGTAACCGGCCAGATGATCGCGGTCGACGGAGGGCAGCACCTCGCATGGCGCACCCCCGATGTGGACGGCATCGCCGAGTGACCTCGGCTGGCAATCATCAAACGGAGGGATCCTCCATGCGCAACCGAAAATACCTGCTTCCGTTGGCAGGCGTGTTCTGCGGGACGCTCGTCTGCACCATCATCCTCTCCGGCAAGATCGTCAGCATCTACGGCCTGACGTTTCCGGCATCGATCGTCCTGTTCCCAGCCACTTTCATGTTCGGTGACATCCTCACCGAGGTCTACGGCTACGGCGTGACCCGCCAAGTCGTTTGGGCCGGCCTGATCTCGGAAATCATCTGGATCGCGGGCTACTGGGCGGCGGCGGCGCTTCCGCCGGCGCCGTTCTGGACTGCCCAGGACGCCTTCGTGACCGTGCTCGGCCTCACGCCACGCATCGCCGTCGCCGGCATGACGGCCTATGTGATCGGCGAGTTCGTGAACTCCTACGTCCTGGCCAAGATGAAGGTGATGACTGGCGGCCGGTTCCTCGCCGCACGGCTCATCGGATCAACCATCTTCGGTGCTGCCGCCGACACGGTCATCGTTCTTGGCATCGCGTTCGCAGGCATCTACTCGCTCGACCAGATGTTCTGGATGGGTGTTTCCGTCTGGTTCCTGAAGGTCGTTTGGGAGTTGGCGGCTCTCCCGGTCTCGATGCCCCTGATCGCTTGGCTGAAGCGGCAGGAGAACGAAGACTACTTCGACCGCGACACCGACTTCTCACCCTTCGCGCTCGACGACCGGAAGCGTCCGCCCGAACCGGCGCGACCCGCTGCCGGATCCTCCGCCATTCAACTCTGACTACGAGGCGACCATGACGAACTGCATCGCGGATGCCCGCTCCCAGGAATACATCCGGACCCATTTCACGCGCGAGACGCCGATCTTGAAGGAGCTTCGGGAGGTTACGGCCAAGCGACCGGACAGCTTTCTCCAGATCACCCCGGATCAGGGGGCTGCTCTACGGATGCTCGTAGGGGCCTGCGGCGCCAAGCGCATCCTGGAGATCGGCGTCTACACCGGCTACAGCGCCATCTGGATGGCCTCCGCCCTCCCGGACGACGGGCATCTCCTGGCCTGCGACATCGACCCTGGCGTGCTCTCCGTTGCCGAACCTCATTTCCGGAAGGCCGGGCTTATCGACCGCATCGATTTCGCGGTCGGTCCAGCACAGGCCACCTTGAAGAAGCTGTTGAACGAAGGGGGCGAGGGCAGCTTCGATCTCGCTTTCATCGACGCCGACAAGGAGCCGATGGACTTCTACTACGACGCCTGTCTGCGCCTTGTGCGGACCGGCGGCTTGATCGTCGTCGACAACGTCCTCTGGGAAGGGAAAGTCGCGGATCCTGACAGCACCGATCCGGACGCTATGGCGATGCGGGCCATCACGGCACGAGTGACTGCAGACCTGCGCGTCGATAGTTGTGTTCTATCGGTTGGAGACGGCCTGCTTGTCGCACGCAAGCTGCCGGCATCTTGCCCTCAATAAAACCTCCGAATAAATTTTGAGAAAAATATTGCCAGATTAAAGTGATTGGTTTTTACTGTTTTAATATTTTGCACAGCCGCAGTTGAATCATAAATTTATTTGGTAAACTGCCATTCTTGTCGTAAATCAAATAATTCATAGATAATTGATATAATAATATGGCGACTCCTCTGTGGCGCACAATGTTTAGGCGTCATGATCTGCCTGGGGCATCAAAATGGAGGACAACGATGAATCGATTTCTGGTGAAGACGATCAGAGTAAGTCGCCTATCGAGCGCATTGGACGTCATGCGATCGGGTTATGGAAGGCGACGGAAGAACTGGGCGATGCACGGTTACTCGACGCACTCAGGCCCTTCGTCGCAGCGGTAGGATTTGCGCTGGCACGCGATCTTATGTCGGAAAAGACAGGCGGCGACACCTCGCATTGATTATACAATAACTTTTCTAATTGTTTTTAAATTTATGTGATGGAATTTTTACTTGTTGAATTTAGAAAAATGGACAGCTCGTTGTTTGCTCGAAGTCGATCCTCTGTGTCCTCGGCAGCGAGGTGGTCTATCTCTTCATCGGTGAAGGTCTGATACCAATCGACGTGGGTAATGACTCACGGGTTTGCGCGGTTGGGCGCGGTGTGCTTCGCTTTGGCAAGCCGGAGGTTTGCCATGTCGAAGGCGTTGGGACTGCGTACGGATTTTGATGCTGAAGCTCTGCGACGGTTGGCGCGCGCGAGCAGGGATGCGGGCCAGAGCCGGCGGCTGTTGGCGCTGGCCTTGATCTATGAGGGCGGCAGCCGCACGCAGGCGGCCCGGACCGGTGCGGTCGGGTTGCAGACGGTCCGGGATTGGGTGCTGGCTTTCAACGAAGCTGGTCCGGATGGCCTGATCGAGCGCAAGAGGCCGGGTCCGCGCTGCAAGCTCGATGCTGCGCAGCGGCAGGCGCTGACGGTGGCCATCGAGGCGGGACCGGACCTTGAGCGGCATGGTGTCGTGCGATGGCGGCTGAAGGACTTGGCCGCCTGGCTGTTCGAGCGGTTCGGCGTGAGCCTGGACGAGAGCAGCGTCGGCCGCGAGGTGAAGCGACTGGGCTTTTCCAAGCTCTCGGCGCGTCCACGCCACCACGAGCAGGACCCGGAAGCCTTGGCGGCGTTTAAAAAAACCTCCCCGCCCGCGTGAAGGCGATCCGCGCCCGGTTACCCGCCGGCACAGCCATCGAACTCTGGTGGCAGGACGAAGCCCGCGTCGGCCAGAAGAACACCGCGCCGCGCCGTTGGGCGCGCCGGGGCAGCCGACCCTCCGCGCCCAAGGACCAGCGTACCGCCTCCGCCTACATCTTCGGCGCCATCTGTCCCGAGAAGGGCAAAGGAGCCGGCTTGGTCATGCCCCGGTGCGACACCCCAGCCATGAACGAGCACCTTGCCGAGATCAGCCGCGCCGTCGATCCGGGGGCGCACGCCGTCCTGATCCTCGATGGCGCGGGCTGGCACATCGCCGGCGACCTCGTGGTTCCCGACAACATCACCTTGTTGTCGCTCCCGTCCCATGCGCCCGAACTCAACCCGGTCGAGACTGTCTGGCTGTTCATGCGTGACAACTGGCTCGGCGACCGGATCTTCGCCTCCTACGACGACATTCTCGATCAATGCTGCGCCGCCTGGAACAAGCTCGTGGCACAGCCATGGAAAATCATGTCCCTCGGACTGCGCGACTGGGCCTATCGGTTATGATCCACGCCGATTGGTATCATACCCGGCCTGATGCGACTGCTCGGCCGCAGCGTAGCTCATGTCCGTTTCTCGATATCAAGACCAGGGCTCCTTCCCACCCTCAGCGGTCGCCACCCATCGGGATGACCTGGGCACTCGAGGGCTGAGCGGTACGTCCACGCCATGGCCCATCATGGTCGCCTATGCTTTCGATAGTTGTAAGCTGTCATGAGCGACGGTAGCGCCGAGAGCACGAAGCCGACGCTCTTGCACAAGGCTGCATCGCTGAGCATCATCAGAAGGCCGGCGATCGTCAGCGCTGAAAGGCCCAGCGCGAACTGGGCCGGATGCCGCTGCCACATCGCGGAGACCCCCTTCATACCGGATCGGCGGGCATCGGACTCGTGCGGCGCGAGCGTCCGCGCGTCCACCACAACCATGCCCCGTTGCCGGTGATGAAGAGGGCGGCCCACGACAGCGCGCACCAGAGGATCTTCAGCGGCCAGGATCCGTAATCCCCGAAATGCAGAGGCTGCGAGAGCCTGACGACGGTGAGATACCAGGGAAGGCGGGCGACCTCCGCCACCCGAGCATCGCGTGCATCGACCAGTGCGACCTCGAATAGGCGCTTCTGCAGACCGCTCGGACCGGCGAGCAGCACCGTGTAATGCCGGTCCGTCGAGAGGGCCGTGTCCGGGAAGATCATCAGTGTGGTTCGCCATCCGGGCCGTGCGGCCTCCGCAGCGGCTCTGACGGCGTCGAGGGAAACGGAGGGCGCGCGGGTGTCGCCGTTCGCGCCCCCGGCGGGCGCCGGTGCGTGGCTGCGCACGAGGCGCTGCAACTCGGTCGCCTGCCACGCCAAGATGCCGACACCGCCGAGCGCGAGCGCGATCCCCGTGACCGAGACGAGGAGCGTCCAGCCCAGCGTGGCGACGCCGATCAGGTTGTGCAGATCGCGCTGACGCAAGGCCTCGCCGCGCCCACGCCGGATCGCGCCGAATGCGAGGCCGCGGACATAGGGCCCGTAGACCACAACTCCCGAGATCAGGCAGATCGTGACGAGCAGGGCTACCACGCCGCCGGCGAGCTGTCCCGGGAGGCCCAGGAACCAGTTCGCGTGCAGCCGCAGCAGGATGCCGAGGGGCGTCGTACGCGGGTCGGGCCGCGGCAGGTAGGCGCCGCTCCGAGCATCCAGCAGCACCGGGGCGGCCACCGCGATTGTCCGGATACCCGGGGCGGCAAGGTTCACCGTGACGTGCTCCGGATGATCTTCGTCGAGCGCGACCGCGACGATGTGCTTGCCCGGCTCGCGCGCCAGGGCCCCTGCCGTGAGCGTGGCCAGCGGCAGGAGTGGCGCGTCCGTGGTTTCGACCGCCGGCTCCCAGCCCGCCCACTCGTCGATCTCTTCGTGGAAGATCAGGACGGTGCCGGTCAGGCAGAGCACGAGGAAGAACGGCGCTGCGACCAGCCCGCTCCAGCGATGCAGCCACAGGCCGATGCGGAAGGTCCGGGAGGCGGTGAAGCGGGTCGCCGATGGCCGCCGGTCCCCACCCGTGGCCGGCTTCCCGGAGACGTCTGGCGATCGGCGCAGCATCCGCCGGCCCTCCTACCAGCGGTACGTGAGTGTCCCGAACACGCTCCGGCGGAACCCCTCGAAGACGTAGCCGGTGTAGAAGCCCGAGGTGAAATACCGCTGGTCGAAGATGTTGTTCGCGTTCACCGACAGGACCGCGCCTTTCCAGTTCGGGTTGAGCTGGGCGAGGTCGTAGTTGAGTGAGGCGTCGACGAGGGCGTAGGCCGGTATGCGATCGACGTTGGTGGCATCCGTTCGCTCGCCGACGTAACGCACGCCGGCCCCCGCCCGGAACCCGGCGAAGGGCGAGTTCAGCGGGAAGGCGTAATCGGCGAAGAGCGACAGGGTGTTGCTCGGCGCGTTGGGCAGGCGGTTGACGACGAGGGCCGGATTGGTCGCGTTCCGCGTGACCTTCGTGCTGAGGTTCGCGTAGCCGAAGATCAGGTTGAACCCTTCGAACAGGCTCGCCTTGCCCTCCAACTCGAAGCCCAGCGATTCCGCCGCGCCGGTCACGATGAAGAAGCCGGGGTTGAGGGGGTCGGCGAGCGGGATATTGGTCTGCGTGATCTCGAAATACGACGCGGTGAAGAGTGCGCTGGTGCCAAGCGGCTGCCATTTGACGCCACCCTCGATCTGGCTGGCCTCGCGGGGCGGCAGTGCGGACCCGTCCGCCCGCTGGCCCGCGATTTGCGGGTTGAACGATGTCGAGTAGGCGGCGTAGGGCACGACGCCGAAATCGAACTCATAGCCCAGAGCCGCGCGGTAGCTCAGGGCCGAGAAGTTCTGATTGTCGATCGTCGTCCGATTGAGGGTGGCAACCGGCAGGTTCGGGAAGTTGAAGGTGGTCCGGACCTGCTGATCGACCCAATCGTTGCGGACGCTCCCCGTGAGGATGAAGCCGTTCCACTTCATCTGATCCTGAAAGTAGACCCCGGTCTGCTGCTGGAGCGCCCGCGTCGAGACGTTCGTGCGCTCCGGGAAGGCGATGCCGAGATTGTAGACGGGATTGTACAGGTCGATCAGACGATTTGCGGCGATCGTCGGATACCCGTTCGGGAAGGTGCGCGCATCCCGGCGATAGTAGTTCTGGAAGCCGACGCCGAAGACGACGTCGTGCTGGATACCCCAGGTGTCGAAGCGCCCCTCGATATAATTGTCGGCCAGCAGCCCCTGGCTCGACTGATCGCGGAGATACGGGAAGACCGAGACCGAGAGGAAGCTGGCCGGCGTGAAGGCTGGGCTGGCGCCGACCGCGTCAAACTTCGAGGTGGTCTCGTAGGCGCGGAAGGCGGAGTGCAGCAGCCATCCCGGAGCGAAGGAGTGGTCGAGGATGTAGCCGATCTCCTTGTTCTCCAGGAGGCCGGTATTGAAGTTCGGCTGGCCGACGAACTGGTTGTGCGGGAAGAAGCCGCGGGCACTCGGCAGGATCGAGCCGACGATCGGCAGGCTCTGCTCCGATCCGCCGCCGCGGAACTCCGCATACTTGCCGAGCACCGTGAGGGAGGTATCCGCGTCGGGCCGCCACGTCACCGCCGGGGCGATGAAGGTCCGGTCGTCCGGCGTGTACCTGACTTGGCTGTCGGCGTTGCGGACGAGGCCGGTGACGCGATAGGCGAATTGCGGCGCCCCCTCGACCGGGCCGGACAGGTCGAAGCCGGCCTGGACGCGGCCGTAATTGCCGCCCTGGATGAACACCTCGTTGAAGGGCACGAAGGTCGGGCGCTTCGAGACGAGGTTGATGATGCCGCCCGGCTGGCCCTGGCCGTAGAGAACCGAGATCGGCCCCTTCACGACGTCGATGCGCTCGTAGGCGTAGGGCTCGATGTTCTGGTCGAAGGAGTTGAAGCCGTAGCGCAGCCCGTCCTGGTAGACGCTGTCGAAATTGTTGGCGTTGAAGCCGCGCAGTGTGAAGGTCGGGCCGCCCTGGCCGCCCGGGTAGTCGACGGCCTGGACGTTCGGCGTGTAGGCGACCGCGAGGTTGATGTCCTGCACCCCGCGCACGTTGAGCTCATCCCGGGTGATGACGCTGACGGTGGCGGGCGTCTGCAGGATGGAATCGTTGCCTTTCGAGCCCGCCGTGGAGCGGGTTGCGACGAAGCCCGTCGTTCCGAAGGTCGGCTGCTGGGCCTCGACCGTGAGCTCATCGAGGGTGACCGAGGCGGCGGCCGCCCCGACCGGCGTCGGCGCGTTCGACTCCCCCGGCGGTAGGGAAGCCTGGGTGTAGCGCGGGTTGACGAGGGTGATCGTCGAATGCTTCGCCGCGCGGTAGGTCAGCCCCGTCCCGTCAAGCAGCTTTGCCAGCGCCTCCAGGGGCAGGTGCTCCCCCTCGACGCCGCGGGTCGCGAGATTCTCGGTCAGCGCCGATCTGTAGGCCAGCGACAGGCCCGTCTGCGCGATGAGGCTTGCCAGGGCCGGCTCGAGAGGGCCGGGGGCGATCGAGACGCGGAAGCGCCGCGCCGAGACCTCGCTCGGCGGTGCCGCTTTCCCGGCCGCGACGGGCACGATGGTGATCCGGTCGCCGGACCTCACGAAGGCGGGGCTGATTGATCGCTCCTGCGCGGCCGACGCCTGGTCGATCACGATCAGGGACGCGCTCGCCAGGGCCGCCCTTCGCCACATGCCGCCACGATCCTGCACAGCCATCCCACGCCCCGTTCCACGAAGGGTGGTGCGCTTGGTGCGCGCTCTTTGAACCCTCACGGGTGAAAGACAATCGAGCCGCGAAACTCCTGACCTCACCGCGCAATTTTTTTCGCCGCGTCAGGTCGGCGCCCTGAGGAGGACGAGGTACGGGGTCAGGCGCGTCACACGCAGGCCCATCGTCGCGGCCAGCACGTCGAGCGCGTCGTCCGTGTCGCGGACGTCGAGCGTCCCGCTGAAGCGCTGCGCGGCGAGACCCGAACCGAGCAGGAGAATGCGTCCGCGCCGGTAACGATCCAGTTCGGCCACGATCTCGCCGAGGGGCCGGGTCGAGACGACGAGCTTGCCCGCCCGCCACGCCGTGGCGCGCTCGACATCGCCGCTCTCGACCACCAAGCGCCCATCGGCCGCCCGCAGCGCGACCTCGCCGGCCCCGATCGTCACGGTGCCGACGGATGTCGCAGCATCCACTCGCCCCTCCGCCACGCCGACCGGTTCGGCGTCCCCGCCGGCCCGGACGAAGAAGCGCGTGCCCACCGCACGCACGCGCAAGCCGCCACCGCGCACCACGAACGGCCGGCCGCTGTCGGGCACGACGTCGAACATAGCCTCCCCGCGCAGGAGACGGACGTCGCGCTCGGCGGCCGTAAAGTGCAGGGTCAGAGCCGTATCGGTGTTGAGCGCGGCGCGGCTTCCGTCGGGAAGCACCGTCGTCTGGATGTCTCCGACACCGGTCCAGACATCGGCGCGGAAACGGTCGAGAAGCCCGGTCTCGTAGCCGATCAGTCCGGACAGGCACAGCGCGGTGACGAGGCCGGCGAAGCCCTTCGGCAGCCCGCGCTTGCGCCTGCCGGGCGCGTGCCCTGAGACGCGCCACCAGCCCTCCATCTCGGCGTAGGCCTCGGCGTGGGCCGGGTCGGCCGCGCGCCAGATCTCGAAGGCCGCCCGGTCGGCGTCGGTCGCGTCGGGGGAGGACAGGCGAACCACCCAGAACGTGGCCTGCTCGTAGAGCGGGTCGTCCGCGGTCTCGCCATCCTCCGCAGGGCGCCGCTTCTCCTCCATATCGATCCGCCGCCCGCTCAGCCTTCTCGACCTATGAAGACCATCGAGAGTACGAACTCCTGACGTGCCCGATCAGAAAAACTCGTGGCACTGGCCGCGGATATGCAGCAGCGCCTTGATGAGGTGCTTCTCGACCATGTTGCGGCTGACGCCGAGACGGGCAGCGACCTCACCGTTCGAGAGGCCCTCGAAGGTGCTGAGCAGGAACGCCTCGCGGCATCGCGGTGGCAGCCCGTCGATCGCCGCCGCGACGAGGCGCAGCTGCTCGCGGGCGATCACCTGTGTCTCGGTCTGCGCGCGTCCATCCACGACGCTCGACAGTTCGAGATCGGTCATCGACCGGAACAGCCCGGCCTCGAACCGGCGGCGCTTGCCGAGATTGGCGGCGACGTTGCGCGCGAGGTGGAACAGGAAGAGGCGCGGATGCTCCAGGTCGGTGGTTGTGAGCGCCTTGATGAGGCGGAGGTACGTCTCCTGCGCGGCGTCGGCGGCGTCGGCAGAGTTGCCGAGCTTGCGAAGCAGGAACCGCTGCAGGTTCAGGTTCTCACTGCGATGCAGGGCATCCAACGATACCGCCGCCATAACCTCAATCCTCGGATGCATGTGCCCATACACACTACTGTGCGGCGCTGAGCGATTAGACTGTCATGCCGACGAGGTACGCAAGCGTTCTCCGATATCTTTAGTCTCTCTAAACTAGCATACTTTCCCGCAGCCAAATGCTTGTCCAAATGCGATGAATCGATGATGGGAATGCGAGGTTCTGGACTGGAATAATTCCAGCAACATGGCAGTTTCCGGGTTCTGTTGCAAATCTGCGGCACAGGCCAGCACGCCAGGGCGGCGCTGACCTGACAGCGGTGGTGCACGGTTGCGACAGGTCTCTGTGGTCAGCGTTGTGCCGCCCAGGCGGTCGCCCGAGACAGGTGAGAGGCGCCGGTCCGCTATCGGCGGCGGTGTCTCCTCCTGCCTGGCATTTGTGTCGCTCGGCGCGACGTAGGACAGGAGGCTGTAGGGCGACTGGTCGTAGATCGTGAACTGGGCCGCGGGCGCACCGCTGCTGCCCGTCCCCTCGCCCTCGTTGTAGGGACCGCCGTGGTCGAGGCCGAGCAGATGGCCAATCTCGTGCACGGCCGTGAAGGCATTACCGCCGTCCGAGTAGTCGTTGGCACAGTTGCCGAAGCCCATGCCCGGGCGCGTGTCGACGCTGATGTAGGGACCGACGCGCTGCGCGACATCCGTGGCGCCGCTCTCGCAGATCACCGCGCCAGTGGTCGGGACGAAGGTGAGCGACAACGCCGGTGAAGCTGTGCTTGTCGATGTCCGCTTTCCGGCTTAGCTCCAACGTCCGCAGCTGGCGCAAATGAGAAACGCCAGCTGAGCTGCTTGAGCGCTAGCATCGGAGAAGCGGCGAGGGTCGGCTGTATGATCGGGGCGTGCCGCATCAGGCTTCAAGTCGCGTGGAGCGGCTTCTGGTCTGGACGTGAACGGAACTCCGTTATCAGCGGAGACCGTCCAGATCCCACGGCGTCGTCTTTGCGCGTGAATGGATGAGCCGATGAAGAGGATGACGGGCGTCTTGATCGCCGTCGCCTCCCCATCACGCAATCCTTCGACGAGCCG
>JAAIGG010098186.1_pt1 | contig 15603 bp, 2 predicted proteins | sample 6487391 | NCBI WGS metagenome assembly JAAIGG01 (sample SAMN13974130, study PRJNA590717) | phyllosphere metagenome | biome: asymptomatic weeds; feature: pooled weeds collected from a community garden; material: weeds; isolation source: pooled asymptomatic leaves from various weed species from...
AGCGCATCCGCACCCGCCAGCGACATGCCGGTGACCGTGACCAGCTTGTTGGTACCCGCGTTGCGATCGGCGTAATCGGCACTGGTCGCCGCCACGGTGACGGTGTCGCCCGCGATCACGCCCGACAGGTTGGCGGGCAGGATCGTCGCGGTGGTGGTGCCGTCATAGACCTTGGAGACGGTGCCGGTCAGGCTGCTGCTGATCGTCTTCTGCGCGATCGAGCCTGCCGCATCCACCTTGGCGACGGCGTAGTTCCCGCCGTCATTGCCATCACTGATGGTCCAGCTATCGGCGCTCAGCGTGCGGCTGCCCGCATTCTTGCTGTCGAACGCCTGGGTCGCGGTCGCGGTGTCGCCGCCGACCAACCCGGCGATGGTGACCGTACCGGCCGAGCTGCGCAGACCGTCATAGGTCTTGGTGTCGGCAGCGGCGGTCAGCGTCAGGGTCGCCTTGGTGATATTGGCGGTACCGCTGCCCACCGAGCCGAGCGTGTAATTGGCCGCATCCGCACCGCCCAGGGTGGCGCCGGTGACGGTCACCGCCTTGCCGTTGCCAGCGTTACGATCGAGGAAGGCCAGCACGCCGCTCGCGGCGTCGACCGTAACCACATCGCCCGAGACGACGCCGGTCAGCCCGGTGAAGGTGCCGGATGCGGTCGTCGTACCGTCATACACCTTGTCGTTGACCGTCACCGCCGCGTTGATGACCCGCCGGTCGATCGTACCGAGCGCCGGGCTTCCGAGCGTTACGATGTAATTCCGGCCGCCATTGCCGTCGCTGACCGAATATTGGTCGACCTGCAATCGATGCGCACCCGCCGTGCGCGCTTCGAATACCTGGTTCGCGATGACCGCGTCGCCGCCGACCAGGCCCGCCACCTGTACCACGCCGCCCGACGCGGTGGTGCCGTCATAGATCTTGCTGTCGCTGACCGCCGTCAGCGTCAGGGCCTTGGCATTCACCGTACCGGTGCCATTGGCCACCCCGTCGAGGATGTAATTGGCCGCGTCCGCACCGCCCAGGGTTGCGCCGGTCACCGTCACCGCCTTGCCCGTGCCGGCATTACGATCCGCGAAAGCCAGCGTCCCGCCGTTCACGGTCACCACTTCGCCAGTGACGAGATTTTGCAGCGCGCCGAACGTACCCGTCGCCGCCGTCGTGCCGTCGTAATCGCGCGTGTCGACGGTCACCGCCGTGGTGACGACCCGCTTGTCGATGCGACCAGCCGCATCCGCCAAGGTGACCAGATAGTTGCCGCCGCCATTACCGTCGCTGACGGAATATCCGCCGTCCACGATCAGTCGGCGAACCCCGGCATCCTTGCCGTCGAAATGCTGCGTGGCGCTGAACGTGTCACCCGTGGCGAGACCGGTCGCGACGGCCGCGCCTGCGGACGTGGTGGTGCCGTCATAGGTCTTGGCATCGGTGCCGGCAGTCAGGACCAGCGACGCCTTGCTGATCGAGGCCGTGCCGTCCGCAACCGCGGCGAGCGCGTAGTTGCGTGCGTCGGTGCCGGTCAGCGTCGCGCCGGACACCGTCACCGCCTTTCCGGTACCGACATTGCGATCCGCGAAGGTCAGGGTGCCGGTGGCTTCGGCGGTTTCGCCCGAGACGAGGTTCTGAAGCGCGCCGAATGTGCCCGTCGCCGACGTCGTGCCGTCATAGACCTTGTCATTGGCGTTCACGACGGTCGTCACGATACGCTTGGCGATCGCACCTGCCGCCGTGTTGGTCGCGACGACGTAATTGGCGCCGCCATTGCCGTCGCTGACGGTATAGCCGGAAACGAACAGGCTGCGCGTGCCCGCGTCCTTGCTGTCGAAAGCCTGGGTCGCCGTCACCGTATCGCCAGCGACCAGGCCCGAGGATTGCACGATCGCTGCCGAGTTGACGGTGCCGTCATAGACCCTGCTGTCGGTCGCGGCGTTGAGCGTCAGCGTCTTGCGCGCCACGTCGACCACACCCTGCGCGGTCGAACCCGCCAGGACATAATTGTTGGCCGTGTTGTTGACGAGCGTGAAGCCGGTCAGCGTGGCGACCTTGCCGGTTCCGGCATTGCGGTCGGTCAGCGTGCCGTGCAGCCCGGAGGCGTCGAAGCCGACGCCATCGGCGAGCATCAGCGCCTGCGTATCCGCCGCCGCTGCGGTCAGCGCCAGCGTGCCGATATCGGCATGGGCGAGCGTGGTCGTGCCGTCATAGGTCTTGCCGCCGACGCCGGTCGTCGCCGCATCGATCACGCGCGCGGTGATCGTGCCGACATTGCCCGACGCATCGGTGCTCGCCAGGACGTAATTGTCGCCATCGGCCCCGCCCAGCGCCATGCCGGATATGGTCACCAGCTTGTTGATGCCGGTGTTCTTGTCGGCATAGCGAGCGCTGGCCGACGATACGGTCACGGCATCGCCCGCGATCACGCCCTGCAACGACGCGCCCGACAGGATCGCGTCCGCCGTCCCGTCATAGACCTTGCTGATCGGGTTGGTGAGCTGGCCGGAGATCGTCTTCTTGCCGATGGTGCCAGCCGCGTCGTGAGTCACCACGACATAGTTGTTGCCGTTGTTGCCGTCGTTGATCGTCCAGGTCGCGACCTGGAGCGCACGGGCACCCGCATTCTTGGTGTCGAACGCCTGCGTCCCCGTCGCGGTATCGGCTCCCATCAAGCCAGCCACCGTAACGACGCCGGTCGAGCGCGTGTTGCCGTCATACGTCTTGGTGTCGGTGACCGCATTCAGCGTCAGCGTCGCGCGGGTGATGTTCGCCGCACCGTTGCCGATCGCCGCGAGCAGGTAGTTGCCCGCATCCGCTCCCGTCAGGGCATAGCCCGCCGCGGTCACGGCCTTTCCGTTACCGGCATGGCGATCGAGGAACGCCAGCGTCGCGGCACTGGTATCGAGCGCGAGATCGTCGCCCGCCACCTTGTTGGTCAGCGTGGAGAAGCTGCCCGTCGCGGTCGTCGTCCCGTCATAGACCTTGTCGTTAGCGGTCAGGCTGGTGGACACGAGCCTCTGGCCGATCGTGCCCGCTGCCGCCGCGCCCTTGGTCACCGCATAATTCAAACCGCCATTGCCATCGGTAATGACATAGCCGTCGTTCACCTGGAGCGTGCGATTGCCCGCATTCCGGCTGTCGAACGACTGGCTCGCCGCGACGCTGTCGCCCGAAACCAGACCGCTGGCCAGAACCGCGCCGCCGGACAGGACGGTCCCGTCATAGGTCTTGGCATCGGCGACGGCGGTCAGCGTCAACGTCTTCGCGGTGATGGTGCCGATCGCACCCGATGCGGTCGACGCGGCGATATAGTTGGCCGCGTCGCTGCCCAGCAGCGTCAGGGCGCTGATATTGACCATCTTGCCGGTACCGGCATTGCGATCGGCGAAGGTGCCGGCCAGACCGTTGGCGACCGTCACGGTATCGCCGTCCAGAATGCCCCTCAGGGCGACGTTGCTCGACGCCACCGACACCGCCGTCGTGCCGTCATAGGTCTTGCTGACCGAACCAACCAGGTCGGCGGTCAACGCCCGCGGCGTGATCGTGCCGACATTGCCCGACACGGTGTTGGCGACCGTATAGTTCCCGGCATCCGAACCCGTCAGCGACAGACCGGTGGCGGTGACCAGCTTGTTGGTCGCGGCGTTCTTGTCCGAATAGCGGCCAGCGGTCGGGCCGACCAATGTGACGACCTCGCTGCCGATCACGCCGGTCAGCGTGTAATTGCCCGCCAGAAGCGCGGCGGCATCGGTTGCGTCATATTCCTTGCTGACCGTACCCGTCAGGCCGACGGTCAACAGCTTTGGCGTGATGGTGCCGATCGCGCCCGTCGCGGAGAAGTTGTTCAGCACATAACCGAACACCTTGGTCGACCCATCGCGCACCACGACCGCCAGATCGTCCGCCAGGATCGTCTTGCCGGTTCCCGCATTCTTGGTGTCGAACGACGCCGTCGAATAGACGGTGGCGTGTTCACTACCGCTCAGGCCCGTCACGGTGAAGTTGGACTGCGCCAGATTGGCATCGGTCGTGCCGTCATAATCGCGGCTGTAGCTGCCGGTCAGTGCGACGGTCACGCTGGGCGAGGTCGTATAGAGAACGCCGTTACCGGTCGCGAGCGCGGGCGTGGTCACGCCGTACACCGCGCCATATTGACGGAACCCATAACCCAGCCCGCCGAGCGAGTCCGCCGTCGAATTTTGCGACCACAATAGCCAGCGGCCGTTCGGCGTCGACAACGCGGTCGCCCCGGCATTGTTGACGACCTTCGTGCCCGTAGTCAGGTTGAGCGGCGTACCGCTGCCCGAAGCGCGGACCGATCCGGTGCTTGCGAAGCTGAGGTCGCCCCCAGCGCGGATCAAGCCGGTGGTCGTCGTGACCGCGCCGTTGATTCCCAACGCACCCCGCGTCACGAGCGAAAGATCGCCCGTCACCGCCATCGCGCCCAGCCCGGTGATGGCGTTGGACGCACGCGTCAGGGCCAGCGAACCGGCGGCGCCGGTCAGCGCCGAAGTCGCCACATCGACCGACTGGGTGACGGCACCGGTCGCATTCAGCGTGAGGCCGCCCGATGCGGTCAAGCCATCGGTACCCCCGATCGCGATCGTCCCGCCGGACAGCAGCGTCACCAGGCTGGCATAGGTCTTCGCGTTCGCCGTCGTATTGAAGGCCAAGGAAGCGGCATCGGTCGAGCCGAACGTCACCGAGCCATAGTTGGCGCGATAGGCATTGACGGCGATCAGCGCGGGCAGGATGTTGCCATCCACCACGAACGCCCCCCCGGCCTGGGGCCGCAGGATCAGCGCCCCGGTCGTGTTGAGCAGGGCGGGCGAGCCGCTACCGTTGTTCAGCGCCATGGCATTGGCGATCAGCGTCAGCGCCCCGCTGCCGCCGCCACCGATCATCGCGCCGTTGTTCGGCCCCTGATAGATGCCAACCGTCGTGCCGCCAGCCACGCGGCCATCTAGCGTGACCGCGCCCGAGCCCGTCGTGTTTATCAGGGGAGTGAGGACCGATCCCTGGTCCAGATAAAGGCCGTAATTGCTGGCGCCCGATCCGCTGCCGCCGGTGCCAGTGATCGTGGTCGCCCCACTCGACGGGGAGGTGACCGACGACGACGCGATATAGACGCCGACGCTGCCCGAGGTCCCGCCCCCGGCCTGGCCGCCGATCGTGACATTGCCCGACTGGCTCGATCCCGTGAAGCCGACGGTCGCGCTCTTCAGCACGACACCGGCCAGATTGCCCGAGCCGGTGGCACTGGCATTGCCCGAACCACCGATCAGCACATTGCCGCCGCTCGCGGTAACGGTCGCGTTCTCGATATGAACCGCGTCTGAGGTAGCGCTCTGCGCGGTCGTGCCGAAGATGGTCAGCCCGCCGGTTCCCGCCGTCACACTGGCGCCGTTCACATTCACGCCGCTGCCCTGACCCGATCCGGTCGCCGAGCTATAGCCATACAGACGGATCGCGCCCGCGCCGGTGGTGGACAGCGTACCGCTGGTCAGGTTGAGGCCCGTGGTGGTCGACGTGCCGCGCAATTCGATGTCGCCGCCGCCCGCGTTCAGCAAGTTCGGGTTCGACAACGAGATCAGCGTGCCGGTCTTCTGCAACTCCGTCGCGAAGGCCGAGTAGTTGGCGCTCGACAGGCTCGGATCAAGGACGGCCGAGGTCGCGGCGGAGCCGCCGCGCAGCAGGATGGTGCCGCCGCGCGTGCTGATCGCGCCGGTCACCGCGACGGTGCCCGATGCGGCGTCGTGCGCGCGACTGACCAAGGTCACATTGAGCGGCCCTGCCCCTGAACCCGCGCCGATGGCATTGCTGACCGAAACATTGCCATCGGACTGGATGGTCAGGGTCGAGGTGCCCGCCGCATTGGCCAGCTTGGTGATCGCCGCCGGGGTCAGGTTCGACACCGACGCCAGCGTCATATTGCCGGTCGCCCAATTGATCGCGCCCGTGCTGAGCGTCGTGCCCGCATTGAGCGACAGGTCGCCCGTATTCGTCGCCGCAGGCTGCGTGATCGTACCGGTGGTGATGCTCTTGAGCGCGGTGACTGACAGCGCCGATTTGGAGGTGATCGCGCCGATCGTGACGTTACCGTCGTCGGACGCCGCCGACCCGCCGATGATATTGGTCACGCCGCCCAGCGCCAGGTCGCTGGATATGACCCATTGCCCCGAGACCGTCAGAGCACCGTCGAAGCTGGCCGTATTGCCGTTTCCTCCGAGCTGAACGCCGCCGCCGCTGGACGTGATGCTGTTCGCATAAGTGCCGGTCTGGTTGATCTGACCGAACAGGACGAGAGCCTTGTTCGACGAAATGTTCATCGCACCCGCGACATTATAGGTGACGGCGGACTTGCGGCCGCCGCCCGCATAATTGTCGATGCCCCAGATTGCCGCGCTATCCGCCGTGGCGGTCATGGTGAAGCCGCCCGCCCCTGCATTGATCGTCACCGGCGTGTTGTTGCTATTGCTGCCGAAGAGGATCGCCGAGGCGCTATAGCCGCTTCCCACCGCCGACGCGCCGCCCGTGCCGTTCAGCGTGACTGAATTGGAACCGGTGACATTGACCGCGCCGGTACCATCCAGGAGGATGCCGTTCTGGCTCGTCACACTGCCGCTCGTCCGCGAGATGCCCTCGATCGTGACGTCCCTGCCGGCGATCGTCAGGGCGGTGCCGCCGTTCTTCCAAACACCCAGATTGCCAGTCGACGTTCCCGACATGGCGATGGAGCCACCGGTCGAAATACTGGATGCGCTCGACTGATCAAAAGCCACCCCGACCGCATTGTTCGCCTTGCCAGTCAAGCTGATGGTGCCGGTGCCGCTTTGCAGGGTCGCGCCTGCAACGTTGATTCCGCGCGACGTACCAGCAGACGCGTCCCCTGTAATGCCGATCGCTGCATTACCGCTCGTTAGGATGGACGAACCAGCTGCCAGATTAACGGCCTGTGTCGCGCCCGACGTCTGAGCACGAAGCGTGATTGCGCCACCATTGGAGCTACCACGCCGACTATCCAGCACGCCATTGGCATTTAGTACGATACCGGTCGCCGACCCGCTGGCCGAACTGTCGCCTCCCCCGATCAGGATGGCGCCGCCCTGAGTGGTGATGCCAGACGTGATCGTGACCACTCCTGTCGCCGCACCACCGGATCGTGCGGCGATCGTCACGTCCATCTTGTTGGCGCCAGACTCGGTGCGGATGGCGTTAGTGAGATTGATGTTGCCCGTTGAAAGCAAGGTCAGCGATGAATCCGCCAGCGACGTGCTCTTGCGCGTGATCGCGGCGGGCGTCAGGTCGGCCCCCGAATCCAGCGTCAACGCGGTCGATCCGTTCAGCGTGATCGCACCCGTGGTCAGCGCGCCCGCCGCCTTGATGTTGCTGGCACTGGCCGTCTTCAGGTCGATCGCGCCCGTCGCCACGGTCCCGCTCGTGGAAGTGATCGAAACCAGACCGCTGGTACCGGTCTGGCTGATGGCCTGCGTCGACACCGCGGTACCGCCCTGGACGGTCAACGCGCCGCCGGACGTGATGGCCGCATAGGCCGTTGCAGACACCGACGCCTTGATCGCCAGATCCTTGGTGGTCGAAATCGTGGACAGCGTCTCCACGGTGCCGGTTGCCGACTGGACGGTCAACGCGTCGGCATTGGTACCGGCATAGCTGCCAAGGATGACCCAGTCGCCACTCGTGCTGACCGTGCTCGCCCCCCCGCCATTCTGGGCGATGGCACCGCGGAAATAGACCTTCTTGTTTCCGGTGATGTTGACCGCGCCCGCCGACGTAATAGACAGGTAGCGTGACGTTGGCCCTTGGTCGGCCACATGGAAACTGTCCACGCTGAACCCGGCATTGCTATCGGCCCCGGTGCCGTCGATCACGACCCCTCCGGCTCCGGCGGTCAATGCCGTGTTCGCCTCAAAGCCGCGGGACCCGAACGCGATCGCCGACTGACTGCTGCCGCCCTTGGTCGTCGCACCACCGGTGCCGGTGAGCGACAGTTTATTTGCGGCGGTCACCGTCACCAGATTGGTATTGGTGAACAGAATGCCGTTAGTGCTATTCGCGCCGCCCGACGACGTCCCCGTCAGCGACACGTTCTTGCCGGAGAGGGTGGTACCGGTCGCCGTCGTGTCCACCCGAATACCGACATATTGGCTCGCCGTGCCCGTGAGCGACAGGTCGCCATTGGTGGTGATCGATGTCGGGCTCCCCGTCGTGATGCGAATGCCGGATCCGTCGCGCGACGAACCGCTGCTATTCGCCGCATTGCCCGTAAGCGAGATATTGCCCTGGTCGGCCGCCACGGTGGTGTTGCCCATGATAAGACCGGTATAGCTGCTGACCGCCTGGCCGGTGACGGCGATGGTGCCGGTACCGCTGGTCCGTACGCCACCCTGCATGGAAACGCCGTTGGACGAATTGCTATCGGTATTCACGCCCCGGATCAGGATGTTGCCGCCGCCCGCGTCGATCGCCGAACCAGTATCCAGGTTGACCGCCACACCCGACGAAGAGGCCGCCCCGCCGCTCTTGTCGCTGGCCGATCCTCCATAGAGATTGATGTCGCCGCCCCGGCTCGTGATCGCCGCATTGACGTAGAGCGCGCCCGACGCCGCGTCACTGGCGCGGCTGTTCAGGTTGACGTTGAACTTGCCCGCACCCGATTCCGCCGTGATGGCGGAATTGACGTTGATGTCGCCGCCCGACTTGATCGTCAGCGTGGAGGCACCCGTTGCCGATGCCTTCTTAGTGATCGTGTTGATGGTGGTGGTCGTTCCGCTCAGCAACATGTCGCCCGACGTCGCCAGCGTAACGTTGCCGATCGTGGCATTGCCCGCCGCCGCTGCGACGGTCACCGTGCCGCCGTTCGACGTGAAGTTCGTCAGCTGAACCACGCCGCTGGCGCTTCGGATTTCGGTCGCACCGCCCGCCGTGATCATACCGGCGTTGATGAAGACGTCCTTGTCCGCATTGGCGCCCGCGTTGATCGACAACGCGCCACCCGACGTGATGGCAGTGCCTGCGGTCACATAGGCCCTGACCGACGAAGCCCCGGAAGCCCCCGTCGCGTTGATCTTCAGATCACCGCCCGACTGCAATATCATGTTCGTAAACTGGCCGGTCCGGCCAATCAGCAGGGCGCTTTTGGGACGAGAACTATCGCCGGAAAACTGACTGACGCCGCCTACAGCCGTCATGGTGATCGAACCGCCGGTCTTGATCACATGGCTGCCGCCCGCGCCACCGCTTCCACCCGTGCCGACAAAGGCAATACCTTCGACCGAATTCGCGCCGGATGAGGTTCCGGTCAATTCGATATTGCCGCTATTGGACGTGATCGACACCGGCGAATCGGAATTGATCATCAACGCCGTATCGGCGCCCGTCGCGCTGCCGGTCAGGTTGATCGCCCCGGAGTCGGTCGCGACCGACGCGCTACCGGCGAACAGCACGCCGACCCCTCCAAAGGCACCGCCCGCGCTGCTGCCGTTAATGGTGATCGCGCCAGCCGTCGTCGACAGGTTGCCGAAGATATAGGCGCCGTAATTGGCATTGCCGACCGCCTTGATGCCGATCACGCCGCTGCCGCTGGTCTTCAGGATAGCGTCGCCACCGATGCGCACCGCCGCCGTGCCCGCCGCGCCTATCGCGGTGTTCGTCTGCTCGCCCGCCAGGCCGATATTACCACCGCCGGCGTCGAGCACCGTGTTCACACCCGAGCTCGGGCCGGTAACCCTGATACCGAAATTGTCGCCATTCGCTTTCGCCGTTCCCGCCGATGCAGGATCCGCGCTGTTCGGCGCAACCGAACCGCCCCATGCGGCAATGTCGCCGCCCAGGGTCGTGATGCTGTTGGCGATGGTGATCGAACCCAACGCGCCGTCATTCGCTCGGCTGTTCAGATAAACGTTGAGCTTGCCCGCTCCCGAAGAGGCGCTGATCGCACCGTTCACGCCGATGTTGGCGTTGGACCTTAGGGTAAGGGTGGAATCCGCGCCGCTCGCCTTGGTAATCGCGGCAGTCGTGGTCAGCGTATTGGCGCTGGTAAAGGTCATCGCGCCGGTGCCGTTCTGCGTCACGGCCCCGAAGCTGAGCGAAGCCGGACTCGTGACGGTAATCGCCCCCACGCTGTTCAACGCCCCCAACGACACGTTGCCGGACGTGGTCGAGACGCTGATCGCCCCCGACGTGCCGTTGGTGGTCAGCGCGTTCGACAACGCGATCGCCTTGTCGCCCGTCAAGGTGAGTGCACCGGCGCTGCTGATCGCCGCCGTGGAGGTGCTGGACAGCGCCGTACCCGATGCCGACGCCGCCTTGCCGTCGAGCGTCAGCCCGCCGGTCCCCGCCGTGATGGCGCCCGCGCTGCCACCGAACTGAATACCATAGGTCGTGCCGCTGGTCGCCGTCGCCGCACCGCTCAGGCTGACCGCGCCCGCCCCGCTCGTGGCGATCGACGCGCCGTTCGCTACGCTGATACCAGCAAAAGCGCCTGTAGTCCGACCGTTCAGCGTGATGTTGCCGCCAGCGGCATTGATGGCGGCATTGCTGCCGATCGCGATACCCGCCCCACCAATGTTGATCGCCGCGCCGGTACCGGTGGTGCCGCCCCCGGCGAGCAGGTTACCGCCGTTGAGGCTGATATTGCCGTTCAACGCGATGCTGCCCTGCGCGCTGTCGCTGGCGTCCTTGAAGCGGCTGTTCAGCGTCAGATTGAGCTTGCCGGTGCTGCTGCCGCTCGCCGAAACGGTGCCGTTCAGCACGATATTGCGGTTGGCCAGCAATTGAAGCGTCGCGTCCGCCGCACCGCTGGTCTTGGCGATGTTCGTACCGCTGGCCAGGATGATGTCGCCATTGCCCGAAAAGGCGCTGTCGGTCGAAATCCTGACGCTCGTGCCCGCATTCAACGCGCTGTTGATCGCGCCCACGTCGGCGGTGGAGCTTGCGCCGCTGGGGGTGAAGGTCAGCGGGGCGGTGCCCGCGAAATTGCCGTTGGTCGTGCCGCTGGTGATCGTGATGTCGGACGGATCGAGCAGCCACTCGCCCGCCGCACCCTGAACGCCCAGGGCATTCACGCTGCCCAGCGCCTGCAGAACGCCCTTGGACGAGGTTTCGACCCGTCCGCCGTTCAGCGCGCCCTGCGCCTCAATATGGCCGAGGAAATTGGTATAGGCGTCGGACCACAGCACCGCCGTGCCGCCATGGCCGACACTGCCCGACACGTCGATCTTTGCGCTATCGGCCATCACCACCGCATCGGCGTTGGCGATCGCATGGTTCGCCACCGCCAGCGAACGATCCGCGCCGCCCTGCCAGTCGCCGCCGACCAGCACCGTGCCGCCGCTGGTGCCGCTCGCGTCGATCAGCGCCTTATCGCCGAGCAGGACGTTCTTCGCGGTCACTTCGACCGCTCCGCCCGAACCATCGGCCCCGCGCGCGCGGAGCGTACCCGTCAGATGCGCCTCGCCGCCTTCTGCCGTCAGGAAGATGCGCCCGTCACGAGCGGAGACGCCCTGCGCGTTGATGATGCCACCGGTGTTGCCCGCCAGTGCATAGACGTTGCCGCCCTGGGCGCGCAGCTCCGCCTCCGCCGCACGGATCGCGCCAACATTGGTCGCGGACGTGCCGTCGCCACCGACCACCACCGAGAATCGGCCATTCTCCAGGCCACGGTCGCGCAACAGAACCTGATAACCAGCGAGCAGCCCGACTGTGCCGTTCGCCGCTGCCAGCGTGCCTTCGTTCACCACCTTGGCGGCCACCAGAGCGACATCGCCGCCCGCCGCGCCGATCCGACCATAGTTGATGATCGCGGCTTCACTGGCACCCGACAGCGTCAGGTTGCCGCCCGCCAGGAAGCGCTCGTTGCTCAGATCCTGCGTCGAGGCGACGAACGAGCCGCCGACATCGACCCGCCCTTCGCGCCCGAACACGATGCCGTTGCGGTTGATGAGATAGACCGATCCGGTCGCGCTCAACAGGCCATCGATGCTGCTCGCGGAGGCGCCGGTGACGCGATTGAGCGTCGCGCCGGTCGCATTCTCGATCCGCACGCTGCCCCCAGCGCCGATCGAGAAGTCCTTCCAGTCGATGATCGCCTTGTCGGTCGCCTGGTGGATCGTCAGCCCCATGCCGGACCGCTGGATCGACGCATCGCCGACCACCACCTGGCCGCCGGTCGGCAGCGTCTGCGCACGAACCGGCGTCACGCCGGGCAACAACCCGCACAGCGACAAACCGAAGACCGGCAGGCGAGTGAACAACGAACGCTGACTGCGAATGGCAAAGCTCTTCATGAGACGACCCTGTTTCAAAACACGTTCAGTAAGCAGCAATGCTCAGTTCGACTAAGTATCAACGGCGAATAAACATTTGCGACCTTTAACAGGAACCTTTTGCCACATAAGAAGTTAATAAGCCTTAACAAACTACAATTAGACTTTTAATGTATAATTCATCCACACTACGTTACTTTTAGTTACAAATTAAAAAAAGGCAGCCGACGTCTTGCGACCTCGACCGCCCAACAGGATTATGAAGCGGTTGTTCACGACCGCATCGTGTTAGTCCGCGTAGGTCTCCTCCGTCGCGGGCTCAGCCGGGGCCAGCGCGTCACGGCGCGCGATTAGGGCGTCCCAGCGCGCCAGCGAAAAGAGGTGCGCATGGATTACGATCATGGCCCCGCTCCGCGCGAGTCGCAGCAGGGCCTCGTCGGACAGTTCGCTGAGCTTCTTTTCGTCGACGCCATAATAGTCGGCGATATGCTCGCTCTCGCCGCCACGCACGAACAGCGTGTTCTTCACCTCGAACAGGTCGGCTTCTTTCAGCAGATCGACAAAGGCTTCGGTGCGCTTGCGCTCGCGTTCGAATTCTTCGAGGAATGCGATGGCATTCTTCGTAAAGCCGGTCGGCTCACCGTCCTCGAACAAGGGCTCCCCTTCACCCTCGGACACCAGTCCCTTGGCGTCGCGGTCGACACAGACCACGAACTGCTCTTCGCCGGCGCCCGCCAGCGTGAACGGATAGCGGCGCAGATAGGCGGGCGCATAGCAACCGGCCTCGAACGCGCCATCGCGCACGAACAGATTCTGTCCTTCGGCCAGACCCATCACCGCCAGCGGGGTCTTTTCCGGCCCGGCGAAGATCACCGGATAATGCGCCATCGCCTGCATGAATTCCCCGACCAGCAGCGGGACGAGATGCACTTGGGTCGCGTGATCGAAGCCTGCCCCCTCGGGGCGGTAGCGAAGGTCCGCATGCACGGCGGAGTGCAGCGCTTCGGGGCGCGAATAGAGGAATTGCGTGCCCTCGAGCGGGATATTGTCGGTCATGCTTGGTTCCTTGGCTTCATCATGATGTGTGGAAAGTGTTAGAAGGAGAGAGAGGCGCGCGCCTGGACCCGGGGCGAACCGGCGCGGCTGCGCGGGCCGCTGGTGAGCGCCCAGCCACCATCGATGCCGAGCGTGAATGCGCGCCGCATGCGATAGTCGGCTCCCAAACCGGCCGAGACGAGCGTCGAAGACTGATTGGTGATACGGTCGAGACCATAGGCCAGATCGAAGAACACGCGCGGCGCCAACATGTCGCCATTCGGACCACCCTTCGCGAACAGCGAGGTGACGGGCAGATTCAGATCGTTACGCAACACGAAACCGGTATCGAAGGCGCCGTCATCGGTCGTATAACCGCGCGCCAGCCCGTCGCCGCCCAGGCCGATCTGCGTGGACAAGGGCAGTGCCGACTTGGCATATTGCAGCATCGCGCTCTGGGTAAGCGACAGGTCGCGCGTCAATCGCTGGACATGGCGGAGGTCGAACGTGACATAGCCGAAGCGGCTATTGCGCGTACGCCCATTGGTGATCGCGGCAAGCTCCGTCGCCGATCCGCCCGGACTGACATGGACAGCAACGTTCGCCGAGCCCTGCTCCCCATTCCCGAACCAGTCCCGCGACCAGCCGACCATATATTGCCGGATATCGGCGGAAACATCGAGCGCGGTCAGCGAGCCAAACAGAACGGTCCGGTGCTGGCGCTTCAATTCGACGCCGAACAGCATGTCACCGAACCCTGCCGGCAACCCGGCGTTCGACAAGGCCGAACGATACGCCAGCGTGAGTTCGGTCGTCCGCTGACGAACGGTGAAGAGCGCGTTGGGATGCTGATTGGTCAGCGAGTCGCTGAAGGTCAGTTCGACATTTTCCCGCGCGAAGGTGGGGATCGCGACGCGCGCGCCTTGCGCCACATAGCGCGGCCGCTTCGGTGCGAAGAAACGACCATCATCGACCAGCAGGTCGCGGCTGCCGGTGAGCTGATAGGAGATATAAGCCCCCGGCAACAGGCGGATGTCCGCGACCGTGCCGACGAACAGTCGCGCCAAACCGGTGCTCTCCGACCCGGTGTTCGAAGAACCGGCATAAAGGCGAAACTGCCGAGGCTCCTCGACGACCACGGTCAGGTCGGTCCGCCCTGCCGCGTCGGCGGGGGCGAAACGCGCCGAGGTGTCGCGGACGGGCAGACGATTGAGCCAGGCCAGATCTTCCGCAAGGGCGCGGCTATTGATCGGTTCACCTGGCGCGACACGGAGCGCCCGCCCTATCTGCTCCGCCTCCGCGGTCGATACGCCCGTCACCTTCAACGAGCCGAGCCGAAACTCGGTGACCCGGATTTGCAGGACCCCGCCGGTGATCTCCTGTTCGGGCGTGGAGAGCGATATGAAGGGGCGCCCCGTTGCACGCGCCAGGCGCGCAATCTCGGCCTCGATCTCCGCGATCCGGCGCCGCGTCAGCGGCTGACCGAGGAAGCGCCGCAGGGCTTTGCGCACACCGTCATTGTTCAGTATCGCTACGCGCCCGGTATCAACACCGTCCGCAACCCCCGCCGCCTCGACGGGCCGCTCACCATCGCCAAGCAGCACGATCGCGCGAAGCGTGGCTCCGAGCGGCGTATCGTCTTGCTGGGCGGGAACAGCGTCCGGGACCACCAGTCCAGGGTTGGGCGCGGCAGGCGCCGGTGGCAGATTCCGCTCGACCGCCGTCTGCGCCAAAGCCTGCTGTCCGCCGCATATCAGCAGCGCCGGCAGCCATAGGGCAAATCTCTTGCAATGCATCTATCGGATCTTTCGCTCTATTCGGCATGGAACAATATTCGATCCAGCAGAAAATATGAGCGTGCATTGCGCCTAGCATCTTTAAGAACAAGTTATCATTTAACTTTAGTAGCAGTATGATACATAATGAAACATTTATAACTTTAATAGATTAAGCGATTTACTTGGCAATGGAAAACATCTTATCGACGAGCCAACACGAGCCCCCACTCCACTGACGCCACCCCGTCCTTGACCTTGAAATGATTCACTGTGCTCCGACGCCGGGCGCCTTCGGACAAGGATCTGGAACAAGAAAGAATGAGGTAAATCCGGAACCATTCGCGTGGGCAACACCCCCTCAAATTTACCTCGAAGGCGCTAGAGGCTGTTATGGACTTGGAGGTGTGTCTGATTCATCCGGTATTGGATGAGCATTTGCCGCAAGCCATATCCGTCCGATGTCAGCGATGAGGAATGGTCGCTGATCGCGCCATACCTGCTGTTGCAGCGCGAGGATG
>JAAIGG010404514.1_pt1 | contig 15527 bp, 13 predicted proteins | sample 6487391 | NCBI WGS metagenome assembly JAAIGG01 (sample SAMN13974130, study PRJNA590717) | phyllosphere metagenome | biome: asymptomatic weeds; feature: pooled weeds collected from a community garden; material: weeds; isolation source: pooled asymptomatic leaves from various weed species from...
GCTTCTGGGTACCCAATGTCTCGGGCAAGATCGACATGATCCCGGGCCGCCGCAACGCGATCGTCAGAGAAGGGAGATCATTCCCAGGGCCGCGAGCCAACCGCCCACGCCGAGCCCCCCGAGCACGAGCAGCCGACGGGCCTGAGGCCAGCGCGCAACCTCCGGCGGATTTTCGATCGACCAGCGCCGCACCGCGTCCGCATCCACCTGGCCGAACTGCGCCGTCACCACAGGCTGCGCCGTCGACGGCGCAAACACCAGATGCGGATCGATCGGCTCGACGAATTCGCAGCCGAAGCCGCCCTCCGAGCAACGGACGATCAAGGCGGCCCGCTGGCCGATCCCCGGGATGCCGATCGTTACCGTTTCCTGCAGGTCGAGATCGGCGTGCGTCCGCATGCGGAACCCGGTCGACGACAGATCCTCGATCACGACGTCGATCGGCAGGTGCGGCACGTGCCGCAACGTTCCGCCGACGTCGAGCATCTCGCGATCCGCCCGACGATCGTCCCGAACTAACTTAGCGGTAAGTGCCATGGTCCAAACCCTGCCTTGATTGCCGAGCGATGGCAGCTCCAAGATAAGATCCGGTTAATCATGCCGCTACGTGAAGGTGAGATGGCCCCCTAAATATCCTGACAAGACCTCGCTCTTGGAGAAGAAAGAGGCATATGACTGAGCATGCGACCAGGCGTTACGACGATGGGGAGGTCCTTGCCGTGGTTCAGCGCCGGAAGCGGTGGACTCTGGAGGAGATGGTTGGGATCGTAGAGGAGATGTACCTGCCGGGCATAGCTTGCGCCGCTACCCGACGCCGAATCGGTTGCCGACATCCGCGCACCCGTCACCGATCTGCCGTCCTATGGCTATCGCCGCGTGCAGGCCCTGCTGCGCCGCCAGGCCCGGCAGACCGGGCGCGCAGCGTCCAATCCAAAGCGCGTCCATCGCGCCCGGGCTCCGCCGCGCCCCCGGCAAAGGCTATCCGGCCGGCCGGCAGTGTCGATCGCGATCGGCGGGCGGGCGCCGCACGCAAACCGGAACATGCCCACCCATCACCGATACACGCCTTCGCCGGATCGTCGGCCGAAAGGTCAGCGGCAGCGTGCACGGGGACGTGCTGTGCGGCGGGATGGCCGGTTCACACCCCTTTCGCCGAACCCCCGCCGCCCATCACGAGCCGAACAGCTTGATGCGATAGAATGTGGCGTCACCGCCGGCTGCGGTGGCATTGGTGCCGAGCGCGAAATCGATCGTATCGCCGGGCGCCACGGTCACGCCGGGAATGTTCATGTCGTATCGGCCGTTGAAAGCCGTCGTCAGGACCGGCTTGCCGTTGACCGCGACGGTGAGGTCGACGCCATCGACAGAGCCCGACTGGACCTGCCACGTCCCCTTGATGACGAGCGTCTGCGCGCGGGCAGCGGTGTAGCGCAGCACGGCCTTGTAGACATTGGGATTGCTTGCGTCACCGAAGTCCACCGGCATCATCGTGTTCGGCTGGATGAAGAACGGCCGGCGCCAGTTATCGCTGATATAGGGCGTCCATGCCGTCGAGCTGAGCTCACCACCCCCGAACCCCGACATGGGCTCAAGCGCCGACCGCTGCATGCTGAAGTCGTAATAGGCCCAACGGCCCTGATACGAACCCGATGCGATCGGCGTGTTCTGATAGTCGAACTGATCGAAACTGTCGGCGACCAGCCCGCTCGCGCCCAGCGTCAGATTGCCGCCATAGGTAATCGGCGCATCGCTGACGATCACGATCGGACTATCTTGGCTGATCTGACCGGGGTTGGCGATTGCCTCGCCCTGAGCATTGTAGAATTTGGCCGAACCCGAGAAGGACAGGCTGCGCGGCGCGCCCCATAGCACCATGACTTTGTCGCCAAAGGCATAGGCATAGGTGAAATCGTCGATCGCGATCTGTTTCGCAGCACCCTGGTTGAGCACCTGCTTCGCCATCAGCCGGAACGCCTGACCCGGCTTGGTAAGTGCGCCGGCGAAGGTCGTCAGGGCGACCTTCTTGTACCAGAGCGCGTCGGCGGTTCCTTCCTGACGCAAAGCGTACCAGTCAGCCCCGGCGACACCGGAGGCAGCCATGGCCGCCGTCATCTTGACCAGATAGTCGGCCGTATCGCTCTCACTGTCCAGTTCGCGAGCATATTCGGTCACGTAGATCGGCCGCTGCTTCGAACCCATTGCAGCTTTCAGGATCTGGATCTGCCGGGAAAATTGTTCGGGATCGGTGGTATAGGGATGGATGACGATGCCATCCATGTTGTCGAGCGCGCCCTTGTCGAACAGCACCTTGTAATAGCCGACCGGGATGGAATGCGCGGCACCGCCCAGGATCTTCACGTCGCCATGCGCGGCCTTGACGGCGTCATGCACCGCCTTGAGCATCAAGGCATAATAGTTCTGGCGATCGCCATAGGCGGCGTTGCGGACCGGGCCGGTGACGAAATCGTCCCCGTTATATTCGTTGCCGATCTCGATCGTCTTGACCGACGGGAAACGATCCAGAACAGCCACCGCGAACTTCGCGAAGGCCGCACGCCCCGCATCGCTGTAGGGCGTATTGCCGCCATCGTAGTTCGGATTGCCGCCCTGAAGCAGCAGTGTCAGCTTCACGCCGCTGCTCGCCACTGCGTCGATGTAACTGGCACGCGGAGAGGTGAACACATAGCGGCCGGGCGACGACTCGACCTCCGACCATGAAATTTCGTCACGGACGTCGCCTGCTCCGACATCCTTGGCCCATTGCAAGGCGGCGATGTCCCAGCCTTGCTGGAAGTGGGTCGCCGCGCCGATCGCCATTCCCGTGAAGCTGGACGGCGTCGCAACCACGGTGACGGCCTCGCTCGATGGCTTGACCGTATCCGCCGCGGCGACCGGTGACGATACGCCGCCACTGCCGCCGCCACAGGCGCTCAGGCCCAAAATCATTGCTGCAACCGTCAGGATTCCAAAGCGCGTCATATATCAGCCACCCACATCTGCGACGTGGCTAAGCGAAATCAGTTAATGTCTGGTTGGCTTGCGCGCCGTGTCATGCGCAGCAGGGCGCCTCTGTGGCCCTGATCGGTGGTGCGGCGCTCCTTCTAACCGAGGTTAGTGGCTGCCGGCAAAAGCGGCCGGAATACCAGTCGCTTACAAAATTCCATGAGTGATTTTGAAACGTTTCTGGTTTAATACGCGCTTTACTATCCGGCCAACCATGCCGTTTCCATATGGTAACATACACTTAGCGGGCGTGGGGCGAGCAAGTGAGCGATCATGAACTTGCAGCGTTGACTGCAGCAGGCCTGAACGGACACCGATATCGCACTCAAGTGCGAACGTCCGCCACTATCATCCGCTATATGGATATCGTGATCGCTGGCCTGGCGCTGCTTTTTCTGCTGCCATTGCTGATCGGCCTTGCCATTGCAACGTGGCTGGGGGATCCAGGTCCGATCTTCTTCGGCCATCTGCGGCTCGGAAAGAACGGCCGCAGCTTCCGCTGCCTCAAGTTCCGCACCATGGTCAAAGATGCGGAAGAGCGGCTGCTGCGTCACCTGGAAAGCGATCCTGCGGCACGGGAAGAATGGGAACGCGACCGCAAGCTGGCCAACGATCCCCGCATCACGGGGATCGGGCGCTTCATGCGCAAGTCGAGCCTGGATGAACTGCCCCAGCTCTGGAACGTCCTGCGCGGCGAAATGAGCCTGATCGGCCCCCGCCCGATCGTTCAGGCGGAAGTACCGCGGTACGGCCGCTACATCGCCGATTATATGATGGCCCGCCCCGGCATCAGCGGGCTGTGGCAAATCAGCGGACGCAACGACGTCAGCTATCGTCGCCGTGTGGCACTCGATGTCGCATTCGCCCGCTCGCAGTCGGTGAAGCTTTATCTGCGCATCTTGGTTCTCACGATCCCGGCGGTACTGCTCCAGCGAGGATCGTATTGATCGCCCGGATGGCCTTCGCTTGGATGTCGGGTGACGATCAGAAGCTGATGGCGGCGATGACACCCCATAGGACGGCGGACAGGGCGAGTGCGGTCAGCAATCCTTTGGGCGCTCCGATTGGCGAGACGGCACCGTGTACACCTCTGTCGCCGCTCGTTTGCAATCTTCGCAGGTAGGGCAAGGTTTCGACGCGGTGATGATGAATACGAACGACCGCCACGATCCGGTCTTTCATGATCCTCTCCGACACAATGAATTTGTTGATAAATAAACGCTTCCGAACACCGGTTGTTCCGATATTAATATTCGGATGGCACGGATGTAAGGTCGCTAAAGGGATAGGAAGTCGATGAGTGCACGCACGTGGATCCGGGACAACGTTTTCTCCGTTGCCAAACGTGCCGTCGGCCCGACGGAAATACGCCGCTACCTCGCCCGGCAGCAGCAACGCCGACTGAACGTCGGCTGCGGCGGCAACCGTATTCCAGGCTGGCTCAACGCCGACCGGTTCCCGCCGCCCGGCGTCACCTTCATGGACGCCACCAAGCCGCTGCCGTTCGATGACGCAGCTTTCGATGCCGTATTGTGCGAGCATATGGTCGAACACATTCCCAAGGCGGCGGGGATCGCGCTGATCGGCGAGTTCCGGCGCATCCTGCAGCCGGGTGGTATCGCGCGGCTGGTGACGCCCGATCTCAACTGGTTCGCGCGGCGCATCATCGAGGCGGTACCCGCAGGGGGTAGGGACGACACGTACCGGGCGTTCCTGCGCGACTGGCATCAGCTACCCGAGGTGTCGTGGTGCGATGCGATCAACCTGTGCTTCTACGAACACGGCCACCGCTATATCTGGAGTATCGAGGAACTGCGCGGTGCGATGGAGGCCGCAGGTTTCGTCGATATCGTGGTGACCCGCGCAGGGCGACCGTCCTCAGCCGTCTTCGCCGACGCGGAGGGTCATCCCCGCATCATGGGCGAAGAGCCCAATGCGCTGGAAGCTTTCGGCATCGAGGGGCGGGTTCCCGTCGCGCATTGACAGGGGGCGGTCATCGTCGCACCGCGCCGATACCGACGAAGGGGGGCCGCGTGACACAACACAGCAACCGCAATCTCTCGCCCATATGACCGCTACCATCATCGTCTATTACCACGGTACGTTCGTCAATCGCCAGAACGGCGCCCACGCCCGGGTCGCCGAGCTGTTGCGTCATCTGCAGGCGAGCGATTATCGGGTCATCGTCTACAGCTACTACGACCATCGTGCCTGCCCCTGGACGGAGGCCGACGTCGCCCGCTTCGCGAAGGATTTCGAGGGGATCGAGCTGGTGCTCGATCGGCGGTCCGGCTGGTTCAACCGCCTGACCTTCCTCAAGCTCCGCCTGATCGCACTGCTGCCCCATCTGGCGGGGCGTATCCTCGCATTGCGCCTGCCTTCGACAACGCCGCACTATGACGCCTTGCTCCAGCGGCATCCCGATGCGGCGCTGGTCGTCAATTATGCCGACGGCCTCGTCGAACTGAACGGCCTGCGTGGACGAGCCGCGATCGTCGAGACGCATGACCTCAAGTTCGTCAACGCCGCCAAATCCTTGGGGCGCCGGCTGACGTCGCTGAAGACAATGCTGAGCGCACGGGCGGAAATGGAACTACTCGATCGCGCCGACACGCTCATCGCCATCGCGCCGCCCGAAGCGGCGATCTTCCGCTTGTTCTATGCCTCAAAGCCCGTCCTTCTCATTCCGGCCTATGCGCTGGCGCCTGCGATCGTCCGCGCCGGACGGTTTCGCTACGACCTGCTGTTCGTCGGGTCCGAAAACGTCCTCAACGTCGACGGACTGATCGGTTTCATCGCGGCGCATCGCGACTGGCTGGCAACCCGCAGCCTTGCCGTGGTGGGCCGCGTTTGTTTCGACGAGCGCGTGCGCGCGGCCGCCAGCGATCTGCCCAGCATCACCTTGTGCGGCTATGTCGACGATCTCGACGCCTTCACGGCAGCGTGCAAGTTGCTCATCGCCCCGGTCGACGGCACCGGCCTGAAGATCAAGGTGCTGGAGGCACTGGCCGTCGGCAAGCCGGTATTCGCATCCGACAGCGCCCTGGCCGGCTTGCCGCCGGGCTACGAAGGTTGCGCCTTCCCCATCGACGAGGCGGCGATGCAGCGCTTGCTGCAGGATGACGCCCAGCGCGAGCATGCGCAGGAGGCGGCGATCGCTTACTGCCGCGAACGCCTGATCGGCGAGGATCTCGCCAAGCTTCATGTCCGGCTGAGCCGCGGCGCGGCCGCCCTTCCGTCGAACTGATGCATCAACCGGTTGCGCGGGACATCCGGTTGCGCAGCAGCGTCAGATAATACCGGCTCCGTTCGAACGCGGCGGCTTCCAATCCCGCCGGCCGCCCCGCCAGGTGCCAGCTGACCGCGATCGTGCCGACATATGCGATCATGCCCAGCGCCGCGGCGGAAGGCACCGCGAAGATCAGCAGCCATTTGGCCAATCCCGCCAGCGACGGACGCAACGCGATCAGGACCAGTGCCAGTGCGATGCCACCCAGCGCGACGCGCCATGCGGCCATGAGCTGCCGGAATGGCGACGTACCGATCAATCTGCGGACGTAATAAAGCGATACCACCATCACGAGCAGCGCGGTGAGGCCGCGGGCCAGCACGGCACCCTCGACGCCCAAATAATAGGCACCGGCGAACATGAGGGGCAGCTTGATCGCGGTTTCCGCTCCTGTCTGATGCATGGCGACCTCGGGCCGCCCCAGAGCCATGGCAAGCGAGATCAAGGGCGAGATGAACAATGGCGGAATCAGCGTCAGCGGCAACCACTCGAGGATCGGGACGGCCGCCAGCCATTGATCGCTCAGCACCAATTCCACTGCCGGGCGCGCCAGTAGGCTGAGGCCGATCATGATCGGCATTCCCAGCGCCAGGATGGTCACGCTGGTCTTCTGATAGGCGTGACGTATCCGCTCGGGATCGTCCTTGATGAGGGAGAAGGCAGAGATCAGCGGCCTGATGATCGGCTTGATGAGCGCTTGCTCGGGCAGGTAGGACAGGTCGTTCGCCATCGAGAACTCACCCAACCGTGCTCGAGATACATACCGCCCCAAAATTAAGCGGTCGCACTGCCAGTTAATCGCACCGAGCAGCTGCGATGCGGTGGACCATCCGACGAACTGTGCAAAGTCGGGCCACGCCCCCAGCGACAGACGCGGCCGGTAGGGTGCCAGCATATAGGAGACGGTCACCATCATCGCCGGCGTTGCCAGCGTGCCGATCACTAGCGCGCGGTAATCGCGCAGCAGCAGCGCCGCGACGACGGATGCGACCAGCGCCACGGATTTGGACGACAGTTCGAGGATGAAATCCCGGCGGTAGTCGAGCTGCTGCGCAAAGATCGCGAAGCGCGGGCTGGACACGCTGCGCAGGACCGGCGCCAGGCTCAACAGGACGACGAGCCAGATCAGGCGAGGGTCATTATAGATGTAGGAAAAGGGCCAGGCGAGCGCGGCCATGACGACCATCAGCACCAGTCCGCGCAGGACTCCCAGCGTGAAGGCCGTATCCAGATGGGTCTTGGTGATCTCCAGGCGCACCAACACCTGATGAATCGGCAATTCGAACACCGCCTCGACGATGTAGATAAGTGTCATCGCGACGGCGACAATGCCGAATTGCGTAGGGTTCAAGACACGGGCGAGAACGAGCAGCGCGAGAAGATCGATACCTTTCGCCGTCAGCCGAGCGGTGACCAGCCAGGCAGCACTACTGGCCGCGCGTCCTGCGACAGGCCGATCGTTCATCTCATGTACCCGCTCGATTGATCTCGACCAAACTCATGCCTCATATCCACCAATGACGCACGCGGCCATTTTGCGTCTTCAGCCGCTGTGTAGCAGGCCAGACACTAAAACTGGCATAAAAGTGTCTCGCCCGTCCCCATACGCGACACCCTCAAGAGCGTCGTCACGTCATCCAACACACAAGGATGCTCCAGAACGCCTCCAGAGCGTCCATGTCCGGGAATCATGGTTATCGGACATATGGGGCGGTGCCTAGCTCTGAAAGAACAAAAATCCGATCGCCAAGAAAGCGCTAGCAAATGCCATTCCGATCAGCGTGTGCGACTATTCTTGCGTGCTTGATCTTCGGCGATCGCGAACGGATCGGTCGCGTTGGCTTTAGGGTCGTAATCGCGGTCGATCCGGTTGCGGATGCGATTCTGCACCCGGTTCTGAATCCGGCTGGCCAACCGTGCGGTCGGCTTGATCCCGGTCGTGAGTTCCGCATTTTCACGGGTCTGGCGCTGGCCGACCTGACCGACGGCAGAATCACCGACGCGGCCGGCCTGATTGATCTGAACCGGGATTTGCCGCTGCTGTTGCACATCGACCTGACCATTATCGCCTTGGTCCGTGGAGTCCGACGTCGTCCGCACCTGTGCAACCACCTGAACGGCCGGCACCGCTAGCGACATGGCCAACAGCGCCATGATCAACCGAAACGTCATCACCTTCTTTCTCATCGGGCAATTGGTACGAGTTCGGCGCGGTCGATCTGTCCAGACAGACCCGATACCGCATCGGACGGACGTGCATTCAGGACGAGCATCTGTACCGGACAATCCGCCGAAACGCTGAATGTGCCGGTAAATACCCCTTCAGCGACAGCCGAATTCGGCATCTCGATCCGCCCGAGTTCACGTCCACCGCGACAACCAAGCGTCCAATAAGGATGCGCACCGGCAGGCATGTCGAGTCCAATACTATGTCCCGTCAGGCGATAGGTACCCGGGGGAAGCAATTGCAGCTGCTGGAGCAATGGACCACCGACACTAGCAGGTGCCGAGAAATCAAAGATCCCACCCTGGATGTTGGTCGTCAGCCCTCCATCGTTAAGAGGAATCCAATCGAGTTGCGACGGGGCCACGGTCTTCGCCGAAAAGTGTGGATCGCGAGAGCGGCGTCGGTCAACACCGGGTCGGACAGCGGCGTAATAGGACCAGGTCGCATCGAACTGCTCCGCCCCGATCAACGCACTGATGACGCCGGCCTGCGCCGTCTCCGGCACCGTAACGCCAGCACGCCTCAAACCGAGGAACAATGCCGCAGTTGTTCGGGGATCGGAGCTGCTTCCGGCGATGAAATTGATAAAATTCTCGCCCCACACGGGCTTGGTCGCCAGCGTTTGCACGAGTTTGCTTCGAATCGCCGGATCGGTGCTGGCGGACGCCAGCACGGGATAAAGGATTTCGCCCATCGTAGGAAACACGCGCAACGTGATATCATATTGGTGCAGCGTCTGTGAGATGTCGCCATGCGCCACCGCATTCTCGATCATCCAGAGCTGGGTCGCCAGATTCCGCCGTGACAAGGCGTATGCTGCGGTGAACATCCGTCGTGCAGCGAATTTGTCCCCGCTAAAGTCGGCGTCGATGCCCAAAGTCGATAGCGCAGTGACTGCGGTCGGGTCCTGCCGCAACGCCTGTCGTGCAATCGTATCGGCGCGCTGTCGATCTGCGCGCGTCGCATCGTCCCCCGCAAGCGATGCTGCATAGGTCGCCGTGATCCGACCGTCATACGGAGCAAGCTGATGGGCGATCGCAGGATCGGTTTTGACCACGACCTGCGCAACGGAGAACGTCACACTATAATAAGCGAGCACCGCCGCAAGCGCAGCCAGCACGATCCGTCCTGCCCATTCGGCCGGAGAGCGACGCGCAAGATCGCGGCGGAACGACATCCCGCCCTTACGATTTGGCTGGGTCACGGCCGTAGCCGTAACCATATTCATAGCCATAGCCGTAATGCGCCTTGCGGGCCTCGAACTTGGTCAACACGCCACCAAAGATACGCGCATTTGCGGATGCGAGGCGCCCCAAGGCTGTCTTGACCAGGCTCGAGCGGATGCCGTGCGATTCGACCGCGTAGACCACGCCTTCGACACGGCTCGCAATCAATGGCGCGTCCGCAAGACCCATAACCGGCGGAGAGTCAATCACGACGTGATCGTAACGCTCAAGCAGTCGTTCGAGCAGAATACCTAGCCGATTGCCGGTCAGTAGCTCGGCGGCATTGGGCGGGATCGGGCCAGCCGACATAGCGGTGAAGCCCAGATCGCTCATGGCGAACGTCAGCGTGTCGATCGCCTCATCACCGGCGAGGAAGTTGCTCAATCCCCGGTCATGATCGACGCCGCCCAGCTGGTGCACGGACGGCGAGCGCATGTCGCCATCGATCAGGATGACCCGCTTGCCGGCACGGGCGAGCATCGTTGCCAATGCCAAGGCGGTGGTCGACTTGCCTTCCGCAGGCCGCGTCGATGTGACGGACAGGGTCCGTGGGACACCATGTTCAGTGGTGAAGCCCAGGTTGGTGTTGATCGCCAGATACGCATCGACCAGATCGGACTTACGATCGAGCAGTTCGTCGCGTGGCGCCTTCCCGTCCGTAACCTTCGGTACCGAACCCAGCAACGGCAGGCCGAGGCGGCGCTCGACCTCGGCCGGATCGGCAATCGCTTCGTCCATCTGTTCGAGCGCGAAGGCCACGATCGCACCAATACCGAGACCAGCCAGGAGAGAAACAAGCAGGTTGATCAGCAACCGGGGGCTCGATGGGCGCTGCGGCACGTCCGCGGCGTCGACCACCGACACGTTGTTCACACCGATGTTGCCGGCGACGCCGATCTCCTTGTAGCGCTGGAGCAGCCCATCATAGAGGGCGCGATTGGTATCCACCTCTTGCTGGTAGATATTATATTGGATGCTGCGCCGACGATTGTCGAGGTAGCTAGATTTGAGCTGGTTCACCCGTGCTTGCAGGGCATTTTCTCGCTGCAGCGCTTCGCGATAGTCCGCCTGAACCGATCCCGACACGCGGCTTTCCTCACGCGTGATGGAGCGATCGAGCTGGGCAATCTGGTTCTGGATCGCCTGCGCGGCGGGATATCCCGGCTCGAACTGGACCAACAGTCGCTGATACTCGGCAGCAAGTTCGGCGCGACGCTGACGCAGGTTGTTGATGGCCTGGTTCCGCAGCGCCTCGGTCGAAGCGCCGGCACTGCCGCCCTGTTGGGCCCGCGCCTGGGCCTGAATACGCTCGGCCGTAGCCTGTGCAAGCGAGGAGTTCAGCGCGGCAAGGTCGTCAGCGACGATCGATCGTTCGACCGTGGTTGTGCCGTTACTGCCCGCCCCTTGCGCGGGCAGGTTGATGATCTGCTGCGCCGAGGCATAGGCCACCAGTTGACGCTGACTATCGTCAAGCCGCTCCTTCTGGAGCGCGAGCTGTCGCTGGAGCATGTTACGGCCATAGGACGTCGCCTGCACCTTCCGTTCCAGATTGGTCTGAATGAAATTGTCTGCCCAGGCATTGGCCACCCGGGTGGAAAAGATCGGATCAGGGCTGGTGAAGGCGATATCCACCAACCGCGACAGGCGCGTCGGGTTAACAGAAAGGTTGCGCAGCAGAATCTCGCCAGCCGCCCGCTGCCTCTCCGGTCGTCCGGAGACGGGATAGCGCCCGTCGGTCAGGAGGAACGCGGGCTTCTTGCTCGTATATTTGAATAGTTCATAAAATTTTGGATCATCGACGAACCGCAACTGCGTTGCGACACGCTCAGACAAAGCACGCGAACGAAGTAGGCCATATTGAGTCTGATAGAATTCCTGATCCAGCGAGGTCGTCTCACGCTCGACGCCCTGAAAATTGGTGACCTGATTCGCCTCACGCGCGATCTCGATCGTCGACACCGCCGTATATCTAGGCGTCATCAGCAGCGTCGTGATCAGGCCCAGAATGATGCAGGCAACCGTTACACCGATAATGACATACTTCCACCGCAACGCGATGCGAAGATACTGTCGGATGATCGGCATCCGATCAGCGTCCGCCGGTTGTGCCGCCGCCATCTGATGGGTATCGAAAGCCGCAGTACCGCCAAGATTAGGCGAAATCGTAGTCATGGACATTCAAAACCTTACTGCAGGACCGCGATCAGCGGCGCGGCGAGGAGAGGTGCCAGCGACACGAAATCTCGGAACAGACGGCGCTGCGGTGAATCACCGACGACCACGACATCGTTGGCGAAGATCGGCGGATCGTCATACGCGCCGCGACGGATCGCCTCGATGTTGTAAAGTCCGGCCATCTTCCGGCCGTTGACGGTGCGCAGGATGACAACATCCTCCTGGCGCGCAAACTCGCTCAGCCCCTTGGCCGACGCAATCGCGCGCAGCAGCGTCATCTGGTTCGTAACAGGATAAAGACCCGGCTCGACGACCTGACCATCCATCGTCACCACCTGGCTTACCGAGCTCTTGATGTTCACGGTCACGTCGGGATTGCGCACATAGCGGCCGCGCAATGCAGCCTCGACGGTCGTCGCCAGTTCCTGTGCCGTCTTGCCGCGCGCATCGATCGTACCGACCAGTGGCATGGCGATCCGTCCGCTTGCGTCGACCTGCATCTCGCGGCTGAGGTCCGGCACGTTGAACACGTCGACCTGAATCGTGTCGAGCGGACCGATCAGCGCCGGCCGATCCGGCGCGGTCAGATCCTGACGATTCGGCGCGGGAAGCGTCGTGCTATCCTGGACGACGGTCAGCCGCTCCGTCGACACCAGCGGTTCGCGGTGCGCACACGCCGGCAAGGCGAGAACGATGAGGAGGGCAGTACAGATCTTTCGCATGCGCGTGAGATTTTCCGGGAAACTGGGGTCGGGGCGGCTATAGATGTTGGTCTGATTCAGGTAAAGCGGCCCCCATGGTGCCATCCGATGGGTCGGAGAGCCACGCTGCGGCCAGGACGATCATCGCCATAATCATCGGCGTACGGGCAGGATAGTCAAATACGCTGGCGCCCATGATAAGCAGCAATATTGACGAGCCGAGCATCGCAAGCCCGCCGCTCCTCCTGTCGACACCGCGCCACGCCTTGGCGCTCGCCCATCCCCACCATAACAATGCCGCCAGCAATGTCAGCAGGCCCGGCAGGCCCGAATCCAGCACGATTTCGACGAAGTCATTGTGGGCATGGTTGAAGTACGTCGGTTTCAGAAGGTCATCGGGCTCATGGATCCGAAACATCGGATCGAAACCGCCCAAACCACTCCCGGCTGGAAACACGGCACGGGTCATGTCCAGCACGGTGGGCAGTGCGCGACTACGCATATCCTGCTCGACATCGATCGCTAGACTGCGCTGAACCGAAACGGCGCGATCCGCGGCGACGCTGACCAGCACAAACGATGCGAGCAGCGCAATGACTGCACCGATCACTGCCGGTAGAACCCAGCGCGGCGCATGGCGGAATTCACGACGCAATCCTCGACGGGACATCAGGCCGGCGATGAAGATGGCCAACAGACCGAGCGCCATGCCGGCCCGCGATCCGCTTGCCAGGATCATCAAGGCTAGCAACAGCAGCATCCCCAGGCCCGCTGGACCCCGCCAATGCAACCGCCGGCCCTCGCGAAACATCCAGGCCGGCACCAAAAGGCATCCCAAGGCCAGGAACAGCGCAAAATGGTTGCGGTTTGCAAAGGTGCCGCTGACGACTCCCGGCGTATCGTTGACAAGAGGATTATCGATTTCGGCGCCGGTAAACTGCAAAAGCCCCACGAGCATGGATGCCATCACAAAAATCAGGACGATGCCCGGCAGCCGAGCCTTCTCGTCTTTGCTCAGTCCTGCCATCAGTATCAGGACCGCGAAGGGTACTACGAGCGCGCTGAGCGCATTGAAAGTCGCTCCGGGTACAAGTGACAAGCTCCGCCATTCCCCTGCCCGGCCGCCTGCAATCTCGCCGACGAACGCGCGACCGGGCAGCGCCTGCCAAAGCCCTGCCGGCAGCGGCACCAGCTGAAGTATGGCGATGGCGATTGCGACGAGCAGGAAAATCCACGGCGGCCTAACGAACGATATATTTGATCGCCGGCCGAACAGGATCGTGACGATCAGCGCCAACCACGCCGTCGTCCGGACGACCGCCTGACCGGCTGCGTCACCGCGGGATGCGCCCCCTGCAAGACAGAGAACCGCGAGCAACACGATCAACAGGACGAATGCCAAGCCCGGTCGAAACAAAACTTTGGAACGTGGATTCATAGACATTCCGATGGCAGATTTGGCTGTTACGGGCAAAGCGTCTAGGGAGAGCGGGATCGTTCGCTATTATGACAGGAAACGCTGCCACGCCATCTTTCATACGCGTAGAGCAAGTACGACGAATGACGTACCGATGCCACGTCGACATCAGCCGCGCGCGGCCGTCCGTACCGTCACCCAATCGACTATTCCGCTAGCTGGCGCAAACTCGTAGACCAGTTCCCGCAGAAGTTCGCGTGCTGGTTCGACCGCGCCGATGTCGATAAATTTCTCGAGTTCATCGAGCTTGGGCCGCAGTTGCGGCCAAAGGATGTGATGTTCCGACGCCATCATGATCCGCGGATGCACCGTCGGCTTGGGATTGTCGCCGATCAGCAGCTCTTCATACAATTTCTCGCCGGGACGCATGCCGACCGTCACGATCTCGATATCGCCATCGGGATTGGCATCGGAGCGGACGCTGAGACCGCAGAGTTCGATCATGTTGCGCGCCAGATCCGCGATACGCACCGGCTCGCCCATGTCCAGGACGAAGACCTCTCCGCCCTTCGCCATCGCGCTCGCCTGCACCACGAGCTGCGCCGCTTCTGGAATAGTCATGAAATATCGCGTGATATCCCGGTGCGTGATCGTGACGGGGCCGCCTTGACGGATCTGCTCGCGGAACAGCGGCACAACCGAGCCGCTCGAGCCGAGCACGTTCCCGAAGCGCACCATCGAGAAGCGCGTACCAGTTCCCTCCGCAGCCAGTCCTTGGAGGACGAGTTCGGCCAAGCGCTTCGTCGCCCCCATCGTATTGGTCGGGCGAACGGCCTTGTCCGTGCTGACCAGCACGAAATCCTTCACACCCAGCTGCGTCGCCAGTTCCGCCACGCGCAGCGTACCCAAGACGTTGTTGCGCAACCCTTCCAGAGGATTGTGCTCGACGAGCGGTACGTGCTTGTAGGCGGCAGCATGGAATACGATTTCGGGCGACCATGCCCGCATGATCTCTGCGACGCGAAATCCATCGGTCACCGATCCCAATAGCGGGACGATTTCGATGTTGGTCACCTCGGTCAGGTTGCGGTGAATCGCATATAGGGCGAATTCGCTCGTCTCCAGCAGCAGGATGCGAGCCGGCTCCGCCGCCACGATCTGGCGACAGAGCTCGCTTCCGATCGACCCCCCCGCCCCCGTCACCAGGACGGTCCGGCCGGCGATCTTGCCGCGGACGGCGTCCATCTCGGGTGCCACGGGTTCGCGGCTGAGCAGATCCTCGATCGACAGTTCGCGCAAGTCGCTCGCCTGGACGCGCCCGTGGGCTAGATCCATCAGCCCGGGCAGCGTCCGCAAGGTCAGCGGCAATCCGCGCAGGCTCTGAATGATCTCGTTGCGGCGTTGGCGCGGCGCGGACGGCAGCGCGAGCATGACATCCGTCACGTGCTTGCGGTCGACGAGTTCGCGCAAGCGCTCGACCGGATAGACC
>JAAIGG010262501.1_pt1 | contig 15480 bp, 10 predicted proteins | sample 6487391 | NCBI WGS metagenome assembly JAAIGG01 (sample SAMN13974130, study PRJNA590717) | phyllosphere metagenome | biome: asymptomatic weeds; feature: pooled weeds collected from a community garden; material: weeds; isolation source: pooled asymptomatic leaves from various weed species from...
ATCGTCGCGATCACCTCCTGCCCGACCGGCATCGCCCATACCTTCATGGCGGCGGAAGGATTGCAGGAAGGCGCGCGGCAGCTCGGCTATGCCATCCATGTCGAGACACAAGGCTCGGTCGGCGCGGGCAATATGCTGACGCCTGAGCAGATCGCCGAGGCCGATGTCGTGATCATCGCCGCCGACCGCGAGGTCGACCGGGCGCGCTTCGCGGGCAAGCGGGTGCTGGCCAGCAACACCAAGCCCGCCATCACCGGCGGCGCCGCGCTGATCGAGAAGGCGCTGGCCGAGGCCAAGGTCCAGGGCGGCGTGGCGACCACCACCAGCTCTCCCGAGGCGACCGAGCGCGCCGGGCCGTACAAGCATCTGATGACCGGCGTGTCGTTCATGCTGCCCTTCGTGGTGGCGGGCGGGTTGCTGATCGCGCTCGCCTTCGCGCTGGGCGGCATCCACGCCAATGACGAGGCGAAGGCGGGCACGCTCGCCTATGCACTGTTCACGATCGGGGCCAAGGCCGGTTTCGCGCTGATGGTGCCGGCGCTGGCCGGCTATATCGCCTATTCGGTCGCCGACCGGCCCGGCATCGCGCCGGGCATGATCGGCGGGATGCTGGCGAGCAGCCTGGGCGCGGGCTTTCTGGGTGGCATCGTCGCGGGCTTCATCGCCGGGTACGGCGTCGATGCGCTCAACCGCGTCATTCGCCTGCCGAAGAACCTCCAAGGCCTGAAGCCCGTCCTGATCCTGCCGCTGCTCGGCACGCTGCTGACCGGCCTGTTGATGATCTATGCGGTCGGCACGCCGGTCGCCGCCGTGCTGTCCTTCCTGACCGAGTGGCTGCGCGGGATGCAGGGGTCGAACGCGGTGCTGCTCGGCCTGATCCTGGGCGGGATGATGGCGTTCGACATGGGTGGGCCGGTCAACAAGGCGGCCTATGCCTTTGCGGTCGGTCTGGTCGCGAGCCAGGTCTATACGCCGATGGCGGCGACCATGGCGGCGGGCATGACCCCGCCGCTCGCCATCGCGCTGGCCACCCGGCTGTTCCGCAACCGCTTCACCGCCGACGAGCGCGAGGCGGGCGCGGCGGCGGCGGTGCTGGGCCTGGCCTTTATCAGCGAGGGCGCGATCCCGTTCGCGGCGCGCGACCCGCTGCGGGTGATCCCGGCGCTGATGGCGGGATCGGCGACCACGGGGGCGATCGCGATGGTCGCGGGCGTCGAGCTGCGCGTGCCGCATGGCGGGGTCTTCGTGCTGCCGATCCCCGGCGCGGTCACGCATCTGGCCGCCTATGTCGCGGCCCTTGTCGCCGGGGTGGTGGTCAGCGCGCTGCTCGTCGGACTGCTGAAACGCCCGGTGGTGCAAGGCTGACATCGACGGCCTTCGGGCCGGACGAGAGGTTTCCAAGAGGGGAAATGTCATGGCTGGAGTGAAGAGCCTCGCGGCGATCGCCGCGCTGGGCATGGGGATGGCCGCGTCCGATGCGCGGGCCAAAGACGTGCCGACGGCGACGGGGCCTGCGTCACCGCAGGTATCGCGTCAGGCGACCAAGACCGTGCCGCTGGTGCTGGGCCAGAAGAAAAAGGGAGTCGATACCTATCAGCCGCTGGCCGATGACGGGATCACCCTGGCGCTCAACTATACCGGCGAGGCCGCCGCGAACGCGACCGGCGGCTTCGCGCGCAAGTCCGCCTATACCGGCCAGATCTATGTCGGCGCGGATTTCGACTTCGACAAGATCGCCGGGATCAAGGACGGTGGCCTGCACTTGGCCATCACCAACCGCCACGGCCAGAGCCTGTCGCAGATCGCCATCGGCAACAACACCTCGGTCCAGGAAGTCTGGGGCACCCAGAACACCCATCTCGCCATCCTGACCTGGGAACAGAAGCTGTTCGGCGGCGCGCTCGATATCGAGGCGGGCAAGAGCCAGGCGAATATCCACTTCCTCAACTCGCCCTATTACTGCCATTTCCAGACCAACTCAGCGTGCGGCAATCCAACCTTCGTCTTCAAGAACAGCAACTTCACCTATTTCCCGGCGTCGAGCTGGATGGCCAAGGCCAAACTGACGGTGGCCGACCGCTGGTTCGCCCATGCCGGCATCTATGAGGTCAATCCCAACCGCAAGCGCCCCGACGACAACGGGTTAAGCCTCAGCTTCAAGGGCGGCACCGGCTTCGTCATACCCTATGAACTGGGCTATGCGTCGGACTTCAAGACCGACCGGCTGCCGCGCCACTATATCCTGGGCGGCTGGATCGACCGGGGCGACTATGCCGATCCGCTGAGCGATACCCAAGGCGGCATCGCCATCCTGAGCGGACGGCCCGCCGCGACGCTCAAAGGCCGCAGCGGCCTCTATGTCCGGTTCGACCAGATGCTGACCCGGCCGGACATGAATTCGCATCGCGGGCTGGGCGTGTTCGGCGTGGCGATGACCAATCTGTCCGGCCGGGTCGAGGAGCGGCATTTCCTGGAACTGGGTCTGCTCCAGACCGGCACCTTCGCGGGCCGCGATCAGGACACGATCGGCTTCGTCATCAACCAGCAGAGCTTTTCCGACTTGGCCATGGAGCGGATGCGCGCGGCGCGACTGGCGGCGGGTGGCGACGGCGACATCCGGCGCAACCAGTATATGATGGAACTGGCCTATGGCGCGCAGATCGGACCCGCCGTCCGTGTCTCGCCCAACATCCAGTATATCCTCCACCCCGACCAGACCGGGATGCCCTTCCGCCGGACGAGCATCCCCAATGTCCTAGTCTTCGGGTTCAAATTCACCATCGACGCGCCCACCCTCGTCGCCGCCGCCCGCCGGTGAGGAACGCCATGGCCCGCTGAAGACCCCCCGGCGGCGCGCGGGGAATCAGGCTTTCGCGGAACAGTGGCGTGCTATGAAGTCGCCATGCGCGGGCATATGCCCGGTCGCGGCCTGGGTCACCGCCGCGATCCGTGCCAGTCGCGCGCGCAGCTCGTCCATCGGCACGCTCTGCGCCAGCGGATCATGGCCGCTGGCGACCAGCCCCTGTCCATCCATGACCGCCAGCCAGCTCGTCTTGGTGAACAGCTCGTCCGCCTCGCGATAGACCCGGCCTGTGCGGGCGTAGATGGCCAGCCGCTCGGCCAGAGTCTCGGGGATCTCCATGCCCGCCAGTTCGCGCCAATAGGCGGTTTCGCGTCGCTCGGTGGCATGGAAATGCAGGATGAGGAAATCGCGGACACTGTCGAACTCCGCCGCCATCAGCCGGTTGTAGCGGCGCGTGTCCGCCGGCTCGAACGCCTGGGTGGGCAGCATTTCCAGCAGCCGCGCGATCCCCGCCTGGATCAGATGGATGCTGGTCGACTCCAATGGCTCCAGAAAGCCCCCGGCCAGGCCCAGCGCCACGCAGTTGCCGATCCAGAACCGGTCCCGCCGTCCGGTGCGAAAACGCAAAGGGCGCGGATCGGCCAGCGGCGCGCCGTCGAGATGGGCGAGCAGCGTCGCGACCGCCTCGTCGTCGGACAGATGGTGGCTGGCATAGACCAGGCCATTGCCGGTGCGATGCTGAAGCGGGATGCGCCATTGCCAGCCCGCGCCATGCGCGGTCGAGCGGGTGAAGGGCGTCGGCGGCCCGACATTGGCGGTGGGCACCGCGACCGCACGGTCATTCGGCAGCCAATGCCCCCAATCCTCGAATCCGGCGCCCATGGCACCCTCGATCAGCATGCCGCGAAAACCCGAACAGTCGATGAAGAGATCGGCGGCGACCCGGCGCCCATCGGCCAGTACGACCGCTTCGATAAAGTCGCGCGGGCTACCGCGCTCGACCGACACGACACGGCCCTCCTCACGGCGAACGCCGGCGGCCTCGGCATGGCCGCGCAGGAAACGGGCATAGAGAGCGGCGTCGAAATGAAAGGCATAGCCGATATGCGCAAGCGGCGTATTGCCCGGCTGGGGCCGCATGAACCGGCCCGCGCGCGCGGCGGCCGCGCAGATCGAATAGGCGTCGAGCGGCAGGGCATCACCCGCCAGCCGCAGCCGCTGCCACATCGCCTCGAACGGCACTGCGCCCTTGTCGATGCCGTACACGCCGAAGGGATGGAAATAGCGATGACCGGGGCGCCGCCAGTCGACGAACTCGATACCCAGCTTGAACGTGCCCTGCGTCGCGCGGACGAAATCGTCTTCGTCGATGCCGAGCAGCGCGTTGAAGGCCTGGATCGGCGGGATGGTCGCCTCGCCGACACCGACGGTGCCGATTTCCTCGGACTCGACCAGGGTGATCGTCGGTCCCTCTGGTCCCAGCACGCGGGCAAGCGCGGCGGCGGCCATCCACCCGGCAGTGCCCCCGCCGATGATCGCGATCCGCTCGATGGGCGCGTCATCGCTCATGCCGCCAGCCGACATTGCAGGAACAGATTGCCGGTCAGCCGTCCCGCACCGGGGTCTGTGGCCCGGTCGGGAATGCGGGTGATGCGCCCCGAATGCAGCAGGTTCGCGCGGTAGAGGAGCAGCCGGTCGGGCCTGGCGGCAATGGCATCGATCATTTCGAACGCGGCACCGCCATCGGAGCAATAACCGGCGGGCGGTGGCGGATCGTTCGCGCGGGCGGCGTGATATGAAGATAGGCGATCGGCATCCAGCGTCTCGAAGCCGGTGGCGCGATGGCGGAAAAAGGCGGTGCCGTCCGCGTTGCCCGGTGACAGGAAGTGGACGGTGGCGAATTGCAGCCGGTCGGCGGTGTCGACATGCGGCACGCGTTGATCCTCGGATAGTGCGGCGGGATCGGTGGTGACCAGCGAGAAATTGCCGCGCGCGCGGGCAGGGCGCACGGCGGTGCCGGTGAAATACGTCTCGATCAGCGGCAGGACCCGGCGCACCATCGCATCGACATAGGCGACCGGCGCAGGGCCGAGCAGGCCGGGATAAACGCTGCCCACTCCGGCGGCAGGGGCAAAGGCGGACCGCGTTATGGCGAAATCGCGCAGATGCTCGACCCATCCGGTAGCACCGTCCAGAATGACGACCGGCTCGCGCTCATGGCCGATCTGGCGGACGGTCGGAATGGCATCGGCGGCAAATTCCAACACGGGCGGCATGACCATGATCCTTCCTACCCCCTGTGCGAAAAAAGACCGGCATGATCCGTCATCCAGACCATGCCGGCAGGCGGGGATCAATAGGTCGCGCGGAGCGACAGGCCGAAGCGGCGATCGTTCAGCTGATACTGAAGCGGCTGGCCCATCGTGCCGATGTACGTGACGTTCATGCGGTTGGTCAGGTTCACCGCATCGGCGGAGACCGCGATATGGCTGTTGAGATTGACGCTGACCGAGGCATCGAGCGACGCATAGGGCTTGGCATATTGCGGCTGGTTCGTGCCTGCGCCGAACGTCTGGTCGAGATAGCTCGATCGCCAGTTATAGGCGAGGCGCGCGGTCAGCGGCCCCTTTTCGTACAGGCCGATCAGATTGTAATTATGCTTGGACAGCTTCTCCAGCGGCAATTGCGTGTTGCCCGATCCGGCGATGGCGAACGGGTTGGTGACGTTGGAGTCCACATAGGTGTAGTTCGCCTGCACGCCGAAGCCGCTGAGCAGGCCCGGCAGGAAGTCGAAGAACTGCTGATAGCCGATTTCCGCGCCCTTGACCGTGCCCTTGCCCGAATTCAGCACGGTGTTGACGTCATAGGCCCGCCCCTGGAAATTCTGGACGATCACGCCGCTGGCCAGGAAACCGTCGACCTTCTTGTAGAACAGGCCGCCGGTCAGCGATCCGGCCGGCGCGAAATACCATTCCGCGGTCACGTCGAAATTGTTCGACGAGATGGGCCGCAGGCGCGGATTGCCCGAATTGGCGCTGGGACGACCGGTGATCGGATTGATCTGATTGGGGTTGTTCAGTGTCAGGTTGGTCGACAATTGATCGAAGTTCGGCCGCGCCAGCCCCTTGGAATAGGCGAAGCGCATCTGGAATTCTTCGGTGATCCGCGCCCGCAGGTTCACGCTGGGCAGCGCGCGGGTATAGCTGTTCTGGATCGAGAGCGGCGAACTGGTCCCGTCGGAATTGAACTGGGTGCCGAACGAGGTCAGGTCGGTCTTGACCAGCCGGACACCGATGCCGCCATCAAAACGCAGGCCCGCGCCTTCGAAGGCATAATCGACCGCGCCCCAGGCGGTATAGGTCTTCTCGGTCTGCGAATTCAGGTCGCCCGGTGCGAAGGCATCCTTCGTCTGGGCTCCGAACAGGGCGTAGAGCGCCTTGGTCTGCGCCCAGACCCCGTCGCCGGCGGGGAAGGCGGGGTAGAGGAAACCGCCGGTCACGCTGCGTCCGTCGAAGAAGTTCTTGGACGGACCCGGCATCGCCAGCTGGGGATTGCGGCTGAGCGGGATCAGCGCGGTGCCGTCCGGCGCCGAACAGGATCGATCGGGCCCGGTGGCATAGAGGCAGACGCCGTTCCAGGTGCCACGCAGATCGATCGAGTTGTCCGAATAGCGTGCGCCCCCGCGCAGTTTCTGCAGGAATCCCCCCTCCAGATCATATTCGATGTCATAGGCCAGCGCGAGCGTGTCGGCGTCGTTGCGCTGCAACGCGTCGGCGATGAACGGCGTGCTGTAATTGGCCGGATTGCTGAGCAGCGCCTTGTCGCGCACGTCCCATTGCGGACGGCTGCCGCGCAGGTCGAAGTCGATGATCGACGGGTGCGGCGACCCGGTGGGCGTATTCTGCCCGGTCGCGGTAAACAGCGACAGGACATGGCCGTTGCGGTCGGCGTTGTAATAGCTCTTCAGATACTGGGCGTCGAAATGGACCTTGGCCCGGTCCGTCGCCTGCCACTCGGCGGCCAGGGTGAAGTTCTGGCTCTGGCTCCACAGCTCCTGATCGAAACGGCCGGTTTCGAAATTCTGCCCCCGCAGCGAGCCGGAGGTCGCATAGCCTTCGTTGTTGAAGGTGAAGGTCGAGCCAGGCAACGGGTTGGACTCGCTGCCGCCATTGACCGTGTAATAATAGGCGCCGCGCCGGTTGAACCAGTATTTCGCGAGCTGATACTGGCCGGTGATCAGCAGATTGTCGGCGGCCTGCCACTGTACCGCGCTGGCGATACCCAGGCGACGGCGATCGCCCAGATCGTCATAGACCTGCATCCCCATCGGCGCCCTGGCATTGGCAGGCGCGCCGGAAATGCTGCCGGCCGGAATCGGCTGCTGCGGGTTCGCGAGGATGCCGTCCTGGCGGTAATGGCTGGTCGAATAGACGGCGTTGAAGAGGAAGCCGATCTCCCCGATGCCGGTGTCGAAGCGGTTGCTGTACAGGCCCGAGGCCGAGTAGCCGAACTTGTCGACGCGGTCATAATAGTTGCCGCGCAGCGTGCCGCTGATCGTCTGGCCGGGTTGGTCGAAGGGGAGGCGGGTGCGCAGGTTGACCGCGGCGCCGACGCCGCCTTCGATGATATTGGCGGGTGCGTTCTTGTAGACGTCGATACCGCCCAGCAACTCGGGCGGAATCCCCTCCAGATCGAAGGCGCGGCCGCCCGATGCCGAATAGATGGCGCGACCGTCGAGGAAGTTCTGCACCTGGGTCAGGCCGCGCACGGTGATGGCGGGTGATGTGCGATGATCGAAGTCGGTCGCGCCTTCGCCGTACCGGCGCTGGATCTGGACGCCCGTGATGCGCTGTAGCGCCTCGGTCGTGTTGGCGTCGGGCAGCTTGCCAATATCCTGGGCCTGCACCGAGTCGATGATCTGATTGGCATTGCGCTTCAACGCCTGGGCGGAGCGCAGCGACTCGCGCACGCCGGTGACGACGATGTCCTGATCCGAAACGCCCTGTTCGGCCACCTGCGACGCGTTCAGCGCCCCGGTCGGCTGGCTGGGGTCGCGTCCCTGCTCGACCCGAAGTTCGGCGCCGCGCTTTGGCGGTGCGACGGCGGCCTGTGCGTTGGCGATGTTGTGAATGCCACCCGTCGCAATCGCGACGATCGACGCGCCGAACAGCCAGCGCGATGCAATATCTCGCATATATCCTCCCCCAATGTCCGTCCGCTACCCTGCGGCTCGCGCCCTCATTGGCATAAATGAAAATGCCTGACAAATGAAATTGAACAAAAGCGATAGTATTTTTGCGTAGTACGTAACATAATGATTTGATTGTAAAATTTCGCCAGAATCCATTGAGGCGTAAACGTCGAATGTCAGTCCATAATCTGGCGTCGCATTAAACAAAATTACTTTGATTATTGAGAAATGGGGGCGTTATCCCCACAATTTTATTGGGTTGTCAGTAATTTATTTGTTCTTACTTCAGAAGGATGCCTCAGATTCGCGCGCATGGCGCCTTTGGGTGTTGAGTGATTGTAGCTGAAGCCCCGATGGTTCATGGCTCTGACGAAAGCAAAAGCATGAAGTCTGACAATTGCTCGCGGCTGATGGCCGCGGTCAGGTCGGCGGGGTGAGGGCAGATCATTCCGCTGAATCGCTCCGCTGTCGGACGAGTGCCGCATCTATGGTAGAAGTTTGTCTGGTCGAGAGGAGACGAACGCGACGGTGCCGCGATGGTGATGTGCCGGCAGATACAAACAGATCGCTTTCGATGGGGTCGGGCATCGGATTGACTTCGGCGTCGCTGGGACATGGCATGGGGGACGCCGTTTCATCGCTGCTGCTCGGCAGCCTGCTTGCCGTGATCGTCATCGCTTGGGCGAAATGAGCTGTTTCCTAGTTCAGGAGCGGCCAGCGAGACTGCCGGGACACCCGCACCGGGATCGCGTTTCGCGAACGGCGTGGAAGCTTATCCTCACTCGGCGACGAGCCGTGGCTTCGACAGCATCCGGTGCTGCGTTCCGGCGCGCCGATCCTTTGCAGGATCGTGCCCTTCTATCTGCTGTGCCGCGCGATCCGGTGCTGGACAGAGGTCGGCGGATGTCAAACCTTTGTCATAAGAAGGGGCGGGAGAGGCTGCGTAATTCTGTCGGGGGATGGGCAGTGGACAGCAGCGATCATCCGAAACTGGCGTGGTTCAAACGGGAGATCCTGCCGCTTGAGGCGGGGTTGTGCGCGCGTCTGCGGCGCAGCTTGATGCAGCCCAGCAGCATACCAAGTGACCGAAGACGACAGGAAATTGCCGATGACCATGCGGGTTTCCGAGCAGGGTCCGTCTGATGCCGATGGAGCGGCAGCGAACGCCGCGATCGCCAGATCATCACAGGCGCCATATCATCACAGGGGGAACATCATGCGACGCTATGCTTCCTCTTCTACGACGATTCTTTGCCTGGGTTCGCCTGAATAAGAATATGGAACTGTCGGGCGGCCTCAACCACGCCTTCGACCGCAAGCGCCTGGGCATTCCGGGTGCAGAGGCAGGCGTCTATGACGTGATCGGGCGGACATTCTTCGTCGGGCTATGTTTCACGCTATAATCTTGCCGTGTATGCGGGGAGGGGGATCGATATTGATCGATATCCCCGTCCATGCCGTTCGATGGCCAATTGCGTCGGGGCATAGGGAATTGCCTTTTCCCGTTTGCTGGCCGGATGAAATTATCCGCTAGAGGCGATCTACCGGCATCCAGGCATGTCGAAGCCGGCGCTGGGGCACAAAGCCCATCCCACCCGCTGCGCGGACTGGCGGTGACGCGTCCTAACCAGGGTAGGTAATCGCCGTCAGCCCTTACGCCATCGTTCGATCGCCTGATCATACGCCGCCTGTGCGTCGTCGCGTATCGCCCGCAGCTTATCTTCCTCGCCGCGCTGTTGTCGCTGGAGGTCGGCACGGTCGCGCTGTGCGGCTTCGACCCTTGCCCTGGCTGCGGCATCCGCCTCGCGGTGGCGTTTCATGGCGTCCTGTAGTGACCTTTCGGCCCTTTTCAGTTCCCCGGCGGATGGCTTTGGTTTCTCAGGTGCAGCCTTGTCCGCGCGGGCCTTTGCAGGCCGCGTTTTGCCCTTAGCCGGTCGGTCGGGAGGTAGTGCGGCGAATTGCTCCGCCTCCGAACCACGCAGGCGTCGAACGACTTCACCGGGCCTGGCCAGCGGTTCCTTCATCAACTCCGGATCGGTGACCTCCGACGCCGCGCCCCGCGCGAAGAGATCGCGATCGCTTCCCCAGGCCCGCAATGCCGCCGCCCGGCTGGGGGCGGCCACCAGGGCATCGTGAAAGCCGATCGCCGTGGTGAACACCTTGAGTTTCGGCGCCTTTGCCATCCAACCCTCCTTTTTCGGGCGAACTCCCATAGCCTGTCGTGCGTTGCACGGGGGCAAGGAGAACCGGCATGGCCGCACGCGCTTACTGGCAGGGACAGATCAAGCTCGCCTTGGTCTCCATCCCGGTGGAAATCTACTCCGCGACCCGCTCGGGTGCGACCGTCTCGTTCAAGCAGATCCACGAGCCCAGCGGCAAGCCGATCCATTACGAAAAGGTGGTGACCGGCATCGGACCCGTGGACAAAGACGAGATCATGAAGGGCTATGAGGTAGCCAAAGGCGAATATGTGCTGTTGGAACAGGACGAGATCGACGCGGTCAAGCTGGAGAGCAAGAAGACGCTGGAACTGACGCAATTCGTCGACGCGGACGCAGTCGACGTGCTCTATTATGAGAAGCCGTTCTTCGTGGTGCCCGCCGATGATCTGGCGAACGAGGCGTTCATCGTGCTGCGCGAGGCCTTGAAGCGAACCCGCAAGGTCGGGCTGGGACAACTGGCGCTCAGGGGGCGCGAATATGTGGTCAGCCTGAAGCCATCGGGGCGGGGCATGGTTCTGGAAACGCTGCGCTACGCCGACGAGATGGAGAAAGCTCAGGGCTATTTCCGGGAGATCCCCGATGACGAGCCCGAAGGCGAGTTGCTGGAACTGGCGGAGGCGCTGATCGACCGAAAGAGTGGGCCATTCCACCCGCAGGAATATCATGACCGCTATGTCGATGCGCTTCGCGACCTGATCGAACGCAAGCGCAAGGCCAGGGGCAAGAAGATCATCGAGGATGACGGGGAGGACAAGGCGACCAAGGGCAGCAATGTCGTCGACCTGATGGCGGCTCTGCGTCAGTCGATGGGCGGCAAGGGCGGCGCATCATCGGCGAAGAAACCCGCGCAGAAGAAGCCGGTGGCGAAGAAGCCGTCGTCCGGCAAGTCGACCAGGCATGTGGCGAAGAAACGTGCCTAAGCGCGCGGCCAAGGCGGAATCGCCCCTGCTTGCGAGCTATAACGCCAAGCGGGACTTCGCCCGTACCGCCGAGCCGGCCGGGACGCTCGAGCCCGGGCATGGCAACCTGTTCATGGTCCAAAAGCACGACGCCACCCGGTTGCACTGGGACTTCCGACTGGAAATGGATGGCGTGCTGAAGAGTTGGGCGGTGACGCGCGGCCCCAGCCTCGATCCCGCCGAGAAGCGGCTGGCGGTCCGCACCGAGGATCATCCGCTGTCCTATGCGACCTTCGAGGGTACGATCCCCGCCGGTGAATATGGCGGCGGCACGGTGATGCTATGGGATCGCGGCACTTGGTCGCCGGTCGCGGGCAAGTCCGCGTCGGACATCGACAGCGGCCATCTCCACTTCGTGCTGCATGGTGAGCGGATGCGGGGCGAATGGATGCTCATCCGCCTGAAGCCGCGCGGCAAGGAGCGGCGTGAGAACTGGCTGTTGCGCAAGGTGCGGGATGCGGAGGCCGGGGGTACCGACGTGCTGGTCGAAGAGGCGCTGACCAGCATCGCCACCGGGCGAACGATGGCGGAAATCGCAGACGGTCGACCGGCACGCTCATCCAAAAGGAAGGTCGCGGCGGCCGGTCGCGCCTCGCCACCGCGCACGCGCCGGGGCAAGCCGACATTGCCCGCGTTTCGCAAGCCCCAGCTATGCACCCTGCAGGACACCGTCCCCACCGGCACCGCATGGCTGCATGAGATCAAGTTCGACGGCTATCGCGTGCTGGTGGCAATCGCCGATGGCCGAGCGCGGATCTTTACCCGCACCGGCCTCGACTGGACCGACAAATTTCCCAACATTGCTGATGCCGCGACCCGGTTGACCGGCACCGCGCTGATCGACGGCGAGGCGGTGGCGTTCAAGGACGGTCGACCCGATTTCTCGACGCTGAAGAACGCGATCGGGGAGGGCGGCGAGACCGTGCTGATGGCCTTCGACCTGCTGGAGCAGGATGGCGAGGATCTGACCGCGCTTCCGACGCTGGAGCGCAAGGAACGGCTACGCTCGCTATTGGCCGATGCGCCTGCCGACATCCGTTTTTCGGAACATGTAATCGGTCGGGGGGAGGCGCTGTTGGACCAGATGTGCCGCGACGGGTTGGAAGGCGTGGTGTCGAAGCGTGCGGATGCGCCCTATCGCTCGGGCCGCACGCGTGCCTGGGTCAAGGTGAAATGCGTCAAGCGGGATGCCTATGCGATCGTGGGCTGGCTGCCCTCGGATAAGCGGCGTGGCTTCAAATCGCTGCTGTTGGGGCAGGAGGGGCCGGACGGTTACGTCTTTGCCGGCAAGGTGGGGACCGGCTTCGATCTGGCAACGATGGACGCGCTCCGCCTCAAACTGGAGCGTATCGAGCGGAAGACGCCGACGGCCGTGGCGCCCAAGGCGGCGGTGAAGGGCGCGCATTGGGTGACGCCCAGCCTGTCGGCCGACATCGCCTATGCGGAGGTAACCCCGGATGGGCTATTGCGCCATGCCAGTTTCATCGGGCTGACCGGCCGCCGGGGCACGACGGCCTCCGACCCACCTCCCGTGGCTGAGATCAGCGTGACCATCACGCATCGCAGCCGGGTCGTCTTTCCCGAAACGGGCATCACCAAGGGCGATCTGGCGGACTATTACACGACGATCGCTCCCTTGATGCTGCCGTTCATGCGCGACCGCCCCGTCAGCCTGGTCCGCTGCCCGCAGGGGCGGGGGCGGAAATGCTTTTTCCAGAAGCATGACGCCGGCAGCTTCGGCGACCATGTCCGCCGCGTGGCGATCCAGGACAAGGACGGCGACGCCGACGATTATCTCTATGTCGACGATATCGACGGGGTAATCGCCTGCGTGCAGATGGGGGCGATCGAATTCCACGGTTGGGGTTCGAGGGTGTCGGAGGTCGAGACACCAGACCGCATGGTGTTCGATCTGGACCCCGATGAAGGACTGGGTTTCGCCGAAACCAGACGCGCTGCGGAATATCTGAAGGAGCAACTGGCCGAGCTGGGCCTGACGAGCTTTCCCATGCTGTCCGGGGGCAAGGGCATCCACGTGATCGTTCCGCTCACGCCCGAGGCGACATGGCCCGAGGTGAAGAGCTTCGCCGAGCGGTTCGCAAAGGCGCTCGCCTCGGCCGATCCCGAGCGCTTCGTGGCAACGATGACCAAGGCGAAGCGATCCGGGCGCATCTTCATCGACTGGCTCCGTAACCAGCGCGGCAGCACCGCCGTCATGCCCTATTCGGTCCGGGCGCGGGACGATGCCCCGGTCGCTGCACCGGTGTCCTGGACCGAGTTGCGAGAGATCGAGACGGCCGGAGCATGGACGCTGCGCGATGCGGACATGCTTCTGCGCCGTGCCGCCAGTGCCGCGCTGGCCGGTTGGGGAATGGCTCGTCAGACCTTGCCCGATGTCTAGGCCTGGGGCCTGTCAAACGGCTTGCGTGCGGAGCGACACCTGACGCCCTATGGGTCACTGGTGGTGTATCGGGTCTGACAACGCCGGACCTCGCATCGTCTCGACCAGTGGCTTCGCAGGCAACCTCTTTGCCTATTGCGAACCGAGGATCCGCCGGATCGCGGGCAGGATACCTGCTGCCAGCTTGCTATGATCCGACCTGGACAGATGAATGCCATCGACACCATGTGCGGTACCGCCGATCGCCGCAGCCGCATCGAACTCCGGGATCCGCGCCGCGCCGGCGGCCTCCCTGAACGCGGCGGCGAACCCCGCCGACTTTGTGCGACTGCCGGCGTAACGCCTGCTCCACTCCTCGATCGGGATGTCGGCGACCTCGACAGGGGACACGATCAGCACCTTCGGCGCCTTATAGCGGGTGCCGATTCCGCCCGCTGATGCTTGAACCATGCGAGCGAGCCTCACCACGGCATGGGCGATCTCGCTGGGGCTGCGTCCATATCGAGCCTGGAGATCGTTCGTGCCGAGCATGATGACGACGAGGTCGAGCGGCATGTTCGCCGCGATCGAGGTCGGAAGATGTTTTGCGCCGTTGACGGTATCAGGTCGCATCACGCTGCCGGGCCAGTGTTCGCCGTCGAGATCGGTGGTGCGGAGGTTCAGGCCGTCCTCGATCACCACGTAACCGGGGCCAAGCTTCCGCTGCAGGATGCCCGTCCATCGCCGATCGGCTGGAAAGCGCCGGGTCGGTCCGCCATCGCTACGCGCTTCGTAGCCCCAGCTATTGCTGTCACCGTAGACCAGGATGCGGCGAGGCTCGGCAGCTGCGGCTGCTCCGCACATTGCGGTGGATAGAAGCGCCCCGACGGCCAGCGAAGCTCGACATACCATATGCGACACCATTTCATAGTGATCGATACGCAAATAGATGCACTTGCGTTTCGGCTTGTCAATGAATTATCGTATCGATCACTATGAAAAAGGCCTTGCCGATCAGCGGCCGCCCCCGTGGCCGTCCGCGTCAATTCGATCGTGACCAAGCCGTCGCGACGGCGCTGGCGATGTTCAGGGAGCGCGGGTACGAGGGCACGTCGATCGCCCATTTGACCGAGGCGATCGGGGTGTCCGCGACCAGCCTGTACGGCGTGTTTCCCAGCAAGGAGGCGCTGTTCGAGGAAGCCATCGCACTGTATCAGAAGACGGAGGGCGCGTTCGCGACCGCCGCGCTGGAACGGGTCGGCACGGCGTACGATGCGATCCATGATCTCCTTATGGAGGCTGCCGTCAATTATGCGCGGAATGACCGGACGGGTGGCTGCCTGATCGCGCTTGGCGTCCTGAGTTGCGGAATAGAGCATCGCGAGATCGCGCGACGGATGGAGGAGAGACGATCCGCCGCCCGTGAAGCGATCCAAGCCCGGCTCGATCGCGGCAAGCAGGCGGGTGAGTTGGAACAGACAACGGACACATGGGCGCTGGCGGCCTTCTACGCCGCTACCCTGCAAGGGATGTCTGTGCAGGCGCGGGACGGTGCTTCCGCGCAGGAGTTGGAGCGGATAGCGCAGACGGCCCTAATCCCGCTGAACCTTTGCCGCACATCACGCCAAGAGAAGTCAGGCTCGAACATCCGCGAATGACGACATCGTGTGTCGTGCGGATCGATCCAAAACCGCCGTCGACACCATCGTTCAGGCTTCGAGAGCGCCGTCTGCGTGCGGGGCATTCGCGATATCGCCAGTGATCGGGTGACCAGGCATCGAAGGGACGTTACGGGTTATCGCATGTCATTCGTCACAAGCCTTTGATGATCGACGATGATGTCCTGAAGCGCTGGTTCGTCGCGGACGTGCTTCCGCTGGAGCGCGACCTCGAGCGCTACCTGGCACGACATTGTCGGGCGCGGG
>JAAIGG010060227.1_pt1 | contig 15478 bp, 22 predicted proteins | sample 6487391 | NCBI WGS metagenome assembly JAAIGG01 (sample SAMN13974130, study PRJNA590717) | phyllosphere metagenome | biome: asymptomatic weeds; feature: pooled weeds collected from a community garden; material: weeds; isolation source: pooled asymptomatic leaves from various weed species from...
TGGCTATCTGACGAAGAGTTGCGCCGGGTGTGGAACGCCGCACCTGCGTGTCATCGCTGCTTCGGTCCTATCGTGCGCCTGCTGATTCTGACCGGCCAGCGCCGCGAAGAGGTGACGGGGCTCGACTGGAGCGAGATCAACCGGTCAGCGCGGTTGTGGCGACTGCCGGGATCGCGAACGAAAAACGCTGAACCCAACACCGTCCCATTGAGCGACCTCGCCATTGCCGAGTTGGATGGATTCGCGCGTGGGGAGAAATGGCCGAAACGCGGGCCAGTGTTCACCACGTCGAAGGGCGGCGCGTTCATCGCGCACTCCAAGGGCAAGGAGAAGCTGGACGCCATAGTTGCAGCCGACGGCGAAGACGCTCTTCCCCCTTGGCGACTTCATGATCTGCGCCGCACGCTGGCAACCGGCATGCAGCGCCTGGGGGTACGATTCGAGGTAACCGAGGCGATCCTGAACCACGTCGGCGGCTCACGCTCTGGCGTGGCGGGGATTTACCAGCGCCATGATTGGCGGGACGAGAAGCGTGCGGCGCTTGATGCGTGGAGCGACCATCTGTTGGCAATCATAAGCCCGCCAACACCAGACCCATCGCATCCTAGGAGCGAGATTAACAATGCGGCCTGATATGGAACCCCTTATCGATGTCACATCCGGCAACAAGACGCTGCCGGTTTCAGATGTTTACCATGAATTAAACGAAACAGTATTTTGGCCTAGAAATCCTACAGGTTGGGTGTTTCTGGGCAGAGCTGTTCACGCAGTCGGCAAACTCCTTTTCCCCACCTGGAAGAAATATACGCCTTACGGGCTTTTACCCGACTCTATGGTTGGTGCCGCTTGGGGTGACCTCCTCATATCCGAAGAGGAGCAGACCCAATACGCAAGCTGGCTTATCAATAGGCGCGGCGACGATGCAGATTACATTTACCGTACTAACCGGCCTTTCGATTATCTCGACCGCGAAAACGAATTCGTACCGGTCACCGATGATGATTGGAATCTCGCGTGCGACCTCTCTCAAGAAGAATGGGCGATTGGCATGGGAAACCGTCGCATGTTCGACGAAGTGCAGCTTCACCTTGTTCAGGAAGCAGAGGCGGGTCGCATAACGTTTGGTTCGCGGCCGCTACCTGGCGGAGAGCCAAAGCCGATGCCTCGAGATTGGTGGTTCACCGACCGCTATCGCATGCGATTCGAGACGCTGACGATCGATCCAGAAAATCCGTTTTCCCAAACCACCCCCGATAACAAAATTGCCCATCACTTATTTGTGCAAGTCGATGGTCTTGAGGGCTTGTTAGGTCGAGCGTCCCACGCAGACAATTCTAACAGGCAGCCGTCGGTTATTGAGAATCTTTCCCCCTATATGCGGCTGATGCTCGAGGTGCAGGATTACCTACAAATTGATTCATCGGCACCGCCAAAGAAGATGAGCATCGTCCATGAAATACAAAGCAGGTGGTCAGCATACGATCTTCCTGCTTCCGCCAATCTCGTAAGTGCCATGGCCACTCTGCTTCGGGATCCCGAAAGCCAAGCGGGGCGTGGTCGGAAATCCTAATCCATCCTGGTTGCGGTATGGGTTGAACCCTTTCGCCCTCAAGGGTTGAAGCCTTTAGCCGACTGATCAAACTAGCATTTCCCCCGACAACCCCTCCTGTTCCCGACGCATCCCGCAGTCGGGCAGGAGCTAGACTATGAAAAAGCTGCTGAGCACGGACGAAGCTGCGCCCTACGCGGGCGTCGAGCCGAAGACGTTGGCTAATTGGCGCTATAAGGGCATCGGCCCCCGGTTCATCCGGACTTCGGCACGCCGGGTTTCCTACGATCCCGAGGACATCGAAGCGTGGAAGGCGGAACGTCGTTTTGCGTCCACGTCAGAGAAGGTCGCAGCGTGATCCGTCATGACGACCACGACAAGGGCGGCGGCCGATAGAACGCGAAAGGCCGGCGCGCCAACGCCGGCCCTCACAAATAACATCAACAGCAGCACCAGCGAAGATAGCAGCACCGATCTTCGTCTTCAATTCCTGATCGCACGGTTCGGCATGAACGCCGTTCGTGCGCCGCTGGTGGCTGTCCTCATCTGGGGGACGAATAATGGATAAGGTCAACTCAAAGGCGCAGACGATGCGTATCATCGCGCAAGTAGAGCAGGAGCTTCCGGCCGATTGGACTGGCCCAGGTGTCTGGTCCGACGTCTTTCACGAGATTACCAACGTCATCGTAGATCTCCGCGGCCATTTCGATAGGTCGCGCTATGTGGCCCTCTTGTCGACGGCAGCGATGGCGCTGCGTCAGTACAAGGCAGAAAAGGCTGCCTTTACCGAGACGCAAAACGCGGAGATCGGTCGCGCTCCTACCGCTTCGCCTTACATCTGGATCCATGATGCCCCCGGTGACGGCTGGGACGTCGATGTGCCTGGGGCCGACAATCCGGACGTGCAGGAACGCTGGTTCCAAGCCCGCTGTGACGCTCAAAATTTCGCAGCTGGACTGGCTGCGGGTCGTGGCTGGTCCATCGTGGACGACAGCACGACGCGGACCGACGACGAGGAGGAAAAGGCAGAGAGGGCTGCCCAAGCAGCAGATGAATTTCTCAAGGGCCTCAACAAGCGGGGAGGGGCCGGCAATGTTTGACACGTCCGCAGCCGCATACGCGCGTATTGCGCCAGTCAGCGGCTTCTATCGTTCGATCGTCCTTAAGACGCTCTTCGACAATCCGCCGGGCCTCACGGTCGATGAGGTGTGCGAACTGGCCGGTTATCCGCGGTACAGCCTTCAACCCAGATTCAGCGAGTTGCTCCACAAGGGTGCGATCCGTGACACCGGCCGGCGGCGGCAGAACCGCAGCGGCGCGTATGCGGCTGTCTGGTGCGCGACGGCCCTGGATCCGCGGGAGGCACAGCCATGAACGGGACCAAGAACACATTCGTTCTGCTGCGTCAGGTCGAAGGGCCGCGCTGGTGCGTTGTACGACACGCACTCCGCGATGGTAAAACGCACTTCGTCGATCGCCTAGCGACGGCGCGTGCATATCCCGCCGCCGCCCAGATCGCGATCGAAAGTGCAGATCGCATGGGTTTGATCCTCGCGATCCAAGCCGATGGAAAGCGTCCGCGCCGCTTCGATCCGATCACTGATGCCCCAAATGTTGGAGGTGGACGATGAGCGCCTGCATCATACCCCTGCGCCATCCACTCCCTCGGCCTCCGTTCCGCGGGACGGTCTGCGTGATGGGTAGCAAAGCGACCGGCTTTCAGGTCGGTCACGAGAGTGCGTCGGGCAATAGCTGGGGCAACTTCTCAGGTCCCTACGCGAACGGGACCGACGCTATCGCCGCTGCCTATGCACTCAACATCAATGTGTATCTCGGCGGATGTGACGTAGAGATCTGCGAAGATGCACTCGCCGATCAGCGCGCCAACGCCAAACTGACGGAGGGGTACGATGACTTCTGATTCCTTCCGCGCAAGCCGCGGCAACTCCGGCCGCATGAGCAGCGACGATCTGTCACGCATCGTATCCGGCATCCGGGACCGTTTCCCCTTGTCCGGCGTCGCTTCGAAAGCGGGCGTGAAGCTGCAGCGTGCGGGCCGCGAGTGGAAGGCATGCTGCCCGTTCCACCCCGACCGCTCGCCCTCCTTCACGATCTATGCGGACGATCGCCGGGCGCATTGCTTCGGTTGCGGCTGGTCGGGCGATGTACTCGACTTTGTCCAGCAGGCTTACGGTGTGAAGCTGCCTGGCGCGATCGAGATGCTGGACGGCGGCGCGTTGCGCGAGCTGGAGCAGCAGCGGGCTCCAGCCAAGCCAAAGACGGACATGCGCCCCGTTGCACAGCGAATCGTCAATGGCTCGGTGCCGGTCGTGGGCACGCCAGCCGAGGCATATCTAAGGTGGCGCGGCATCACCATGGACCTACCGCATACCTTGCGGTTCGCTCGTCTGGCACCGCCTAAGATCGCCGGCAACGGCTTGCTCGCGGCCAATGGCCCCGGCCCCCTCCCCGCCCTGCTCGCGATCGTCACCGATCCGGCCGGCGCTCTGGTTGGATTGCAGCGCACCTACCTGACGGAGGATGGGCGCAAGGCCGCGACGGTTCCGACCGCGACCGATCCCAAGCCGAAGGTGAAGTATAGCCTCGGCAACGTCGTCGGGGGTTCCATCCAGCTCGGCCCACCCGCCGCCAGCATGCTAGTCACCGAGGGGCTTGAGGACGGCCTGACGCTTGCGCAGGCACTTGGCCGCTCGGTGTGGGTCGCTGCCGGCACGTCCATGATGCCCCAGATGACCTTCGCGGATGTGACACGCGCAATCGTGATCGGGGCTGATGGTGATCAGGCCGGTGACGTGGCAGCAGCCAAGGCAGCTGCGGCGTTCACTGCACTCGGTTTGGCCACGCGCATCATGCGGCCCAATTCCCCGTATAAGGACTTCAACGCTGAGTTGATGGGGGTGCGCTCATGACCGCGGCCTCTCTGCAATCCCGCTTCGACGATGCACGACCATTCTGCCCCACCCCTCTGCAACCCGTACAAGGCAAGCAGGCTCCAGATCCCATCATCGTCACTGCTACACCATACGCCTGGCGAGACCCGACCACGATCAAGCCGCGCGAGTGGGTTTACGGCCGGTCGATCCAGCGCGGTCACTTGCGCGCTGTGGTCGCCCAAGGTGCGGCTGGCAAGACCATCCTCAGCGTCGGTGAGGCGCTAGCGATGGCGACAGGGCGCAATTTGCTGGGTCAGGAAGTGCCCGGCGGTCCTAAGCGGGTCTGGCTCTGGAACCTGGAGGACGACGCCGAGGAGCTTTCGCGCATCATCCAGGCGGCCTGCAAGCACTGGGGTATCACCGCTGGCGACATTGGCGGACGCCTGTTTGTCGACAGCGCGCTCGACGGCGCGATCTTGAAGCTGGCCACGTCCACGGCTGCCGAAGGATTTGTGATCAACCGGCCGCTTGTCGCCGCGCTGACCGACGAGATGAAGGGCCGCGGCATCGACTATCTGCATGTCGACCCGTTCGTCTCGTCCCACTCGGCGAACGAGAGCGACAACATGGAAGTCGATGCCATCGCCAAGGAATGGGCACTCGTTGGCAAGAATGCGGAAGCGGGCATCGGATTGGCTCACCACGTGAGTAAGGCCGGAGCTGCGGAAGCGACCGCGCTGTCCGCCCGCGGTGCCGTCGCGTTGATCAACGCATGCCGGTCGGTGCTCGTCCTAAACCGCATGGGGGAGGATGAGGCAAAGCGGTACGGGATCGAGGAGGAGCGCCGCCGCCGGTATTTCCGCACCTATGACGACAAGAACAACCGGGCGCCCCCCTCCGACGCGTCGGACTGGTTCCAGATGGTCAGTGTTAGCCTCGGCAACGGTGTGAACGACGAAGGCGATAACATGGGTGTCGTCGTCCCATGGTCACCACCGGACGCCTTTGAAAATGTCACGGCGGACCATCTCTACCGGGTGCAGTGCCTCGTCGATCAGGGCGAGGAAGTTCGCTTCGATGCTCAGGCGAAGAACTGGGTGGGGAAGCTAGTGGCTCAGGTATTGAACCTCAGCGCCGAGAGCGACGCCAAAGGTGATCGGGCCAAGATCAACGCGCTGCTCAGGACCTGGTTCGCCAACGGTGCCTTCGTGAAGGTCGAGGGGCGGGACAGGAAAAGCAATCCGCGGACCTTCGTGGAGGTGGGTGAATGGGCGCTTCAGGGGGTCGCCCCCACCTCCACAGGTGGGGTGGGGAAAGGTGTGGAAGGTGGGGAGCCTGCGCGTCCACACCCCACCTTCCCCCCTATAGGGGAAGGGGTGGGGAGGGATGGCTCGGAGGCTGAGAATGCAGGTGGGGAAAATTCAGGTGGGGAAGGCTTCGTTGGAGGCAATCCCGCCCTCGGATTTGTGAAACGCGATCTTGGAAAGACGGTGTTCTGATGGCTGGAGACGTCCCCAATACGACGCAGGATCTGCGGCCGGGTGAAACGGAAGATCAGCGGTTGGCGGAGTTGATCATCAGCCCGACCACCCGCACGGCGGCTCTGCACTATTCGCTGGCACGGAAGCTCTTTGGCGCGCGGGAAGGCGGCAAGGACCAGCGGGCCAGCTTTGACGGCATGATGACAGAGCTGACCAAGCAGCAGGATGCGGCCGCCACCGGAGACATGCGTCGTGCCAGCGACTTGCTAATCAGCCAAGCGCTAACGCTCGACGCCTTGTTCGCAGACTTCATGCAACGAGCACTTGATAATGCTGGAGCGTATCCGGACGCCATGCAGCGTTACATGACGTTGGCGATGAAGGCGCAGACGCAGAGCCGGACCGCGATCGAGGCATTAACCCGTATGCACCAGCCGAGAGAGCAGGTGGTGCGTCATGTTCACGTCAACGAAGGGGGCCAAGCCATTGTCGCCGATCAAGTCACCATTGGAGGCCCAGGGGGCGGAAATGCTGCAATCACCGATCAATCTCATGCAGCCCGAACCGGCGGTGCTGGCGAACGCGCCGCGCTGCCTGGCCCGGACCCGCATGGGAACGGCGTGCAGATCCCCAGCGGTACGCGGGAAGCGCAGATGCCGGATGCACGGAGGAACGAACCCCGGTGCACCACGCGGCAACCAAAACGCGCTAAAGCACGGCATGCGAACCGCGGAGATGCAGGAGTTGCGTGAGATACTCAGGCGACTGAGTTAATCGAGTTGTAGCTAATCGAGCTTGCGCATCGTCGGTGAAATTTGCCGGCCCGGTGGCAAGCTCGACTCCGTACAGCCGACTGCCATTCCACCACTTGCCTCCGCCTTTCCATCCTTAGCAAAAACGCAAAATCGAACTAGGCCGAGCCGAGTATCGAGGACGAAGATGCCCTCGCCTTTTGGATCGGCTACAGCTTCATACCTGCCTCGCGGATTCTCCATAAGCATTGTGGATTTCGCCTCGCCGTCACGGACAACCCGGAAGTCGCGAGACCGATCGCGATCTTGGCAACCTGCAAGGCACAGGGCTGATAGTGTCAGGACGAACTTTATGGATCGCATTCTGCCGCAACCTTCATTCAGTTGCTGCTGACCTATATGCGTTCCGAGCAGATTGTAAGTTCACAAGTATGCCGACGCCGGCTTGATAGCGTTGCAGTTCACCGGATCACACTGTATGTATATTTCGTCCGAGTAGCAGCGCCCGCCGGACAGCGCGTCCAGAGTTTTGGAACGCTGTTATGAGCTTCATTGGGGACGCTATTGGCTCGGTGATTGGGGGCGTTACTGGCGCCAAGCAGAGCGCCAAAGGTGCACAGCAGGCAGCAAATACACAAGCGGCAGCGGCTGAACGGGCGATTGCTGAGCAACGTGCAGCCCGCCTCTCAGCCGAGCAGCGGCAGGACCCGTTTATTAGCGCTGGCACGACTGCGTTGGCGCAGCAGATGAACCTTATTGGCCTCAACGGCACTGGTGCGCAGCAGAGTGCCATCAATACCCTGCTCGCAGGCCCGGAGTTTACGACTGCCGTTCGTCAAGGTGAGCAAGCCATACTTCAAAACGCTGCAGCGACGGGCGGCTTGCGCGGGGGAAATACGCAAAACAGCTTGGCGAACTTCCGAGCGGACACGCTCACTGGCCTCCTGGGGCAGCAGTTCAACCGGTTGGGCGGACTTACCTCACTAGGCCAGAATGCCGCCGCTGGGGTCGGTAATGCCGGCTTAGCTGTTGCGTCCAACATCGGCGATCTCTTGAACCAGCAAGGCGCTGCCATCGCAGGCGGTCAGATCGCCCGCGGCAATGCCGTCGCCAACAACTTCAATACGATGGGCCAGATCGCAGGCACGGTCATCGGAGCGACTTCAGGACGCCCGCGGATGCCGAGCCCGACAAGCGTGCTTGGGTTTTAACGAAGCCAGACTATGTTCATCGCTGTGCAGTTCGCATAAGCGGCCCATCCTGCCGTCGGCCACCTCCGCTTGCAGTTTTGCAAGGGAACAGACAATGTGGCGCTATGCGCCACACTTTATCTGCATTTCTTCAGTGCCGATCTGGGGCATAGCTGCACAGCTTTCCGTGGCTTTCGTCACCGCACTTGTGGCGATCGCGGTCTATCGGATTCAAGCTGACAAGCTGTTTCTCGAATTTCGGGACAAGCGGGATCAAGCGCTGACGGCATTCGTAACAGCCTGCCATAATCGACTGTTGGCAATTTCCACCATATCGACGGCTGATTTGGTTGGATTGATTGATCCAGAAAAGCTGGAGGCTGGCAATCGGGAAGTAATGCTCACCGCACAGGTTTTACGTTCTTGGTTCGGCAGCGAGGTGCATACTGCGGCGCTGGGATGTGAAGCGGCTATGATGACGGCGCTACGTACAAAAATGGAATGGTGCGTGAGCCCTCAAGTCAATAACTTTTCGAAGGTGTCCGAGGCGCATCTCGAGGCATATACGTCGATCAATCTAGTGCGCTTGGCCGCAGGTCCATACATAAACGCCGGCCGGCGTGGGCTTGGGGGATGGCAAAGAATTCGCGCAACGATAGCCATGGGAAGATCAGGCAACAGGGCGTTACCATAGCTGCAACGCTAAAAACGGGTAGCGACATAAACCTGTGCCTGTTTATCTTCGCACATGCCCTTTTGGTCTCCTCGCAGTCCGAACCGACCACCCGTCTCCAACGGTCCCCGGGTTGATTTGAGCATCGTCGAAGTCACATCAGTCGATGAGGACGCCTATTTCGTCCATGCAGCGATCAGTGATCCGATCATGGGTGCCGCGGGTGGATACGCCTTTTCCGTGTTCGGTCTGACCGATGGGACGTATCATCGAGGCGGGACACTGATTCAGGCCGCAGGTTATCGGGTTCATCTAAAAGTCGATAGCGACCCGGACCGTCACGGCTTTCCAGACGGGACGATAGGCGGCGGCATCCTTCATCAAGCATACGCTGAAGTGTGGATCAGCCTTCACCACGACTATGTTCGGGACGTGCTCTTCGAACTTCGCCGAGATCCTCGACGCGAGCTTCGAGTAGCGGGCGCGTCGACGGGTGATGCCACGTTTCGGGTCGACATGTTCATGCTCACGCCCGCTGGCAGATGATGCCAGAGAGCGAGCTAGATCTTAATACGCGGGGCTTGGCGGTAGTGAATTGATCTGTGCGCCCATGCGGGACGTTGCCAACTCGCTCATTCCTGCATCGCCAGTACGCGGGTTCAGCGCTCGCTCCCGTAGGTCCAGCGCCGCTTCTCGCTCGTCCGCCCTCGCTTGCTGATCCTGAAGCAATTCGAATTGAAAGAGTAGGTGCTGCTCGCGCGCTTCCGCGGCTCGCTGTGTGCAAGCAGCTTCTTGAACGAGGGCGAGCGCAGCGGCGCGGGCAGACTCTGCCTCGCGCCTCTCCTCGCTAATCTTTTCGTTCGCTTCCACCAATCGCGCCCACCCTGCGGCGAGGTGAACCATTGCCTGATCGATGGCGGCCTGCTGCGATGCGATCTCTTGCTGGGCGACAAGGTAGCCGTTCCTCTCCGCCTCCAGCTCTGCGATATGGTCCTGGTAAGGCTTGTGCTTGTTGTCGCTCTTCTCCTTGCCGCGTGACAGCCCATACGGTGCCATGGCGCGCGCATAGGCCGTGTGATCCTGGGCCCACTTGCCCGTCGCGCCGAGAACCTCGCCGGCAAGTCGCCATTCATGACCGCGCTGGCGTTCCGGAAAATGCTTCAAGGCCAAGACGATTGCATGGATATGCGGAGTGTATTCGTCGGTGTGCATGACCACTGAGACGAGCCGATGTTCACCAAGATGCTCCTTCAGAAACGGAACTTGAGCGGCCTTCCACATGGCAAGCCGCGTTTCTTGATCAGCCTCCGATCCGGCGGCGAAGAACTCGTGACTGGCTGACAGGATGACTTCGCGCGCGATCACCCCGTTGGCTCGCCGCTCATCCGGATCGATGCCATGATCGACCAAGCGTTGCCGAGCGCTTGCAACGATCGCCGGTGTGCCGTGTAGGTACTCGGGCGGAGCGGCCCCCTCGACCACATGCTTAGCTGGTGTGGCGCGGCCGTTATGGTTTTCGACGACACGCATCTGCGCCCACGTCTTGATGAATTTCTCATCCCAGCTCAGCGTTGAATACATCTTCACGGTTCGACCCTCCACCATGGAATTGTCGACGATCGTCGCGACGGTTTCAACAGAGGCCGCGTTTGGTGAGCGGCCGGCATGAGGCGTCTGAACGCTAGCGGATACGCCCAAATCCCTAGCCTAGTAGGGAATTAGATTGCGGGGTTGTTTGAGCAGATCAGGAGAGAGGAAAATAAATTTGAGGAGATCAGGCGAGACGTACGCCAGCGCGCCCTGACGGTGACGAGACACCATCTTCAATCAGTATGATCCCAGCAGCGGTAAGCGCCTTGGTCATAGCCGCCACTGATCCGTCATTCACCGGGTTGCCCCCCTCAAACCGCCGGATTGTCGCAACACCCACCCCCGCTTCATCAGCGAGGTCCTGCGCCGACCATCCAAGAAGGGCTCTGGCGGCGCGGCACTGCTCGACGGTCATCATGTGATATTTATTAGATCATTTTGTTCTTGATAGCCAGCAAATCTGATGATATGAAAGATATCAGTTAGCGGCCGGTAAGGGGCATCCTACCTCCCCAAAACCGGCCTGACCGCAACCGATCTATTTGGGAGATCGACCATGGCTACTGCCGCGCATACCATCCTCACGCCTGCCGTCCAGACGGCGGACTACATCACCGTTCCCCAGCCCGCGAACGACATCGCGCCTTGCTGGACCACCGATCGTCGTGCCCGCGCCATTCTGGCCAGCATGGCGACGCAGCCGCCGGCCGGTCAATGGAACCGCACCCGCTACGGCTATGACCGCGAGGAGTTCTGGTCCTTCGTCGGCTTCCGTGTGGAATGCCTGGAAGCGATCCGCTCGGCCTATGGCCACGCCGCGCTGCTGCACATGGACCACACCGGCGAGGGCGAGGCGTTCCATGCCTTCTGCCGCTCCGTCACTGTCACCGCTGCGATCGACGCGATCATCGCCGCCGCCGGTCAGGAGGGCTGATCCGATGGCGACCGAAACCACCCGCCGCGCCATCTTTGGGGGCGCTGGCCTCGCTGCTGTCGCGCTTGCTGTGCCGGCTCTGGCGACCGCCTCCTCGACATCGCAGATGGATAGCCCCGCGTTCAAGGCCGCACTCGACGGCGCCGATGCTGCCCGCGACCACTTCAATGCGACGGCATCCGACCTTGAGGACAGCGACCCGGACGGCTTCGAATGCTTGATGCAGGATCTGTGCGACGCAACTGCCGCCGGGGATGCTGCTACCCCCACGAACTGGCAGGAGTTCACGCGCCTGCTCGCGCACATGTCGGAAGGCGGCCAAAGCACCATCGACGACGACAATGCGGCACGGCTGCTTGGCCATGCCCGCCGTCTCTCTGGCTGGGAGGCGTGACCATGGCTTCCACCAACAACGGCCCCGCTGCCCTTGCAGCGTCCACTGCCTGCACGATCGCGCCGGATCGCTCGGCATGGGCCGCCGCTCAGGCGAGCCTTGCGCAGGCGCTGGCCACCGACCGCGATCTCGACGCTCAGCACACGGCAGCGCAAAGGGACGGCACTATCACGCCTGAACTGGAACAGGCGTGGTCCGACAGCGCGGACGCTCTGGGCGGCGCGGAATGGGCTCTGTTCGAAACCGAGGCCCCGGACATTTCGGCGGTCGGCTGGAAGATCGCCATGCTGAGCAATCACGGGCTGCTTCAGGAAGATTTTGCCGAGCGGCTCCGCGCCGACATCAACCGCATCACGAACACGGGAGCCCGCTGACATGGCACGCGCAAACTCCGCCGCAATCAAGCTGGATCACGACCTGCCCGGCGCCACCTTCATCGGCCTGCTTTACGCCCGCAGCGAGGTAGTGGAAGCCGAAGCGGATGCCGTCGATCGCAAGCGCCTGACCGAAGGGAGCGTCGGCTACAGCGACCTCTACCAAGCCCTGATTTCGGAAAGCCGGACGTTGGGAGAGGTGATCCTGAGGCAGCGGCCGACCTGCTTGGAAGACGCCGCGATCCTCGCTCACCACGCCTATTGTGCAATTGATCTGATCGACGGCATCGGCATGGATGACGATGATCAAGACGATCGAAAGGCACGCCGCGAGATCACCACGATGCTCCATCGCGCCGTGCAGTTGCTGTTCTGCTACCTTGCGGACGCCGCACCTATCGAGCCGGAAAGCGTCGGGCCCGTGTTCGCCATGTCGGTTGAGCATGCTCGCAAATTCCAGAGTGCGGCAGCCCACGTGGAAGGCCCGTCACATGGCTGATTTCCGCAAACGGCTTCGCAGCTTCTGGCGTCGGATCGAGCCGAGCCTGAGCATCAGCCATGACGACGGGGGGACCGAGCGTTGGGACGGCGCGGGCGTTGGGCCATCCACCTGCATCGCCTTCGAAGGTTTCGGCATCACCTTCTCGCTGTTCATTGGCCGAACGCCTCGATTCGCACCCCATGAAGCGAGCGACCGGACCAACCAGCTCATCCGCTGGTATGCAGGGGAGGCACAGGCATGACGCCCGCACGCCCCTTCTGCCCCACCGCCTGGCTGCACAACCTCGTCCAGATCGGTGGCGGCTATGCCCTGGCGTCCGGTCGCAAGCTGTGGCTGGTCGTGCAGGACTGTCCTGCAGACGAACTGACACCGCTCATGGCGCAGATCGTCGGGCACCCGGATCGTGCCGAGGCGGTGCGGATCACCATCGAGCGCCGCCAGAACGGGGAGCCATGCTGATGGGCCACACCGCCATCACCCCGCCGCCGGCTCCGACGAAGGCTATGCCGTGGCGTCGATCGCGCCGCCGGGCATGGCATCGGATGGACCGGCTGGCATCGCCGCACGCGATCCTTGCCGCGATCCCGTCCCTGCCCCGCGCCGAGTTGTCGCGGCTCACCCACCGGATGATCGACCGCATGGACGAGATCGACGGCGATCCCGACGCCGAACCGCTGCTGGACGACGATGAGGACAGCCACGACCGCGAACAGGAGGAAGCGCACCATTAACCCGTTACCCGTTCAGCCGGCACGTTCCCGGCCGATCAAGCACCAGCCCGCCGTTCGCGATCGTCGAGCGGCGGGCTCGCCGCGTGTCCACCGCTTCAAGGACAGCCTCGCGCTGTCGGAGCGCTTCGTGGACGCGGACTGGTGGGAGCCGCTGTACAAGCGGGCGTTCCCTACCCTCGCCTCCGCCGTGGCCGTGCGGGAGGACGGATGGGCACAGCGCGGCGGTATCGATCGGCTGCTGACCCTATCCTGCGGGCGGACCTACACGGTGGATGAGAAGATCCGGATGCACGACTGGCCCGACGTGTTGCTGGAGCGCTGGTCCGACGAACAGCGCCGCGTCCCTGGATGGATCCAGAAGCCGCTGGCCGCTGACTTCATCGCCTATGCCTTCGTCCCCGCCGGCATGTGCCTGCTGCTGCCTGTCGTGCCGTTGCAGCGGGCTTGGCGGCAGCATGGGCGACGGTGGATCGGACTATACGGGACGCGGGCGGCACAGAACCCCGGCTATGTGTCGGTTGGGGTGCCAGTGCCGCGGCAGGTGCTGATGCAGGCGATCGTGGAGGCGATGCTCGTCAGCTGACCGATGCTGTATGATTCGCCATTGCGATCATTCATTATCTTCTTGAGTCAAGACTCCTGATATGCGAATCATCGGGATGGCGGGAGACGCCGGAACATCCTTTAGCTGTCGTTCCATGTAGCGATAGCAGCGCATCGGACGGCTGCCCTTGTAGTGGCAACCTATCGACCGATACGTCAACGAAGGCCGGGGCCCGCCAACCTAGAACGGGTAGCCGTAATGCCGAAAGATCGGCTTGGAGGCCTCTTCAAGAGAGGCCTGACGCGGCAAAGGCCAAACGGTAAGGCCAACGTTCGCCTCCGTTTTGTTCGCGCCCGCCACTACGACGGGACGTAGTGCTTCCGCCGGAGCCTGATCAAATGAGGGCGATGCCGCGTTAGCTGCCTGGTAGAATGCACTCGCAACTACGTCGGAAAGTTGGAGCCCAGCCGCAGCAGTAGTTGGCGCAACCGACCAGAGGCTTTGATCTAACGTTGGCTCTTGCAGTCCAGGGCCAGAAAGGTGGAGCGTCCCAGCCTCGGCTTGCATACGTAATGTTCTAAAATAACCAAACATTTTGTCGTAGCTGTGGCCTCCCCTTTCCGCAAAAATAATACGCAGAGGTTCAACGCCCCCGTTTTCCTTCATCCACTTCCAAGCCCATGCGGTTAGTCTCTCCATCAACAAACGCATGCACCAATTATAGAATATTCCATCATCCATTTGACGCTGAATACGCGGGTTGATGTAATCGCGAAGATTGGATTTGTGGCTTGCCATTGTGAACGTTCGGACGGGGAACGTCGCAAGCTTTGCGCAAACACCCTCGCGACGCTCGCGTGTGATGCGCTGATAATGCAGAACCCCCGCCTGCCTTGACCTAGCCACCTCCCGTAGATCTCTGACCCAATCGACAACGCAAGGTTCACGTTCAGACCGGATAACCACCGCGGAGGTGCAAAGCCACTCATGCCGGCTGCCAAGATAGCGCAAGCCGTCACGAACTCCTGGGTCGCCCGCCTCATCAATGTAAACGGTTAATTGTGTCACGGATCCGACACATGCCTCAATCCATGGCAGATTAGGAGTCCTTCATCCCACCGTCTCATTGCCAGCGTGGGACACAGCAGGGAGATAAAATTGCACTCCAGCACCTGCGTTCAGCCGTATGCCTAGCGTGATACTGCTGGTTCACCCTCCATAGTCGCTATGTCCATCTTTGAGGTGCACAACCTGAAGGGGCTGAGGCGCGTCAACTATTGGCGGCCCGCGGTGAAGCCGCGTTACGCGTCGGAAACACCGGCCCTCTCACCTCCATCCGATCCGCCGGATAAGGCCGCTGAAGATCCAGCACGTCCTGATAGCTGCCCATCAGCCAGCGGTCCTGATCCTCGGGTGCCAGAATCGTGATCATCGCTTTGGAATGGATCGGAGCCACCAGTTCGTTCGGATCGCACGTCACCATTGCGAAATAGCGGGTGCCAGCGATCTCGCGCCAGAAGCCGGCGATGGCCATAATCGGCAGATCGGTGACCTTGAACCACATCTCGCCCTTCACGGGCGGCCCCTCACCCACCTTGTGCTTGTCCGGCGTCCACTCGCAGAACTCGGTCAACGGGATCAGGCAGCGGTTCTCCAGCTGCTCAGCCAGCCCGCGCCACTGCGGCAGTCGCAGATTGCGCACGTTCGTCATCGGCCAGGGCGCCTGCCCCGCCGTCACGTCCCATGCCATTACGTCGAGCCCACGCTTGGCACCCTCCGCGCGCACGACATAGGCGCGCGACTTGGGGTATAGCTCCCGTGGATTGAAGCGGTTGTCCCGCGGCTTCTCGGTCAGCCAGTCCGCCGAGAA
>JAAIGG010163162.1_pt1 | contig 15477 bp, 11 predicted proteins | sample 6487391 | NCBI WGS metagenome assembly JAAIGG01 (sample SAMN13974130, study PRJNA590717) | phyllosphere metagenome | biome: asymptomatic weeds; feature: pooled weeds collected from a community garden; material: weeds; isolation source: pooled asymptomatic leaves from various weed species from...
CACCGCGCAGTATTTGAAATCCGGCTCCTTGGAAATGGGGTCGAGCACGCCCGAGGTCAGGTTGTTGGCCCGGTTCAAATCGGAGCCCAGCTGCTTGCCCCAGTGCATGGGCAGCAGTACCACGCCCGGTCGGATGCTCGCCGCGAGCCGCGCTGCCACCCGCACCTCGCCCCGGCGCGAGGTTACGCTTACCAGCTCGCCCTCGGCTACCCCCAGGGCCGCGGCGTCGGTAGGGTGCAGCTCTAGAAAGGCCCGCGGCGTGTGCTGGTTGAGCTTGCTCACCTTGCCCGTTTTGGTCATGGTGTGCCACTGGTCGCGAATGCGTCCGGTGGTGAGAATGAACGGAAACTCCTCGTCGGGCGCTTCGCTGCGAAAGGCGGCGGCCGGCGCGTGTAGCACCGCCCGGCGGCTGGGGGTGTAAAACTGCCGGTCAGTAAACAGGCGCGGCGTGTCGGGGGCGGCCTGCCCGGTGCGGTAGGGCCACTGCACCGAGCCGCGCTCTTTCAAAATTTTGTAATTCAGACCTGTGCTATCGAGGCTGGTGCCCGCCGTCAGGCGAATGTGCTCCAGGTAAATAGCCTCAGAATTGGGAAAGTCGAAGCCCGGGAAGCCCATAGCCTGCGCGAAGCGGCAGATGATTTCGGCATCGGGCAGGGCCTCGCCGGGCGGGGCTACCACCTGGGCCAGGTGGCTGATGCGGCGCTCCGAATTGGTCATGGTGCCTTCCTTCTCGGCCCAGGCGGCGGCGGGCAGAACCACGTCGGCGTAGGCCAGGGTTTCAGGCTGGTTGCTGATTTCCTGCACCACTACAAACTTGGCCTTGGCCAGCGCGGCCTCGGCCTGCCGCACGTTGGGCAGGCTGGTGAGGGGATTGGTACAGAGTATCCAGATGGCCTTGAGGCGGCCGTTTTCGAGGGCCTCGAACATCTCGGTGGCAGTGTAGCCGGGCGTGGCGGCCAGCGGCCCGCTGCCCCAAAACTGCTGCACCTCGGCCCGGTGCTGCGGGTTGGCCAGGTTACGGTGGGCGGGGAGCAGGTTGCTGAGGCCGCCCACCTCGCGCCCGCCCATGGCGTTGGGCTGGCCGGTGAGTGAGAGCGGCCCCGCGCCGGGCCGGCCAATCTGGCCGGTCAGCAGATTCAGGTTCAGCAGACACAGGTTTTTATCGACCCCCACAGCGCTCTGATTCAGCCCCATCGTCCACATCGAGATAAAGGCCTGGGCCGAGCCGATATAGCTGGCCGCCAGCCGAATATCGGCTTCCGGTACGCCGCACAGGGCGGCGCTTTCGGTGAGCGGGCGGCTCAGCACCAGATCGCGGTAGGCTTCGTAGCCTTCAGCGTGGTGGGCGAGGAAGTCGGCGTCCACGTCGCCGTTTTCAATCAGTACGCGGGCGAGCGCTTGCAGCAGTACCACGTCGGTGCCGGGCAGCAACTGCAAATGCAAGTCGGCCAGGGCGCAGGTGTCGGTAGCCCTGGGGTCGATGACAATGACTTTGGTAATGAGGTGCGCGGCTTTGCGGGCCTCCACGCGCCGCCACAAGATGGGGTGGCACCAGGCGGGGTTGGCCCCGGCCACCAGGAAGCAGTCGGCCAGGTCCAGGTCGTCGTAGCACACCGGTACGCTGTCTTCGCCCAGCGCCATTTTGTAGCCCACCACCGCGCTGCTCATGCACAGACGCGAGTTGGTGTCGAGGTTGTTGCTGCCGATAAAGCCCTTCATCAACTTATTGAGCACGTAGTACTCTTCCGTCAGGCACTGGCCCGAGGCGTAGAAGGCGACCGAGTCGGGGCCGTACTTCTCAATAAAGGTCTTGAAAACTGCCGCCGTGCGCAGCAGCGCCTCGTCCCAATTCACGCGCTGCAAGGGCCGGTTTTTGCCGTAGCGCATCTGTGGGTACAGCAGCCGATCGCTCCGGTCGTTCACGGTGTACTGTAGGTTCAAGCCTTTGCTGCACAGCGCCCCGCGATTCACGGGGTAGTCGGGGTTACCCACCACGGTTACGTCGCCATTGGGCAGCGGCTCCACCAGCACCCCGCAGCCGACGCCACAGTAGCAGCAAATGGATGGTTTGGGCGCGGATATGGGCATGGTGCTGGCGTGTGCCTCACCCCCTGGCCCCCTCTGCGGATAGGAAAGGGAAAAACCAGCGCTAGCTCACTAGCCTAGTTTCCAGAAGGTCGAGAGGCTACGGAATAAGTAGTGGTAGAATAGGATAAAGCCTAAAGCAGGGCCGGGGGGAGGGGCACGCCTGGCCCTACGCCAGCGCCACGGTCGGTACCTCGGTCGGCTCGCGCTTGGCTACAAAAGCCCGTACCAGCAGTACGAGGCCGCCCACGGCGGCCACGCCGATACCGATATAGAGAAACGCCGTACTGTAGCTGATTGCCTTGGACTTGAACAGAAAGCCCACCAGCATCGCCCCCAGGTTGCCGCCCGCGCCCACAATGCCACTCACGCTGCCAATAGCCTGACGATTCACGAAGGGCACGATGGAGTAGGTAGCCCCGTTGGCCATCTTCAGAAACAGCGCGAAGAGCAGCATGGCCGTGATGGCCAGCGTGAGGCTGGGAGCCACCGCGAAGTAGGTAATCCCAATGCCTTCCAGCACAAGCATGGCGCTTAGCAGCAACCACTTGCCTTGTATGCCGAAGGCCCGCCCGGCGCGGTCGGCCACGATGCCCCCCAGGGCCCGGGCAAACACGTTCATACCCCCGAAGACGCCGGCCAGCACGCCCGCCAGGATGAGCGGGGCCTTAAAGTTATCGACGAAGTAGGTGGCGGCCACGTTGTCGATGGTGATTTCGATGCCGAAGCACGCGCCGTAGCAAAGGGCCAGCAGCCAGGTGCGGTAGTCGCGCAAGGCTAGGCCAAAGGTGCCCGCCTTCGTCTCAGCCCGCGTGCGGGCAATGTCAGCGTAGTTGCCGCGGGGAGTGTCCGTGGTGTAGGTGTAGTAGAAATAGGCCATTACCAGCAGCAGCCCGCCGGGTATCAGCATGGCGTAGCGCCACGAGTTGGCTTTGTCTACCCAGCCCAGGCCCACGAAAGCGGCCGCCAGCAGGGGCATTACCATGTTGGCAATGCCGCCGCCCAGGTTGCCCCAGCCGCCCGCCACGGCGTTGGCCGTCCCCACGATGTTGGGGGCAAACATCATGGAGGTATGAAACTGGGTAATCACGAACGAGGCCCCGATGATGCCGATGCAGAAGCGAAACAGCAGGAAGCTCTCGTAGCTGTGGCTCAGCCCGATGAGCAGCACCGGTAGGCTGCCGCTTACCAGTAGCCAGGTGTAAGCCTTACGTGGCCCCAGGGTGTCGCAGAGCCGGCCCACCACCAGGCGCGCCAGGATGGTGGCCGATACCGAGGCAATCATGATGGTACCCACCTGGCCCTTGTCAAGGTGCAGCTGCTCGCGCACCAGCGGCATAAGGGGCGCAATGCCGAACCAGCCGAAGAAACAACAGAAAAACGTGAGCCAGGTGAGCTGGAAAGTCCGCATCTGCACGCCCCGGCCCGATAGCACGTTAAGGCGCGTAAGCGGCTGCTTGGTAATTAATTCAGCATCCATAAGTGGGGGTTGGGTGAGCTATCGAAGGGTGCGGGATTTTGGGCTGCGAAGTCCTGGCTCCGCCTCATCGCTTGGGGAAACGGTCGAAGTTTTCCGCTACAGCCCTACGTACACCAGGTCGCCTTCCACCTTCACGGGGTAGGTGCGCAGGCTGGGCAGGTCGCTGTTGCTCAGGCACTCGCCCGTGAGCAGCGAGAAAGTATTCTTGTGAAAAGGACAGGCTATTTTGGGTAGGCTGGCCTCACCAGTGCTGCCCAGCAGGCCCCGCGAGAGGGCCATCTGCTGCTTGTGGGGGCACAGGTTTTGGGTGGCGTACCACTCGCCGCGCCGGGCGAAGTGGTAAATGGCCACCTGCTCGCCTGCTACCAGGGCGCAGGCTCCGCCATCGGCCGGAATATCGGTGGTACGGCACACGGGTAGCCAGGTAACGGCAATTGCAGTTTCCATAAAATATTGGGTGTGTTGGTGGTTAGTACAAACCTGCCCCTGGCCTTACCCCTGAACGGAGTAGGGAAACACGATGGTAGCGCGTGGTAGACAGGGGTTATGCTGCGCGTCCCAGAAGAGAAGGGGCTACCAGGCCGGGCTCATCTTTTGCCCGCGCATCTCCGCAAACTCCAGCGAGGGATCCTTCGATTTGGGCACGTTCACGAAGTGCGTGAATTGCTTGCGCAGCTCGGGGTTTTCCACTACCTCTTTCCACTCGCAGTGGTAGTTTTTGATGAGCAACGCAATTTCGGCCTCCAGGTCGGCGCAGATGCCGAGGCTGTCGTTGACAACCACGTTCTTCAGATAGGCCAGGCCGCCTTCCATCTTATTGAGCCAAGTGGCGGTGCGCATCAGCGGGTCGGCCGTTTTGATGTAGAACATCAGGAAGCGGTCGAGGTACTTCACCAGCGTTTCCTTGTCGATGTCGCCGGCCAGCAGCTGGGCGTGCTGGGGCTTGGCGCCGCCGTTGCCGCACACGTAGAGGTTCCAGCCCTTTTCGGTGGCGATTACCCCGAAGTCCTTGGCCTGGGCCTCGGCGCACTCGCGCACGCAGCCGCTCACGCCGCTTTTCATTTTGTGGGGCGAGCGGATGCCTTTATAGCGGTTTTCCAGTTCGATGGCGAAGCCTACGCTGTCGTGCAGGCCGTAGCGGCACCAGGTGCTACCCACGCAGCTCTTGATGGTGCGCAGGCTTTTGCCGTAGGCGTGCCCGCTCTCGAAGCCTTCGGCAATCAATTCTTCCCAGATGTCGGGTAAATCGCTCACGTGCGCCCCGAACATGTCGATGCGCTGCCCACCGGTAATCTTGGTGTAGAGGTTGTACTTCTCGGCAATGCGGCCAATGGCCATCAGCTGCTGCGGGCTCACCTCGCCGCCCGCCATGCGCGGCATCACCGAATAGCTGCCGCCCTTCTGGATGTTGGCCAGGTAGCGGTCGTTGGTATCCTGAATAACTTGCTGCTTGACAATCAAGTCATTCCAGAGTCCGGATAAGATGCTGCCCACGGCTGGCTTGCATACTTCGCAGCCATCGCCCATCCCGAAGTGGTCGAGTACCTCGTCGTACGTACGCAGCTTATTGATGCGGCAGAGGTCGAACAGCTCCTGGCGCGAGTAGTCGAAGTGCTCGCACAGTACGTTTTTGATGTAAGCACCCTGGGCCGTGCGCACGCCGTTGATGAGGTCTTTTACCATGGGTACGCAGCCGCCGCAGCCGGTACCAGCTTTGGTGCACTTCTTCATGCCCGCCAGGTCCGTAACGCCTTGGTTTTCGACGGCGTCGCAAATCATGCCCTTAGTAACGGCCTCGCACGAGCACACCAGCACTGTATCGGGCAGGCTCAGGATATCATTGCCGCTGTCGGACCCCTCACCGCCGCGTGCGCCCAGGATGAGGTCTTCCGGGTGCGGCGGTAGCACCAGCTTATTGTTCACCGTTTGCAGCAGCATGTTGTAGGCCTCGGCCTCGCCCACCAGTACGCCGCCCAGCAAGTGCTTGCCGTCGGGACTGATGTTGATGCGCTTGTAAATGCCATTATGGGCATCCTCGTACACGATGGCGCGGCTGTGCGGCTCGGCAATAAACGGGTCGCCAAAGCTGGCCACGTCCACCCCAATCAGCTTGAGCTTGCTGCTCATGTCGAAGCCCGTGAAGGCCCGTGCGCCGCGCAGCAGCTGGCTCACTACTACCTCGGCCATGTCGTAGCCGGGAGCTACCAGCCCGTAAATCATTCCCCCGTGCAGGGCGCACTCACCAATGGCAAAAATGTGCGGGTCCGAGGTTTGCATCTCGTCATTGACCACGATGCCCCCGCGCAGGCCCACTTCCAGGCCAGCCAGCTTGGCCAACTCATCCCGCGGGCGAATGCCCGCCGAAATTACCAGCATATCCACTTCCAGGATGGAGCCGTCGCCGAAGTGCAGGCTCTCAATCTTGCCCTCGCCCACGATGCTCGACGTGGCCTTGCTGAGGTGAATGCGCAGCCCCAGGGCCTCCAGCTTGCTTTGCAGCATGGCGCTGCCGGCGGCGTCAATCTGCCGGGGCATCAGGCGGGGCGCAAACTCGATGACGTGCGCCTCAGGCACACCCAGATCGAGTAGGGCTTTGGCGGCTTCGAGGCCCAGCAGGCCGCCGCCCAGCACGGCCCCGCTGCGGGCGGTGGCGGCGTAGGCCTTTATCTGGTCAAGATCCTCGATGGTACGGTATACCATCACCCCAGCCTTCTCCACGCCCGGAATATCCGGCACGAAGGCCGAGGAGCCGGTGGCCAGCACCAAGTAGTCGTAGGGCTGCACCAGGCCGCTGCGGGCGTGCACCGTGCGGCCGGTCCGGTCGATTTCCTGCACGGCCTCGCCCAAATGCAGCGTGATGCCGTTGGCCTGATACCAACTGATAGGGGCCATCAGCAGGTCATCAGCGGTTTTGCCGCCAAAATACTCGCTCAGGTGCACCCGGTCGTAGGCCACGCGGGGCTCCTCGCCGAATACTACTAAGTTGAAATCGGTCGATTTAGCGAGCAGCTTCTCGCAAAACTTGTAGCCGACCATGCCGTTGCCGACCACGACTACGGTCGATTTTCCTTGTGTTGCCATCCTATCCTGCTGTTATAGGGTAGTAAAAAAATGAAGTGGCGAAACGAAGGGGTGGGATAGGGTAGAGGCGGGGTAGGATTAAAGGCATTTGTTAAGAATAGCCTTTATTTTTAGGGGGGCTGACTGCTTTGTGAGCAAACTTAGCAGTTGTGACCCTAATGACAACAGTGGTTGCAAGTATTTTTTAGTAATTTTTTTGAATATGACCCATTTTTACGAAGTCACACTAATATTGCAGGTCAATCGGTTCGCCAAGTTGAGCAATCGACTAATCAAGCAGCAGTTAGTACGCTACTTTGCGGCAGTAGTGGCAGCCACGAGCTAGAGTCGGACGCTGGTCAAGCTGTCCTGCACCTTTCTAAAATGTCCCGTCCTTCCAAACTCCCCGAACTCTATGTAGTGGGTGCCGGTCCTGGCGACCCCGAGTTGCTCACGCTCAAGGCCTACCGCATCCTGCAAATGGCCGACGTTATTCTTTACGACAACCTTGCCAACCAGGAGCTGCTGGCCTTGGCCCCAGCCGCGTGCGAGTGTATCTACGTAGGCAAAAAGCCTTATGGCGAGTACACCCCGCAGGAGGTTATTCAGCAGCTTATCAAAGAGAAAGCTTTCGAAAAGGGCCGCGTCATTCGGCTGAAAGGTGGCGACCCCTTCATCTTCGGCCGGGGCTTTGAAGAGATGGTGTTTGCCCGTGCCCACGGTATTGCGGCGCATTACGTGCCGGGCATTTCCAGTATGCAAGCGCTGGGCTTCGAGGATATACCACTCACGCACCGGCTGGTTAGCGAGGGCTTTTGGGTGCTCACCGGTACCAAGGAAGATGGCTCCCTGTCGGCTGATTTGCGGCTGGCCATGCAGAGCAACTCTACGGTGGTCATTTACATGGGCCTGAAAAAGCTAGCCCACATTGCCGCCACTTACGAAGCCGAGGGGCACGGCAACACGCCCGCTGCCGTTGTGATGCACGCCTCGCTGCCGCAGCGCCGCCTGGTGACGGGGCCAGTCAGTTCGCTGCCAGCGCTGGTGGCGGCAGCAGGTATTACCTACCCGGCGCTCATCCTCATTGGCGAAGTGGTGGCCCTGCGGAGTCCTTCGTAGAAGCTTACCAAACGTCAGATAGCATGAAATTCAGGCGGCCTAAGTTCTAGCCGTTTCGTAAACCGCTGCCCCCTTTGCTAAGCCCAGGTCGGCGAACAGCTGCTTGAGCTTGCAACTCTCCTCTTCCGAGTGTTTGAGCCGGGTTGGCTCGGCGACGCTAGCCCCCTGCATACCTACTTTGCCACGCCTAAAAGGTAGCCGCACTCAGGCTAGGCGCACGCACCTGCAATGCCAGCGTTCTCTACCACGCACAGGTCGGCTTGCCAGGCAATTAGTGGCGAACGAATAGCAAGTAAGCGCCCCGCTGGCATATCATTTGCCGACAGTCTTTCGTTGTAGGTCCGCCCTCCTTACTCGTATGTAATGATCTCATGCACTTAATTGCCCCGCGCGCTATCCTAGCCTTAGGTACGCTCGCCCTATCCATGGCAACGGCCTTTGCCCAAGCGCCTTGCTAGTCTAAGCTAACTACCTTTCGCCTTGCTGCCGGCACGCTGGAGCAAGCGCTCACCACCTTTTCAGCCCAGGCTGGCTGTCCAGTTCAGTATGACAAAAAACTGGTGCAATCGCATCGGGTACCCGCTGTGCAAGGTAAGCTGACGGCGGCCGACGCGCTTGTACGCCTGGTGCAGGGAACCGGGCTGGAGGCCCACAGCGATGCCAAAGGGCTGCGCATAGATCAAGCTGACCAAGAAAAAATCGGCCTCCGGGCCGCCACGCTCCAGGCCCAGCTGGGGCAGGCTGTCAAGTCGCAAACCTTGGCTCGGCCCATCGCCACTGCCATGTATGCCGAACTCGGCGAGGTCAGAACCTCCGTTACCGAACTGGCTAAAAAACAGGGCTTCGTGAGCGCGGCCGAAAAGGCCAGCTACCAGCGCAAGTTTACCAAAGCTGAACACCTTTTAGCCCACAACAACTAACATCCGCACTTATGCATAAGCATTTCCTGCTGCTGGTCCTATTCGTGGCTACCCTGGCCGGGGGCTGTACCCGCCCCGCCGAGCAAACTACTGCTTCGGCCTGCGCTGGAGCTGGCGCCACCGTACGCACCGTCACCGACGCGGCCGGTATGGTCACGTTTGACCAAGCTCTTCAACGCTACAAAATCATGGCTTCTCAGGCCGGAACGATAGACGTTGTGGACGTGGGCGTGGTGTGCGGCACCCTGCCCGAAGCCATCCAACAGGAAGGGGTTAAGGTGGTATTCAGCGGCACGTATAAGGCGTACCCTAACCCACCGGCAGCCCCGGCTGGCTACACCACCTACTACTTGGAAGTCTCCAGCATTAAGGCCCAGTAAAGCGTAGCCACCCAAACGAATACTCCTAAAAAAAGCCTCATTCATTGCGGGGCTCTTTTTAGGAGTATTCGTTTAGGTCAGGCTGGCTACCTTATTGAAGCTGTTCAGGAAATCATTCCTACTTGACATGTCCGTCATGCTGGGCTTGCCAAAGCACCTTGGCCGGTTTGTTTAAGGGCCTGGCAACGAACCGGCCAAGGTGCTTCGGCAAGCGGACCCCAGATGAGCATGACGAACGTCCTTGTTGACCTACTTCCTAAACAGTTTCATTTGATAGGCTTTCAGCCGCGAAAAGTACGCTATAACGCGAGCGGACAAGAAAGCGGGTGCGTAGCAGGGTTGCGGAGTCGGCTTCCCCCACACCTTTCCTTGCAGGGAAGGGCGTGGGACTAGTTCTAATACCTGCTTGCTGGACAGATTCTTAATATACTGAGTGCTGCCTGCTATTTGAACAAGCCCGCGATGCGCCCGGGTGCGACCAGCGTAGCAGGTTGGAAACGGGGGCTAGCCATGTACTGCTCTAGGCTGCTGCGCAGCTGCCGGGCCTCGGGGCGGGTAGTTGCGTCGCTGAGCAAGTCGATAGAGGAAAAGAGTAGCTTGCCCTTATCCACTTGGCATTCAAAGATCAAGCCCAGTGACTGGGCCGTCACCCAGTCGTCGACCACGCGCACGATGGGTTGCAGGTCGGGGGCCACCGCATCAAGCCGGATGGGGCTGGCGTGGGTTACGGCATCCCACCACTGCCAGTTGCTATGGTAGGCCGTGGGGAAGGACTGCAAGGCCGGGTGGCGCGGATTACACAGCAGGCCGAGCGTGGTGGGGGCCTGGCCGCCCGTCCAAGCTGTGTTCCAGAAAATGCTGGAGAAGCCCAGGGCGATGTTGGCACCCGCCTCGGGCCGGATGCTGCCTTTGGGGGCCGTCAGCAGTACGCTGCCACCCTGGCGGAGCTTATCGAGCGCCCGCTTGTCGAGCTGCTGCGTCACCAGGATATCCTTGCTGGCGGTGGGCTGGGCGCTGGGGTACACGAAGAAATCCCAGGAATTTTCGGCGGCTCCCACGGTCACGCGCAGCCGCAGCTGGCGGGGCTGGGTGAGACTGCTGAGCGACTGCCGGATTTCGCCCAGCGCCTGGCAGTTGCCCAGGGCGATGTCGCGGGCCGGCAGCGTGCCGCTAAACAGCCGCTGGCCCTGCGCATCCTCGATGAGCCAGGTGGGGGTTACGTTGGCCAGGGGCGCGGCGCCGAAATGTGCGATTTCAACGGGTACGGCCAGCGTTTCGGTATTGAGGTACACTAGTTTGGGAAAGCGGGCCAGCGGGACGGTGGCGTTGCAGAAGCGCCGGTATTCGGGGCCGGTCACGTAGCCCTTTTCCTCCCAAAACGGGTTCAGCACGCCCACCAGGGCCGTGCCCTGGCCCGGAAAATCGTGTAGGTCGAGCAGCTGAAAGCCCCCGAAGCCGGGTGTGCGCAACGCCGCCTCGATGTCGGCCTTGTAGCACAGCACTTGCAGCTTGCCCGAGGCCAGCAGGAAGCTGTCGGCCAGGGCGATGAGGTGATTGGCCGCCAGCTTGTCGCGGAAAATCTCGAAGTTTTTGGCTTTCATAATCCCGTCGTAGCGCGCTATTTCCTTGAGGTCGGGGTACACGCACCACTGGCCGATTTCGTGGCTCACGGTGGGGTGCTGCCACTTGGCGATGATGCTGCGCCAATCGTAGTCGGCGCGGGGCGGCTGGCCGTTGATGATGCTTTTCAACCCCTGGCCCCAGGCCTGGATGCGCGGGTCGGGCGTGACGTTGTAGTTGCTTTCAGCAAGTACCGGCCAGCCCGAGGCCGAGGTATAGAGCCGGCGCGGGTCGGTGGCCTTCCAATAGTTGACAAACTTGGCGAGGTAGGCCGCGTGGTTTTTGCCCGCCGGCTCATTCCCGTAGGTCATCAGGCAAAAGGAGGGGTGGTTGCCGTAGGCGCGCGCCATGCGTCGGCTCTCGGCGTAGAGCCAGGTATCGAGCGGCAGGCCGCTGCCCACGGTCGTGCCCTGGTTGGCCCACGACGAGCATTCGACTTGCAGGTACATCCCCGCCTGGTCGGCCGCGTCGAAGGCCGCCTTGGGCGGGCACCACGAGTGAAAGCGCACGTGGTTGAGACCGTACGCCTTGCAGATACCGAAAATCCGTTGCCAGGCGGCCTCGTCGGTCGGGGGATAGCCGGTCTTGGGGAAGATCGCGCACTCCAGCGTACCCCGCAAAAAAGTAAGTTGGCCATTGATGGTAAACTGGGTGCCCCGGGTGCTAAACTCGCGCATGCCGAAGCGGGTGAAGTGCTTGTCGGCCGTGCCTTTACCCACCGCCAGTTCCACGGCGAGCTGGTAGACGTTGGGCGTAAACTCGCTCCAGAACTGCGGCTGCGCGCCCATCGGGTAGGTGAGTTCCAGAGTGGTGGTATCGGGAGCCAGGCGTACCGGTTGGGTCAACGTGGGCAGGACCTCACCCCCTGCCGCGAGCAGCGCGGCTTGCAGGCGCAGCGTAGCCGAGGCGGGCTTGCCGGTGGTATTGCGCAGCCGCAGGCGCACCACCACCTGCTTGCGCTGCACGTCGGGAAAGAGCTGCGCGTCGGTCACGTACAGCCGGGGGCGGGCCGTCAGGTACAGCTGCCCCACCAAGCCGTTCCAGTTGCCCTGGGTATGGTCGGAGATGCTGTGTGAATTCTGACCCACGTTGAAGTCTTTCACCCGGTTATCCACTCGCACGGTAAGCCGGTGCCGGCCGGGGGTAGCCGCCCGGCCCATGGTCACCACGTGGGCCGTACCCAGGCTGTTTTGCTTGCCCAGGGGCTGGTCGTCGAGCCACACAGTGGTTTCCCAGTGCGCCCGCTCCAAAAATAGCTCAATGGGCCGGCCCGCCCAGGCGACCGGAATATCAACGGTTTTCTGGTACCAGGCGGCCCCTTTATAGTACTTCACCGGCTGGAGCCAGAAGGGCACCTTGATGTTTCCCGGCTGCCGGTAGGGCGCGTATTCGGGCTTGCGCCACAGGGAGGAATCCACGATCTGGCCGGTCCAGGGCGTTTTCAGACTGATGTTGTTACCCTTACCATTGGTGGTCATGGAGCCCGGTAGCGTAATCTCGTCCGGCAGGTCGCGGGCGTACCAGTGCTGTGCCTCGCCCTGGTCGAGCGAGTCGATGGCAAAGCGCCACACGCCCGCCAGGTCGAGGCGTGCTGCCGCGGGCGCCTGGGCGCGAGCGGCGCTGCCCGTGGCCAGCCATGTCAATAGCAACAATAAGCCCCAGCCCGGGCGAAGGAACGGGAAAGAAAAGTGAAAGTGGCGCGTCATTGCTTGAAGCTGTTTAAAAAGATCTGCTAATCACACCCCATTGTCATGCTGACCTTATGGGTTGATAAGCGCGGTTTTATAAATAGTTTAAATTTTAAAAATAAATACATAATTAATTAATTCGTAGTAAGGCTTTCCTCCGGTTCCTCCAGCCCTTGGTTTCCTGTACCTTCGCCCGCACGAAAAAGAAGCCCAGCCGGCAGACGAGGCCACGCCCTGAATGCGAGTCGGGAACATCTCGGAAATCACCACCCAGGTGGCCAGGGCCAGCGAGAGCCCGGCGGTGCCGATGGCCGCCAGTACTACCCCCGACACAAGTCCCGGCCCATTTGAGCCAGCCAGCGCGGGCTTTCGGGCAGCAGTGCGCCCAGCAGTAACAGTACCATCCCCCGATGCCAGTCGCGAAGCGTGTTCTTACGAGCAGCATTAGACTAGGGGCCAGCGACGCCCCCGCGAAGATATCCGCTGCTAGCTACAAGCCGGGCTGCCGTCCGTAGCAGTCGGCCAGTTGGCCCGCCACTAAGTAGCCCACCATGTACCCCAGCGCCAGCAAGCCGGTTAAAAAGCCCTCCCACCACCCCGTGAAGGCAAGCTGGGGGCGCAAAAATGGTAGCGCCCCGGAAATTACCGCAAAGTCGAACCCGAATAAACACCCATCCAGGGTCGCGATAAACGCAATGCCTACGATGAAGGTCGAGTGATACGCCACCGCGGCAATAACCGGCGGGGATAAAGATATGAGCATGAGGACGGGTGGGAATGAGCAGCCGCCTTGCCAATTGCAAGGCTACTGCACAAGTAAGGAAATAGTGCAGGTGCAGGCCGGTACCACCCTCGGGCGCTAGCTCGCCGTCGAAGGTAAATACCACCCGGCCACAAAGATGCTCCCCTAAGCTTCAGCCGGTAAATAGCTTTTTCTACGAAAAGATGGACGATCTTACGGCTGCTGCTTGGGCTATCTTTAGGGCGATGAAAAAAGGCGCTGAGGGCCAGCGGTCCTAGTAGCCTGCCCATCACGCTGCCACGCGAGGCAGCTACTCATCCTCTGTGCCAATGACTCTATATCACCGATATCGGCTTTTACCCCCGTAGCCCGGGCGTAGAAGCGCTGGCTAGTAACAGTGCAACTATGTCGGGATGCGGCTGCTTCAAGCCAACCAATGGGTGATTCTGCCCGCGTAGGTATCCCATAAGTACGGGGCCGACGAGGCCATACCCTGGACTATTTATTGGATTCATTTCACTGGTACGCAAGCCGTCGCGCTGTATGCCTATCTGCAAGAGCAGTAACCTGCAGTCCCGGTCACCATCCGGCCCACCGGGGAGCGGCTATAGTTGTTTGAGGCCATGCTTGCCCAACTCACGCCTACGGTTACCCTGGCCGGCATAGTGCAGGCTAATGCCCGCCTGGGATACTTCCTACTCGGGTTACTGCCCGCGGCCAGCCCGCTCGCGCTGCCCCCCAGCGGGGAGTAGCAGTCCACAGTCCATGCAGTTTATTTGCGAGTACCTGGCCCAGAGCTTCACGATACCGGAGTTGGGGGCACGGGCGGGCTTGTCGGCATCGCACTACGCGGTCTTGTTTCGCGAGCAGGTAGGCCGCCCGCCTATCGTGTTCTGCAACTTTTTGAAAGTGCAGCAGGCTTGCCAGCTACTGGCCGACAGCAATCTGCGCATCAAGGCAATTGCCCATCAGTTGGGTTTCTCCCGCGTCTTCACGAAAGTTATGGGCCTCTCGCCCCGCCAATTCCGCCAGGGCGGCTGGGCGTGAGGCTGACTTACAGCTTCTCAATTTGCGTGCTATCAGGAACCTGTTATTCTGCTAGTGCGACCAGATCGGAGGCAGTCTGGGCGTGTGAAGGCTGCGCAAGCTGAGCCTGCAAATACCCGGCTTGCGACGAGTTGAGACGGACAAAATCTAGTCTTTGGAAGAATCTACCCGGTTCATTTTCTGCAAAGCTTTGCGAAAAATAAACTGGGTGCAACTAGTGGTAAGTGCGGGGCTGACCCCGGCCACCGTAAGCCCGAGACTGGTAAATTCGCCGCATGAGCAAGCGTCCCGTTTCGCTGAAAACCTTGGCCCAGGCCCTGGGTGTATCTATATCTACCGTATCGCGGGCATTGCGCAACCACCCCGACATCGGCCCTGAGCTCACCCAGCGGGTGCATCACCTGGCCCAGCAACTGCACTACAGCCCTAATCCGTTGACAATGGGCCTGCTCAAAAACGCCACGCGCATCATCGGCGTGATTGTGCCGGCTCTAGAGCCTGTTATGGACTGGTGGGGTAATTTGGGGGTATGGCACAGCGCAGAGGTTACCCCAGCGACGTCACGGATGAGGAATGGACGTTTGTGGCGCCTTACTTAGCCCTGGTGCGGGAAGACGCGCCGCAGCGACAGCACTCGCTGCGTGCCGTCTTCAACGCCTTGCGCTACCTTGTCAAAACGGGCTGCGGCTGGCGCTACCTGCCCCTCGACCTGCCACCGTGGGAAGCGGTCTACCAGCAGTGGGCGCGCTGGCGCGATAACCGCTGTTTTGAATATCTGCTGGCCGATTTGCGTGAACTGGCACGGGTATTGGCCGGCCGCCAGGCTGAGCCTACGGCGGTTATCCTGGACTCGCGTACGGTGCAGAGCACGCCCGAGAGTGGGACCCGCGCCGGCTACGACGGGGCCAAGCGGCGCAAAGGCAGCAAGATACACGTGGCCGTCGACACGCTGGGCCACCTGCTGGCGGCGGTGGTCACGCCGGCTAACGAACCCGACCGCGGGCAGGTGGAGGCGCTCTGTGAACGAGTGCAGCAGGTCACGGGCCAACACGTGCAGGTGGCCTATGTCGACCAGGGCTACACGGGCGAAGATGCCGAGTACGCAGCCGCCGTACACGCCATTGACTTGCAAGTCATTGCCAAGCCGGAAGGGTAAACCGGGTTTGTACTGCTGCCCCGCCGCTGGGTCGTCGAGCGCAGCTTTGGCTGGGCCGCCCGCTTTCGCCGCTTAGCCCGGGACTACGAACGCTTGGCTCTAACCATGCAGCAGTTTCATTTCCTCGCCTTTGTCACACTCCTGCTGGCAAAAGGCCTTTTTCAGGCCACTAGTCCATAA
>JAAIGG010415401.1_pt1 | contig 15369 bp, 12 predicted proteins | sample 6487391 | NCBI WGS metagenome assembly JAAIGG01 (sample SAMN13974130, study PRJNA590717) | phyllosphere metagenome | biome: asymptomatic weeds; feature: pooled weeds collected from a community garden; material: weeds; isolation source: pooled asymptomatic leaves from various weed species from...
ACCCCTCCGTCAGGCCTGCGGCCTGCCACCTCCCCTTCCAGGGGAGGAATGGGTGAATGTCGATCGGCCCTAGTACAGCGTGTCGGCGATCCGTTGCGGCAATGCGCGATCATAGGCGTCGCCGTCGATCACCGCTTGCGACAGCGTCCGCAGGATGTCCCCGGCGCTGGGCAGGCTGTCGCGCGCCACCATGCTTTCCGGCTTCCACAATCCCGCACGGATCACGGCGCGGCTGCATTGAAAGAAGACGCTCTTCACGGTGATGCGAAGGATCGACTTCGGCAATTGCCCCGCCATGGCGAAAGGGGCGAGGTGATCCGGGCTTGCCAATATCTCGGCGGTGCCGTTGACCCGCAACGTCTCGCCGACACCCGGCACCAGGAAGAGCAACGCCACACGCGGATCGCCGATGATGTTCCGTAGGCTGTCGATGCGGTTGTTGCCGCGCCGGTCGGGCAGGATCAGGGTCTTGGCGTCCGCGATGTGGACGAAGCCCGCCGGGTCGCCGCGCGGGGTGGCGTCCAGCCCGCCCGGCCCCGCCGTCGCCAGCACGGCGAAGGGCGCGGCTTCGATGAAGGGGCGATAGACCGGGTGGATATGGTCCACCTCCTTGATGACCGAGGGCGGCGCGACGGCACCATATAGCGCCTCCAGCGCTTCCACCGTCCTGATATGCCCGTCCTGATCAATGTCGGTCACCGCCAGCCTCGCCTCTTGCCCGCGTGTCTGTAGCAGAAGCGCGGCAGGGAAGGCTTACCGATGGCCTGAACGCGGTGGAATATCGCGAAGGCTCCCGCTCGCGGCGTCCGGGGGCGGGAGGCGCGGACGCGGCATCGCACGCATTCTTTATTCGTGGGCAAAGTCCGCCACGATCTGTAGGCGAGCATCATGCAACGACGTTGGCCTACCATCATCGCCCTGTGGCTGATCGGCGTGCTGGCGGCGGCACAGCTTGCCAAACTCTCCACGATCGCGCCGGTGCTGCGCGTTCGGTATGATCTGTCGCTTTCCCAAACGGGTCTGTTGATCTCGTTGCTGGAGATTGGCGGGGGGCTGTTCGGCTTTGCCGCGGGCCTGGCCCTTCTATGGATCAGCATCCGAAGATCGTTGATCGTCGGGTCCGCGATCCTGGCGCTCACCAGCCTGGTGGAGGCGGTCGCGCCGAACGCGACGACATTGTTCGCGGCCAGAACCATCGAGGGCATCGGCTATCTCCTCGTCGTCATCGCAGCCCCCACCGCCATCGCGGCCATCGCCGAGGATCGCGAGCGTGGCCGCGCCCTGGCGCTGTGGAGCAGCTTCGTGCCGGTCGGCATCGCGGTCGGCAGCGCGATCGCGGCCGTCGGCGTTCCGGTGCTGGGTATCCAGGGCGTCCTGCTCTTATGGGCAAGCCTGCTGGCCATGACGCTGGTTCCGGTCTTCCGCCTCCGGCTCGGCACGGACAGCGTCCAGCGGATGACGTTGCCTGCGCCGGCGGCCTGGATCTCGACGCTGGCGTTCGGGCTCTACACGCTGTTCCTCTGTGCGCTGACGATGCTGCTGCCGACCTTGCTGATCGCGGAACATGGGGCCAGTCTGGGCCAGGCCGGCTTCGTCGCATCGGTTGCCGCCTTGTCGGCGCTGCCCGCCTCCGGGGTGGCGATGCTGATGATGCGACAGGGCGCGATGCCGCCGCTTCGCCTGCTGACGACCGCTTTGCCCGCACTGGTCGGGACCGCGATGCTCGTCCCGCTGGGACTGGGCGGCGCGTTCGGCCTGTCCGCCACCGCCTTCCTGCTGGTGGCCGCGGTGATGCTGAGCGGGATCGTCCCGCCGTTGATGTTCGCCCGTCTTCCCGTGCTGGCGGGCGCGACCGGGCCGCATGATCCGCGCATCGCGACCGCCAACGGGCTGTTGACCCAGTTCGGGGCCGCGGGCGCTCTCATCGGTCCCCCGCTGGGCGGATTGATCGTGGAGGGCTATGGCTGGGCGGCGCTGGGGCTCGTCATCGCGCTGCTGGCGCTTGCCATGCTCGCGCTCGTGGGGATGGCGGAATGGATCGCCATGCGATCGACACGGCCGGACCATCGGCATTATACCATGCCGCAAAGTCCGATCCGAGGGGGAGGGGCGATGTGAGGGAAGCGGTTTCCATTCCCGGCGGCCATCTGGGCGTGCGGCTGCGGCGGTTTCGGCGGCTGCACGGGCTCAAACAGGCGCATGTCGCGGAGACGCTGGGCGTATCGCAGGGGCTGGTGTCGCGCTGGGAGTCCGGCCAGCACGTGCCATCGCCCGAACTCGCTCGTCCGATCCACGATCTCATCGCCGTGCCACCGGACGCTTCGTCCGATCGCGCGCTGCGCCGGCTCGTCGAGTCCGCCAACCTTCCCGTCCATCTGATCTGCGACGCGACCCACCGCCTGCTCGCGGCCTCCCCGGCGCGCGAGCGGGAATGGCGAGCATCCGCCTGCGCGTTCGTCGGACGCTCGCTATGGCGATACGCCACCGACGAGATCGTCATGGCGGAGGATCGCCTGGCCGATCACGGATGGTTCGACCGTGCCGATCCTGCCCGTCTGTCGATCCCGACGCGGGGCAACGGCAATGATGAGATGCGCATCCTCCCCAGCACGCTGGAATGGGAGCAGATCGGCCTCGCCGAAGGCCGTGTCGGCCGGCTGGTGACGACCGTGGCGTTTGCCTGAGGTCGTAAGTTTCATTCGTGGTCGCGGGGGTGCGAGGCGGCGGATCAGGATCAACGGCGGTCCAACTCGCATATTCTCTATGTGCCGACTTTCGTAGCGACTACGCCGCACTCGTCATGTCAATTTAACATAAGAAATGTTATCGCGCCGGCGAACTGTAAGCGCCAAATACAAATGACACCACTCCGCTAGATAGAAACGGCACTGCTGGTGCTATCGGCGGCTCATGGCTCGACCGCGTCAGGCAGTCGGTTCGGCAAGCCAGTTCAACTCCGCAGCCTGCTTTACCGAATAGCCATATCCTTCCAATATTGCCTTACATCTGCCGGCCGTGACGTCGGTAGCCTCATAATATAGCACCGGCCTGACCTCACGCAGCAATTTCGAAGCGCCCGTCAGCACGTCAATCTCGGCGCCTTCGACATCGATCTTTACGAAGGTCGGTGGGCCGAACGTATCGATCATATCGTCGAGCGTTATAGTAGGAACAAAGATCCGGGCTCGCTCGCCGCCAGAGGAATCGTTGCCGCCTACTGCGGAAAGATAATTCGACGCCCTGCCCCGCTGTGCGATCGAAAATGACGCCAAAGATCTTTCCGAAAAAGCTGCGGCGGGAACGATATCGACCTTTACGCCGCTCAGGCCAACGGAATCCTGAAGAAGATGAGCGAGAAAGGGGTCAGCTTCCACCGCTACGATCTTTCGTGCACGCGCGGACAGGAATGCAAGGACCCCACAATTGGCCCAACATCCCAAACAGCGGACGTCTCATCGACAACTCTATTTACGACATCCGCAAGATCGGTATCAAAACTGCGCTTCAGATATTTCAACTGGCTATCGGGTGAAACAAATATAACAGTGCCATTCGCAAGACGCCGCCTAACTCTCCGATTGCGCATGAATCGTTCTGCAAGCGTGCGAAGCATTAATACACCCTTTTTCCAAACCCCAAGGACATCTATGAGGTTTTTTTAGGAATGCCATGATTTTCTAGATGGCTCGGCGTAACATATATATGCCCACCATGAAGATACCTGTCCGAATCGTGCCAATCGATTGCGCATTCTTGGACAGGTCTATGAAAAGTCATGAACTTTTATGCTTATGCCGACCTGATACATTGCCCGGCGCAGTTAGTCAGGCGTGATGTCGCGCGGGCTCTCGTGTAGCGCGAGGATCGTTTGTACGTGTGCCTCGATCCGCAGAAATCGCGTGTCACCGCTCTCAAAGCTATTGTAGACTTGCGCGGGTTGCTGGCTCATCCGTAGTGGGATGAGCATTGGGCGAAAGCCGTATCTCTCCGACGTAAGCGACGAGGAATGAGCGCTGGCCGCACTGAACCCGTCGCTGCAACGCGAGGAGGCGGGTCAGCGGGAGCGCCCTCTGCGGGAGGTTTCAATGGGCTTCGCTATATCGTGAAGACCGGCGCACCGTGACGGTCGATGCCCGACGACCCCGGCCTTCGCCGAGGCCAGGCTCTGTCGCCCTGGGCAGCGGTGCCCCAACAGACGCAGCGTCGGCTGGCGGCCAAACATGAGGCAGAACCGACCGCCGCAGATCAATCTGACAGCCGCCCCCTCCGATCGGCACCCGACAGCGGCGAGCGTGCCGGCTATGACGGTGTCAAATGCGCGAAGGGCTTGAAGATTGCCGTGGCCGTCGACGCTGGGTCACCGACCTGCCCTCCATGCGATGCCGGCCAGTATCGAGGATCGCGGCGAGGTGGAACGATTGGCCCGCACTGTACGGGGGGGGTACCGGCGATACCGTCGAACTGGCCTGGGTGCGCCAAGGCTATACCACTGAACGGCCTGCCGATACCGCTGGTCAAGCGCGGCTTTATCCTCTTACCACGCGGCCGAGCCGTCAAACGGCCATTCGCACGGCCAACCCGGTAGGCAACCATCAACCGAATCGGACTTCTTCCACCCCCTTTGGTCGGAAAAGGCTCAATGGCGGGCGCCCTTACCGGGCACCAAAGCCAGTCAGCATGGTCCGGATCGTTCGGACGACGATCAACAAATCGATCCACGGCGAAAAGTTCTTAATATAGTAGAAATCATAGTGCAGCTTGCTGGTTACATCTTCGAGCTCGGCAACGTGGCCTTGATTAACCTGCGCCCAACCGGTGATACCGGGCCTGACGATGTGCCGATAACGGTAGAATGGAATATTTTCCTCGTACCACCGCGACAATATCTCGGCCTCTGGACGTGGACCAATCCAACTCATCTGGCCTTGAAGGACATTGAAGATCTGAGGGATTTCATCAATCCGCGTTTGACGCAACACACTGCCGATACGAGTGATGCGGGCATCATTGTCCTGGGTCATGGCCGCGGTACGCTGTTCGGCCTGCGGCAGACCATGCGTCATGGTTCGAAACTTATAAACGGTAAATGGCTTACCACGATAACCGATGCGTCGCTGCTTGAATATGGCAGGACCTTTGGAATCAAGCCTGATCACCAACGCCAGCAGGAGAAGTAGCGGCGACAAAACGACCATCGCTATCAGCGCGGCCAGCCAATCCATTACTTGCTTCACTACCAAATACAAAGACGAGGGCGAGAGTGTACCGTAACTGGTTTCGGATAAATGTTCGAGCGCGATCCGCCCCGTCAGCGATTCTATGAGATGCTTGACATGGAATACTTGCAGCCCCCCCAAGGCATAATCCGCAAGCTTTCGCTCCCATTCAGGCGACATATCTATCTTCAGATCTGCTGCGATGGCATCGATATTTGCGATGCTGGAGTCGGGGCTATGAAGAATGACGGGTTCGACACGCTTGATTTGCGACAAAGCAGGGTCGATCGGCGCGTTGGGGATGATACCTATCCGCAACGAACGACGTTGTTCCTTGAAATGGACCAGATAGAACCATAACAATGCCAAGCCGTACGATCCGGCCAATACAAAGCGATTATATTCTATTCGACCCATGACGAGCAGCAAGAGCATGACGCCGAACGTTGCCGAGAAAGCGGGCAGAATGGATGCACTACCTTCTACGCCGGGATAGCGCGCCATGCTACGCATGACGAGTGTACCCATAAGAATGCAGAGCAGACTTAGCCCGAACGTCAGATGAAGTACGACAATACTATTGCTGGTGCCGACCAGAAGAGCGGGATCTCCCCAGATCATAGCCAAACGTACAAGATAGGGCGTCAACGCTGCCATCAGGCCGCCGGCGACCTGCACACGCAGGCGATGCCAGGGGCCATATCGAGTGTGAACATAATATTCCATTACGCGCTCAAACACTCCGTAACATCATGCCGCCGGTACGCGACGGGCCACCTGACCGAATCCCATATGAATAGGCCGTGACCGCAAAACCATATAATTTTAGCGAGTTGGGCAAAGCCCCTGCGCCACGTACCCTGCAATTTCGCCCATTGGCACGCCAGCGTTCTTGTCGCGATCATATGTCAGGCGCCCTGAGCATGGCGGATCATCCTAGCTGACAATCCAGATGCCTTGGCTCACGAACGCCTGACCCTATGACTCAAAATCTCGGCTCATTCGTCTTTCGACAAAATTCCGCCAAATTCAAGACTTTGAAACCTCGTTTCGCCGTTTAGAAATTCAGGCCGAAAAACTCCTCGAGCTTCTCGCCCACATAATCGAAATGCTCGCTTCCCAGAGCCGGGAACAGCCCCAACCAGAAGGTGCTGTTCATCACCCGGTCGGTCTGAGTCAGGTCGCCGACGACGCGATAGTTGACGTTCTGGAAATAGGGTTGGCGCGTCAGATTGCCTGCGAAGAGCAGCCGGGTGCCGATCTTGTTCTGATCCAGGAACCGGGTGACGTCGACGCGCTTGGCGTCCACGCCTTCGCGGATCATCAGCGGAAAGCCGAACCACGACGGGTCGGAATTCGGCGTCGCTTCCGGCAGGATGAAGATCTCCTCCATGCCCTTCAACCGCTCGGTGAGCAGTCGGAAGTTGCGCCGGCGCGCTTCCACGAAATCATCGACGCGATCGAGCTGCGCCAGGCCGCAGGCCGCCTGCATGTCGGTGATCTTCAGATTATAGCCGAGATGGCTGTAGACGTATTTGTGGTCGTAACCGAACGGCAGCGTGCCATGCTGCTGGCCGAAGCGCGAACCGCAGGTATTGTCGCAACCCGGCGCGCAATAGCAATCGCGTCCCCAATCGCGGATCGACTCGATGATCGGCTTCAGTTCGGCCGAGCGCGTGAACACCGCGCCGCCTTCGCCCATCGTGATATGGTGCGCGGGGTAGAAGGACAGGGTGGCGACATCGCCCCACAGCCCCACCTTCTTGCCGTCATAGGTCGCGCCAAGCGCGTCGCAGCAATCTTCGACCAGCCACAGGTCGTGCTCGTCACAGATGCGCCGCACTTCGGCGAGATTGAACGGATTGCCGAGCGTGTGCGCGATCATGATCGCGCCGGTCTTCTCCGTGATCGCGGCCTCGATCAGCGATGCATCGATGTTGTAGGTCGGGACATCGACGTCGACGAAGACGGGCACCAGCCCATGCTGGATCGACGGATTGACCGTGGTCGGGAAACCCGCCGCAACGGTGATGACCTCGTCGCCCGGCTTAAGGCGACGATCGCCAAGCTTGTGGCTGGTGAGGCACGACAGCGCGAGCAGGTTGGCCGACGAGCCCGAGGTGGTCGTCAGCACGAAAGGCGCCCCGACGATCTGTCCGAGCCTGGTCTCGAATTCGGTATTGAAGCGACCCGTGGTCAGCCAGCCGTCGAGCGAAGCCTCGACCATCAATTCGATTTCGGGAGCCCCAATCACCTTGCCGGCCGGCGGGATGACGCTCTCGCCCGCGACGAAAGGCTTGGGAGCGAATTGGGCTTCGGCATACTGGGTGACCAGGGCGCGAATTTGCTTGCGGAGGTCGTCAGCGGTCATGAGAATAGAAATCCTTACGCGGCGTGAGTGAGGGGAGCCGCCACGAAGCGCTCCAGCTCGGTATTGCAATACTGGTGCATGTCGGCACCGGCCAGCCAGGCACGATGCCAGGCGACGATGCTTTCAAGGGCTTGATTCAAAGTCCAACGCGGGGCCCAATGCAGGCCGGCGCGAGCCTTTGAAATGTCTAGTTTGAGATAGCGTGCCTCATGGGGCTGGACATTTTCGTCCAGGGCCCAGCTGGCCCCATCGCCCCAGGCGGCGCACATCCGCTCGACGATCCATTGCACGGGTCGCGCATCGTCGTCGCGCGGACCGAAATTCCACGCCTCGGCTGCGGCGCCGGGATTGTCCCACAGTGCCTGGGCAAGCACGAGGTAGCCACCGACCGGCTCCAGGACATGCTGCCATGGCCGGATGGAAATCGGATTGCGGATCAACACGGGCTCGCCCTTGGCGACCGCGCGCAGAATGTCCGGGATCAGCCTGTCGTCCGCCCAGTCGCCCCCGCCGATGACGTTGCCCGCGCGGCCGGATGCCAGGGCCGTCTTGCCTTCGTTGAAAAACGAGCGGCGATAGGCGGACGTGACGAGTTCGGCGCAGCCCTTGGAGTTGGAATAGGGGTCATAGCCCCCCATCGCCTCATCCTCACGATAGCCCCATGGCCATTCGCGGTTCTCGTAGCATTTGTCGGTGGTCACGACGACACAGGCGCGCACGGCGGGTGCCTTGCGGACCGCCTCCAGCAGGTGGACCGTGCCCATGACATTGGTGGCATAGGTACCGACCGGATCATCGTAAGACGCACGCACCAGCGGCTGAGCCGCCATGTGGATCACGATCTCCGGATCCGCGGACACCAGTGCACGTTCCAGCTCGGCCCGATCACGGATGTCGCCGATGATCGAGGTCATCCCCTCCGCGACGCGAGCCACGTCGAACAATGCGGGCGTCGTGGGCGGTGCCAGCGCGAAGCCGGTGACCTGGGCGCCCATCTGCTGGAGCCACAAGGCCATCCAGCTTCCCTTGAAGCCGGTATGGCCAGTCAGGAACACGCGCTTTCCCGCCCAGAAGCCGGGATCGACGGTGCCGGAGGAGACGCTCACCGCCATACGCACCAGGGAGCCTTGCCGCTGCTCCACAGGCTCTCGAGATGCTGCTTGTCGCGCAGCGTGTCCATCGGTTGCCAGAAACCGTGATGCTCGTAAGCCATCAACTCGCCGTCCGAAGCGAGTGTCCGCAGTGGTTCCTGCTCCCAGACCGTGTCGTCACCGTCCAGATAGTCGAGCACCTTGGGGCTGAGGACGAAGAATCCGCCGTTGATCATGCCTCCGTCGCCCTGCGGCTTTTCCAGGAAGTCCGTGATCCGGCCATCTTCCATGTGCAGCGCGCCGAAGCGCCCGGGGGGATAGGTGGCGGTCAGCGTCGCCGCCTTGCCATGCGAACGATGGAATTCCAGCGACGCGGTAATGTCGATATCGCCGACGCCGTCGCCATAGGTGAAGAAGAAGGCTTCCTCATCCTTCACATGATCCGCGACGCGTTGCAGTCGCCCGCCCGTCATGGACGTATCGCCCGTATCGATCAGCGTCACCTTCCACGGCTCCGCACGACGCTCGTGGACGATCATCTCGTTCGCTTTCATGTCGAACGTCACATCCGACATGTGCAGGAAGTAATTGGCGAAATACTCCTTGATGACGTATCCCTTATAGCCACAGCAGATCACGAAATCCGTGACGCCATGCGCGGCATAGATCTTCATGATATGCCATAGGATCGGGCGCCCGCCGATCTCGATCATGGGCTTGGGCCTGAGGCTCGTTTCCTCGGCAAAACGCGTGCCAAGGCCACCGGCTAGAATAACTGCCTTCATCGGGTCCTATCTCAGTTTGAGCTGACGAATGCGTCGGAGAAGAAACGTCTGGCCGGAAGGCCGAGTGCGATCATTGCCGTGCGTGCAGACGCGATCATCGCGTTGGAACCGCAGGCGTAGACGACCGTATCGGCGGGATCAAACCCATGATGGATCGCCGCGTCCTGCACATACCCTCGCTTGCCGCCCCAACTGGCATCGCCGCCTGATAGCAGATGGTGGAAGCCCACGTCGAGGCCGAGATCCACGGGATCCCAACAGAAACTCTCCGACTCTCGATTGCCCCAGAAGACGTGAAGCCGATGAGCCGCTGCACGCGCGGGATCGGCCGCCAGTTCTTCCAGTAACGCCTTGACCGGAGCGATGCCGGTACCGGTTGCCAGGAAGACGATATCGCGCGGCGCCTCCTCCCGGAGGAAAAAGGTTCCGAAAGGCCCCTCGATACGGATGAGATCATTGGGCTTGGCGCGGTCGAACCAATAGCCGCTCAGCACTCCGCCGGGATAGCGTTTGACGATGAGTTCCAGCAGTCCGTCGGACCGGGGGGCGTTGGCCAGGCTGTAGCTGCGTCGGACACCCTCGGCGAGGACGTCGATATACTGGCCGGGCAGAAAGCGCATCGGCGATGCCGGCGGGGTCCGGAGAATCACCCGGACGATGTCCGTGGCAAGCCGTTCGATCGAAACGATCCTGCTGGGAACCGTCCGTATTTCCAGCCCGGCAAGCCGGTCCAGCGGCTCGATGTCGAGCACCACGTCGCTCGTCGCCGCGCGGCAACAGGTCAGCACCAGCCCCTGTTGTTCCTCCTGCGCGCTCAGGCTCTCTTCCGCGCGAAGCGTTTGCGTCTTGCCCGACACGACCGGCGCCTTGCATATCCCGCAGCGACCCGTCCGACAGCTATACTCGAGCGTGACGCCGGCATTGCGCGCGGCGTCCAGGATGGAGATTGCCGGGTCTGCCGCAAAGGTACGGCCGGTGTTGAGAGTGACGGTAGACATGTGCGCGTCGCTGATAACCAATTATGTACGCCAGTCCAGCGCGTGTTACCTGAACGATGCCACGAAATTGGTGCGACGAGACAGATGACGAGGCAAATAGAGGGAGATGACCGGCCTCCCCGGACGGCACTCGCCGTACCCAATTCGCCACATCATGCCAAGATGGCCCCATCTACCGGGATGCGAACCGGGATTCCTGGCGCCTGCGCCATAGCGATGCATCCGGATTTGCCCGCCGTTTCAGAGCCGAAGCGATGGATCGATCCGGGCGAAAGTGTCGGCAAAAGCTTGCAACGCCCCGCGTATCTGGCGCATGGCCCCACGCATGTCAGGCAGGAATGAAAGCTTCATGGTTCAGAAGACGGCGCTTATCACAGGTGTAACCGGCCAGGACGGCGCCTATCTCGCGGAATTTCTGCTGGAGAAGGGCTATATCGTCCATGGCGTGAAGCGGCGTTCGTCGTCGTTCAATACCGGCCGGATCGAGAACATCTATCAGGACCCGCATGAGGAAAACCCGCGCTTCCACCTCCATTATGGCGACCTGACCGATTCCACCAACCTGATCCGCCTGGTCCAGCAGACCAAGCCGGATGAGATCTACAACCTGGCGGCGCAGAGCCATGTCGCGGTGAGCTTCGAGACGCCGGAATATACGGCGAATGCCGACGGTATCGGCACGCTCCGCCTGCTGGAGGCGATCCGCATCCTTGGCATGGAGAAGACGTGCCGCTTCTACCAGGCTTCGACGTCGGAGCTCTACGGCTTGGTCCAGGAGGTTCCGCAGAAGGAAACCACCCCCTTCTATCCGCGCTCGCCCTATGGCGCGGCGAAGATGTATGCTTACTGGATCGTGGTGAACTACCGCGAGGCATATGGCATGCACGCGTCGAACGGTATCCTGTTCAATCACGAGAGCCCGCTGCGCGGCGAAACCTTCGTCACCCGCAAGATCACCCGCGCCGCAGCGGCGATCAAGCTCGGTCGGCAGGAGAAGCTTTGGCTCGGCAATCTCGATGCGAAGCGCGATTGGGGCCATGCCCGCGAATATGTCCGGGGCATGTGGCTCATGCTTCAGCAGGATGAGCCGGATGACTTCGTGCTGGCGACCGGCGAGACGACGCCGGTGCGCACCTTCGTCGATTGGGCATTTGAGGATGTCGGCATCACGCTTCGCTGGGAAGGCGAGGGCGTCGACGAGAAGGGGTATTGCACCGCAACCGGCAAGTGCCTGATCGAGGTCGATCCACGCTATTTCCGTCCGACCGAAGTCGACCTGCTCATCGGGGACCCGACCAAGGCCAAGACGAAGCTCGGCTGGGTTCATCAGACCTCGGTCCGCGAACTGGCCCGCGAGATGGTGCAAGCCGATCTCAAGATCATGCGCGATGCCCCTATCGCCAAGGACGCGTGATGACGGACGGGACGTTCGATCTATCCGGTAAGCGCGTCTACGTTGCCGGTCATCGCGGCATGGTCGGCTCCGCTATCGTGCGACGGCTGGCGGGCGAGGATTGCACGGTCCTCACCGCCTCCCGCGCCGAACTCGACCTTCAGGACCAGCACGCGGTGCGCGGATGGTTCGCGCAGGAAAAGCCCGATGTGGTCTTTCTCGCGGCGGCCAAGGTCGGCGGCATTCTGGCGAACGACACCTATCCGGCCGACTTCCTCTACGACAATCTGATGATCGAGGCGAACGTCATCGAAGCGGCGCATCGTAGCGATGTCCGCAAACTGATGTTCCTGGGCTCCTCATGCATCTATCCGAAGCTCGCGCCCCAGCCGATCGAGGAAGGCTCGCTGCTGACCGGCCCGCTCGAGCCGACCAACGAATGGTATGCGATCGCCAAGATTGCCGGAATCAAGCTGGCGCAGGCGTACCGGCGCCAGCACGGGCGCGATTTCATTTCCGCGATGCCGACCAATCTTTATGGCCCCGGCGATAATTTCGACCTGAAGAGCAGTCACGTCCTGCCCGCCTTGATCCGCAAGGCGCATCAAGCCAAAGTCGATGGCGCAAGCGAGATCGAGATCTGGGGCACTGGTACGCCCAGGCGGGAGTTCCTTCACGTCGACGACCTGGCGGATGCCTGCGTCTTCCTCATGAAGAATTATTCGGATGACGAGCACGTCAATGTCGGATCGGGCAGCGACGTGACCATCTTGGAACTGACCGAGATGGTCGCACGCGCAGTGGGCTTCCATGGCAGCATCGTCCGCAATGAAACCAAGCCCGATGGCACTCCGCGCAAGCTGATGAGTGGGGCCAAGCTTCAAAGCCTGGGCTGGCATCCTGCCATTACGCTGGAAGACGGCATCGCGGCCACCTATCGCTGGTTCCTGGATCACCACGACGAGGCACGGCTGACCGTTGCCTAGAGCCGATCGACATTCACTCTGTTCCTCCCCTGGAAGGGGAGGTGGCAGGCCGAAGGCCTGATGGAGGGGTGTCCCCGTTGGAGAGGTCGGCCAAGCTCACGACGGGTTACACCCCTCCACCATGCTTCGCATGGTCCCCCTCCCCTTGCAGGGGAGGAATAAAGATCGTGCAGCCTGAATGTCGATCGGTCCTAGAACAGGATGACATGAAGCCGATGCAAGCCCCTCCCCTAAACGGAAGGTGTGGATCAACCTGATTCAGTCGCCTGTACGCAGCCATTCATTGAGCAAGAGATCGCTGCCTATGGATCAGCGACCTGCTCCGGCGATACGAACCTGATCCGCGGCCACCGTGAACGACGATGTCGAATTCGGTTGAGGATTGTAATTGCGATCGATCCGACTGGCGATACGCGACTGGATGCGCGACTCGATACGGGCGTTGACCCGCCCCAGTGGCGCGGCGTTCACGCCCGCCTGCGCCGACTGACGCTGTCCCACGACGCCAACCGATGACGACGCGGGTCGACCGGTCTGCACGGGCAGAGGCGATGACGCCTGATCCTGCTGATCCTGCTGATCTCGCGAAGCCTGGTCCTGTCCTTGATCCTGCCCCCGGCTCTGCGCCGATACGGGCGATGCGAAAATCAGGCTGGTCATCGCGACGTACATCAAGCGCATGGAATATTCTTTCGCATCGGCTCTTCTCATCGGACCGGGGTCAACTGAACGCGGTCGATCCGGCCGGAAACGCCCGAAACCGTCTCCGAGGGACGAACGATCAGCGCCAGCATTTGTGCAGGGCATCCTTGCGGCACCGTGAAGCGGCCCTCGAATTCACCCTTTGCATCCGCGGAGTTGGGCAATGCGACCCGGCCGAGTTCGCGTCCTTCACGGCATTGCAGAACCCAATATGGCCGCGCCTCCGCGGTCTGATCGATATCACTGCTATGGCCCTGGATCCGATACTCACCGGGCGGCAGCAATTGCATCTGTTCTACGACGGGCCCACCGACACTGGCCGGTGCGGAAAATTCCAGGACCCCGCCATCGCCATCACGCTGGATCGAAGCGCTGACGCCGCTATCGCTGATCGGGACCCAGTCCAGTAGCGAAGGGGTCGTCTCATTCCGGAAATGGGGATCGCGCGACTGACGCCGATCGGCACCCCGCCGCCCTTCGGCATAATAAGCCCAGGCATCATCCAAGGCGCCCGCCGATATCAGCTTGCCGACCAGGCTCGCCCGCGCATTGTCGGGTACCGCAACGCCCGCACGATTCAAGCCGACGAACAACTGCGTGATTGCCTGCGGATCGGCGCCGCTGGCGGCCGCGAAATTGATAAAGCCTTCACTCCACGGCGCTCCGCCCGCCAATTTCCGGATCAGGGCTTTACGAATGTCGGGATCGGCACTCGCCGAAACCAGAACCGGGAACAGCGTCGGCGCGAACTCGGGGGCCGTACGCAGCGCGATATCATAATGGCGCAGCGTGCCAGCCACGTCACCCTGGCTGACCGCATATTCGATCGCCCATAGCTGGCTTTGCAGATCGCGTCGGGAAAGCGTTTGGGCGTACTCGAACAAGCGCTTCGCCGCAGCCGTATCGCCGCGCACCTGCGCATTGAACCCCAGTGCCGAAACCGCCGTCACGGCGGTCGGGTCGTGGCGCAATGCATTCCATGCCAGCTCGTCCGCTCGACGTCGATCCGCCGGACTGGCATCCGCACCGGATAGCGAGGCGGCCAGCAGCGCGCTGGCCCGGGCGTTGCCCGGCGCCAACCGATACGCCGATGCCGGGTCGTTTCTGGCCGTCACCTGCGCGATCGTGAAAGCCACGCTTTGGAAGCCGATGACCGCAGCGATCGCGGTCAGAGTCCCCCGTACCGCCCACTCCGCCTTCGATCGGCGATCCCGCGAATGACGTCTCGCCATGGTACGCGTCTACGCCTTTGCCTTACTGTCCCGGCCGTAGCCGTAGCCATATTCATAGCCATAGCCGTAATGCGCCTTGCGCGCTTCGAACTTGGTCAGGACCCCGCCGATGATCCGTGCATTGGCGGAGGTGAGACGAGCCAGCGCCGTCTTGACCAGGCTCGACCGAATTCCATGCGATTCAACGGCATAGATCACGCCCTCGACACGGCTGGCGATCAACGGGGCGTCCGCGAGCCCCATCACCGGCGGAGAGTCGACCACGATGTGATCATATGTTTCGAGAAGGCGCTCGAACAGCACCGACAATCGGGTGCCGGTGAGCAGCTCGGCGGCATTCGGCGGGATGGGACCGGCCGACATCGCCGTGAAGCCCAGATCGGACATCTCGAACGTCAGCGTCGCGATGTTATCGTCGCCTGCCAGGAAGTTGCTGAGGCCGCGGTTATGATCGACCCCACCCAGGTGATGGATGGACGGCGAACGCATGTCGCCATCGATCAGGATCACCTTCCGATGACCGCGAACGAGCGTCGTCGCAAGCGCGAGCGCGGTCGTCGACTTGCCCTCGGCGGGTCGCGTCGACGTCACCGCG
>JAAIGG010025589.1_pt1 | contig 15365 bp, 20 predicted proteins | sample 6487391 | NCBI WGS metagenome assembly JAAIGG01 (sample SAMN13974130, study PRJNA590717) | phyllosphere metagenome | biome: asymptomatic weeds; feature: pooled weeds collected from a community garden; material: weeds; isolation source: pooled asymptomatic leaves from various weed species from...
CGGGTTGTTCGATATGATAATGCTGAAGGACAACCACGTAGACTACGCCGGCGGCGTGGCGGCGGCCATCGCGGCTACCCACGACTACCTGCGCCGCACCGGGCGCGACCTGCCCATCGTGGTCGAAACCCGCACCCTGGCCGAGGTAGAGGAGGCGCTGCAAGCCGGGGGCATTACCCGCATCATGCTCGACAACATGCCACCGCCCCTGCTGCGCGAGGCCGTGGCCCTGGTGGCCGGCCGCCTGCCGCTGGAGGCCAGCGGGGGTATCACCGAGCAAACCATCGCCGAAGTGGCTGCCACGGGCGTCGATTACATCTCGGTGGGGGCGCTCACTCACTCCGCCCACATCCTGGACCTCAGCCTCAAAGCATTCAGCATCTAATAAGGCCAGCGCCGCGGAAACAGTGCTCCCGGTAAGCGAAAGCACCCAATTCGGGCGTCCCACCGCCAAAGCCGCCAGCAAGCAGCGTCAACTCAACTATTCAGCTCACTACCTAACAAGTATCTATCGGGAAAATCGGCCACCGTCAGCATCGGTGCAATCCGTTAAATCCGTTAAATCCGCGATCTTATGAACCTACCCAACCAGCGCGGCGGGGGTGGCGGCTACCGCCAGCAGCAGGTGCCGCATTCGTTGCCCGGCACGATTAAAACCAAAAAGTACCAGTTCGATCCCAATACTTACACCCGCATCGCGATGGCCGAGGTGTGGCGTAAGGAGTGGTGGTACGCCCTCATCCCGTTTGCGGTGGGGGTGCTACCGGCGGCCATTTGGCATTCGTGGTGGTGGCTGCTGCTGGGCGTGGCCCTGGCGGCGGTATTCGTACTCATCCGCTCGTCGCTCGTAACGGGCGTGACGCAGATGGAGCAAAGCAAGCCGTTGTTTGAGCGCATGAATTACGAGGCCGACCAGCGCCAGTTCATCCTGCGTCAGAGCGAGCAGCGGGCGATGGCCCTGCCCTGGGACCAGATTGGCCGCGTGCGCCGCGAGCCCGATGCCTACCTGCTGTATCTGAAGCCGGCCGCCCCGCCGACCGAGCTGGCCGCCTGGCGCCGCTGGGTAGCCAGCACGTTCGACGTGCCGGTGTTTCTACATTTGCCCCTGCGTTTGTTCAACAACGACAACGACCGCAAGCTGTTTGAGGCGCTGCTGCGCCGCAAGGGCCTGCTCACCGATACCCCCGCGGCCTAGCGCCGGCCGTATAACCCGGCCCTTTCCGAGTTTTTCCTTTACGTTTCGCCAAGACTTTTACCCGTATGAAAAAGCTGCTTTCCTGCCTGGCTCCGGCCGCGGTGCTGCTGTTTGCCTCGTGCAGCAGCGAGCCTTCCGACTGGCGCCCCGAGAATAAAGTGTCGGTTGACATGATCCCCCCGGGCACCCGCCCCAGCGACAACTTCGACCAGGCTACCGACTACGCCCCGAGCCAGGAGAAAGGCGCGGCCATCAGCGAGCCCCTCAACTCGGGCGTGCGCCTCGAGAAGCGTCCCGCTCCCTCCGCCGGTGCCGTGATGTCGGCCGATACGCAGGAAGGCACGGCCATGAAGCCGGGCGAAGGCAAGGCCAGCGGCGGCAAGAACAACGCCGACTCGGCTACGCCCGATACGGCTCAGGGTCAGGCCGGTGCCCGTCGTCAATAAGCTCAAGAAGTAGTAGCTCAGCAGTAAGGAATTACTGAAGCTTGATTTAAACCTGGTTGCAGAACTTGCAGCAGTGTTGCGAAAACAGCCGCAACATTGCTGCAAGTTCTGTTGTTTTGTGCCCCTATGTGGATTGCGATAAGTTTATTGACGGCGGCGGTGCTGGGGGCGGGAGTATTGGTGGGGATGGTGCCCGTGGCGCGTACTACGCAGTGGCTCAAGCCGCTGCTGGCGTTTAGTGGGTCGTACCTGTTTGCGCTCACCATCACACACATCCTGCCCGAAGCCCTGACGCTGCTGCCCGCCACGCCCCAGCGAGTTGGCTACTGGGTGCTGGCGGGCTTCTTCGGGCAATTGCTGCTGGAGGTCTTATCGCAGGGTATCGAGCACGGTCACGTGCACGCGCCCGTAACCACTGAGCAAGGCCGCGTGCCTTTACTGCTGGTGCTAGCCCTAGTGGTGCACTCGCTGCTGGAGGGTAGCATTTTGGTGCGGGGGACTATCAGTGGGCAGTTGAGTGACAATTTCTACGCTTTGGTGCTGGGCGTAGCGCTGCACCACGTACCCGCCGCTGTGGCGCTGGCTACACTGCTGCGACTGCGGCTCGGCTCATTCCGACGCGTGTGGCCTTGGCTAACGGTCTTCGCGCTGGCCTCGCCGGTGGGGCTGCTGGTCAGCAATTACGTGGTGGTACAACAGTTGCTGGGCAGCAGCGCTTACGCCGCGCTGCTGGGCTTCGTATCGGGCACCTTCCTGCACGTCTCGACTACCATTCTTTTTGAGACGAGCCCTGAGCACCGGCTTAACTGGCCCAAGCTGGGGGCTACGCTGGGGGGCCTACTGCTGGCTTTAGCCGTGGCTAATTAAAAAAGTGGACCTGGTGCTATTCGTGGTTTGTAGCGCCAAGCTCCGGCTCGGTGACGCATCCGGGTGTACTCCCCAGGCGCATCACCAAGCCGGAGCTTGGCGCTACAAAAGCCGGCGTATGAGGCTGGCCCGATACATAGTGTAGAATGAAGGCAGTTAGTTGAAAATCGGTACGCTAGTCAACTAGCGGTCCCGTGCCCCGTACAAAGTTTTCGAGCTGACGGGCGCGGGCGGTTTCGTGGGCCAGGGCAGCTTGCAAGCCGAGCAGACGCTGGCGCATAAGCAATACCAAGTCAATGGCTTCAGGGGCAAGGCCTAGTCCGTGGTGCAGCCGCGCCAAGCGCGGTAGTAGCTCATCGGGGTCGTCGACCTCAATGGTATCGGGGGCGGGGGCCGGGCGTAGCAGGCCTAGCTCCACAAATTGACGCAGCTCGGCGCGGCCCAGGCCATAGCGGGCATCGCATTCCTGGAAGGTTAGCAGCAGAACGCGGGTTTCCATAGGCTCTTGTTAGCTAAATAACTGATGTAATAGACTATTACGCTTCGCCGCGCAGCTGGGCGAGCTGTTGGATGAGGGCGCGCTCCTCATCGGTGAGATTGGTGGGTAGCTGTACGTTGAGGCGCAGGTAGAGATCGCCGTGCTTGCCCACCTCGCGGTACACCGGGAAGCCTTTGCCGCGCAGGCGCAGGCGGCTGCCGTTGGCCGTTTCGGGCTTGAGCTTGATTTTGACGGGGCCGCCGAGCGTTTCCACCGTTTGCTCACCGCCCAGCAGGGCGCGGTAGAGCGGTACGGGCACATCCTGGGTAAGGTCGTCGCCGGTGCGGGCGTAGCGGGCGTCGGGCAGGATGCGGAAGGTGATAAGCAGCGAGCCATTGGGGCCGCCGTTGCGGCCGGGGCCACCCTGGTCGCGTAGCCGGATGGTTTGCCCATCGGTCACGCCCGGGTGGATGGTAATCCGCAGGTTCTTCCCGTTGACCGTGATGGTACGCGGGCCGCCCCCGTAGGCTTCCTGCAACGTGAGTTCCAACTCGGCCTGGTAATCCTGGCCCGCGCCGGGCCGGCTGCTACGGCCGCCTCCGCCGCCCATGCCCCCAAACATGGAGCTGAAAAAATCGGAAAAGTCCTCGCCCTCGAACTGGCCGCCCCCAAAGCCGCCCCCACCGCCCTGCGCGTACTGGCTCCAGTCGAACCCCCCGGCCCCGGTGCCCGGGCCGCGCCCGCCGCCGGCCTGCTGGTAGCGCTGGTAATCGGCCCCGAGCTGGTCGTATTTCTGCCGCTTTTCGGGGTCCGACAGCACTTCATTGGCCTCGTTGGCTTCCTTGAATTTTTGCTCGGCCGTAGCGTCGTTGGGGTTGACGTCGGGGTGGTACTGGCGGGCGAGCTTGCGGTAAGCCTTCTTGATCTGCTCAGTGGTCGCCGTTTTCTCGACGCCCAGGATTTTATAATAGTCTTTGTAGTCCATATCGCGAAGAAAGCGGCGGCACAACAAGCCGGCCACCTGGTCGTTGCTTTGAACGCGAAAAAAGGTTACGGCGTTGGGCTGGCTTGAATGGACGGCCGCGCATAAATTTGTATTTTGCAAATATCACTCCTTATTTAGTGGCGCATAATACAGCATCTGTTTGCCCGTTCACTCCCGTATATGCGGCTGTGTGGCTAGGGCTTAGCCCATTCGCCACTGCGCTTATCCTCCCCCTTCGCTCGTCTATTTCTCTCTTTCCCTACGCTATATGAAAGTAACCACTTCTTCGTTCTTGCTCGGTGCAGCGCTTCTGCTGGCACTCGGCGCTGAGGCCCAAACTCAGCCGACTCCGGCCGCTGCCCCAGCGCAGGGTACGGCTCCGGCCCCGTCTACTCAGCCGCCCGCCGCTCGCCGCGTGCTGGCTCCGCGCCGGGTGGTAGCGCCGCGCCGCGCCGGGGGAGCCGCGGCTCCTACCCGCGCAAAAACCAGCGGTGTAATGGCCAAGGATGGCCTCATGCTGCAAGACGGCCGCGTTATTCTTACCGAACTGGGCCGCACGGCTCCGATTGAGCAAGACAAGCGCCTGCTCAACGGTACCCTCATTACGACCAAAGGCCAGATAACCAACGTGGAGGGTGTCACCTCGCAAATGGGGGAGGGCGACTACGTATCGCTTACCGGCCGCCTCACTACCAAGCGCGAATTGATAGAAGCCGACAGCGTGCGCAAGCTCGTAGCCTACGATCTCAAGCACCCCGGCAAGCGCAAGGAGATTGAGAAGGCCCGTGAAAAGGCCGAAAAAGAGCGCGCCAAGGCCGAGAAAGAAGCCGCCAAAGCCAAGGCCAAAGCGGGTCGCTAGGCTAGCGGCGGGTATAGCTCACGAGGATGGCCAGGCCCTCGGCATCGTCGCGGGCCTCCACTACCTCATCGATAATGAATTGAATTTCAGATTCTGTCCAGTCTTCGTCTTCGGCGGCGCGCACGAAGCTGTCGAGGGCGGAGAAGCGATTGCCGCCAGCGGGCGGCGTCCAGGTGAGCTGCTTGCGAATGTTCATGCTGCGAAGATGGCACTCAGCGGCCCCCGCCACCCGGCGGGGGCCGTTTTTTTTGCGCGGGGCTATTTGCGGGACGCCGGACCCATTTGCAGTACCTGGAGCTTCATGGGGGCTACGCCGGCGTCGATGATGTCGAGCTTACGGGCGGCTTTCTTCGACACGTCGATGATGCGGCCCTTGGAGTGGGGGCCGCGGTCGTTGACGACCACCTTTACCGAGTGGCCGTTGCGGGTGTTGGTCACCTTGAGCTTGGTGCCGAAGGGTAGGGTATTGTGGGCCGCCGTGAGCTGGCCCGGGCGGTAGGGCTCGCCGCTGGCCGTGCGCCGGCCGTCGAACTTATCGGCGTAGTACGAGCCCTCGCCCGACTGCGTGAACAGGGATTTGCTACCGCCGCAGGCCGCCGCGGCCAGGGCCGTTAGGCTGATGATGAAGTAGTTGGAAAAACGCTGGAAACTAGGTCGGTACATAATTTGGGTATTCATTTTGCCTTCACGCGGCATGTCAGAAATAAAGCTCAACTTTCGGCCGAAATCACCCTATTTCTTTCATCCCCAACCCATGAAAAACTCGCTGAAACTCGTTGCTGGTCTCGCCCTGTCGGGCCTGTTTCTCACCGCCCACGCTCAAACCACGCCGGCCAAAGAAGGCAAGATGGCCGATGGTAAAATGATGGATGGCAAGATGAAGGAGGAGAAGAAAGAAGGCAAGATGCACAAAGAAAAGATGAGCAAAATGCACAAAGACAAAATGGACGGCGAGAAGATGAAGACCAAAATGTAGGTCTTCACCTCAGCGCTCCACTACGGAGGTCGCCCGGTTCAGCAGCTTGCGAAGGCTGCCGGGCCGGGCGTCTTTTTTAGGACTAGGCGGCGGAGCCACGCGCAAGGCCTGCAAAGCGGCGTAGCTGCCCTGAAAAACGTTGAAATCGACCGTGCCCCGGATGCCGGGCACGTACGCTTCGTCGGAGTGTTGCCAGATAATCCAGCGCTCGGCGGGTAGGGCGGGGCGGGCTACCTCGTAGTGGGCCAGCCACAGCGGGTAGTCGTCGAAGTGCCCAGCCAGGTAGCGGCGGTAAAAGGCGTAATTAGAATACACGATGGGCCGCACGCCATAGTGCGCCTGCACAATAGTCAGCCACTGCTGCACGCCGCGGCGCATCTCGGCCACGTCGTGAAAGCGCGTAGCCTCCACGTCGAGCACGGGCGGCAGGTCGCCAACCCGAATGGGTACCGTGGTAATAAAAAGACGGGCCTGCTCGCCGCCGTCGCGGTTGGGCTGGTAGTAGTGATAAGCCCCGCTGAGAATGCCCGCCTGGCGGGCCTCGCGCCAGTTGCGTTGGAAGCGGGCGTCGCGCATGGTAGCGCCCTCACTGGCCTTGATGAAGGCAAAACGTACCTGCTGCTGCGCCACGCGGGGCCAGTCGATGTGGCCCTGGTAGGCCGATACGTCGATGCCGTGTACCGAGTAGCCGGCCAGCAGCGGCGTGCGCTCGTGGCCCGTGAGGTAGCGCGTGGTCAGCGTCGCCCAAGCACGGCGGGCGTAGCGGTTGAGCAGACGCTGATGGCGGAGGTAATAGGCTCCCCCGCCCAGTAGCCCCAGCAGCAGACCCGCCAGCACCCAGCGTCGCCAGCCCCGGCGGGGGGCCGGGGGCGGCGCGGGCGCCGGGGCAGCGGGGAGGGGCGGGTCGGGCGTGAGCATGGGGAGCAGGCCAAAAGTAACGCACGGCCGCACGCTTCGCGTATGGGGGCCGGGGCCGTAGCTTGCACTTTTAAAGCCTACGGGCGTATTTCCACTTCATTTCCCCCCACTAGCTCTATGCCTGAAGCCCGCGATGCCAACGGCCACCTCATCCGCGAACTACACGGCGTAACGCTGGCCGCCATCCTCGAGTACCTGGTAGCGCATTACGGCTTTGCCGGGCTCGATGAGCGCCTGCGCCTCAATTGCTTTGCCGTGAACCCGAGTATCAAATCCAGCCTCAGCTTTCTGCGGCGCACGGCTTGGGCGCGGGCCAAGGTGGAAGACCTGTACGTGCGCCTGCGCACGGCCGAGGTGCTCGGCCAGCGGCTGCCGTAATGTTTGTCTTACAGTATACCTTACCGCTGCAATGGCTGAGCTACGCGATAAATCGGGACCGTTGGCGCTGGTGGTGGGCGCAGCAATTTTCGTGGCTTTTGAAACGGCTGCCTTTTACTTACTGCAATTTCTGACGGCGGGCCTGGGCGAGGCCAACCAATATCAGCCCGAGAATACCATCGTCAGCAACTGGGTGAAAACGGTGGCCTTCCTGCTGCTGCACCTGGCGCTGGTTTTGTTGGCCGTGCTGGTACTCAGCAACAAGCTGCCGCGCCGCTACCGGGGGCAGATTACGGGCTGGCTTTGCCTGAGCCTGCTGGTAGGCTTAGGAATGCTGATCCCGCTGTTCTACTAAAAAGAAAGAAGTCACTTGCTGCGCTGATACACGCCTTCGTCAACATCCCCGAAATCCGTTGAATCAGTTAGATCTGCGGTCATAGCAAAGCCACTGCTCATCGCAGTGGCTCTCAAGAAGGGGTAAAACCAAGGGTGGCCGGTCGGTCCCGGCGTTATCGCGGTAGGAGAGGCTGGCCGGTCGGTCCCGGCCGTATCGAAGGGCCGGGTAGCCTTAGCTACCCGGCTGAATGTCGATTTCGCGTGTTTGGCTAGCAGCCGGATCGCGGAAGGGGATGGCTACGCGCAGCTCGCCGTTTTCGTGCGTAGCGTTGATGCCGAGCAAATCCAGGTCTTTGGGCAGGTCGAGGGTCTGCACAAAGAGCGGGGCAGCAAGCTGGTCTTCGGGGCCGTGGCGGTATTCGCCGTACACGGTGAGGTGGTTATCCTTGAGTACTACGTGAAAGCTTTCGGCCGGCACGCTGGGCATGGCTACGTGCAGCACCACGCCCTTGGGCCGCTTGTTGACGTGCAGCTTGGGCTGGGCCACGCCACCGCCAATAGTGTTCAGAAGGTCGAGCTGGGGAGCGATAGTGCGGATAAATTCTCGGCTGATAAGTTTCATAAGGAGGGAGCCGTATCAGGTGGCTTCGGGCTTGTTTAATCAAATGCCGTACCAGCTTCTACAAGGCAGCAAGATGGTTGATTTTCAGTCAGTATGGCATATAGCAGCGGACGGAATGCCGCCTAGCGTGACACCCTGGCCGGTAGTACGACGAAGTGGCAGATAATGCAAAGCGGCAGGTTGAAATTTTCAGCTCGTTTTCTCAAAAACGACTAGTCAACCCAAAGTGAATCTTGGAATTGGTCAGCGAAAAGCTCGTATTCAGAAACTGCGACCGACCTACCGAATACACAAATTGGAACAAGCCCGCCGCCGTGCGGAAGCTCAGGCCCGCGCCCAGGCCGGTGGGCGAGTCGAGAGTGGGCACACTGAGTTGGTTGTTCGTAAACGTGTAGGCTTTTAACAGCGCTTGGTCGGCGAAAATGAATACGTACCCCTCGGGGCCGGTAAACTGCCGCAGCTCAACCGTGCCCACGCCGTAGGTGCTGGTGTAAAACTGGTTTTCGGTAAAGCCGCGCAGTGAATTGAGGCCCCCCAGCCGAAAGAGGTCGTTGAGGAAAAGCTGCTGGTTGAACAATCCTTCGCCCCGGGCCCGCACCAACAGTACGCCCTGCCGGCCCAGCGCCCAGTAGCGCTCGGCCCGCCCGCCGAAGTTATACTGCGTCGAGTGCATGTTTAGGCCGCTGTATAAATCCTCGCGGATGGCCGCATTACGACGAATAATCTTGGTGCCCACGCCGCCTTGCAGGCTCACGAACAGCCCCCGGTGCGGAAAGTACAGATCGTCGAGATTGGCCCGCGAATAGCCCAGCCCGTAGGAGTTGTATTCTGAATCGACGTAGCTGGGCAGGATCGTTAGGTTATTATAGGCGTTATCGTCGAGAAGCAGACGCGAGCTGCTTTGCTCGGTAAAAAACGTGAGCCGCCCGGCCCGCGCCGTTGGGTAGCTCACTTGCAGCCGGGGGCGCAGGGTAAGGTAATTGTCGGTCTGCCGGTACAGATTAAAAGTAAACCCCACCTCCAGCGGCGTGCCGAAGATATTGGGATGCAGGTAACTGGCATCCAGCAGTTGCGACAGGGCGTCGGTTTTGCGCCACTGCAACCCCATCTGCTTACCCCCGCCGCGCAGGTTGCGCAGGTTGATGGTTACGTCGCCCGTAAACTGCACGCCGCTGGTCCCGGTCGCCGGCAGCAGCCCCACGATGGCATCGAACTGATTGGATGGCCGCTCGTCGAGCAGCAAGTATACCCGGGCCTGGTGGCGGGCGAAGCGCACCTCGGGGGCAGCGCGCAGGCGTACGTAGGGCAGTTGGCGCAGCAGGGCCACGGCGGCATCTACGCGCTGCTGGCTATAGGGTGAGCCGGGGGTAAGTTGCAGGTATTTAGTTAGAAATCGCTTTTTGGTCTTGCTGGTGCCCACTATTTGCAGTGAATCGAAATACACTGCCGGCCCGCGCTTGAGCACTACGCGGCCGGCGATGTCGCGCCCGGTCAACCGCAACGAGTCGAGACCCACGGTGGCGAAGGGGTAGCCCTGGTTTTCGGCCTCCGTCAGCACGCGCTCCTGGAGGCTAGCCCAGTCGGCGGGCCGCCAGGGCGTGCGCCGGAAGAATTTTTCGCGGTAACCGGCGCGGGTAAGCAGGCCGTCGCCGAGGTTACCGTTGTGTAGGTAAGCCCAGCGAAACTGCTCACCCACGTACAGGCGCACCCGTACCGTATCGCGCCCCCAGCGGATGCCGTCGGCCGAAGCCGTGAGGTAGGCTTCTGCTTGCAAGGCCAGCACCAACTCGCGCACCGTGCGCAGGGTCGTGAGCGAGTCGGGTACGGTGGCCCGGGGATGTAAGCGGCGCACCAGCGTTTGCTCGGCCGGCGCCGTTTCAAATTTCAGCACCCGGGTCCGGCCCGTCTGACGCGGTGCGGTGGCCGACTGGCTGGCCGGGGGTGGCAAAGGCGGCGAGGCCAGCCCCGGCGCATTGGGCACCGCCACGCCCGGTCCGGCGCCGGGGGCCTGGGCGTGCAGCTGCCCAGCACTGCTCAGCACCAGCCAGCAGCTCCACAGAAATGCGGTAAAAAATCGAACCATCGCTGGGGAGCAAACGCACGGTGCGGCTTTTAATTTCCGCCGCCCGATTTTTGTTGAATTATGGGCGGGCCGGCGCTGTTTTACGACACCCGCGCCCGCAAAAATCGCGTGCTTTCGCCCTATGTCCGGCCTCTACCTTCACATTCCGTTTTGCAAGCAGGCCTGCCACTACTGCGATTTTCACTTCAGCACTTCGCTGGGGCTGAAGGAGCAGTTTGTGAAGGCGCTAATCAGGGAGATGGCGTTGCGCCGAGGCTATCTGCCCGACGCGGGCGCGCCGATTCAAACCATCTATTTCGGCGGCGGTACGCCCTCCCTGCTGACGGGCGCCGAGCTGGCCCGCATCTTCGACGCTATTCACGCCAACTTTGCGGTATCGCCCCAGGCTGAGATTACCCTCGAAGCCAATCCCGACGACCTCGGTGCCGCCAAGCTGGCCGAGCTGGCGGCCTCGCCCGTCAACCGCCTCAGCATCGGGCTGCAAAGCTTCCACGAGCCGCACTTGCGCCTGATGAACCGCGCCCACTCGGCCCAGGAGTCGGGGCAGGCTGTGCGGGCGGCGCAGGCGGCGGGCTTCGAAAATATTTCGGTAGATCTTATCTACGGGGTGCCCGCGGCCAGCCACGACATTTGGGAAGATGATCTGGCCCACTTGCTCGCACTGAACGTGCCGCACGTATCGGCCTACGCACTCACCATTGAGCCCGACACGGCCTTCGGTCGCCGACTCAGGAAAGGCACGTTCGTAGCGCCGCCCGAGGAATTCGTAGCTCGCCAGTTTGAAACGCTGCTAACTAGCCTGCGTGCCCACGGCTACGAGCAGTACGAAATCAGTAATTTTTGCCAGCCTGGTCGCGAAAGCCGCCACAATGCCAACTACTGGCGCGGGGTGCCCTACCTCGGGTTGGGGCCCAGCGCGCACTCCTTCGACGGCCGCAGCCGGCAATATGCGGTGGCCAACAACCCGCAGTACGTGGCCGCCGTGCTGGAGCGCGGCGAGGTGCCCGCTACCGTAGAGCAGCTCTCGCCCCTCGACCAAGCCAACGAGTATCTGCTCACCACCCTGCGCACCAGCCGGGGCTGCGATCTGGCGTACTTACGCGATGCGTTGAATCTCAATCTATTGACTGAGCGCGCCGATTACCTGGCCAGCCTCACCGACCAGGGCATGGCTACGCTGGAACGCGGCGTACTACGCCTTACCGACACCGGTAAGCTATTGGCCGACCACATCACGCTGGAGTTGTTTGCCGAGGCACCGGCCGCCGGGGCGTAGCTTGCAGGAGCGGCCGGGCGGGCCGCCGGTACCTATTGTTTCCCTTTTCCCCGCGCAGCCGTGAAACTTTTGAGCGATGCCTTGGTCAGCAACGACGATTTTTTTGTGGAGCAGGTCCACCTCACGGCCATCGTCTTCGATAATACCGACGACGTAACCCTCTGGGCCACTACGTTTCGCGACGACGATGACCATTTCTTCCACCTTGGCCTACCGTTCCACGCGCTCGATACCCTGTTGCGCGTGGCCGGCGAGCGCGCCGAGACCCTGGCCGAAGAAGTCGCCGATGCCCTGGCCACCGCCGAGGAGTGGCCCTGCCTGCTCGAATATACCACTGCTGAAAACCCACCCGTGTCCTTGCCCGGCGTGGCCCTCAAGCTGGCCGTCACCTTCCCCGCCGACGCCGACGAAACCGACGACCCCCAGCCCCACAATATCTTTTATCTGGAGGGTATCTACGCCCGTCTGGCCCCGTGAGGAAGGCTATTTTATGGGTGCAATTACGCTAACGACCAAAGTTCGTCATGCTGAGCCGGCAAAGCATCTTATCACGGCTATTTGCTTTGAACGTGATAAGATGCTTCGCCGGCTCAGCATGACGAACGTCTTTGTTTAGTAGAATTCATAATTCATAATTCATAAATGTGGTACCTCATTCCTGGTTTAGGGGCCGACGAGCGCGTATTTCGTCGTTTGCGGCTGATGGGAGAGGTGCGGGTGATCACTTGGTTGCCGCCGCAGTCGCCCACCGAGCCGCTGGTCCACTACGCGGCCCGCTTGGCCCAAGCCGTACCGGTAGACGAGCCCTGCTGGCTGGTGGGCGTATCGTTTGGCGGCCTGCTGGCGCAGGAAATTGGACGGCTGCGGCCATTGGCGCGGGTGGCGCTGATCTCCAGCCTGGGCAGTCCGCACGAGCTGCCGCCCTTGTTGCGGCTGGCCGGTGCGACGGGCCTGCACCGGCTGCTACCCTTTGGGTTGCTGAAGTGGCTACCCCGGCTGGCCCAGTGGTTTTTTGGCGCCCGTGGCGGTGCGGAGTACCGGCTGTTGCGCCAGATACTGGCCGATACTGATCCGCAATTTGCCCGTTGGGCCACGGCGCAGCTACTGGGCTGGCCGGGGCCGGGCTTGCCCGCCGTGCGCCTGCACGGCACCCGCGACCGCTTGCTGCCCGCCGGGGCTAACCCTATTGACTACCTAATACCGGGTGCGGGTCACTTTCTTATTGTCAGCCACGCTGCATTGGTGAGCGATTTTCTCAATCAGCTGGCTGCTGCGCGCTGAGCATCAGCTCGATTGTGGACCGTAGCTAGTATCTTAGAGCTGATTTTCAGCTTCTAAAATTATTAGCTTATGGCGCAACGCTACATTGTTAAGATCATGCTACTGGGGGCGGGCCTGTGCACGTTCGCTAGTTCTGCCCTGGCCCAGGGGGCCGCCCCCGATTCGGTGCAGCGGCCTCGGTCGCTGCTGCTCAAGGGTGGCCTGCGCCTTACGCATTTGCGCTACACCTACGATAGCAAGTCGTGGCAAGTGCAGCTGCCGCTCTCGCTCGGGGTAGAGTATCGGATAGCCCCCCGGCTCAGCCTGTATGCCCAGGCAGAAGCTGACATGCAGGCCAACTACACTACCACCCGGCGCCGTGCTACGCGGAGCAACGCGCTGGCCGCCGCCAACGTCGCGCTGGGCGTCCGGTACTACTATGGTGGGGGGCCGCAGGCTGTACCGCGCTTCGGCCGCTATCTGGCCCTGGAAGGTACTACTGATTGGGCGCAGCTGCCCGCCACTCGTTTGCGAGCTCGCCGTACTACGCCCACCGTGCTCATCCCCGGCGTGTACGCACTCTGGGGCGTGCAGCATCGCCTGCGGGGCCATACCTATTATGACTTGAATGCCGGGGCCGGCTTGCTGGCACCAGCTTATTACAATTTCGAGCGCCCTGGCGGCGCCAACCGCTGGAACGTAGGTGGCCAGGCCAACATTCGCCTTTACCTGGGTTGGTAGGTAGTCGGGCGCTACGCGCTCGTTGCCGCCCGACCAGACGCAAAAAGGGCTGCCCCGTCAGGAGCAGCCCTTTTTGATGGATAAAGCCACCAGTTACGCAGCAGCAGCTTCCGTAGCTACGGGTACTACCGACACGAACGAACGGTCGTCGCGGCCTTTTTTGAATTGTACGGTGCCATCAACCAGCGCGAACAGCGTGTGGTCTTTGCCCATGCCCACGCCCGAACCAGCGTGGTGCTTGGTGCCGCGCTGACGCACGATGATGTTGCCAGCGATGAGCGACTGACCACCGAAGATTTTCACGCCGAGGCGTTTGCTATGCGATTCACGGCCGTTGTTAGACGAGCCTACGCCTTTTTTGTGTGCCATTTTTTGATTGAATTATGAATCAGAAATTATGAATTATGAATTGCTTTCAAGGGCGAAGAACGAACTGACCGTCAAGCCAATTCATAATTTCTAATTCATAATTCGTAATTAACTCTAGCCAATGCTGTTAATCAGAACTTTGGTGAACTGCTGACGGTGGCCGTTCAGCTTCTTGTAGCCCTTGCGACGCTTCTTTTTGAACACCAGAACTTTGTCGCCCTGCACGTGGGCAACGATGGTGCCTTTTACGGCTACGTTCAGGGTAGGAGCCCCTACGCTGATGGTGCCGTTGTCATCGGTCAGCAGGGCGTTGCCCAGCTCTACCGAGTCGCCGACGTTACCAGCCAGGCGATTGGCATAAACAAATTTATTAGCCTCAACCTTAGTCTGTTGGCCGGCGATATTAACAATGGCGTACATCTTATTTCCGCTGGAGGTTTCTCAAAAGGGAACGCAAAAGTACGGCGGCTTTTTGGTAAAACCAAACCTAAGTCGCTAATCTTCATCCGTTCGGCAAAAAGTACGGTCGGTTCAAGCACATTTTTCCCGGCGGGGCCTAACTGGCTGAGTGCAAGCCGGTGGCCCTGCCGGGGGTGTTTGTGTGGACAACCAGCGTTATCCACAGGCAAAATGTGGATAACTATTTAAAAATCGGGCGTTTTCCCGCTCGAGCTTCGTGCCGGGCGCCGGGCTACCGGAATGGAGTCGTAGTTCCGGGCTAGGGGGTTGCCGGGCTATCTTTGAACACTGGCTGAGCCGGGGCCGTCCCACCATGAGCGGGGGCGGCTGGCTCGTCAGGCTTCCTCTTGTCACCCGAAAGCCGTTCGTTTTTATGGAGCCCTTACTCGCCGAAAACCCCAACCGTTTCGTGCTTTTTCCCATCCAGAACCCGCAAGTGTGGGAGTTCTACAAGAAGGCGGAAGCCTCGTTCTGGACGGCCGAAGAAATCGACCTCTCGCAGGATCAAAAGGATTGGAATAATTTGAATTCCAATGAGCAGCACTTTATCAAGCACGTGCTGGCCTTCTTCGCCGCCAGCGACGGCATCGTGAATGAGAACCTGGCCATCAACTTCATGCAGGAAGTGCAGATGCCCGAGGCCCGCTGCTTCTACGGCTTCCAGATTATGATGGAAAACATTCACAGCGAGACCTATTCGCTGCTGATTGATACCTACATCAAAGACCCCAAGGAGAAGGATTACCTCTTCAACGCCCTCGAAACGGTGCCCGCCGTGCAAAAGAAGGGCCAGTGGGCGCTGACCTGGATTAACTCGGAAAACTTTGCTGAGCGCCTCATCGCCTTCGCTGCCGTGGAGGGTATCTTCTTCTCGGGCTCGTTCTGCTCGATCTTCTGGCTCAAGAAGCGCGGCCTCATGCCCGGTCTGACGTTCTCAAACGAGCTCATCTCGCGCGACGAAGGACTGCACTGCGACTTTGCCTGCCTGCTCTACAGCTACCTCAACAACAAGCTGCCCGAGGAGCGCGTGCAGGCCATTATTCGCGACGCCGTAACGATTGAGCAGGAGTTTGTGACCGACGCGCTGCCGGTAAGCCTCATCGGCATGAACGCCAAG
>JAAIGG010353358.1_pt1 | contig 15336 bp, 13 predicted proteins | sample 6487391 | NCBI WGS metagenome assembly JAAIGG01 (sample SAMN13974130, study PRJNA590717) | phyllosphere metagenome | biome: asymptomatic weeds; feature: pooled weeds collected from a community garden; material: weeds; isolation source: pooled asymptomatic leaves from various weed species from...
AAAATAATGAAAACGTTCAAAATGAAAACGTTCAAAATGAAAACGTTCAAAATGAAAACGTTCAAAATGAAAACGTTCAAAAAGTAAATAACCTTGAAAAAAAAATATCTGTTAGTTCTGAGAAAATAAACAATAAAAAAGAAATAATATTTGATATACCTGTAAATATCACTATAGAATTAGGTAGAACAAAAATTAAAATAAGAGAACTACTAAATTTTTCAAAAGGAAGTATGCTTTTTTTAAACACACAAAAAGAGGAGCCTTTAAAAATTTTTGCTAATGACAAATTAGTTGCGCTTGGTGAAATTGTTATGTCAGAAAACACATATGGTGTGCGAATTATTAATATAAAAAATTCTTTAAATACTATGAATTGATAAATTTGAATTTTATGAAAAATAATATTGAATCACAATTAACATTAAATAATTCCCAATCAGTATTTAATAATATCAATTTTTTTCAAATAGCTAGTTCATTAGGACAAATAATATTATTAATATTAGTTTTAAGTTGGATTATAAAAAAAATTTCATTAAACAAAAATAAAAAAAATTCTTATATAAATATTATAGAAAAAATATCATTAGGATCCAATGAAGCTATTGTCATGATAGAAATAGAAAAGGTAAAATTAATATTAGGTGTAACAAAAACTAATATTACTCATCTGCATACATTAACATCTCAATTAAAAGACGAGTTACCTAGTAAAGAAGAAAAAATTATGTTGCCAAAAAAAAATTGTTACGATTTTTTCAAAAATTTTACTAAAATGTTTTTGAAAAAAACAATGCTTTATAAAACTATTCCATTTTTATTTTTATTATTATTTTCTTCCTTGGTTTATGCTGATATACCCGGACCAACGATTCATAATTTAAATGATGGAACTCAAACTTGGTCGCTACCTATACAAACTTTAGTTTTTTTAACTGCACTTACTTTTCTTCCAGCTTTTCTTTTAATGATGACTAGTTTTACCCGAATTATTATTGTTTTTGGATTACTAAGAAACGCTTTAGGAACTCCATATGCCCCTCCTAATCAAATATTATTAGGTTTAGCGCTTTTTTTAACTTTTTTTATAATGTCTCCAACTTTTGAGAAAGTTTATGAAGAAGCTTATATTCCTTTTAGTAAGGAACAAATCAATATGGACGAAGCTATTTTAAAAGGTTCAATTCCATTGAAAAAATTTATGTTAAATCAAACAAGAATATCTGATTTAGAATTATTTTCGAAAATAGCACATATTTCTTACTATAAAGATAAAAACGACATACCTATGCGAATTTTGTTGCCTTCATTTATTACAAGCGAATTAAAAACAGCTTTTCAAATTGGTTTTACTATCTTCATACCTTTTTTAATTATCGATTTAGTTGTTGCTAGCGTTTTAATGGCTCTTGGCATGATGATGGTTCCTCCTTCAACGATTTCGTTACCTTTTAAATTAATGTTGTTTGTGTTAGTAGATGGATGGCAATTATTAGTAACTTCGCTATCGCAAAGTTTTAATATGTAATTTTTTAATGGGATTTTTTATGACTCCTGAATATGTAATGGTTTTATTTAGTCAAGCTATGAAAGTTGCATTAATGATTGCATCTCCATTATTATTATCTGCTTTAATAAGTGGTTTGATTATTAGTATATTACAAGCTGCTACGCAAGTAAATGAACAAACTCTTTCATTTATTCCTAAAATAATTTCTATTTTAGCTACAATTGCTATATTTGGTCCTTGGATGTTAGGTGTTATGTTAGATTATATGCATAACTTGTTTAATAATATACCAGTAATTATAAAATAATGTTAATATTTAATAATTTACAGTTACTAACGATTATAAGTAGTTTTTTTTGGCCTTTAGTTCGTATTTTAGCATTTTTTTCAACTGCCCCAATTTTTAATGATCAGCATATAAATAAAAAAACTAAAATAGTTTTATCTATATTAATTACTTGGATAGTATTTCCATTTTTACCAAAAATAAATATCGAAATGTTTTCTTTTTCTGGTTTATTACTTTTGCTACAACAAATTTTTATTGGTATTACTTTAGGGTTTACTTGTCAATTTTTGTTTGCTACAATTAATTTTTCAGGAGAACTTATAGGATTGCAAATGGGATTATCATTTGCAACTTTTTTTAATGCGAATAGCAACATTGGTGTTTCTATAATATCTCGTTTATTAAATGTTTTAATGCTTTCTTTATTTTTGTCGGTTAATGCGCATCTTTATTTAATATCTATATTAATTAATACTTTTTATAGTATACCTATTAATGTTGTTTTTTTAAACAGTAATGTTTTTTTAAATTTATTAAAATTTTCTAGTAATATTTTTTTAAATAGTATTATGTTTGTTTTACCAATTATAATATTTTTATTATTATCTAATTTAATAATGAGTATTTTAAATCGTTTATCTCCTCAAATGTCTATTTTTTCTATTGGTTTTCCATTAAATTTATTAATAGGAATAATAGTGTTGTATTATTTAATATCTATTTCTTTTCCTATTTTTAATAATTTATTAAGTCAATTAATTTTATTTTTATCTGATATTTTTTTAAAAGTATAGTTTTTGTAATCTAGTCAGTATTTTAAAATTAGTAAATTATTTATAAAGTATAATTTATGTTAAATTATACTTTAGTTTTATAATAATATTTTTAAATTTTATCTATTTAATTTTTCCTTCGTTATACAACACATGTTTTCGAATAGTTGGATCGTATTTTTTAAGTACGAGTTTATCAGGTGTATTTCTTTTATTTTTAGTAGTAGTATAATAATGTCCTGTTCCTGAAGAAGAAATCATTTTTATTTTTTCTCTATTTTTTTTAGCCATTTTATGCCCTTATTTTTTATTTTTTATTTTTTTTAGAATTGATTCGATTCCATGTTTATCAATACAACGCATTCCATTAGCAGATACACGCAATTTAATAAATCTTTTTTGTTCTGGGATCCAAAAACGATGATTTTGAATATTTGGTAAGAATTTTCTTTTTGTCGCATTTAAAGCATGTGATCTATTATTACCAATCATCCGTTTTTTTCCGGTAACTTGACATATACGAGACATATAAAATTTTTCCTAGAATTAATTTTGTACTATTTTAATTTAAAAAAATTACTAAGTAATATAACAATATAAATTATATATTAATTTAATAATTATGTATTTTGTATTATTTTACTATAAAAAAAAAAGAAAATTAAATAGTTGTTTTATTTAAAGATATAAAATTTTTTATTTAAATTAATATAATATATAGTTTTATATTTTCAAGTACTAATTAATTTTTTAATTTAGGATGATTTATATGAGTATATATCAGAGATATTTATCTAAATCTTTGATTTTTTTTTCTAGTTTAATTTTTTTAATAGTATTTTTATTAGAAAGTAATTTTGGATTTAAATTATTTTTTAATATTACAAATTATTTTTTTTGGGGATTAAAAACAGAAGTAATGTCAGGTAATTGGCGTGATTTTACATTGAAAAACATTACTTATGATTTTTTAGGAACGTCTATTAAAGCTACTAATATTCATATATTAATTGATCCAAAATCTTTATTTAAAGATCATAAAATTTTTAAGAAAATTGAAACAAAAAACTTAATTTTTTCATTTAATAAAAATAATTTATTTTCTTTAAAAACAAAATATTTTCAAAAAAATATATTAAAAAAAAATATTTTTTTTAATAATTATATTGTGTTAAAAAAAATTCATTTTGATAAAATTTTACTAAAATCAAAAAATATAAATATAATTTTATCAAATATTAATAGTGGAGCAAAATTAATTAATAATCATTTTACTGTACTTCGTACTTGTATCGATTTTATTTTTTTAAATTGCAAAAAAGATAATCAACAGTATTTTTTAAATAAACAAAATATTTTTAACAAAAAAAAAATAAATGATTTTTTATATTTTTTTTTAGAGCACAAAAAATTTTCATTTCCAGTAAATATAAATTTAATATCTATACAATGTAAAAAAATTAAATTTTTTCATCAAAAATTTAAAAATATTTTATTTCGAGGTAGTTTTAATAAAAAATTTATATTTAAATTAAAATTTGATGATTTTTTTAAACTTAATTTATATGGAAAAATATTATTAAATAATTTAAATCATCCTATATATATTAACTTATATATTCACCGTCTATCATTACCAATAAAGAAAAATTTAATACTTAATTCAAAAAATTTTAATGTAATTTTAAAAGGAACCGTTAATAATTATTATTTATCATTAAAAAATATTATTAGCATATCAGGTATGCCATCAGTTATTTTAAATATTTTTGGTAATGGAAATTTAAAAAATATTTCTTTAAATCAAATTTATTGTGCTCCATTGCTTAAACATCTTAAGAATAATAAATTAGATAATTTAAAAAAAGAAAATAAAACTCAATATATTTCTAAATTAAAAGGCAATATTAATATATTAAATAATTTTAATAAAGGCATAAATAGTATTAATATTCCGAATTTTAATGTTCAAGCAAATATAATAGATAAAAAATTATTCGTATTAGGCGCTTTGCATTACAATAAAATTAATGGCATAAAAATACCCAAAATAAGTTTTTTCTCCGGAAAAAATCAAGGTTTTTTATCAGGTTCAATATCAAAATTTATTAACGTGAGTTCATCTATTAACGCGAATAATTTAGATTATTTTATACCTAATTTGAAAGGTGTAATTACAGCGACATTAAATATATATGGGTTTTATTTTTCACCTATTATTTCTGCTGTTTTTTTAGGGGAAAAACTAAATTGGAATAATACAATTTATTTAAATAGTATTAAAATGTTTATTAATATGAATACTGAAAAAAATTTTAAAAAAAATATTTCTCTTACTATAAAAAAAATTAAGTTTTTAAAATTTTATTTAGATTATTTAAACATAAAAATGCATTGGAATAATACAAGTCAAAATTTTTCTTTTTATTTAAAAAATAAAAATTTGACTATGAATTTTATTGTAGATGGAAAATTTAATCATAACGCTACAATTTGGAAAGGTTTTTTAAAAAAAGTAAATATTTCGACTTTTAATAAAAAATGGATTATAAATAATAATCCAGTTATGTTTTTATTTAATTATAAAAATATAAAAAAAAATAAAATAAGGCATAAAAATTCTATTACTTATAAAATTTGTGCAGTTAAAAAATTTTTATTTTCATCTATTTTTAATTCATCTATTAATTTGAAAACTAATTTATTTTTTCAAACAAAATTTATATCAAAGAAAAAATACAAACTTTCTAACATAAAAATATTTTTATATGCTCATAATATAAAATTACAAAAAACAATAAAAAGTAAAATTTTTTCTAAAAAAATATCTTTTTTTAAATTATTTGTAAATTTAAAAAAAAATAATCTTATATCTCACTGGATAATATATCCATTAAAAAATAAAAATAAAAAATTATTTGGATTTTTAAATATTTTTGATTTTGTTCATAAACAAAAAATACAAGGTAAATGTTTTTTATTTAATTTTCCTTCTTCGATTTTGAATTTTTTTATTCCGAATTCAACAATGATAGAAGGAATATGTATTGGGAATATAAAATTTTTAGGAACTTTATATCAGCCTAATATATTGGCTGATATTCATTTAAAAAATTTTTATATTAAAAGTAATAAAATACTAAAATATATTGTTTTGTTTTTTTATCCTTCTTTAAATTTAATTAAATATATAAAAATTAATCAATTAATTTTTGTAAAACAAGGAAATCTGTTATTTCAATTGTATTCAACGCCAAAAAATAATATTCTTAATTCTATAGAATGGAATATTTTTTTTAATAGTAATCAAGTTCTTTTTTTTGTGTTTCCAAAAATAAAATTAAATATTTGTTCTCAATTAAATTTGCATTATTTTTTATTTAAATATGATTTAATTGGATATTTAAAATCTTATTTATTTGATTTTAAAATTAATGAAAAAGATTTTATTTTTTAAAAATAGACTAAAAATAGATTTTTATATATTTTTTTTATTTTTAAACCGATTACATGAAGAGCTAATTTCTAATTTTGCAGCTTCATGATTACCCCATCCTATAATTTTTGTCCATTTTTCTGTTTCTATTTTTTTGTAATATTTAAAAAAATGTTCTATTTGTTCTTTCAATAAATCTGATATATCTGAAATATCATTAATATATTTATATGTTTTACAAATTTTACTTTTTGGTACAGCTATAATTTTGGCATCATCTCCTGATTCATCTTTCATTTGTAGTATTCCAATAGGTTTACAGTGAATCACTGATTGAGATTTTATAGGATATAGAGATGGTACTAAAACATCTAAAGGATCGTTATCCATAGATAATGTTTGATTGATATATCCATAATTACAAGGATAAAACATTGGTGTTGATATAAAACGATCTACAAAAAGAAAACCTGATTTTTTGTCTATTTCATATTTAATAGGAGACGAATTAGATGGTATTTCAATGATAACATATATATCATTTGGTATATTATCACCTGCAATGATTTTATTATAATTCATTGATGTTCACCTTTTTATGTTTTAAAAATATTTTATTATTAAATTTTTATATTTTTTAAAAAAATAAAAATTAAATATTGCCTATTTTCAAAAAATAATTTGTTTTTAAAAACGATTATTTTTATACAGTTATTGATAAATTAATATTAATATATCTTATTTATATATTATATATATTATTTAGGAGTTACAAATGAAATTAATACATCAAATTAAAAGCGAAGAAAATTTATTAATAAATACAGTAAAAAATACTTTACAACTAGCAAAACAAACAACTAATTGTTCCATTGAAGTTTTTATTAAAAAAACAATAGGAATTAATGTTAATGTTAGAAATAATATTGTAGAAAATGTAGAGTTTAACAGTGATGGAGCACTATTTATTACCTTGTATAACAAGTTTTCTAAAGGTAGTGTATCTTCTAGAGATTTCAGTCTTAATGGCATTAAAAAAATATTAGAAATTGCTTTGGATATTTCTAAAAATTCTTCTTCTGATTTTTTTGTAGGATTACCAGAATTAAAATTACTTTGTTTTCATGCTCAAGATCTTGATTTATTTTATCCTTCTGAACTAAATATTAAAAATGGAATTCATTTTGCTTCTATAGCAGAAAAAGAAGCGTTTAAATTTGATAAAAGAATTGTTAATAGTGAAGGAAGTTTTTTTAGTAATCATATTACTATAAATGTTTTCGGAAATAGTTTAGGAATGTTAGAAAAATATAAATCTACTATTTATTCAGCTTATAATTGCATGATTGCAAAAGATAAAAATTCAATGCAAAGAGATTTTTATTATTCTAATTCTAGAAAAATAGAAAATTTAGAAAAACCTGATATTTTAGGAAAAAGAACCGCACAACGTGCTATTTCTCGATTAGGTTCTAAAAAAATTAATACTATGAAAGCTTCTATTATATTTTCAAGAGAAATATCTTCGAATTTTTTTTCTCATCTTGTACCAGCTATCAGTGGAGACAATGTTTATCGTAAATCTACTTTTTTACTTAATGATTTACAAAAAAAAATTTTTCCTATTTGGTTAAATATTATAGAAAATCCACATATTCCGCAAGGATTAGGAAGTAAACCATTTGATAATGAAGGTGTAAAAACATCTATAAAATATATAGTTGAAAATGGAATATTAAAAACTTGGTTACTTAATAGTTATAATTCTCGTAAACTAGGATTAATTAGCACTGGAAATTCTGGAGGAACTTATAACTGGTTGATTTCTAATCAAAATATATCATTTGAAAATTTATTAAAAAATATGAATACGGGATTATTAGTCACTGAACTAATGGGGCAAGGCGTAGATATTGTTAGTGGAAATTATTCACAAGGTGCAATGGGTTTTTGGGTTGAAAATGGAAAAATTCAACATCCGGTAAATGAAATTACTATATCTGGTAATTTAAAAGATATGTGGTTTAATATTCTTAGTATCAGTAATGATATTGATATGCGTAATAAGATTCAATGTGGTTCTATATTGGTATCTGAAATGCAGATTTCAGGAAATTAATTTTTAATTCTAATCGATTAATTTAAGTAAAAAGGTAATAAATTTATTACCTTTTGAAATATTTTGTATTAAGAAGTTAACAGATAAGCCGGGTTCTGTTTTAAACAGTCATTCATCTAGATTAGCAATTGCTTGCTAATTCAAGCAGTCTACCCAGGTTTTTTTTTAGTACGAGCAATACCTTAATAACCTATATTTGACTTTGCTCCAGGTGGAGTTTACCATGCCATAAATTGTTACCAATTATGCGGTGTGCTCTTACCACACCTTTTCACCCTTTCCGTTTTTAATAATATGATATCTAATATTAAGTTTGGTGGTTTTTTTTCTGTTGCACTAGTCATAAGTTCGCACTTTCCAGGTGTTACCTGGCACCTTGCTCTATGGAGCCCGGACTTTCCTCTCTTTAGGTTAACAACTAAACAGCGACTGTTTTAGTTAACTTCTTAAAAATATTATATTCTATTTTAATAACAATGTCACTTTTCTTCTTTTTTTATTGCATATTGATATAAATTATTTTTATTGATTTTATGAATTTTAGACGTAATAAGTACTGATTGCTTTAATGACAGGAATTTTCTTAATAATATAAAAGTATCAATTACTTTATCTGGAAAATTTGTATCTTTTAGTTCTTTATAACCATCTATAACAATAACATTTTCTCCTTTATTATAATAATTTATATCTGATTTTAACCAAGAAAGTATTAAATAAGCTTTATTCCCATAAATTATTTCCCATTTTTTTGTTATTTCTCTAGCGATTACTATGTGTCTATTTTTATCAATTTCATTTATTATATCTTTAATCGTTTCAATTATTCTATGTTTTGACTCATAACAGATAATTGTTCGTTTTTCTTTTTTTAGAGAATGCAGTAAATTTCGTCTTAATTTTTTTTTAGAAGGAAGAAATCCTTCATAACAAAAACGATGAGTAGATATTCCAGATGCGCTTAATGCGGTAATAGCTGCACAAGGCCCAGGAAGAGGAATTATTTTAATATTCAATAGATGACATTTTTTTATTAATAAATAACCTGGATCATTTATTACTGGAGTTCCAGCATTAGATACTAAAGCAATTAATTTTCCTTCGTTTAATTGTTTAATTAAATTGTCACTTTTTTGAGCTTCATTATTTTTATTAAAAGATATTAAGATATTTTTTATATTAAAATGTTTTAGTAAAATATTAGTATGTTGAATATTTTCACAAGCTATTAAATTAACTTTTTCTAATATTTCTAAAGCACGATAAGTAATATCAGATAGATTGCCAATAGGTGTTGGCACTATATAAAGAATTCCGGTATTTTTAAATAAATTCACTTTTTTTATCCAAATATATTTTATATTTATTTTAATCAAACAATTTGTTATTTATTATATAAATAATATTAAACTTAATCTTTTTTATATTTGATTTAATAAAAATTTATTATTAATAAGGAAAGTAAGTGAAAAGAGTTGTTATTACAGGATTTGGTATTATTTCTAGTATTGGTAATAATAAACAAGAAGTTTTAACTTCTTTGTATCATGGTCGTTCTGGAATAACTTTTTCAGAACAAATGAAAGAATTAGGTATGCGTAGTCAAGTATGGGGGAATATTAAGTTAGAACATAAAAACTTAATAAGTAAAAGAATATCTCGTTTTATGACTGATGCTTCTATTTATGCTTTTTTATCAATGGAGCAAGCTATTGAAGATGCTAATTTAAAAAATAAATATTATCAAAAGAATTCTCGTGTTGGACTTATTGTTGGTTCTGGAGGAGGTTCTCGTAAAGATTATGTCAAAGATATGAATACTATAAAAAATCGTTATGGTTTTCGATCCTTAAGCCCATATACTGCAATTAAATCTATGACATCTGGGATTTCTGCTTGTTTATCAACTATATTTAAAATTTATGGTGTAAGTTATTCTGTTAATTCTGCTTGTGCAACTTCTGCACATTGTATTGGAAATGCCTTTGAATTAATTAAATTTGGCAAACAAGATCTTATTTTTGCAGGTGGTGGAGAAGAAGTAAGTTGTGAATTAGCTGCTGAATTCGATTCAATGAAAGCACTTTCTTCAAATTTCAACAATATTCCTACTAAAGCATCTCGTGTATACGATTTAAAACGAGATGGTTTTGTAATATCAGGCGGAGGAGGTATTTTAGTTGTCGAAGATTTAAATTCAGCACTTTCTCGTTCCGCTAATATTTATGCTGAAATTATTGGATATGCCGCAACGTCTGATGGTGATAATATAGTTATACCTTCTGGAGAAGGTGCTTTAAGATGTATGAATTTAGCAAAAGATAAAAAACAGTTATCTATTGATTATTTAAATGCTCATGGAACGTCTACTCAAATTGGTGATTTAATTGAATTAAAAGCAATTGAAAAATCTTTTTTAAATGAAAAAAAACCAATGATTTCAGCTACAAAATCTATAACTGGACATTCTTTAGGCGCATCTGGAGTGCATGAAATTATTTATATTTTATTAATGCTACAATATAATTTTATAGCTCCTTCTATTAATATTAAGGTATTAGAGCCTTATGCAAAAAATATGAATATTGTACAAAAAACTATTTCTAAAAAAATTACGACGGCAATGTCTAATAATTTTGGATTTGGAGGAACTAATGTTTCTTTAATATTAAAGAAATACTAATTTTTTTATAAAAATAAATATTATTTGAATTATATATGAGATGTATATTATTAACACAATAAAAAATACATTTTATATTTTTATCAGTTTTTACTATCTTAAACAATAAAGGCTATATATGAATCAGTTAGAATTACTAAGAAAATTTACAACAATTGTTGCAGACACAAGTGATATAAATTCTATTCGAAAATATAAACCTGAAGATGCAACTACAAATCCTTCTCTAATATTAAAAGCAGTAAATTTAAGTTCTAATCAAAAATTTATAAACCAAGCAGTAAAATATGCAAAAAAAAAGGGTGGTTCAAAAAAAGAACAATTATTAAATGCAAGTGATAAAATTTTAGTTGATCTTGGTATAGAAATTTTAAAATACATACCAGGTTACATTTCTAGTGAAGTAGATGCTCGTTTGTCTTTTAATCAAGAAAAATGTATTTTAAAGGCAAAAAAAATTATTAAAATGTATGAAGATCAAGGTGTTTCTAGAAAAAAAGTATTAATTAAATTAGCAGCTACATGGGAATGTATAAAAGCAGCAGAAGAACTAAAAAAAGATAATATTTTTTGTAATTTAACTCTTTTGTTTTCTTTTGCTCAAGCGCGCGCTTGCGCAGAATCTAATGTATTTTTAATATCTCCATTTGTTGGTCGTATTTATGATTGGTATATGGCTAAAAATTTAACATCAAATTTTTCTTATAACGAAGATCCGGGGGTGATCTCTGTTCGTAAAATATACAATTTTTATAAAAAACATAATTATAAAACTATTATTATGGGTGCTAGTTTTCGAAATATTCAACAAATTTTATTATTATCCGGATGCGATCGATTAACTATTTCTCCTGAGTTATTAAAAGAGCTTGAATCAAATAATGCAGTATTTGATAGAAAATTAATTCCACCTACTATTTTTACTGCACCACCTATTCCTCTTACTGAATCAGAATTTAGATGGGAACATAATCAAGATGAGATGGCTGTTCAAAAGTTATCAGAAGGTATAAGAAATTTTGGTAAAGACCAACTTCTTTTAGAACAAATTATATCAAAATTGATATAAATATTTAATAAAATATTAATTTATTTTTTATAAAATTAAAATTCGGGAAAAATCTATGTCTTTAGAAAACAAATTATCGAACGCAATTCGTATGTTAAGTATAGATGCAGTTCAAAATGCAAAGTCAGGTCACCCTGGCATGCCAATGGGTATGGCTGATATTGCTGAAGTTTTATGGAGAAATTTTTTAAAACATAGCCCCAAGAACCCTAAATGGGATAATCGAGACCGTTTTGTATTGTCTAATGGTCATGGTTCAATGTTGCTTTATAGTTTATTGCATCTTACTGGGTATAATTTATCAATAGAAGAAATTAAAAAATTTAGAACACTTAATTCTAAAACCCCAGGTCATCCTGAAATAGAAGAAACGCCAGGTGTTGAAACCACTACTGGTCCATTAGGTCAAGGTTTGGCAAATGCTGTAGGAATGGCTATTGCAGAAAAAACATTAAGCTCTTATTTTAATCGCTTAAACTTTGATATAGTAAATCATTATACCTGGGTATTTGTAGGAGATGGATGTTTAATGGAAGGAATCTCACACGAGGTTTGTTCCTTAGCTGGAACTTTGAAATTAGGAAAATTAATTGTTTTTTATGATAGTAATGGTATTTCAATAGATGGAAAAATATCAAATTGGTTTACAGACAATACAGTAATGCGTTTTAAATCTTATAATTGGCATGTAATAGATAAAGTTAATGGTCATGATTCCAATTCTATTATGAAAAGTATTAAAGAAGCAATGCTTGTAAAAAATCAGCCTTCTATTATTATTTGTAATACTATTATTGGGTTTGGATCGCCAAACAAATCAGGTACATCAGAATCTCATGGTGCTCCTCTTGGTGAATCTGAAATTATTTTAACAAGAAAAAAATTAAAATGGAATTATTTACCTTTTGAAATTCCACAAGAAATCTATAAACAATGGAACTTTGTAGAACAAGGTTTAGAATTAGAAAAAGAATGGAATGAAAAATTTGCTTTATATAAATCAAAATATCCTGATCTTGCAAAAGAGTATTTAAGACGTTTTAAAAAAGAATTACCTATAACATGGCATAAAAAAACTAATGAGTATATTATTGAATTGCAAAATAATCCAAAAAATATAGCAAGTCGTAATGCTTCTCAAAATACTTTAGAAAAATTTGTAAAATTATTGCCTGAGCTAATAGGTGGATCAGCAGATTTATCTCCTAGCAATTTAACTATTTGTTCATCTTCTTGCTCTATAACAGAAAATCCATCAGGAAATTACATTCATTATGGTGTTCGTGAATTCGGTATGACTGCGATTGCTAATGGTATTTCGCATCATGGTGGGTTCATTCCGTATACTTCAACATTTTTAATGTTTGTTGAATATGCAAGAAATGCTGTTCGTATGGCCGCATTAATGAATACTAAACATATTTTTGTGTATACTCATGATTCTATTGGTTTAGGTGAAGATGGACCTACTCATCAACCGATAGAACAATTAGCTAATTTAAGAATGACTCCTAATCTAGATGTATGGAGACCTTGTGATCAAGTTGAAACTGCTATAGCATGGAAGTTTGCAATTGAAAAAAAACAAGGTCCAACAGCTTTAATTTTATCACGTCAAAATTTATTTCAGTTTAATAGAAATAAAGAACAAATAAGTAATATTTCATATGGTGCATATATATTATATGATTCTAAAAAACCTATTGATGTTATTTTTATATCAACTGGATCTGAAGTTGAAGTTACTTTGCTTGCTGCAAAACAACTTGTTTCTTTAGGTTATTCTGTACGTGTAATTTCAATGCCTTCTAACAATGTTTTTGATAGACAAGATAGTGAATATAAAGAGTTTATATTACCTTCTTATATTACTAAAAGAATTGCAATAGAAGCAAGTGCAAAAGATTTTTGGTATAAATATGTAGGAATAAATGGTTTAATTATTGGTATGGAAACGTTTGGAAAGTCAGCTCCAGCTGATGTTTTATTTAAAGAGTTTGGTTTTACTGTAGAAAATATAGTTAATAAATCAAAAACTTTTTTAAAACATTAATTTTTTAACTATTAGAAATAGTTATTAGGGGCTTTAAGCCCCATTGCAATAATTTTTTAAAATACTTAAAATTAGCAAAAAAGAATTTTGAAGAGAAAAATATGATTTGCCCAATAACTGAATTAACAAAAAAATTAATTCGAATTCCATCTGTAAGTCCAAAAGATTTAGGTTGTCAAGATATTATGATAAATTTTTTATCTAACCTTGGATTTAAAATAAAAAAAATTAATATTAATAATACAAATAATTTTTGGGCAACTAGAGGATCAGGTAAAACTTTAACTTTTGCTGGTCATACAGATGTAGTTTCACCTGGAGCATATAAAGATTGGAATAATAATCCATTTCATCCTTTAGTGAAGAATGATGTTTTATTCGGCCGAGGCGCATCAGATATGAAAGGTGCTTTGGCTGCTATGCTAGTAGCATCAAAAAGGTTTATAAAAAAATACCCTAATCATAAAGGTCGTTTATCTTTTTTAATTACTTCAGACGAAGAATCTTCTGCTGTCGACGGAACAATAAAAGTAGTAGATTATTTAATGTCTAAAAAAGATACAATTGATTACTGCATCATAGGAGAACCTACTAGTTCTAATGAAATTGGTGATTTTATAAAAAATGGGCGACGTGGTTCTTTAACGGCTGATTTAAAAATTTTAGGTGTTCAAGGACATATTGCGTATCCGCATTTAGCTGATAATCCAATCCATAAAGGATTGCCTATTATTTTAAAATTATTATCCGTACCTTTAGATCAAGGTAATAGTTTTTTTTCCCCAACGAGTGTAAACATTCCAAATATTCATTCAGGTAATGGAAGTAATAACATAATTCCAGGTGATTTATTTGTACAATTTAATTTTCGATTTAGCAATGAAATATCTGTAGATCAAATAAAAACAAAATTTAAAAAAATATTAGAACAAAATAAGATTAATTATTCAATAAAGTGGTATTTATCCGGACTTCCTTTTATTACAAAAAAAGGATTACTAATAGACACTGTAATTGAATCTATTTTAAATATCACTAAAAATAAACCAATCTTATCTACTGATGGGGGAACTTCAGATGGACGTTTTATTGCTAAATTTAATTCACAAATAATAGAATTAGGATTAACTAATCAGACTATTCATAAAGTAAATGAATGTGTTAAAATATCTGATTTAAAAATATTAACTTTAATTTATGAAAATATTATGAAGAAATTGCTTGTGTAAAATAAAAATAATTTATTATTTATTTGAATACAAATGATGCAGAAAATCTTTTAAGATAATCTGCACCTATTTTTAGTATATCAATGAAATTTTTTATGTATTTTTTATCTGATTCATTTATACAGGAGGAAATATATCAATTTTTTCTTTTTGTAAATCTTCTTCTGTATAA
>JAAIGG010460147.1_pt1 | contig 15128 bp, 11 predicted proteins | sample 6487391 | NCBI WGS metagenome assembly JAAIGG01 (sample SAMN13974130, study PRJNA590717) | phyllosphere metagenome | biome: asymptomatic weeds; feature: pooled weeds collected from a community garden; material: weeds; isolation source: pooled asymptomatic leaves from various weed species from...
CCCCCCGGCGTGGGTCATCGCGCATTCTCCATCGTCGTGAGATGAACACAGGTGTGGGTCGTCCGACCGCTTCGTGGGGCGCGGCAGGCCCGACCGTTCGGGACGGCTCGGGTATGACGGCGGTCGGCGAGGGCATGGACGGTCGAAGGACGGCCGACGACGGGTCGCCCTTCATGGTGTCGGTCCATGGGGCGGGCTTAACCGGCCCCGTCGGTCATCCGAGGGACGTCAGATCGGAAGGCCCAGGCGACGGAACGCGCTTTCCATGTAGACCAGCGGTTCCACCTCGCCGTCCGAGGTATGCACGCCCAAGACCTCGCCGAAGAAGATGGTGTGGCTTTGGAACGGCATGCGGCGGATGATGCGGCAGTCGAAGGCCGCCGTAGAGGACAGCAGCATCGGGGACCCGGACGGCAAGTCCTGCCAGGCGCCGGTCTTGAACCTCTCCTCTCGCCGCGAGGAGGAGCTGAAGATCTTTGCGATATCGAGGTCATCCGCCGCGACGAGGTTCACGCAGAAGTGGCCCGACACGTCGATGGCATCGTGGGCCGAGGCGTCCTGGTTCACGCATATCAACAGGGTCGGCGGCTCTGCGCAGACCGAGGTGACGGCGGTCGCGATCAGGCCGACCTGCTTGCCGTTGAGCGACCCGGTTATGAGGGACACCCCCGAGGCGAGCTTCCGCATGCCAGCCTTGTAGGTGTCGGTCCTGAGTTGGGTGTCGAATCGTTTCTGCACGCGCGGGGGCAGGCCGCCTCGATCCTGGACCACCTGGGGCGCCGCGTCGGTTCCGGAGTTGTGTTCGGTTAGCATCATGTCCTCCCGCCCTCACTCGGCCGCGATGGCCGTGGGAACGAACGCCCCCCGGTAACGGGCCGCCGGATGCCGGTCAGGCAGGCGCGGCCCGATCTCCGGGAACATCCGCTCGCGGAGCGTCCCCGGGGCGTACTCGCGCTGGGCGAGGCCGCGTTCCTGCAGGACCGGGATGACGTGCTCGACGAACTCCTTGTACGACTGCGGGCAAATCTGGGCGATCATGTTGACGCCGTCGATGCCAGCGTCCTGCCACTGCTCCAGCTGGTCCGCGATGCTCTCGGGCGTTCCGACTATCCGGCCGCTGTAGGAGAGCGCCTTGGCGAGGTCCGCCACCCGGGCCTTCTTGCCGGGGTTGGAATCCTCGAACATACGCACATACCCTTGGATGCCGGACATCTGGGTCTGCTCAAGCGGCATATCGGGGTCGTAGAGGCCCAGGTCGAGGCCCATGTCACGGCTGATGTGCGCCGCGAGGCCGTCGTAGCTGACCCATTCGTCGATCTCCCGGGACTTCCGCCAAGCCTCTTCCTCGGTGCTGCCGACGATGAACGAGAAGCCCTGGATGAACTTCATGTCCTCCGGCCGTCGACCGTAGGTCGCTGCCAGGGCGCGTTGCTCCGCGATGCCTTTCCGCGCGCCCTCGATCCCCGGATAGAGGATGAAGGTGCCCTCCGCGTTCTTCGCCGCGAATTCCCGGCCGCTCTTCGACGAGCCCGCCTGGTACAACACCGGGGTGCGCTGCCGCGACGGCGAGCACAGGTGCGGGCCCATGACCTTGTAGCGGCTGCTGCGGTGGTCGATCTTGTGGATCTTGTCCTTGTCCGCGTAGACCCCTCCCTCCTTGTCGCAGAGGACTGCGCCCTCGTCCCACGAGCCCTCCCAGAGTTTGTAGACGATGTCGACGTACTCCTCCGCCCAGCGGTAGCGCTCGTCGTGGTCGACGATCCCGTCGAGCCCGAAGTTCTGCGCCGCATTGTTGGTGACGCTGGTCACGATGTTCCAGCCGATGCGCCCCTTGCTCAGGTGGTCCATCGTCGAGATGCGACGGGCGAAACTGAAGGGATGCTCGGAAAGCACCGAGCTCGTGAAGGTCAGGCCCAGGTTCTCGGTGCATCCGATCAGGGCCGCGGAAAGCGCTCCGGTGTCGTTGCACGGGATCTGTAGGCCTTCCTGGATGAAGGTGTCCCACGAACCCTTGTACGCGGGGTCGATGCCGATGATGTCCGCGAGGAACAGGGCGTCGAAGCAACCCTTCTCAAGGGTTTTCGTGAGATCCTTCCAAGTCTCAAGGTCGTCGAACTGGGATTTGGTGCTCAGCGGATGCCGCCACGTGCCGTGATAGATGTGCGAAACCACGTTCATCGTGAAGCAGTTGAAGATCAATCTCTTTCGCATGCCTAGCCCCTACCTGGTGGCGACCCCGCATCGCAGGCCGCTTCGACGGTAAGGACTTCTTAGAGACGGGATAGGCGCCTGTCTTGCCCGACGAGGTATATTAACTGTTGTTGCAGTGCACGTTTGGAATAAGAGCGAAGCAAATTGACTGACAGCGCACCGGGGGCTTTCCCCATCCACAGAATGCTGCCGATTATCCAAGCGCTTTGGCCTGCATAATAGTGCGAAGCACAAATGAGTTCCGTGCAAACAGGGCTCGCAAATCTTCGCTACGCCATATGCACGCATGCGTCTACTGCCGAATGTCGCGGCAGGATGCATAGCCGGAAGGCTGTCACATGCTCGTTTGATGGGCTTGAGGTGCCGCGAGTATCCGCCGGACCCCGGGGACGCCTCGGCTATCGTCCCATGGACGCCAGGACCTGCTGATGCCTGTAGTCACGTGGTGACACGCCGAACTGCTGCCGGAAGGTGCGACTGAAGTGAGATAGGTCGTTGAAGCCCCAGCGTAGGGCGATTTCGGAGACCGAAGCACCGGACAAAGAGGCGAGCTCCTTCGCGCAGCGTTCGAGGCGTCGTTCAAGAACGATGCGCCCGAACGACTTGCCGCCATGCTCAAGGAGCTTGTGCACGTAGCGAGGCGAGACCCTGAAGAAAGCCGCCGCCTTGACCGGTGAAATCTCCGGGTCGGCGATGTGGGTGTTGATGTAGTTCAGGATCGACTCGTACATCGCTTGGCGTGCACCGAACTGACTTGCTTCCTCCGTGGTGCTGTGAGCGCCGAGGGCAAGGGCGACGATGTCGATCATGCTCTCGCTGATGCCGGTCGCCATCGGCGTTAGCCGCTCCACGTTCTGCGTCAGGGAACGGAGGAACTCGACGGCCACCCCGCCCATGCCGCCAAGCCCGGGCACCCGCATGGCCGTGGCTTGCTCAGGATTGCGAAGACGTGGCCGCAGGACGTGTCGTGGAATGCGAAAGGACAACTGTTCCCAGTCGTCGCTGCAATAATCGTTCAGATAAGGCTTGGTAGAGTCCACGACTGAGAACTCTCCGGGGCCGATCAGCGCTTCGCGCCCGTCCTGGCACATGCGGCACTGGCCACGGGTCTGGAGGTTCAGGAAGTAGACCTCCTTCGGCATGCGGCTGATCTCGGACTGGCCGCGTATGATCTGTTGCCGCGTCGAGGCAATCGTCGTGACATTGATGGCCGATAGCGGATGAGCCGTCACCCTCCCGGCAAAGGCGCCCGTGGTGGGGCGTATTGGGTCCAGCGCAATGTAGGCCTCGCACAGGACCTCGCGCCAGTAACTGAACTGGTCGCGCTCAGGTAGATCCTCCGTCGTCCATACTGCCATCATCGAGTCCACCAACGACCACGAGGCCCTGGGGAACGAGTTTTGGCAAAGAGCGTGCCAAGCGGAAAATGCTTATTCCTTAGGCACTTCGCCCGAGTTCCATCAAGCCGTGTCCAGGCTAGGTCGACGGCTTGCATCAACCGCGACGTCCGGATCGATGGTACGATCCATGGCGTGCCGCACGAGGCAACGAGTGTCAGAAGGTCGCCTGACAGGGCTAGGATTGGTGCTCCCAGTCGCGGCCCTTTAGGGTGCGACCCCCTCCACGATGACGACGTCGACGTCCGCCGCTCCCAAACGCAAACGTGCCACGTCGGCGTATTCTGGTGAGCCCCAACAGGCGCGGGCCGTATCGTAGTCATCGAAGGCGATCACCACATTGCGCGCCTTCGCATCGCCCTCGACCGCGTCCAAGCGGCCACCTGCCACGAGAAACCGCCCGCCGAAACGCTCGACTACTTCGGGGAGGGCGCGCGCATACGCGCCGTAGCGTTCCGGGTCCGTCACGGCGATGCGCGCGATCCAATAGCCGTTCGGCATTCCCTATCCCTCGTCAGCGGTGATTGAGTCCCATGCACCGGTTGACCCGCTTTCGACCAGCATCGCTCAATCTGAGCCGACCCACTCCGTTGGCAACCCGGCATCCAGGATGGCCATTCGGCGGTGCTCAGCGGAGCGCCCGGCTGCAGGAGCGACGCGGGGGCGTCGGCAATCGGCACGACACCCGGCGTCGACCCCCATCGCATTGACGCGATCAATGTCGACTATCAACTACAGTTGCTTGCTCAATAACGTCCCGAGGCGCATCTTCTCCTCACAAGACGACGGGACACCCGCCGCCCAATTGAGGATCGCACGATGTCCAACCTTACGAATACTTTCGCCGCCGTCGTTGTCCTTTCCCTGTCGGCGCTCGCCCCGGCCGGCGCATCGGAGACGGCCGCCGTCCAGACCGCCCGCCAGGGCGCGACCGTGCCCGCGGTGATCTCCGTTGCCTACGGCGATCCCAGCATCGCGACGAGCGCCTGGGACGTCGCCCGCCAAGGCGGCTTTCACGTCGCCGGTGCCATGCGGTGGCTGGGCGCCTCGGAGGCGGCGGCTCCCGTCGCCGCCTTCTCCGCACCGGCGGTGATCTCGGTCGCCTATCGCGATCCCCGGATCGCAACGACGACACGGGACGTCGTTCGCCAGGGTGGCTTCTGGGTCGCCGGGGCGACCCAATGGCTGGCCTCGCCTGACCAGGCTGCCCCTGTGTCCGCCTTCACGGCCCCCGGCGTCATCTCGGTCGCCTATCGCGACCCCAGGATCGCCACCAGCGCCGCGGACGTCCTTCGCCAGGGCGGGCTTGCGACTGCCGGCGCGGTCCGTTGGGTCCCCGATGCCCCGGTGGTTGCGGAAGCCGAGGCCGTGACCGTCAGGGTCGGCGCCCTTTGAGGACGGCGCGGGGCCGCCACGCCATCATACGGCGAGGCCGGGACGTGTTTTCCCGGCCTCGCGGCCGAGACGAACCAGGACCTCGCGCAGCCACCGGTGCGCGGGGTCCTGGTCGTAGGACGAATGCCAAACCATGGAGATGGTGAACTCGTCGAGCGGCACAGGCACCGGGCTCGTGGCGAGACCGAGCTGCGCGGCGAAGCCGAGGGCGAGCTCGTCGACCATGGTGGTGATGACGGGAGCGGCCTGCACGTGGAACGCCACGGTCGTGAACCGGGGCGTGGTTGCCGCTAGCCTGCGCCGCTTCCCGATGGCCGCCAGGGCGACGTCGACCACGCCATGGTCGGTGCCGGTCATGCTCGTCATGATGTGCGGGAAGCGCAGGTAATCGTCGAGCGACAGCGGCACGGCGACCCCGAGCAGGTCGGGGTTGAACAGGCACAGATAGCCGAACCGATAGAGCGACCTGAGCTTGTGGTGGGCCTGCCCCTCGGTGATCACGCCGATGCCGAGGTCGACCTGATCCGCGTCGAGCTCGTCCAGCACCGTGCCGTAGTCGAGGACGCGCAGGGTCAGGCGCACGCCCGGCGCCTCGCGTCCCAGGAAGGCCAGCAGCCGCGGGATGAGGTGCGCCTCGACGCTGCCCGGGACGGCGATGGTGAAGGCGCGCTCGACCGTGGCAGGATCGAAGCTGTCCTCCTGCAGGACGATGCCCTGGAACTGCCGGACGGCTGACCGGACCGGTTCGATCAGCGCCATGGCACGCGGGGTCAGGCGCATCCCCTCCGGCACGCGGGTCAGCAACTCGTCGCCCATAAGCTTCCGAAGGCGCCCCAGGGTGCTGCTCATGGCCGATTGGCCGACACCGAGGTGCGTCGCCGCGCGCGTGACGCTGCGCTCGGTCAGGAGGGCATCGAGGGCGACCAGGAGGTTGAGGTCGATTCCGGCGAGTTCGCGGTGCTTGATGGTCACGGTTCGGGGACGCCCTCGATCCGACGCCACGGGGCGCCATGTTCGAACTGCTCGCCGACCCAGGAGACGAACGCCTCCGTCCTCGCCGGCGCGAACTCCACGGATGGACGCACCAGGTAGACGCCGCCGTCCGTGTCGAGCGTCCAGTCCGGCAGGACCGGCACCAGCGTGCCGGCGGCGAACTCACGGACCATGAGCCATTCACCGGCGCCGAGGATGCCGATGCCGGCCTTGGCCGCCTCCACGAGGGCGCCGCTGTCGTCCGACGTCAAGGTGCCGCGCGCGATCACCGTCTCGCGGTGGTCGCCGTTCGAGAGGCGCCATCCCGGGTATGAGGCGAGCAGCGTCAGGTGCAGGCAGTTGTGGTGCACGAGATCCCCCGGCGTCGCCGGCATCCCGTGTCGGCGGACGTAGTCGGGGGAGGCGCCCAGGACCCGGCGCAACTCGCCGAGGCGCCGCGCGATCAGTCGGCTGTCGCTCAACACGCCCACCCTGACGGCGGCGTCGAAACCTTCAGCGACGAGATCGACGTAGCGCTCGCCGAAGAACGCCTCGACCTCGACGGCGGGATGGCGTTGCAGGAACGACGGCAGCAGCGGTGCCAGCCATTGCCGGCCCATCGAGCCCGGGAAGGCCAGCCTGAGCTTGCCGCGCACCTCCGAGGCCCCCGCCGAGGCTTCCTGCTCCGCCTCCTGGATCAGGCGGCCCGCCGTACTCAGGCGCTCGGTGAGACGCGCGCCCGCCTCGGTCAGCCTCACCCGGCGGGTTGTGCGTTCGAGGAGGCGTACGCCCAGGCGCTGCTCCAGGGTAGCGATCCGCTTCGACACGATGGTCGCGTGCCGCTGCAACGAGCGCCCGGCGCCGACGAACGAACCCTCCCGGGCGACGGCGAGCAAGGCCGCCATCTCGTCGACGTTCCGGCTATCGAGTGCGCTAGCGGCGGTTCGCAGGCTTTCCGCCGGGACGGGCATTCCCGAACCCCTCAGCCCAGCGGGAAGAAGCGATTGACGGGGCGCGGGATGCCGAGGTGTTCGCGCAGGGTCGTGCCCTCGTACTCGGTGCGGAACAGGTTCCGGCGCTGGAGCTCGGGCACCAGGCCGTCGACCACGTCGTCGAGGCCCGCGGGCACGGTGTGGAACATCAGGTTGAAGCCGTCGCAGGCCTGCGTCTCAAGCCATTCCTGCATCTGGTCAGCGACCTGGGCGGGCGTGCCGACCATGTGAAGGCCGCCGTAGCCGCCGACCTTGCGGGCGAGCTCGCGGACAGTGGCACCGGTGGCGCGGGCGTATTCGACGATCTGTGCCTGGTTGCTCTTGCTGGCGTTCGTCTCGGGCAGGTCCGGAAGGGGCGCGTCGAGGTCGAAGCCCGAGGCGTCGACGCCGAGGCGGACCGAGAGGTTGGCGAGCCCGCTGTCGGTGTGGACGAGGTCGTCCAGCCGCTCGCGCTTCGCCTTGGCCTCGGCCTCCGTCTCGCCCAGGACCACCACGCAGGCCGGGAGGATCTTGAGATGGTCGGGGTCGCGCCCCGCGGCCGGCATGCGGCCCTTCACGTCGGCGTAGTAGGCTTGGGCGGCCTTGAGGGTGGAGCTCGACCCGAACACCATCTCGGCGGTCTCGGCCGCGATCTGCTTGCCGGCTTCCGAGGCGCCGGCCTGGACGATCAGCGGCCAGCCCTGGACAGGCCGCGCCACGTTGAGCGGGCCCTTCACCTTCAGGTGCTCGCCCTTGTGGTCGAGGACGTGCATCTTGGCCGGGTCGAAAAAGAGCCCGCTTTCCGGGTCCATGGTGAAGGCGTCGTCGGCCCAGGAATCCCACAGGCCGGTCACGACGTCGAAGAACTCGCGGGCGCGGGCGTAGCGGGTCGCATGCCCGACGTGCTCGTCGCGCCCGAAGTTCAGCGCCTCGTCGGGGTTGTGCGAGGTGACGAGGTTCCAGCCGGCCCGGCCCTTGGAGATGTGGTCGAGCGAGGCGAACTTGCGGGCGATGTGGTAGGGCTCGTTGTAGGTGGTCGAGGCGGTGGCGATCAGGCCGATGCGCTCGGTCAGCACCGCGAGCGCCGGCAGCAGGGTCAGCGGGTCGAACGACGTGACGGTGGCCGAGCGGCGCAGCGCGTCCATGGGCATGTTCATCACGGCCAGGTGGTCGGCCATGAAGAAGGCGTCGAACTTCGCCGCCTCCAGCCGGCGGGCGAAGTGTGTCAGGTGCTCGAAGTTGAAGTTGGCGTCCGGGTAGGCCCCGGGATAGCGCCACCAGGCGGTGTGGATGCCCACGGGGCGCATGAAGGCGCCGAGGTGAAGCCGGCGGTCCTGAGCCATGCGAGTGCTCCGTAGGGTTTAGGGCAAGGCGCCTGTGCGCGCAGCGGGCGGCACCGACCGGCTGGGAAGCCGGCCGGCGTCGGATCGGGATCAGCCCTTCGGGGTGTACATCGCCTCAACTTCCCAGGAGCCGGCCGGCTGGCTGTGCAGCTGCCAGAAGTGTTCGGCGACCGCGGCGGCGTCCTCGGTGGTGGTCACGAAGCCGGCTACCGTGACGGTGGCGACGTGCACGCCCTTCTCCTTGAAGGGCTCGAAGATGCCCTGCGCCAGGGCGCGGATGCCGGCCTTGCCGATGCTGAGCGACAGGTACTCGGGGTGCGGCTGCAGGCCGAAGCCGCCTCCGGTGAACAGGACAGAACCCGATCCGCGCTGGAGCATCTTCGGCGCCGCGGCCTGGGCGGCGACGGCGGCGCCGCCGATGTTGACCGCGAGGTCGGTGTTGAAGCTGTCGCGCGGCTGGTCGGCCAGGGTCTGGTTACGCATCGAGGCGGCGTTGAAGTGCAGCACGTCGATGCCACCGAACTCGCTCTCGACGCTCTCGACGAGCTTGGCGACGCTGGCCGGGTCGCCTGCATCGACGGAGCGGACTTCCGCCTTGTGGCCCTTGGCCTTGAGCTTCTCGGCAAGTTCCCGAGTCTTGCCCTCGTTGCGGGCGCTCAGGACCACCTGGAAGCCTTCGCGGGCGAAGCGCTCCGCGGTCTCGTAGCCCATGCCCGGGCCGGCGCCGATGCTGAGAAAGGTCTTCATGGCTTCTGTCTCCTCACGTTTCCGATGGACACGATGTACGCCCTGCGGCAGACCGGATTAATCCCCCCATTCGGCATTTCACTCGTGCAGGTCATGCAGGAATTATCGGAACAGGCCAGCGTCGAGGAGCTCACCGCCTTCGTCGCGGTGGCGGAGGCGGAAAGCTTCGCCGAAGCGGCGAAGGCGCTCGAACGGGACGCCTCCGTGCTCTCGCGCCGGGTGAGCCAGTTGGAGCAGCGTCTCGGCGTCCGCCTGCTTTCGCGCACGACGCGGCGCGTATCCCTGACCGAGGTGGGTGCGATCTACCACCGGCGGGTCCAGGCCCTTCTGGAGGAACTGGCGAGCGCGAGCCGGGAGGCCAGCGACTTCGCCGCGAGCCCTCAGGGCCTGGTGCGGGTCTCGCTACCCCTGACCTTCGGACGCCAGTGGGTCTCGCCGATGCTGCCGGGCTTCCTCGCACGGCACCCACAGATCCGCCTCGACCTGCGCTTCACCGACCGCTTCGTCGACCTCGTGGCGGAAGGCGTCGATGTGTCGATCCGGGTAGCGGCTGGGAAGCCCCGGGACAGTACTCTGACCACCCGCAAGATCGCGAGCTATCGGACCCTGCTCGTCGCCTCGCCCGATTACCTCGCGGCCCATGACGCGCCGCAGACGCCCGCCGACCTGGGCTCTCATGCCTGCCTCGGGTTCACGGGCTACGCGGCGTGGCCGGACTGGCCGCTGACGAAGGGTGGCAAGCGCCACACGGTTCGTCCGTCCTGCTCGCTCGTGGCCGACCACTCCGAGGTCCTGCTTGCCGCGGCCATCGCGGGCGCCGGGATCACCTTCACGGCCGATTGGCTGGCCGGTCCTGCCCTGCGCGACGGCAGGCTGGCGGAGGTCCTGCCGGGATGGGGCGGGCGCGAGGATGGCGGGGTCTACGCGATCATGCCCCCCGGGCGCATGGTGCCGGCGAAGACGCGTCTATTCGTCGACGAAATTGCTTCTACAATCAAAGCAGGATGGATCCGATAACGTATCCCCGCTTCCAGCCTGTTCGGAATCCGCTTTCCCCCACCCGCGTACCCTTGCCCAGGCAGAAATCGCGTCGGACGTGGAACGTCCGCTTCCGGATGCAAGGCCAAGGTCCGCTTGCCATCTCCATCCTGACCTTCGGCAGCAGCACCTTGAATGTCCGCAGGGGGTCAGGAGTTCGCGCTCAACTTGTTCGGCTGTGCGCCACTTCCGGACCTTCGAACAGGGCTTCCGGAATGCCCGCCCTTGTCCCGCAAGCTGTCACTGCACGGAATAGTCAAGCCGGGTGACACTCCTATCCGGCATGCTCAAGGCTACGAACGGGCTGAAGCCGATCAAGGGCGGAATGGAGTTGATCTAACGAACTGGTACCTGCCTCCTCGTGCAGGCTGGATGCCGGCCTGCTCAGGCTATCGGGCCGCGGGCCGACAAACGGCAGGCAGGCACGACTGGATGGACGAAGCATCGGCTGACCGACGGTCGCCAGCGTGAACCCTCGCCAGGCGTCCCTTCGCATGAGTCCAGGAGTGAGGAGGTAATGAGTCTCATAGGTTGCAGATAAGGCCTTGGTTTGGCCCAGCAACTTAGAATACAGTCGGGTGGAAGGGCGCAGGACCGGGGATCGGACGGCTGCGAGTGGGGGCGCGACCTACGTGGCCAAGGCAATGCGAACCGCGCCGCGGTGGCTGCTCCTCTGCGGAATGACAGCCCTCGCGGGGAGCAGTTCCATCCAGTCGCCGGCTTCGGCACAGCAAGGTGGGCCGGTTGCGCCTGCGCGCACCGTACAGGCCGACCTTCAAGCACTCGGCTTCGATCCCGGCGTCATCGACGGACGATGGGGTCGCCAGTCACTTCAAGCCCTTCTCCGCTTTCAGCGAAAGGAAGGCCTGCCTCCAAGCGGACGCGCCGACTCCATTACCGTAGCCCGCTTGCGAGAGCGGAGGCAGGCCGTTGTTGCCCCGCCGGGTGGGATCGAGACGGCCACCCCTTCCGTATCGGCACCCACTTGGCCGACCTCCAGCGCACCCCCGCCACCGGCCCTTCCGGCTACTGTGGCGGCAACAGCCGACGGTACGGCCCAGGGAGGGATCGAGTCCCTCACCACTCCCGGGGGCGGCGCCGCAATTTCGGACCCGGCGCCGCAAGCGCCGCCCGTCACCGACCCTCCCACCGCCCCGGCCGCCAACGCCGCGCCCGACCTTACAAGGGCGTTCACGGATGCCAGCGAAACCGAAGGGGAAGCCTCGGCCCGTTCCGGCCCAGGCCGGTCGGATGCGATGCCGCGTTGGGCGCTTGGGCTCCTGGCCGGCGGCCTCCTGGCGTTATGGGGCATGCGGCGTTCCCGGGCTGCGTCGGGCGGGGCCGGCGCCTCCGGGAACGACCCCGAAAAGACTTCGGAGCGGCTTGGCGACGCCCAAGGCGGGCCGGTCCCGCCACCCGCGACCGTTCCCGGGGACCCCGACAGCACGGTCCACCAGCCACCGGTAGGCGCACCGCTCGTTCCGGCAGCCCAGCCTGTTAGCCCATACCCCGTCGTCCCGCCTGTAGCGCTCGTTCAAGCCGACGGTGCGCCCCCTACCACCCCGCCGAGTACCCCGACCGAGCCGCGGGCGACATTCGGCACAAGAGGCTTGCCTCCTCAGTTGTCGGCGAGCGCGGAAGCGCCGCCTCCGCGTCCCGCGGGCCGCCCGGACCGCGAGGCGGCGACGCCAAAGCCGCCGGCGAAACCATCGCCGTCGCCACACAGGACTGCCGGTGACAAAGCATGGATACCCGCGGGAGCTAGGACGACGGTCGCCGGCTTCGCAATCCCCGGCTTGGTCTACGTCGGCCGGATCCTGGCGCCCGCCGAAGGCTACGGCCGCAACGACAACTGCCTCGTCGATCCGGGCCTGACCGTCTCCAAGAGCAACGCCGATACCGTCGGCCAGCACATGGACTACTGGCCGGCCTACGAGAGCATGCGACCGTCCTCGCGACGCGCGTTCCTTGAATGGCTGTCGGGCGACCGCTCCGGACCCGACACGTACATCGGCTACGTCTTCGTCTACCTCTACGGCTTGGAGCGGCGCGCAGTGTTGGAGCGATCCGTCGAGGACCGCCCAGCCATCCGTGCCGAGGTGGAGCGTCTGCTCGCCGTATACGGCCACCACGGCTCGTTCCGTCGCTACGCCGGCGACCTTCTCGCGGTCCTCGACATCCTCGACCTCGCGCCCGGGCAGGATCCAGCGCCCGTCTTCTTCCCGAGCGGCGGGGACCTCCCACCCGCGATCCGCATCGGGGTCGGGGCTCGCATCCGGGACGGGCGGCCGGTCGATGCGGACTGGCTGCTGGCGTGGACGATGTCGCATCCCGAAACGCGGGTGCGGACCCCTGCACGTCGCGCCTTCGAGCATCTCAGGTCCGAGTTCGCCACTGAATTCGGTCGCAGGAATCCGTCCGGGGGCCTGCCCCTGAAGGTTCGCAAGGGCGGAACCTCGCCTATTTGGTACCGCGCCGCGAGCGGAACCTTCAGCGCCGACCTAGGTCCGACCGGCGTGGAGGGCTTGCCTGAACTGGCACGCTACCCCGAGGCGCTCGCCACCGGCCGCGAGTTGCTGGAGCTGTGTACCGAGCGACTCGACGCATATAGCCGGCACCTCGGAAGAGGTGGCGGCTCGGCCGGCGAGACCCTGCAAGCCCTGGCGCTGCTGCCGCCGGGCCGGCGCAGGAGCGTGTCGCGCGAGGCCGCGGGCGACGGCCTCGCCTGGCTGGCGGCGCGCGCGGCCGCGGGCGCACCCGTGCCCTTCCAGGACGTGTGCGCGCGGGTGGGTGGGCAGGCCCAGGAGAAGGCCACGCCGGCAAGGCTCCGCGACCTCGCGGACACGCTCTGCCGCTTCGGGCTGGGGCTCATCCCCGACCCGCGCTTCCCCGTGCGCGCGCCCTCCTCGTCGGCCGTGCTGCTCTTCCCTCTGGACGCCCCGAGCGAGTCGGTCGGCCCGCCGTCGGACATCTACAAGGCGGCGTTCCTGACCTTGTCGGTGGGCATGCTGGTGGCGAAGGCCGACGGTGAGGTCACCGACGATGAGCGCTCCACCTTGAACGAATTGGTGGCAACGACGCCTGGCCTCGCCCCTGACGAGCGACGCCGCCTGGCTGCAGACGCATGCTGGCTCGAAGCCCATCCCGCCGAGCTGCCGTCGCTGCGCTCCCGACTTTCCGAGCTCGATACCGGGCAAAGGCAATCCATCGGCGACGCACTTGTGCGAGTTGCCTCCAGTGACGGCAGCCATCACCGGGCGGAAATCGCGCTCCTCGAAAAGGCGTTCAGGCAGATGGGCCTCGATCAAGACCGCCTTTACGCGGCGCTGCACCGGGCAGGTCCCGGCCCCGATGCGGCGCGGGCCGCCGAGGCTCCCGACGACTTGGTCCGCGTCGCGCTCGGAACGGGCAGCGAGAGAACCTACGCCATCCCCGGCGCCCCGGCGCCCATCGCCGCGCCCCGCCCCTCGGCGGCGGCCGCGCGACAGGCGGCGGTCACGGACACGTCGAGCGTTCAGGGCGGACGCACGGTAGCCGCCGAGGCGGCGGACCAGGTCGATGCCGAGCGCCTGATGGCGATCAGAGCCGAGACGTTCGCGATCAGCGCCGTCCTCGCCGGCGTCTTCGATACCGAGCCGGAGGCGGCGAACGCCGGATCTACCGGGGCCGCACGAGCCGAGGAGGACGCAGCGGAGGCTGGCGGCGCCTTCGCCGGCCTCGACCCCCGCCACGCCCGCCTCATGCGCGAGTTGATCGCGCGACCGGCCTGGCCACGGGCCGAGTTCGACCGCCTCGCGCGCGAGTTCGGCCTGATGCCGGGCGCCGCCATGGAAGACTTGAACGCGTGGGCCTACGACTGCTTCGACGACGTCCTCGTCGAAGAGGGCGATCCCGTCCACGTCAACCTGCACCTGCTCCCCGAGACCCTGTCGGAAGCCGCATGACCGCCCCCGGGACCAAATCCGCGCCCCCCATCAAGCCCCGAGACCGGGACACCGTCATCAACGCCTTGCGGGCCGGCGTCGTCCCCCGCCTCGGCCTCCAGCACATCCAGGTCGGCCGGCGCCGGGAGATCGAAGCGCTCATCGCCGACGTCACGCGGGTGGCCGACGGGGGCGCTGCGATGCGTTTCGTCGTCGGGGAATATGGGGCTGGCAAGACCTTCTTCCTGTTCTTGGTGCGGCAGCTTGCGCTTGCCAAGAACCTCGTCGTCCTGCAGGCCGACCTGGCCCCGGACCGGCGCCTCCATGCGACCGGTGGACAGGCTCGCCTGCTCTACGCCGAACTCGTGCGCAACCTCGCGACCCGGACCGCGCCGGACGGGGGGGCGCTGCGCAACGTCCTGGAGCGCTTCGTCGCCCAGGCCGTCGAGCATGCGAGCCGTGAAGGCCGCGGCACCGAGGCCTGGATACGCGCAAGACTCGTCGACCTGCAGGAACAGGTTGGGGGGTACGATTTCGCGACCGTGGTGGCAGCCTACGCGGCCGCCCACGAGGACGGCGACGAGACGCGGCAGGCGAACGCCCTTCGCTGGCTGCGCGGCGAGTACACGACGAAGACGGAAGCGCGGCAGGACCTCGGCGTGCGCAGCATCATCGATGATGCCAACGTCTACGACAGCCTGAAGCTGCTCGCCCGCTTCGTCCGCATGGCGGGCTACGGCGGGCTGTTCGTGTGCCTCGACGAGCTCGTGAACCTCTACAAGCTCCAGAGCGCCCAGGCCCGTAACCAGAATTACGAGCAGATCCTGCGCATTCTCAACGACGTCTTGCAGGGCACCGTCGAGGGCCTGGGATTCGTGCTCGGGGGGACGCCCGAGTTCATGCTCGACACAAGGCGGGGGCTCTACTCGTACGAGGCGCTCCAGTCCCGCCTCGCCGGGAACAGCTTCGCCACCGATGGGCTCGTCGATCTCTCGGGGCCCGTGGTGAGGCTCCAGAACCTGACCCCCGAGGAGATGCTCGTCCTGCTGGAGCGGCTGCGGACCGTGTTTGCGGGCGGCGATCCGATGCGCCACCTCGTGCCGGACGAGGCGCTGCACGCGTTCCTCGACC
>JAAIGG010159097.1_pt1 | contig 15110 bp, 10 predicted proteins | sample 6487391 | NCBI WGS metagenome assembly JAAIGG01 (sample SAMN13974130, study PRJNA590717) | phyllosphere metagenome | biome: asymptomatic weeds; feature: pooled weeds collected from a community garden; material: weeds; isolation source: pooled asymptomatic leaves from various weed species from...
CGTCCGTCGCGCTCACGGCGGTGAGCCCGGCGGCCGAGCTGCCGGGGCAGGTCGTCACGCTCACGGGCACGGGCTTTACCAGCGCCAGCACCGTCAGCTTTGGCGGCGCGGCGGCCAGCGTGGGCTACGTATCGGGTACTACGCTCACGGCCACCGTGCCGGCCGGGCTGGCGGCGGGCACGGTGGCCGTGAGCGTGAGCGAGGGCGGCACGACCACGGTCGCCCAGCCCTTCACGGCGCTGGCCGTGTACGACGGTGGCCTCGTGGGCGACTGCACGGCCGCCGGGCCGGCCACCGCCAGCATCGGCGATGGCCAGTGGCACTACCTGCTGAGCGCCGCCGGCCAGGTGCTGGCTGCCTACAACTATACTGGGCCCAGCCTGGGCGACCTGACCCTCGACGTGCTGCGTGCCGACCCCGCCCAGCCCGTGCGTCAGGATGCCGGCCAGCGCCCCTACCTCGACCGCAACTGGCACCTGACGGCCAGCGCCGGGCGCTTCGACGGGCGCACCGTGGGCCTGCGCTTCTACGGCCTGAGCGCCGAGCAGGCCCGCCTGCAAGCCGCCGACGCCACCGCCACCCTGTCCACCCTGAAAGCTACCCAGTACAGCGGCCCCAACGAGGACTGCCAGCTGGCCAACAACGATGCCAGCGGCGAGCGCCGCCTGCTGGCCGCCCCGGCCAGCAGCCCGGTCGGCAGCAGCTACTTCGTAGCCGAGCTGAGCGTGGCCGACCACTTCAGCGAGTTTTACCTACTGGGTAACAAGGGGAGCGCCCCGCTGCCCGTCCGGCTGCTGGCCTTCGAGGCCCAGGCCGCTGGCCCGGCGGCCGTGCGCCTGAGCTGGGCCACGGCCAGCGAGGCCGGCAGTGCCTACTTCGAGGTGCAGCGTCGCGCTGAGAGCGGTGCCTGGGGTACCCTGGGCCGGGTGGCCGCGGCGGGCAGCAGCGCCGTGCGCCGCACCTACGACTATCTCGACGCGGGGGCTTCGGCTGGCCGCAGCTACTACCGCCTGCGCCAGGTCGACCTCGACGGTACAGCCGCCTACTCACCCGTGCAGGCCGTGGTGCTGGGTGGCGCGGGCCTTGCCCTCTACCCCAACCCAACCACCCACGGGGCGGCCGTCCTCATCGGCACCGCGCCCGGCGCGGCCGTGCAGGTGCTCGACGCACTGGCCCGGGCCGTGGCCACGGCCCGGGCCGACGCGGTGGGCACGGCCCGGCTAGCGGGCCTGGCCCCGGGCCTGTACGTGGTGCGCGCCGGCCAGCAGGTCCTGCGCCTGACCGTGGAATAAGGTAGGAGCGAGGGGTGGGCTTGCCACCAGGCAAACGCCTGACGAGCCTAGCCAACACCCGTTGGCCAGCCCCGGCGGACGACGCTGCCGCCCCGGCAGCGGCAGCTTGTCAAGAATAAGTGCGGGGTGGTTGGCATTCCTGACAAGCCTAGTCAGGAATAGCCGACTACCCCGCACTTATTCTTGGTGGGTAATAAGTGCCTAAAGCGGATTAGCGGTCACAGGGCGCTATTGACGGCCCGGGCCCCACTCCGGTACTCCCCGACTGCTACTCCGCGCTGGCCCCATAGGCCGGCCGACGGGCGTGTACGCAATGCCTGCCCAGGGCCAGCGCAGCCCACACCTGATAGTGGCCTGCTGAAGCGCCCGGGAAGTGTAGATGCCCCGGTCGGCTTGCTTGCGAGCGCGGAGAAAAAAACCCGAGCTTGCAGTCAACTAAGCGGTTGAATACCTTTGCGCAGGCTCATCGGCTAACGTCGACGGGCCTTTTCTCGTCTCTTTCCCGCTATGATGACTCATCTACCCCTGGCTTTGCGCCGGCTGTTGGCCGTGGCGCTGCTTCTCCTTCCTACCCTGGTGCGTGCCCAGGTGCTATCCGGTACCTTCGCTGCCGGCCGCGATCATTCGCTTAGTATTCACGACGATGGCACGCTGTGGGCCATTGGCAATAACGACGCTGGCCAGCTCGGCACGGGTACTACCAACGGGAGTGCCACCTGGGTGCAGGTGGGCCCGGCCACCAACTGGGTGATGGTGGCGGCGGGCGTCAGCTACAGCCTGGGCCTGCGGGCCGACGGCTCCCTCTGGGCCTGGGGCCTCAACGACAATGGGCAACTGGGTACGGTTGCCAATAGCGGTACTACTACGGCCAACCCAACCCCGGCCCGGGTGTCGGGTACCTACACGCAGATCGCGGTCGGCAGCGCCCACAGCCTGGGCCTGCGGGCCGACGGTACCCTCTGGGCCTGGGGCAACAACACCAGCGGCCAGTTGGGTAATGCCACCAATACCGGCACTTCTACTGCTAATCCTACCCCCACCCAGGTGCCTGGCACAGGCTACACCCAAGTGGCTGCCAGCGCCGCCCACAGCCTGGCCCTGCGGGCCAACGGTAGCCTTTGGGCCTGGGGGAGCAACCAATACGGCCAGCTCGGCATCGTCGCTACGAGCGGTACTACCGGTGCCAATCCCACGCCGACCCAGGTAGCGGGAACCTACATCGAGGTGGCCGCGGGCGGTGCTCACAGCCTGGCCCTGCGGGCCGATGGCAGCCTCTGGGCCTGGGGCAGCAACCAGTACGGCCAGCTCGGAATCCCCACTAACAGCGGTACCACCGCTGCCAATACCACCCCCGCGCAGGTGATCGGCACCTACGTGCAGGTAGCCGGCGGCAGCAGTGGCAGCCTGGCCCTGCAAGCCGATGGAACCCTCTACGGCTGGGGCTCGAACAGCTACGGTCTGCTGCGCGCCACCGCCAGCAGTAGCTCCCCCACGCCCACGGCTATCGGCACGGCCCTGCCCACGCGCAGCATCACGATGGGAGGCAATTTTGGGCTGGCCGTGCGGGCCGACGGTACCCTCTGGGCCTGGGGTAGTAATAGCAGCGGCCAGTTGGGGCAGAGCCCCAGCGTATTGTCCCAGAGCCCGAGCCCGGTAAAAGTAGGTGCCGACAACGACTGGGTAATGGTAGTGGCGGGGACCAGCTTCGTACTGGCCCTGAAGGATGATGGCCGCCTCTACGCCTGGGGCCAGAACCGGTACGGCCAGCTCGGCAGCAGCACCAACAACGGCACTACCACCCCGGTCTTCACCCCGACGCTGGTGGGTACTGGCTACAAATCCATTGCGGCGGGCTTCATGCACAGCCTGGGCGTGCAGGCCGATGGTAGCTTGCTGGCCTGGGGGTATAACTTCTACGGCCAGATAGCCAACGCGACCCCGGCCAATCAGGGCACTGCTCCCAATCCGACGCCCCGGCTGGTAGGTACCGGCTACGTGGCGGCGGCGGGCGGCACCTTCTTCAGCCTGGGGCTGCGGGCCGATGGAACAGCCTACGCCTGGGGAGCCAACGACCGGGGGCAGTTTGGCAATACTACCAACGCTGGCTCGGGGGCCATCAACGCCACGCCCACGGCCGTCACCGGTGGGCCTTACGTGGCCTTGGCCGTGGGCGGTAGCCATAGCCTGGGGCTGCAAGCCGACGGTACCGCCTACGCCTGGGGCAACAATGCCAGCGGTCAGCTCGGCAGCTCCCCCAACGGGGCAGTCAACGCCACGCCCGCAGCCGTGGCGGGCCAGTACGTGAGTATCGCGGCGGGTAATCAGCACAGCCTGGGACGCCGGGCCGACGGTACGCTCTTCACCTGGGGGGCCAACGGCGGCAGCCAGCTAGCCCGGCCCACGGCCACGGCGTCTGCGCCCACGCAGGAGGCTACCGCTGGTACGGGGTGGACTACCCTGGCCACCAGCAGTGCCGCCAATGCTACGCTCGTGCGCACGGCCTCGGGCTTGGTCTTTGCCAGCGCCGGCCAGAACGAAAGCGGCCAGCTCGGCGACGGCACCACGACCAACGCCCCGCGCCTCGACCGCATCAGTCCGCTCCGCAGCTTGCAGCCCTTGCCCGTGCAGTTGACGGCCTTTACGGCCACCCTTGCCAGCCCCGCCGCCGTGGAGCTAGCCTGGGCTACGGCCAGCGAAGTCAACAGCGCGCGCTTTGAGGTGCAGCGTAGCCTCGACGGCACCGCCTGGGCGACGATTGGGACAGTAGCGGCGGCGGGCACCAGCGTCACGGTCCGCCCGTATACCCTTGCCGATGCCAGCCTGCCAGCGGGGGCCAGCTCGCTCTACTATCGCCTGCGCCAGGTAGACCAGGATGGTAAGACCGCCTACTCAGCCGTGCGCACCGTGGCCCTGGCAAGTGCCAGCGCCGGTCTGAGCTTGTATCCCAACCCAGCCGTTAGCGGCGTGGCTACCCTTACGGGGGCGGCCCCCGGTATGGTGGTAAAAGTACTCGACGCGCTGGGCCGTCCGGTAGCCTCAGCCACGGCCGATGAGGCCGGCTCGGTAGCGCTGGCCTTGCCGCCCGGGCTGGCGGCCGGGGTGTACGTGGTGCGCGCCGGCCAGCGGGCCGTCCGCCTTGCGGTAGAGTAAAGCGCAGGGCAGTAGTACTGCCAATCGACTACCGCCTGGCACGGGCGAACTGAAAGTTCGCGCTACTTGCTCGGTTGTAGCCTGACCACGAAATCGCTGTAAGCACCTACTACGCAAAAAGGGCGAGCCAAGCGGCTCGCCCTTTTTGCGTAGTAGGTGACCGCTGGCCGGCTATGGCTGCCGCAGAAAGGCCAGCACCGCCGCATTGAAGGCGGCCGGGTCTTCCTGCGGGGCGTAGTGGGTAAGGCCGGGGAAGATGTGCACCTGCCCGTGAGGTAGGCTGCTGGCAATTAAGCGGGTGTGGGTATTCTTGATCAGGTCTTTCTCGCCCGCCAGCACGAGCGCGGGGGCCGCGATACCCGCCAGGTCGGTTGCTTGCAGGCGGGGGTAGTCGAGCAGCAAGACCATGAGCGGGCGAGCCTGGCGCATTTGCTTGCTGAAGGGATAAAGTACGGTAGTCAGCAGCTTGCCCTGGCGCACTTCCCGGAGAATGGCGGGCGTCACGGCCAGGGTGTCGGACCAGAGGTTGGCGCCCATAGTCACGAGCTTTTTCACCTGCTGCGGGTGGTGCAGGGCCAGGCTCAGGCCGGTGTTGCCGCCGTCGCTCCAGCCCACCACATGCGCGGCCGGGATGTGCAGGGCGCTGAGCAGGGCGCTCATATCCTCGGCAAAGAGGTCGTAGGTCAGGGTCGGCTTGCCGTTGGTCGACTTGCCCTGGGCGCGGGTGTCCACGGCGATAACCTGGTAGTGCTTGGCCAGCTCGGGAATCTGCCCGCTGAAAGCCGAGATCGACTGCCCGTTGCCGTGCAACAACAGCAGGGGCTCGCCCTGCCCGTAGGTTTCGTAGTAAAGCTGGATGCCGTTGAGGGCTACCGTGTGGCCCGCGGCCGCATTATTACCGTAGGGCACCACGCCCTGGCCCGTCAGTTCTAGGTAGTGGTTGCCGCCGGCCTCGGCCACCGTGCGGTAGCGAAAAGCTTCGTTGAGGTACAGCGGCCGCCAGCCGTTGGGAAAGCCGCTGGCGCTGTCGGCGCGGGCGGTTTCGAAGTCGCCGTTGGTCAGCGGCACGGGCTGCCACTGACCTTTACCGTTGGCTACCTCCAGCCGGAAATCGTCGTACCCAAACGCGCCGTTGAGATACGCGTTGGCGTGAATAGCCAGCTTCGCGGCAGTCTTAGGTAGCTGGCCGGTCAGCGAAAACGTGCGCCACTGGCCGTCGCGCCGCTTGGCCCGCATCAGGCCGGGCTTGCTGCTGAGCAGGTACTTGCTGTTTTTGTCGTATACCGTCGCAAAGACGTTGGTCTCGGCGCTGTCGCCGGTCGGCGCGGCCACCCGCATGCGGGCCGAGAGGCGATAGGCCTTCCCCGCGTAGGGCTGTACATCGACCCGCTGCCGGAAGAAGAATAGCGAGCTGACCCGGGATTTAAGCTTGGGCTGCGCCACCGCGGGTAGGCTGAGCGCCAGCAGCGTCAGAAAAAAGAGGAGACGGTTTAAAGGCATGAATGCTTAGGCTGATAAAAGGAGCATTGATAAGTAGGCTTGGGCTAAAGCCAGCGCAGACTGGGGTAGTGCTTAGCAAGTACTTGCTAAGTAGGTCGATACTCAGTATTACCCCGGGCGCGCCTAAGATGTAACCGCACAAAGCTAAGCTGGGCCGTTTGCCACGTAGTCCATGCCTTAGCCTACTGCGCCGCCCGGTAAGGCTGCGAAGCGGAAGTTTCGTGCAAGTACAGCAGCGCATCAAATGCCTGGGGTAGGGGAGCGTACCACCGAAACTGCCCATTCGCGCCGCCGGGCCGTTCCGTTTCACTAATAGCGCGGAACTTGCGGCGCGTGGTTAGCCAGTTGTTGGCCGGGGCCGTGCAGGTTGAGGAAGTTAATGGGCGGAATGAGCTGGTCGAGTAAGATGCCCCAGCCGCGGCTCGGCCTTGCCCGAAGGCTGGCTAGGTGCGGCGTGGCTGGCGGTAAGCTGCCGTAGCTGCCGCTGAAGTACTGTATCTTTCCGCTGGGTAGCAAAGAGGCCCAGGCGGCGCAGGTTGGGCTCGGGGCTTTGCATGTCAATGCCGACGTAGTGGATTTTGGTGGCGTGCTGTTGGTTATAGGCACGCAGCCACTCCAGCATGAGTAATATCCCAGATGTGCAAACCGGCTGCCTTGCGCACCGTGAGCGAGTCGCCCGCCCCCGTTTGAATATAGTCGTTCAGAATTTCTCCCCACCCATAATCAACTTCGAGGGCCAGCGTAGTAAAGCCCTGCTGCGTGACCAGGTATTCCAGCAGTCGGTGCTTGAGTTGAAATACCTCGTGCGTGCCGTGCGTGCATTCGCCCAGGCCCACCACGCGCGCCAAGGCTATCACGGGGGCTAGCGGGCCAGGTCGGCAAACCCGCTGCCCGCCCGCACCGCGGCCAGCGGGACCACCTGCTGGCTGAGGCGGGCCACGTCGGCCGGTACCTGGGCGCGCAATTTCCCGAAAGCTAGTAGCAAGGCGCTGAGTATGCAGCAGCGCAGCGGCTGCCTAGCAGGGGTGAATGAGCGGTTGCCGAAGGCGGAATAGCGCATAGGGTGTAAGCTAGAGCGGGGCTAAGGTGAAATTTTTGCTGAGCTAGGATTTTTTACATTGATTTCTGTACTGCTGAAGGCGCTGCGCAGGACCTCCTTCAATCGCTCGCTTAAGCCCGTAAATTCTTCGTCGGTCTGCGTGGTCAGCGGTAGGCTGCTTGCCCACAAGTAGACGGGGCCGCCCGGCATGAAGGGCGAGCTAATGGTAAACTTGCTGGATGGCGGCACTGCTGCCTGGTCCTGGGCCGGGTACAGCAGCAGCCCCGTAGTGCAGCCGCTGCGCAGCGCGTAGCTCACGAGCTGATACATATCGCTTTGGACTACCCCTGCTTTGGCATCCGTTTCCTCTTTGTCCCGCAGCTTATACTTGGCGTCGGCCACTATGGCGTGCTTGGTAGCGTGGTCGGTTAGGAAGAGGTCATGCCGTAGTTGAAAAACTTTTTCATCGGTGAGCCAGCCAGTCTTTTGGTATTCTACCGCGTAGGCCGTGCCCAGTTCCTGCGCCAGAAAGCCGTGCAGAAAGTCCTCAAACACGTACTCCATCGGAACCAGGAAGCAATAAGCGGTCTGCGCCGGGTCGGTAAGGTCCAAGTAGCTTTGGTTTAAGAAGAAGCGACACATGGCCAGCACGTCGTTGTAGTCCTCAAAAACCGGGTTGAGAAACAAACCATCGCAATCGGCTGCTACGGCTGGCACATCGCTCACCTCATCCAGTAGAAACAGCACTTGGTTGAGGGCGTGGTACGTTTCCTCAAACCGGCACCGCTGGCTGAGCTGGCGCGCCACGTGCTTGATAATGCGATTCACTTGATTGTCGTAGACGAAAGGCTCGTACTCGCACACCAGCCGGTGGGGCAGGCCCCGGCCCAGGCTATCGCGCACGTAGGCCGCCGTATGCAGGCGCCCCCGTACGCACGCCGTCGTCTCGGTAATTTCCTGGTAGCGCGAATACGGCTGGCTACTCAGCACGCGATAAGCAAAGCGGGCAAAATGCGCGATAATGGCTTCTGGAAAGTCGTCTACGTGCGCCAGCTCGGCCCGTACGCCCGCAAAGGGGAAGCGCACCCGGCGGCAGTACGAGAGCCACCACAGCAGGTGCCCAAACCAGCGTCGGCCATCGGGCGGCCCGCTGCCAAACAGCTTGGGGTATATTTCAATCCGCAGCCCGTTCCACTGAAGTAAGCCCACGTAGTTGTGGGCGCGCAGATAGCCGCCGTACTCCACGCTCAACAGCGGTTCTCCACCGGGGGGCTCGGCCCGTGCATCATCCCAGAGCAAGCGGCGGTCCCAGGCCGTGCGGAGGTAGGCTTGCAGGCCCGCCACGTCGAAGCCTTTAGGTAGGCAGTGGGCCGAGCGCTCGTGCTCAGCCAGGTAGTACGTCAGCGACTCAGCCATAAGTTTAGGCGGCGCTTACTTCCAGTTGGTACGCTGCGTTGCGCGTCACTTGGAGGGAGGTAGCTGCCAGCGCTGCTGCCAGCTGCTTTTCCACGAAGTCGGTGCGCCCACTGAAATACTCCAGCAGCAGCGGCACTACTTTTTTATTGAGGACGGCAGGTAGGTCAGCCGCCGTTTTGCCCAGAAAATAGGCGTGCCCGATAAAAAAGTCGGCCGATTTTTTGGCCTCGTAAATCTGCGCATTCAGTTTCTCTACCACCGGGCGGACGGCCGCGTCCAGCAGGCTATAGTCGGGGTAGCGCCCCAAAAACTCGAAGCGCCGCCGCAGGGCAACGTCTACCAGGGCAATCGACTTGTCGGCCGTGTTCATCGTGCCCAGCACGTACAGGTTGGGGGGCACCGCAAATTCTTCGCCGCCCGGCAGGCGCACCGTCAGGGCGTTGTCGCCGCCCAGGCGCTTGTCGTCTTCCAGCAGCGTGATCAGCTCCCCAAATACCCGCGAGATGTTGGCCCGGTTGATTTCGTCAATCACTAGTACGTAGTTGCGGGGCGGTTCGGGGTGGCGCTCCTGCTGGCCTAGCCGCAGCAAGTGCTCCACCAGCGGCTTATAGTAAGAGCTTAGGCCAATTCCTTGGTAGCCCCGCGCGTTATAAGCGTTCTCAAGGGTTTGCAGCGCCAGCGTGTGGCTGGTACCTCCACTGGGCTTGGTATAGCTCAGATTTGTTTCGTTGAGCGCCGTGATAGTGAAGTGCTTACCATTTTTCATGGAGATGTCAATGCTACCCGAAGCACTGGTTTCCTCCTCCGCCAGCGGCTGAATAAATGCCTCAAACACCTCCCGGAAGGGCCGGTACCCGATGGCTGGTGCGTGGGTAGACTGGGCCTGGTAATTGGCCGTAGCTCGCTGGCAAATCTTATAAAATACGCCCTCCTGCCGCTGAAAGCCCAGCCCCTCGCCGCTCAGGTTGGGCCGGACGCCCAGCACGAAATCCTCGTAGGCGTAGTTCTGGTGAAACGTCACGAACTCAATTTGGTCGCCGCGCCGCTGGTCAAATACTTGCTTGGCCACCGCGTGGCTATCCGGTTCCTGCCCGGTGGCGATATGGGCCGCTAGCTCAATGGTGCCATACGTTTTACCGGTGCCGGGCGGGCCGTACAAGATGGTGTTGAGCGCGTAGGGGACGGGATCGAGTCGTTTATCTCTCGACTCATCTTCAGCCGGCGGCGTAAAGATGGCCTGAATATCTTGCTGATTAGTAAGGCGCTGAATAGTACTGCGGTATTTACCCAGGCCCACGAGGTCGAATGGCTCAATGGTTGGGTTATCCCATTTCACGCGCAGGTGATAGCCGTCGCCGCCGTTAGCGGTGACGGTGCCGTAGGCTTTCACGCGCAGCACCGAGGCACCATCGTAAGAAAAAGAAGATTTGCTGGCTAGCCGGGCACCCACTGGCACTTGCTCCACGACGGTGGTAAGGTCATCCTTGGCGTTTTCCCAGCGCCCTTCGGTCAAGAAGGTGGCTAGCTGCTCATCGCCTTCCCAGACGCTGCCCACGCAATAGTAGGCCGGGGGGCTACCCAGCCAATCGGCTTTCTTAACCTGCACCCGCGCCAGCATCTGCGCGAAGTGCTCGGGCGAGTAAGGCCCCGCCTCCCAGTCCGGGCGTTGCGCCTGCACGGCCGCAATGGCCGCGTTCACTCCCGGCATGGTCTGGTCGAGCAGCGCCGCCAGGGCGGCCACCAGCGCGGTGGGGGTGCTGATGCCTTCGGCCGCCACGTAGCGCAGCTTCGCCAGGCTGTGGGTGGGTCCGTCGATTTTCCACGGGAGAGCCGGCAGCTGTTCGCGCAACGCGGCTTGTAAAGCCAGGCTGCCCGCGTTCTGCTCGCCTGCGGCCGATTTAGCAATCAAGTATTGCAGCACGAGGCGCACCGATTGCCGGTCTTTCTCCCACTCCACGGCGTAGTCGAGCAAGTCGCCGGCCGCCCCTTTGAAGGTGAGAGGTACATACCACAGCGTGAAGCAGAAATAAGGCGTATTGGTATCAGTACCAATAAATAGCCCCGACGAGCCATCGGTAGCGAAGTTGTTGCGCAATGAAAACCGGAACTCTGGGTTCTGCTCGTGGCGCTGCACCAAGTCCTTGTAAACGGCCAGCTGGGCTTCTTTGTAGTTCATGCGTCTTGGGTGGGATATAAAGGTTTAAAGCATACTACCGGCAAAATCAATGGATTGACTTGCAGCCGGGGGATTGGCGAGTGCGGGGTGTAAGCTGTCCCTAACCGGTAGGCCGGTTGCGAATAAAGCATCGGGCGTGTCGAAACCCAGCCGGCCTAATGGCAGTGCCTAACATGCACTGCCTGAGTAAGCTTAGTGTCTGCCAGGTGTGGGGTAGAACCTCGGTGAGCGTGCCCTTCTCCGTGGCGAGTGTCTGGGGCTGAAGGTACGATAACTACCCGATTTTATCCGACTTATACCTTTATAATGGCCTAGTTTAGCAGAATGGGGTAGCTAAAAAAAGCACCGGCCAGTAGGCCGGTGCTTCCGTAGGAAAACGTGGTTGAAATCAAGGGTGCGTCCAGGGCTACGCCTTCTCGGGCAGCAGCACGGCGTCGGGGTAGTTGCCGAGCACGGGCTGGCTGGGGGCACCCTGGGTGACGGCTTCCACGAGCAGCTTGCCGCCCACGAAGGCACCCTTCCAGCTTTCGCCCAGGCCGCCGAAGACTTCCTCGCGGTCGCCCCGGCTGCGCAGCTGGTTGATGCCCACTTTAAAGGCGCGCAGTTCCTTGGCGGTGCGGGCGGCCCACTTCTCATCGTCCGAGCCCAGTGCGCTCACGAGGGCACCGTTCGAGATGTTCATCTCGCCCACCAGCTCCTCCACGCGGTCTACTAGTACCACCGTGTCGATGGGGCCAAAGGGCTCTTTGAAATACAATTCAGCCTGGCGGGGCAGGCCCACGAGGGCGCGCGGTGCCCGGTAGGCCGAGCGGTCCTGACCGGGCAGAAATAGGTTGTCATCCAGCTTGCCCTGGTAGAAGGGGATGGCCCCGTGCTTGCTGGCATCGGTAAACAGCTCGTCGAGGCTCTCGGCCTGCCGGGCGTTGATGACGGGGCCGAAGGCCAGGTCGGGCAGTTTGTCGCCGGGGTTGTCCACCAGCGTAGGGTTGCCCACTTTGAGGCTGCCGATAGCCTTGACGTAGGTTTCGAGGAACTGCGGAAACAGCTCGCGCTGCACTACCCAGCGCACGTAGGCCGTGCAGCGCTGCTTGCCGTAGTCGTAGCCTTTCACGAGCTGCTCGGCCAGCTTGTCCCACTGCGAGTAGTTCCAGAGGCCGTAGGTGTTCACGCCCTCCATTTCGAGCATGTAGCGCTTGTGCTCCTGGCTGAGGGCGTCGGCGATGTTGCGGCCGTTGTAGCGGCCCCCCACGAAGGAAAGGCAGTCCACGGCCGGGTCTTTCACCAGCACGTCGCTGAGCTCGCCGCCGGGGCCGCTCACCAGCGTCACGGGCAGGCCGCAGCGGCGGGCAATGGCGAAGGTGAGGCTCAGCGAGATAAAGCCGCCGTCGGTGGGCGTCTTGGCAATCACGGCGTTGCCGGCCAGCGCCTGCACCAGCACGGCGTGCAGCAGCACCGACATGGGGTAGTTCCAGGAGGCAATGTTGCTCACGAGGCCCAGCGGGCGGCGGTCGCCGAGCAGGCCCTCGATGTTCTCCACGTACCACTGCACGCCCTCGATGGCGCGGTCGATGTCGTTGAAGCCCAGCTTGTAGGTTTTGCCGATTTCCCACATCAGCAGCTTGCTCACCAGGTCGATGTGCGGGCGCAGCTGGTCGAGGCAGTCCTGCACCCGGCGCTTGCGCTCGGCCAGGTCGGTGGCGGCCCAGGTGGCGGCTTCGCCCTTGGCAAAATGCACGGCGCGCAGCGCCTCGTCGTGCTTGAGCATGGGCAGGCTGCCGAGCTCGGAGCCGTCGATGGGGGAGATGAAGGGCTTAGGTTCGCCGGGCTCCTGCCACTTGCCTTCGAGCAAGTTGAGGTAGGCCCCGTCGGCGGTGAAGATTTCGGGCACGGCCTGCTTGACGTCGCTCAGCAGCTTGCTGAAAACGACTTCAGGCGCAATAATTTTCGGCATGAGAAAGAAAGTGCGCCGGGGTTGATTGGTCAGGCGCGTTGGTGAAAGAAATGCAGAGCGTAGAACGGCTGACTAGCCCAATTGTTGAAAGTAGCGCGGACTCTGCGAGTCCGCAAGCGAGCGCAACTGCCTATTGCACCAGCAACCGCTCAACTGCGGACTCGCAGAGTCCGCGCTACTTTGCCGCCACGGCTTGCAGCTCGCGCACCAGGTCGGCCGAGCCTACGAAGAGTGGCACGCGCTGGTGCAAGTCCTGGGGCGGAGTGTCGAGCACGTCCCCGTCGCCGGTTACGGCCACGCCACCGGCCTGCTCGCTGATGAAGGCGATGGGGTAGCACTCGTAGAGCAGGCGTAGCTTGCCGGTCGGCCACTCGCCGGTGGGCGGATAGAGGTAAATGCCGCCCGTGAAGAGATTGCGGTGGTAATCGGCGGCCAGCGAGCCGACGTAGCGGGCAGTGTATCGGCGCTCCTTGCAGGTAGTGAGAAAGGTGCGGGCGAACTCGGGAAAGTCAAACCAGTTGCCCTCGTTGCACGAAAACACCGTGCCCTGGGCCGGAATGGTCAGCTGCGGATGCGAGAGGAAAAATTCGCCCAGGCTGGGCTCGTAGGTGAAGCCCGCCACGCCGTGGCCGGTGGTGTACACCAGCATCACGCTGGCCCCGTAGAGGATGTAGCCCGCCGCCACCTGCGCCCGGCCGCCCTGCAAAAAGTCTTCGGCCCGGGCCGGCCCGCCGTAGCGGCTCACCCGCCGGTAGATGCTGAAGATGGTGCCCGTGCTCACGTTGAAATCGAGGCTCACCGAGCCGTTGAGCGGGTTGAGGGCCACTACATACTTGCCGTCGGGGTTGCCGGTTTCAATGATGTCGGGCCGGGCCTCGCTGAGCACGGCGCAGCACTCGCGGCCGTTGGTGAGGGCCCGCACGAAGCGGATGTGGGCCTCTTCGCCCAGGCGGTGGCGCGGGGCCGACTGCTCCCCTTCGGGGCCCGCCGCCTCGGCAATGGTCGAGAGGCCCGCGCGGTTTACTTCGCGCACCATGATTTTGCTGGCCAGCGCCAGATCGCGCAGCAGCTGCGAGAGCTCGCCGGTGGCAAACGGAAACTCGGCCTGCTTGCGCATGATGTAGCGCTCAAGCGTCGTGCCGACGGGGGTAGCTAGTTCGTCGTGATTCATTTAACAGTTAACAATTATCAGTTAACAATTAGCATTTATCATTTAACAGACAACAGTTACTGAATTGCTAACTGTTAACTGATAACTGTTAATTGTTATTTCTCCGCCTGTTTCTGCGACTGCCACAGCACCACCTGCCAGCCCTGGGGGTTTTTAACCTGCACGGTCACGTACTTGAGGTGGGCCACGTTGGGCGAGCCGTCGGGCTTATTGGGCTGGTAGATGGTGATTTGGCCATTGACGACGGCCGTCGTGCCGCCGCTGTAGGCGCGGACGTTGATATTTTCCACATCGATCTTGTCGTACACGCTCTTGCCGTCGCGGATGCTTTGCAGGTAGTCGGTCTTGCCCTGCTGCTTGCCGCTGGCGTGGGTGTACACGAGGTCGTCGGCGAAGGCTTTTTCGAGAAACGCGTAGTCCTTGCTCACTTGGGCGGCGAAGCGCTGGCGCTCCAGCTGCTCCACTGTCTTAGCCGCCTCGGCGTTGCGCTGGGCGAGGTTAGCTTCAACGGGCAGCAGCGCCGCGTTGTGCTTGAGGTGCTTAGGGGTGGTTTGGGCCGGGGCGAGCAGGGGCAGGGCGAGCAGGCCCAGCGCGGCGAGTGGGAGTTTCGTTTTCACTGGAAAAGGCTTAGGCAGAAGTCGGAAGGGTGTCGTCGTCGAGCTTGATGGGCTCCATGCGCGGTACCAGCGAGAACATCACGGCCCAGGCCAGTAGGTAGATACCGCCGCAGATGAAGAACATGATGTAGTACGCCTTATTAATCTGGCCCAATTGCTCGTAGTACACGAACATGCGCTTCTGCACCAGCGCCGACAGCGCGATGCCGCCCATGCCGCCCGCGAAGCCGCCGATGCCCGTTACCGAGCCCACGGCCCGCTTCGGAAACATATCCGATACGGTGGTGAAGATGTTGGCACTCCAGGCTTGGTGCGCCGCCGCCGCGATGCCGATTACCAGCACGGCCAGCCACATATTCAACTGCCCCAGGTACTGCGCAAACACAATCGGAAACACGCAGAGCGCGATAACCAGCATGGCCGTTTTACGGGCCTGGAAAGCCGGCATCCCGCGCTTAATGAACTGCAACGGCAGGTAGCCCCCGCCGATGCTGCCGATGCTCGACAACACGTACACCGCCGCCACGGGCAGCGCAATGGCTGTGCCCGTAAGGTGGTACTGCTTGCCCAGAAAGTCGGGCAGCCAGAACAGGTAAAACCACCAGATGGGGTCGGTCAGGAACTTGCCCAGCGCGAAGGCCCAGGTCTGGCGGAAGCCCAGCAGCGTGCCCCACGAAGTCTTGGGCTTTTCTTCCACCACCGCACTCTCGGCCGGCAGACCCGCCGGAATATCGGCGTTGATGTAATCAAATTCCGCCTTGCTCAGCCGCTTGCTGTTGGCCGGGGTGTCGTACACGA
>JAAIGG010372320.1_pt1 | contig 14889 bp, 15 predicted proteins | sample 6487391 | NCBI WGS metagenome assembly JAAIGG01 (sample SAMN13974130, study PRJNA590717) | phyllosphere metagenome | biome: asymptomatic weeds; feature: pooled weeds collected from a community garden; material: weeds; isolation source: pooled asymptomatic leaves from various weed species from...
CGGCCAGCGACTTTGCCCAGCAACTGGCGGTGCACGTCAACCACCTCAACCGCTGCGTGCGCGATACTACCGGCAAAACCACCACCACCCACATTGCCGAGCGCCTGGCCGCCGAGGCTCGCGCCCTGCTGCGCCACACCGACTGGAACATTGCCGAAGTAGGCTACAGCCTGGGCTTCGACGAGCCGGCCCACTTCAACTACTTTTTCAAGAGGCAAACCGGTCAAACGCCCTCGGCCTTCCGGCTGGTTTGAATTTGGTAAGCATCCGCTTGAATTCGGTAAGCGCCCGGTTGGGGCGCTGGGGGACCTTTGCAGCGTACTCAGCAACCCAAAAACAACCCGATGGAAAAGCAACAAGTGTGGTTTATTACCGGGGCCTCCAAGGGCTTCGGGCTCGAACTGGTGAAGCAGCTGCGGCAGCAGGGCCACTTGGTGGCCGCTACCTCGCGCAACGTGGCCGAGCTGCGCCAGGCCGCCGGTCCCGAGGCGGTCGATTTTCTGCCCCTGGCCGTAGAGCTGGCCAATGAAGCCAGCGTGGGCGCGGCCATCGCGGCCACCGTGGCGCAGTTTGGCCGCCTCGACGTGGTGGCCAATAATGCTGGCTACGGCCAGCTCGGCAGCCTCGAAGAACTGACCGACGCCGAGGCCCGGGCTAATTTCGAGGTCAACGTATTCGGCACGCTCAACGTGGTGCGGCAGGCCCTGCCGCAGCTGCGCCGGCAGCAGGGCGGGCACATCCTCAATTTCTCGTCGATTGCCGGCATCATGGGCAATTTTCCCGGCTGGGGCATTTACTGCGCCACCAAGTTTGCGGTGGAAGGGCTGTCCGAGTCGCTGGCGGCCGAGGTCGCGCCGTTCGGCGTGAAAGTAACTTTGGTGGAGCCGGGCTATTTCCGCACCAACTTCCTGGAGGCGGGCTCCCTGCGCACGCCGGAAAAGCAGCTCGACGCCTACACCCTGGTGCGGGAATCGGAAGCGGTGCACCTCCAGCAAATCAGGGGCAGCCAGCCCGGCGACCCGGTAAAGGCCGTGGCGGCCATCATCGCGGTAGCCACCGCGCCCAACCCGCCCCTGCACCTGCTGCTGGGCCAGGACGCCTACGACATGGCCAATTTAAAAATCAAGGCCTTGCAGGACGACATGGCGCAGTGGAAGCACGTGACGGTAGCTACCGGCTTTGCCGAGGCCGCTGCCGCTACGGCCTAGCCGCCGGGCCAGCTTAACTACCCAGCCCCAGCCGCTCTTGGTAGCGGCTGGGGCTTCTTCGCGTTAGTTCAGCTCGCGGGCGATGGGGTAGCGCAGCTGGTAGGGGTGGCCCGGCCCGGCGTGCGCGTAGAGCCAGGCCAGCCGGGCGTCGGGGTCGGCGGCGAAGGCGGGCTCGGCGCGGAGCTTGGTCTCGAATTCGGTTTTCAGCGTGGGGTTGGTAGCCAGCAGGCGCTCGCCCAGGGCCGCCAGGATGAAATCGTCGGTATTGGGGGCGGGGGCCATTATCTCGGGGAAGAAGCCCCAGGCCAGGAAAGAATCCTGACTTTCGGGCTCCAGCAGCGCGGCGGCCAGCAGGCCCAGGGGCTGGTCGGTGGGTACGCGCACGCTGCCGATAGGCATGGTCTGCTCGGCGGGCTCGTGCACGAAGGTGGCCGCGATGGGCACGCGGCCTTCCTTGGGTTGTAGCAGGCGGGGCTCGACTACCCGCACCCGGTCGACGGGCAGCGTGCGCGGGGCAGTCAGGGTTTCGTAGGTGATACCGTGCAGGCGCAGGCGGTCGAGTACCTCGGCCTGGCCGGCGGGCACCCACCAGGCCCGGGGTAGCTGCACTGTCTGGGTGGGCTGCTGCCCAATGATGGGCATGCGGAAGGTGATGGGCTGGCCCAGCCAGCGCTGCTCCAGCCGCCCCGAGGCCGGCGACTGATACCACTCAAACGCGATGCCCTTGAACTGCTCGATCCAGGCTATGGGCTGCGGCGCGGGGGACCAGCGCGTGAGCAACTCGGTGGGGCGGCTGGCGCGGTCCTGCGCCTTAGCGGCGGCGATGCGCTCGGCATCCTGCGCCGCAACTTTAAGGGCCGCCTCCAGCAGCACGTAAGTACCGAGCACGCGCTGGCGGTAGGGCTTGAGCATGTGGTTTTCGACCAGCACGGTGGGGATGCCGACGAAGTCGCCGTAGCCGGTGGAGTAGCGCGGGCCTTCGGGACTGTAGCGGATGCCCTTGGTGGGCTCGCGGGTGTCGATGGGGCTGGGGTAGATGATGGGCAGGTGGCCCGCCTCGGTCAGTGCCCGCGTGGCGGCCGGGCCGAAGCGCGCTTGCAGCCAGTCGGCCGTGGCCCGGTGGCGGGCGTACTTGCCCCAGCCCGCGTAGGTGAAGGTGATGTCGTACTGCATGTCGAAGCCCTCGCTGACGTGGCAATCGACGTACAGAAGGGGATCTAGCTCGCGCAGCAGCGTGAGCATGGCCCGGGTTTCGGGCGCGTCGGCCTTGGCGTAGTCGCGGTTCAGGTTGAGGTCGCGGGCGGTGTTTTCGTAGCCTTTTTCGGCGGGGCCGCGCAGCTGTGGGAAATTCCACGCGCTCATTTTCTCGTGGCCGTCGATGTTGTAAATTGGCACGAATACCAAATCGATGCGGTCGAGCAGCTTGTCCTTGCCGCGGAGCGCGATGTCGCGTAGCAGCATCAGGCCGGCGTCTTTGCCATCAATCTCGCCCGCGTGGATGCCGGCCTGCACTAGCACCACCGGCTTGGCGGGGCCGCCCTTGCTGGCCCGTACGTAGAGCAGGTCGCGGCCCTCGCCCGTGCGGCCGAAGGTGCGCACCGAAAGCAGGGGCGAGGCCGCGGCGAGTCGTTCCAGCCAGGCGCGTACGTCGGCGTAGCGCGGCGTAGTCTGGAAATCAGCCGCCTCGGCCGGCGTAATCCACGGGTCGGTAGGTGGGGCGATGAGCCGCTCGCTGCGGCCCGACCACGGCCGGGCGGGGGGGTAATCCAGGACGCTTTGAGCCACTACGTTGGGGGTAGGTAGGCCAAGGAGCACCGCTACGAGGGCGGCTGCCCGGCCAGCAGTGAGACCTGCCATAATAACTGAAGAAGGGCAGGTGGGGCCACGGGTAGAGTGGCGTGCGCCCCGCAAGCTGCCGGATAGAAGTACGCGTCGCCTACTTGCGTGCAGGGGACGGCATTACAACAAAAATAGCGGTGGGCTACCTTATGTACAACGTTGTTGCAAATAAGGCATCTCGTCGTACTGGGCACGGCGGCTAGCCAATCCCGTGCGGAGAATCGGCACTCCCGCCTGGTTTTCCGGCATTCGGGCGATTTTTCCGGCGCTGGCGCGAAAAGGCCGGTAAGCGCGGCGAGCGGCGGCCACTTTTGAGCCATCAATTCCCCATTCTCCCAGCCCGGCCATGACTCCGACCACCGCCCAACTCGCCCGCGACGTAAAATTGTTGAAAGCCTACGCCCTGGTGGCTACCCTGCTGCCGCTTGCGGCGCTGCTGTGCGCCTTTGGCCGGCCCGATAAGCCCGTGCGCTTCCAGGAGATATCGGTAGAGCGCCTGAACCTGGTAGAGCGCGATGGTACCGTGAAGATGATCATGGCCAACCGGGAGCGCTTTCCGCAGGGCGTGACCATCGACGGCAAGCACCTCGATTTCAAGCGTGAGCATCCCGGGATGCTGTTTTACAACACCAAGGGCGAGGAGTGCGGCGGCCTGATTTTCGGGGGCCAGCGCGACTCGGGGGGCCGGGTCGCGGCCGGCGGGCACTTCTCGCTCGACCGCTTTGGGCAGGATCAGGTGATTGCCCTCAACTACCAGGAGCACGACGGCCGTTACAAGGCTGGCCTCACCTTCAACGACGCGCCCGACGAGTCGATGACGGCCCTCGAAGACCGGTACCAAGCCGCCACTTCCCAGCAAAAAGCCCAGGCCCAAAAAGCCGGTAAGCTGGGCCTGCAAACCCGCCTCTACGTGGGCACCACCGCCAATCGTGCGGCAACCTTGCTGCTGGCCGACCAAAAGGGTGAAAATCGGGTGGCGCTGGTGGCCACTACCGAGCAATCGACCCTCGACTTCAAAGACAGCCAGGGCCGCACCCGCCTCACCATCGGCGTGGATAAGAGTAATCAGCCCGTACTGCGCTTTCTGGACGAGAACGGCCAGCCGGTGAAGCCGGCCGGCCAGTAGCCAGGGTGACCCCGGCGGCGGTTTTTACCTTGCAACTCCCGATGCGCAAACAGCCCTGGTTTTACTTGTTCGTTTTTGGCCTGACCTTGCTGCTGGCCGTGTACACGCGTCTCACGATGGCCGAGCGCGCCGAAGACTTTTACTTGTTTCCCGATGCGCCGCTGTGGCTGTTTTTGGAAGCGCTGCTGGTGGTGCAGCTGCTCGACCGCCTGCACCGGCGGGCCAGCCGGCGCGGGCGGGCCAGCGGGCGGGCGGGCTACTACTTCGGGCTGCTGGGGCGGGGGGCGCTGCTTTTCGTGGGGCTGGTGCAGCTGCTGCAACTGGTCCTTACGCTGCCGCACCTGGGCCGGGGCGACTACGGTAGCTGGTACGAGGTAATCCGGGGGCTGGCGGCCTCGCTCTTGCTCTACCTGCTGGTGGGCAGCGTGTACCTGCCGTTTTTGTATCAGCAGTACGCCAGCCAGGTGCGGCTGGCCCTGGAGCAGGCCGAAAAGGCCACCACCCAGGCCCAGCTCCGCGCCTTGCAACAACACGTTGACCCGCATTTTCTCTTCAATAACCTCAACATCCTGGCCGCGCTCATTGAGCCGGCCAACGAGGCAGCCCTCGATTATCTGGCGCACCTGGCCAGCCTCTACCGCTACCTGGCGCGGGCTACGCAGCGCGAAGCCGTGCCGGTGGCCGAGGAGCTGGCCTTTGCCCGCGATTACCAGTTTTTGCTCCGCCGCCGTTTCGGAGCGGCTTACTCATTTGAGGAAGATGTGCAGCTAGCCGATGCCGGGCAGCTGACGCACGTAGTGCCGCCGGGCGCGCTGCAAGAGTTGCTCACCAACGCCGTGAAGCACAACCTGGCCAGCCGGCAGCAGCCATTAGTCATTAGATTGACGCTCACGCTCACCAGCCTGCGCTTGGCGCACCCGCGCCGCCCGCGCGCCGTGCCGGCCGAGGGGACGGGCAGCGGCCTGGCGGGGCTGCGCGCGCGCCTGGCCCTGCTCACCGACCGACCGCTGGAGGTCGAGGATACGAGCGCGTACTTTGCCGTGACCATCCCGCTGCTAGCGGCCCTCCCCATTTCTACTGCCGCCCATGCGCCTGCTGCTGCTTGAAGACGAAGAACCGGCCCTGGCCCAGCTGCGGCGCCTAGTGCTGCAATTTTACCCCGCCGCCACGGTGGTAGGGGAGTGCCAGCAAGTGAGCGAGGCGGTGGCCTTTTTGCGCACCCACCCGGCGCCCGACCTCATTCTATCCGACATCGAGCTGCTGGATGGCAACGTGTTTCAGCTCTTTGGCCGGGTGGCGGTGAGCAGCCCCGTGGTATTCGTGACCGCCTACGACTCGTTTCTCACCCAGGCTTTCGAGCAAAATGGCATCGCCTACGTGCTCAAGCCCCTGCGCTACGAGGCCCTGGCGGCGGCGCTGCAAAAGTTTGAGCGCCTGCGCAGCGCCTTCCAGGCCGACGCGCTGCGTCAGCTGGCGGCGCCCGCCCCGCGTTACAAGGAGCGGCTGGTGAGCAAGGTGCGTACTGGCCTCTACTTGTTGGAAGTGAGCGAGCTGGCCTATTTTCAGCTGCGCAACGGCGTGACCCACGCCATCGACCAGCAGGGCCGCAGCTTCGTGCTGAACGAAACGCTGAGCCAGCTCGAAGCCGTGCTTGATCCGGCCGCCTTCTTCCGCCTCAACCGTAGCGAGATGGTGCATGTGCGCGCCGTGGAGCGGCTGGAACCGTATTTCAACGACACGTTGGTGGTGCATCTGAAAGGCCAGGCTGCTACCCTCACTAGCAGCACCCACCGTACCCCCGAGCTGCGCCGCTGGCTGCTCGGCAGCTGAGGGCGAGCGGCGGGGACTCGGGCTGTGGCTCGTCAATCGACCAGCAAGTGGGTAACGGCGGCCGTATTCTGCGCCCAGGCGGCAGTGTACACCTCGTCGGCCGCCGGCTCGTTTACCAGTTCCAGGTGTTGGGCCTGCGCTTTCAGCGTCAGCAACTCGCCGATGCTCAGCTTGCTTTCCAGCTTGCGCAGGAGCAACTGCACGTTGGTCAGGTTTAGTTTTTGGACTACTTGCCCCTCGAAAGCCATCTCCAGCCAGATAATCTCGCGTTGGGCTACATCCAGCACGCCGAAAACCAAGCCTTTGCTCAGCCCCTGCGTTACGCGCACCTGGTGCTGCACGCACGAGGGATCGTAGGCGACGCCGGAGCTGGAGATGCGCATGGGGTGCTGACTGCTCATCCAGCCCACCGTCAGGTTGGGCGAGAGCGCCCCGCTGGAGTAGGCGTTGCAGGTGAAGGCAACGTACTGCGCCTGGGCCTGTTGTAAGGCAGGTAGGTCAAGCTCGATGTATTCGGCCGTGCCGATTTGGTCGGGGATGGACCGTACGTCGCCGCTGTGCTGGCAACCCGTAGCTACTAGCTGGGCAAACGAGCAGGACTCTGTCCGGTCCACGTACGCCACGGTGCAGCTCAAATCCATGTCGAGATGCTGCGCCGGGAGGCCCGTGCCCCACTGCATAAACAGCCGCACGGCCTCGCCTTCCACCGCGAAGCGGGTGCCCATGAGCGCGGCCGGCAAGTCCTGCACCGTATCGCTGCGGTCGCCGATGGCCACCGGCATCTTAAACAGCGCCGGAGCGATGTACATGGTGCGGCTGGTGGTGGGCTGGGCCGCGAACCGCTGCCGCATCGCTTGCTGACAAAGCTCCACCACGGCGGTTTTCATAGCTTGCAGCTGCTCCGCAGGGTAGTTGTTGAGGTGTCGATTGGCCTTAATGATTCGGCTGCCGCCCCCGAGGGGCTTCACTACCCGCTGCGCACCGGGGGTGAAATAGGTTTCGGCGTACATCGCCAGCGTGAGCAGCAGCCGGGCCGGCACCTGGTCGAGCACCTGCGCAAACGCCGCTACCGTCGGCTCGGCCCCAAACCACAGCATGGTGGCAAACAGCGAGCGGGCAAACAGCCCCGGCCGCTGCTGCAGCAGCGCCAGCGTCGGCCCGGCCTCCGCCCGCAATCGGAAATGATTGACGCGCCCTTGCCACACCTCATAAGTCTGCTTGTAAAATACGTCCAGCGTTTCGCGCAGCTTAGCCAGCGCGGGCCGCTTGCTGTACTCGGCCAGCCGCAGCGCCCGAATAAAGCGTACCCACATCCCGCGCTTGGGGTGCATGGTTTCGCACAGCTGCTGGGGGCTGCCCGGCAGGGCGTTGAGCCAGCCGGCGACCATTGCCGCTTCGCGCCGGCTGTATATGAGCTTGAGGTCGGCCCGGGCCTGGGCTTGCACCTGGGCCAGCGCCTCGACGTTGTGGTTGGGCGCCCACCAGACGGGGTAGTCATTTTCAATCCGCCGCTTTAGAATGATTTTAGGCTCGACTATCTGCGCAAAGCCAGTCTTCTTGTACCACAGATACCGCAGCACGTCGGTGGGCGTGGCCAGCAGCGCCTGCGCCCGATCGGGCTGGCCGAGCTGCACGTAGGCATCAATTACCGCCAGGCGGGTTTCCTTCATGGCGATGGGCACGTCGGCGGGCAGCGGGAGCTCGGCCAGCAGGTGGCGTAGGCTGTCGGCCTGCGTGGCATCGAGCGCCGTTTTGGAAGTCAGCAAGGCTTGCAAAAAGCCCGCTAGCTCGGGCTCCCGCCACAATTCTAGCACCTTAAGCTGGCTACCCTGCCCCAGGTGCTCGAGAGCGGCAAACTCGAAGGGCGTCCCGCAGAACGGGCAGCCGTTGTAGCGCTCCAGCGGGAAGGTATTGGGCGGAATAACGTGCCCGCAGGGCAGGCGCGGGCCCTGCGCCTTAAAAATGTTGGCGAAGAACGTCAGCACGTGGTCCAGCCGGCTTTCGCCGGTGGGCGTATCCCAGCCCTTCACCAGCGGCGTCCAGTTTTTTTGCACGCCCGTTATTTCGCGCACCGTTTCCAGGAGCTGCGTCTGAAAATCGGCGGTAGTAAGTTCCAGTGCCCGCAGCAGCGGCTCCGCCACGCCGTAGCCCAGCTGCGCCAGGTTGGCCACCAGCAGGGCCGTGGTTTCCGGCAGGGTGGGGGGAAGGCCCGCAGCCGGGCCGCGGCTAGCCGTGGCTGGCACGTAAACGGCTTTTTGGCGAAGGCTGACCGAAAGGAGGGCGGAAGTCATGGAGCGAACGGAAAGCCGCGTGAGTGAAACAGGCCGGAATCGAACCGGCGTTTTCGGAATAATGAGCAGAAGTAAGCCTTACTTGACCTTGCGCAGGTAAGCGTAAAGCTACGCGTCCGATGTCCTGCCACTAGACGACTGTTTCGGGTAGGGTAGCTTGACTACTAATTACTTAAAGTCTTGAGTGAAGCAGGTTGGACTCGAGCCAACGACCTTAAAATCCAAGAAGTAAGCGCCGGTTGACCCGTGCGGGTAATGCCGGGGCTGTGTCATGCGCTACCCCTGAGCTACTGCTTCTGCTCCTCCCCGCCCGCGAAAAAGCCAGGTAATTGCGCGGCTATTTTTTCAGAAAAGAAGTAAGCGGCGCTTGACCTGGCCTTTTCAAACCGGACGGCGGAGTTTAGGCGGCTAAGGTAGCACTTTTGTTGATATGGAGAACGGGGCGGCCGGATAAGTAGCTTTGGTTCTACATCTAGCCCCGTCTTATGCACCCGCTGCTGGCCTACCTGCGTCGTTTTGTGCCCACCCTCACCGAAGCCGAGTGGCAGCTGCTGGCCGGGGCCGTGCGGCCGTGCCACCTGGCCCGGGGCCAGCACTTTGTGCAAGCGGGCGAGTACCGGCCCGAAGTAGCGCTGCTGCTCTGGGGAAGCTGCCGGCTGTATTACCTGCGGCCTGGCGGCGAGGAGCGCACCACGTATTTCTTCTTCGAAAACCACCTGCTGGCCGACTACCCCGGCTGCCTGCTGGGACAGCCCAGCCAGCTCAACATCCAGGCCCTCACTGAGGCCGAGCTGCTGGTGTTCGACTACGCGGTGCTGCGGCGGCTCTACGACGAGTGCCCGGCCTACGAGCGGTTTGGGCGAGTGCTGGCCGAGTATCATTTGCTGGGTACCGATGCCCGCCTTACCGAGCAGCTCATGCTCTCGCCCGAGGAGCGCTACCGGGCCTTGCTGGCCAGCGGCAAAACCAAGATTCTGGAGCGCATCCCGCAGCACCTGGTCGCCAATTACCTCGGCGTCACGCCCGTATCGCTGAGCCGCATCCGGGCGCGGGTGGCGCGGGAGCGGTAGGCAGCGGCGCATTTCTTAGCTTTTGTTATCGTCGGCGGCCTGGGGGAAGGCAGAATTTTGGGTATTGATTTTCACCATCTCCCTTCACCTTCGCCAACCCATGAAATCGCTCCTGAAACTCGAAGAACTCGCCGAACTGCTGCTGGCCGGGTTCGTATTTGCGCACCTGCCCGTTGCCTGGTGGGTGCTGCCCGCCACCTTCCTGCTGCCCGACCTGAGTATGCTGGGTTACCTGGCCGGCCCGCGCGTGGGCGCTGCTAGCTACAACCTTGCCCACCACAAGGCGACGGCCATCGTAGTGGGTGCGGCGGGCTGGGTGCTGGGGCAGCCCGGGCTGTTGTTGGCGGGGGTGGTGCTGCTGTTTCACAGCGCCTTCGACCGGCTGCTCGGCTACGGCCTCAAGTACGCTACGGGGTTCGGGGATACGCATCTGGGCCGGGTGGGCCAGGCCGCGGCGACCAGCCCGGCCGTGGCGTGAGGACGCTAGCCGGCGGCGCGGTCGCCACCAGCTACAGTGGTTTCGGAGTCAGTGGAAAGTAGCGCGGACTTTGTAGTCCGCGTCCACGTACCGTTTAGGTGATTTGGGTGGGGAGAAACGCGGACTGCAAAGTCCGCGCTACGGCGCGGGCAGTTCTCTGACCCCTAAACCGCTCTAGGGTTAGGGTGACGGATACCCCCGGTAAAATGACCATCGGACTAGCCGGCTGGGGCGGTACCGCCCCGCCCCAGGGGTTCAGCACTAGCTGTCTGGCCGCCGAATCCGTAGTTGCTAGCCTACCCAACCCCAGCCAGTATGACCAAGCTGATTGCCATTGAAGAGCATTTTCTGACGCCGGCTATTCGGGCGGCCTGGGCGGCGAGCCCGCTAGGGCAGGAGGGAACGGCAAGTTTTGACCAAGGCGAAATCGAGGCGCGGCTCGACGAGTTGGGCGCGCAGCGGCTGGCCCTGATGGACGAGAGTGGCGTAGCCGTGCAGGTACTGTCGGTGACGACCCCCGCCCTGCACAACCTGGAGCCCGCGCCGAGCGTGCAGCTGGCCCGCCAAACGAACGACCTGGTAGCCGCTACCATTGCCCGGTACCCTACGCGCTTCCAGGGCTTCGCCACGCTGCCGACGGCCGTGCCCGCCGAGGCCGTCCCCGAGCTGGCGCGCTGCGTGCAGCAACTCGGTTTTAAGGGCGTGATGCTGTGCGGGCGCACCCGCGCCAAAAACCTCGACCACCCTGATTTTTTGCCGCTGCTAGAGCAAGCGGCGGCGCTGCGGGTGCCGGTGTTTATTCATCCCCAGGTGCCGCAGCTGGCCGTGCGCGAGGCGCTTTACGCCGGCTTCGGGGAGGCGGTCGATACCGCCTTTGCGGCGTTTGGCCTGGGCTGGCACTACGAAGCCGGGATTCAGTTTATCCGCCTGGTGCTCGCGGGCGTGTTCGACAAGTACCCGGACCTGCAAATTATTCTGGGGCATTGGGGTGAAGTCGTGCTCTTTTACTTGGAGCGGCTGGGCTCGCTGGGCCGGGTGGCGCACTTGCAACGCCCCATCGCCGACTACTTTCGGCAAAATCTCTACGTGACGCCCAGCGGGATGTGGAGCCAGAACTACTTGCAGCGGGCGCTGGAAATAGTCGGGCCGACGCGCTTACTGTTTTCTACCGATTATCCCTACCAGTACAAGCCCGGTGGCCAGGCGCGGGCGTTTTTCGAGGCAGCCGCGCTGTCGGCCGACCACAAAGAGCTGTTTGCGCACGGCAACTGGGAGCGGCTCACGGGGGCCGGCGCGCCCGGGTCGTAAATTTGAGAGTATGCAGACGCTCGCCAGCCGGCCGCCGGTGCCGACCTATCCATTTGAGCCCGACGAAGCTGCCGGCAGCCAGTCGTTTGCGCTCGTGCGCTCGGCCGGCGAGCTGCCCTACGAGGCCGATGTGCTACTGCCGCACCGCAAGGCGTATTACATGCTGGTTTTCACCAAGCACACGCAGGGGCGGCACTGGGTTGATACCGTGCCCTACGTGCGGCAAGACCACGCGCTGTACTTTTCGAGCCCCCGCCAGGTGCTGGTGAAGGAGGAGCCGACCCCGTTCTGGGGTACCCGGCTCACGTTCACGGAAGAATTTTTGGCTTTGCAGCACCACGCGGCCCTGCGCCAGCTGCCGCTCATCGAGAATCCCCAAAACGGCCACGAGCTATTGCTAAGCGCCGCCGACGAAGCAGTGGTAGACGATCTGTTGCTCAGGCTCGAAGCCGAGTATCGCCGCCCCGGCGAGTGGCAGCATCCGATGTTGAGCGCCTACCTCACGGTGCTGCTTACTTACCTGAGTCGGCTCTACGCCGAGCAGTTGCCGGGCGGCGAGCCCTCGGCCGATCAACGCCTGCTGCGCGCCTACCGGGCCAGCATCGAAGCGCATTTTCGGGAGCGACACGAGGTGAGTGCCTACGCCGAGCTGCTGCACATTTCGGCCGGGCACCTGAGCGAGGTGGTGAAGGCCCAGAGCGGCAAGTCGGCCATCAAGCACGTGCACGAGCGGCTGATCTTGGAAGCCAAGCGCCTGCTGCTTTACACGCCGCAGTCGCTCAAGGAGCTGGCCTACGACCTGGGCTTTGCGGAGCCTTCTTATTTCAACCGCTTCTTCAAGCGCGAAACCGGACTGACGCCGGCCGAGTACCGGGCCAGCATCCGCAAAATGTACCAGTAGTACCGCAAAATGGGTGCCCCGGGCGCTGACTGCGCCCAGGACCTTTGTGCTGTTCAAATAAAGCACCCTTTTTCCATGAAAACCGCTCTTATCACCGGTGCCAACAAAAGCATCGGCTTTGAAGCCGCCCGCCAGCTTCTCCAACAAGGCTACTACGTGTACCTGGGCAGCCGCGACGCCCAGCGCGGCCAGCAAGCCGTAGACCAGCTCCAGGCGGAAGGATTACGCGCAGTGGAGCTCCTCGTGATCGACGTAGCCGATAGCGCTTCCGTCGCCGCCGCCCGCGAGGCTCTGAGTCAAAAAACGGATACGCTCGACGTACTCATCAACAACGCTGGTATCCTGGGCGGCATGGTCCAGCCGGCCCTGACGACCAGCGTCAGCCTTATTAAAGAGGTGTTCGACACCAACGTGTTCGGCGTGATCGAAGTCACGCAGGCGTTTATCGACCTGCTGCGCCGCTCGGCCGCGCCGCGCATCGTCAACGTCACCTCGGGCCTGGGCTCGCTCACGCTGCACACCGACCCCAGCTGGAAATACTACGCCGTGAAGGGCGCGGCCTACCAGCCCTCCAAGGCGGCGCTGAACGCCTATACCATCATGCTGGCCTACGAGCTGCGCGATACGCCCTTCAAGGTCAACGCCGTAGACCCGGGCTACACGGCTACCGACTTCAACCACCACAGCGGCCCCGGCACCGTGCACGATGCCGCCGCCCGCGTGGTGCGCGCCGCCCTGCTCGGTCCAAATGGCCCCACGAGCCAGTTTTTCAGCGATGACAACTCGCCCGAAACCGGCATTAGCCCGTGGTAGGGAGCGCGGATTTTTAAGCCGCGCTCCCTGGCGGCGGAGTAGGCTACGCGCCCTGATAAATCGTATGGGAAGGCTGCTTTTGCACAAGGCAATTCCTTTTCCACTCCTCAACTCATGGCAAATTTCGAAGACAACCTCGGCGGGCGGCTGGCCCTGCTGGCCCCCGCTACGCTCGACTCAGACCAGAAAAAGCTCTATAACCAATTGCAAGACACGATGGTGCCCTGGGCCGAGAAGTCGGGCTTTCGGGCCGATACGTATGATGACCGGCTCATCGGTCCCTTCAACGCCATGCTGCGCAGCCCGCGCATCAGCCGGGTTATCATGGAGGTGACGGCGGCCGAGGGCAAGGAAACCTCGCTCAATAAAAAGGTGCGCGAGGTGGTGATTCTGACGGTGGGGGCGGCCTGGCAGGCGGCCTACGAGCTGTACGCCCACGTAGCGGTGGGCCAGTCGGTGGGCCACGATGCCGCCACCGTGCAGGCGCTGGCCGCCGGCCAGAAGCCCGCTGGCCTCACCCACGAGGAAAGCGTGGCTTACGACTTCACCCAGCGCCTCGCTACCCGGCACCAGATCGACGCCGAGCTGTACGAGCAGGCCATCGTGACCTTTGGCGAAAAGGGCGTGGTCGACATGATTTATCTGGCGGGTCAATACATGACCATCAGCGGCTTGCTCAACACCTTCGCTGTGCCCGCGCCGCCCGCCGCCTGAGTTGGGCGTATACTAGGCCATGATTCCGCTCATTACCCAAACGCCCCGTCTGCAATTGCTGGCCGCCAGCCGGGCCTTGCTCACGGCCGAACTCCACAAGCCCCAGTATTTTCCCACGCTGCTCGGGGCTGCCCTGCCCGCCCACTGGCCCCCCGGCGACTACAGCCGCACTACCCTGGAAGTCTTTCTCGATAAGCTCACCGCCGGGGGCCGTGAGGCGGCCGGCTGGTACAACTGGTACGCCCTGCGCAAGGCCGAGGGCAGCGTGCCCCGCACCCTGGTGGGGGCGGGTGGCTTCGCGGGGCCGCCCGACGCGGCTGGCTGCGCCGAGGTGCGCTACGCCATTGCCGACGACTGGCGCGGCCAGGGCCTGGGTACCGAAATGGTGGCTGGCCTGGTGCAGCAGGCCGCCGCTACCGGTCTGGTGCGCCGTCTGGTGGCCCACGCCGACCCCGACAACCTCATTGCCCAGCGCGTGCTGCTAGCCAACGGCTTCGCCTCCGAAGGAACCGATTTCAACGGCCGCCTGCGCTTCGAGCGGGCCGTGGAGCCCGCGCCGCATCCGCAGCTGCAAGCCCCGGCTTAGGCTTGGCGGCTCGTACTTACTAAAAAAGCCCAGCTACTCAGTAGCTGGGCTTTTTTTGAAACTGTTTAGGAAGTGCCACGACCACACAATTAATGTCATGCTTCGGCAAGCTCAGCATGACGGACGTTTGTGGTTGACTTATTTCCTAAACAGCCTCTCTAATAACAGAAGGGCCGCGAAGGCTATTTTTTCTGCGTCTTCACGGCTTTACCCGAGGGCTTGTCTTTGATGACCTCCTCGTTGGCTTTCTCTTTTTTCTTGGTTTCGGGATCGGTGTGGCTGGGGGTTTTGACGGTAGTGGCCATGGTGGTGGGGCTTGGGAAAAGGAATTGTTGAGCTATACGCAATTAGTCGGGCAGCTGGCTGATATCGGTGGGCTCGGTGCGGGGCGTGGCGTTCATCAGGTGCCGGTACTTGGCGCTCGACTCGTAGGCCTTGATGCGCACCCGGTTGATGGAGCCCAGCGGCAGGTGCTCGGGCAGGCAGTGGAAGGGATTGAACGACAGCACGTCGTCGGCGGGTGTCCAGTTCTGGCTGACCAATCCGGACCGGTCGGCCTTGTTTGCCAGGCAGCCCGGAACGCTTTCGTTTTCCAGCCCAACAAACCAGAATCCAACCATTGCTATTGACGCATCGCAGACGTTTCAATCAATTGATGGGTTTGGCTACACACTAACGGGCGGTAGTGCCATGCTGCTCAACCGTATGGACACAAAAGCCCGCGC
>JAAIGG010165371.1_pt1 | contig 14818 bp, 2 predicted proteins | sample 6487391 | NCBI WGS metagenome assembly JAAIGG01 (sample SAMN13974130, study PRJNA590717) | phyllosphere metagenome | biome: asymptomatic weeds; feature: pooled weeds collected from a community garden; material: weeds; isolation source: pooled asymptomatic leaves from various weed species from...
CTTATACCATCCCGGTAGGTACTGATCTGAGTGCTACTTACGCCACCTACAACCAGGCCAAGGGCGGCGCTACTCCCTACCAGACCGGCGACGTGCTGGCCCAGCCCACCGACCCCAACGCCGCGACCTACAACAGCACCGGGGCGCTCTACAACGCGGCCACTGGCGCACAGCTGGCTGGCACCGGCAACGGCCTGAGCAGTGCCGTGCTCACCGCCGGTAGCCTGCCTAGCGGCGTAAGCCTCGACCCCGCCACCGGCCGCCTCTACGTGAGCAACGCCGCCGCGCTGGCCAACAACGCCACCGCCCAGACTTACACCGTCAGCATCACGACTACCGATGCCTACGGCGGGGTCACTACCGTGCCGGTAACCTTCACCATCGGGGCTCGTCCGCTGCCGGTAGTGCTGAGCGCGTTCACGGCCTCGGCCGTGGCCAACCGCGACGCCCTGCTCGACTGGACCACCGCCTCCGAAGTCAACTCGGCCGCCTTCGACATCGAGCGCAGCTTCGACGGGGTGAGCTTCACCAAGGTCGGCCAGCTCGCGGCCAAGGGTACCAGCTCCACGCCCACGGCCTACGCCTTCCCCGACAAAGCCGTGGCCAGCCTGACTACCACCGGCACAGTCTACTACCGCCTCAAGCAAGTCGACCTCGACGGCAAGATCGCCTACTCGCCCGTGCGCACGGTGAGCTTCTCCAAGGCCGCCCTGATCAGCCTGAGCCTGTTCCCCAACCCGGCCCTGACCAGCACCAGCCTGGACCTGCGCCAGCTGCCGGCCACGGGCTCGTACCAGGTGAACCTGCTCGACGCCACGGGCCGCGTGGTGCGCACGCTGACGCTAGGCGGGGGCCAGCTCCAGTCGCTGGAGGTGAGCACCCTGGCCGCAGGCTCGTACATCGTGCTGGTCACCGGCTCCCAGCCTGACGGCTCGCCCTTGCGCCAGGCCCTGCGCCTCATTAAAGAATAGGATTACTTTCTACCTAATGCAAAAAGGCTCCTTCGTAAGAGGGAGCCTTTTTGCGTGAAACACCCAGCTAGCCAGTACCGACAGAGCATATTCGCAGCTTGCACAAACACTACCTCGTTGCTGGGCAAGGCACTGTACATTAATATTTTATTAAAAAACAGCTCTTCCTGTGACCCCCGATTGGTCGAAAACAAATCATTTTATGGAAAAAGTAAAAATAAATCTAAAGAAAATTAAAATACAATTCAACATTCCACTTCCCCTCGACAAACTAGACCAGCAGCACGACAAACTTGCTTAGCGAGAAAATTAGCCTGTTCACCGAAATACTAGCTCCCGGTAAGCTGGCACTTTTTATTTTTGTAACATCAGAAATTCCATCTAACGTGCAGACTGCCTACACTTCCAGGCATTATGCGGTGCAGAATCAGGTTTTAACCCACCTTACCAGTTACCGGATTTTATCCTCCAGCTTCGTGACACCGACATGCAACGCCATGAAATTCCCGCTTTTCAGCAGTTTGCTCGTCAGTGCTTCATCACTTGGCCGACTCAAACCAAGAAAGCTTTACCCTAATCGCTAAATCATATTTTATATTAAATAAATAATAAAACATATTTTTACTATTCAACGTAAGCCTCACCGTTTCATCATTTTCTGTAGTTTTTCCAATAAACAGCCTCTAATTCTAACAACTTACCACTTTCTTTCCTTTTTCTCCATGCATACTTTCTACCGAAGTATTCGCCCGGCCTGGCTGCTAGCGCCAGCGGTCTGGCTACTCGGGATGAGCGACGCGCTAGCCCAGCAAGGCAAAGCTGGCGCAGTCAACATCCCGATAGCCAACGCTATCGCGAACGAGTACACCAGTGTAACGGCCAACGTGGCAGCCGGTGCTACCAGCATCACCGTAGCCGATAACGTGCTGAATGCTAACGGGCGCTTTGCGGGCGCTCTGGCACCCGGCGACCTGGTGATGCTGATTCAGATGCAGGGGGCCACCATCAACACGACGGCCACCACCAACGCCTACGGCGCGGTATCGGCCTATAACAACGCGGGTAAGAACGAGTTGTTGGAGGTGCGCTCCGTATCGGGGTCCAACACCATCACCTTCTACTGCGGCACCAGCAACGCCTATTCGGCCAGCGGGCGCGCCCAGGTAGTACGGATTCCGCGCTACACGACCCTCACGCTGGCCGCCGGTGCCAGCCTGACCGCCCCGGCCTGGAACGGGACAACGGGTGGTATTGTAGCGGTAGAAACTCAGGGTGACGTTGTTCTCGGCAACAACGCAGTCATTAACGCCACGGGCCTGGGCTTCCGGGGTGGGGCGGTGCACAACGTTTCGACTAACCCCAGCGCTGGTGCCGACTACGCCAGCACCAGCAACGCCTACGGGGGCGAAAAAGGGGAAAGTATCGCGGGCTACCAAGCTGACTACGATAACCTGACTGGCCGCTACGGGCGCGGAGCACCGGCCAACGGTGGCGGCGGCGGCAATACGCACAACGCCGGCGGCGGTGGCGGGGCCAACGTGGGCACCGGCACCTGGACTGGTACCGGTAACCCCGCTGCAGGCTTTAACAACGCCTGGAACCAGGAAGCGGCCAACTTCGCTACCTCTACCTCGCCGGGCGGCGGCCGGGGGGGCTACACGTATTCGGCCAATGACCAAAATGCTGGCACGACCGGCCCCGGTAACACGGCCTGGGCGGGCGACAACCGTAAGAACCTCGGCGGCCAGGGTGGCCGGCCGCTGGTTACTACCGGCGGGCTGCTGTTCTTCGGCGGCGGCGGCGGGGCCGGCGACTCCAACGACAACTCGGGTACCTCCGGCGGCAACGGCGGCGGCCTGGTTTATATGCTGGTTGGCGGTAACATCGTCAACGCCTCGGGCGCGACCGGCACGGCCATCCGGGCCAACGGTAACTCGACTGGCACATCGGCCAATGACGCCCCGGGCGGCGGTGGCGGCGGCGGCGCGGTAGTGCTGAACGTAGCTGGCTCTATCGCCTCGGTGGCCGTATCGGCGACCGGCGGCGTAGGTGGCTCGCAAAATCTCAATACCGCTGAGGCCGAAGGTCCCGGCGGCGGTGGCGGCGGCGGATACATTCAGTATACGACTGCTTCGACGGCGGCGGCTCCTTCGTTTACGACGGCGGGTGCCGCAGGCGGTACCACCAACTCGCCGTCGCTGACGGAGTTCATTCCGAACGGGGCCACGGCGGGTGGCGCTGGGGTCGCAGGTAGGTTTACTTACGCCGCCCAGTGCGCGCTGGTAGCCGACGTAGCGGCCGCCTTCACCACGGCTCCTACTACGGCTACGGCCGGGGCCAGCGTGAGCTACACCGTGCAGTTTTCCAACAACGGCCCCGACGTGGCCAGCGGCGTAACGCGCACGGTAACCATCCCGGCCAACGCCGCCTCGTCGGTATCGGCGCCCAACGCCACCAGCGTGACCGGCAACCAAGCATCGGGCTGGACCATCACCTACCCCGGTGGCACGGTCGCTACGGGTAATACCTCGTACACCTTCTCGCTGGTACCCGCCACGAACGGCGGTACCTTCAGCCTGACGGCTGCGACCACCACTACCACGAACCAAGGCCCCAACGCCACGGCTGACTCGAATACCACCACGCTGACGGTAAACACCGTGGCCGTGACCGGTACTGTTTTTGAAGACGTGAACTACGGCGGCGGCGCGGGCCGCCCGGCCAATGCTGCCGGCGCCGTAGGGCGCACGGGCGCTACGGTTGAATTTTACAACAGCGCCAATGCCTACGTGGGCGCAACTACCACGGGCACCAACGGCACGTACTCGTACAACCTGCCCGCCGCCGGCACCTACACGGTACGGGTAGTAAACAGCACGGTAACCAGCTCGCGTACGGGCTACGTGAACACCCTGGTGCCGGTGCAGACCTACAACGGCACTACCACGGCCGTGGGCGGCGCGAACCCCGCTTTCACCGACGCGGCTACTAACAGCGGCAACCAGTCGCTGACGGCTCTCACCGCTGGCACCACCACGCCCCAGAGCATTGCCAGCGTAACGGCTGGTGGGGGCACCACGACGGGCCCAAGCTTCGGCTTCAACTTCGACCTAGTGGTGAACACCAATGACGCGGGCCAGGGCTCGTTGCGTCAGTTCATTACCAACGCCAACGCGCTGGGCGGCGAAGCTTCGCTGGCGCAAGCTGGCTCGAACGCCGCCGGTGTCTTGCCGACCAATACGGAGACGAGCATCTTCATGATTCCCGATGGGGCGGCTCACCCTGGCCTGCTGGCTAGCGGCAGCGGCGGCCCCGCTTCGCAGCTTGCCGGTGGTGTAGCCGTGATTACGCCGGCCTCGGTACTCCCCACTATTTCGGGTGCGAATACCAGCATCGACGCAACAACTCAGACCAGCAACATCGGCAACACCAATGGCGGTACGTTGGGCGCAGGCGGCACGGTAGGTACCGGCGCTACGGCACTCTCGACCGTAAACCGGCCCGAAGTGCAGATGGTCGGTAACCGCAACTTTGACGGCGTAGTGGTAGGCGCTACCAACGCCACCGTACGTGGCCTTAGCCTCTACGGCTTCAGCCGCAACATTAGCGTCGATACTGATATCACGGCTTTCCTGATTGAGCAGAACGTGATTGGCACCTCGGCCACGAGCTTCAGCGACCCCGGTGTAAACGTGCGCACGCTTAACGAAGGCATTGTTCTGAATGATGCTGACAATGGTATCATCCGCAACAACCTGATTGGCTACAACGGGGGGATGGGCATTTGGCTGCTGGGCAACGGCAATGGCTCTAACGGCAACTTGGTTAGCAATAACGAACTGCGGGGCAACGGCCAAGAAACGAAGCCAGCCCCCGAAGGACTGGTATTCGACGGTATGGAATTGCAAGGCAATAGCACGACCAACACCGTAGCGGGTAACCTGATTACGGCCAGCTACGGCCACGGCATCGACTCTTTCGGCAACGGCATCGGCGGCAATACTGTGTCGGGTAACACCATCTCCAACAACGGGGTGGGCGTGGCTACGGGTACCGGAGAAGAAGGGTCGGGCCTGCGCCTTTTCGCTGCTACCAACCAGACCATTATCTCCAACAACGTACTCTCGGGCAACAATGGCTCGGGCGTGCTGGTGGTTGGCTCGGCCAACAATATCACGATTTCGCAGAACTCGACCTTCGGCAATACTCGCCTGGGTATTGACCTGCTTGTCGATAATAGCATTCCACTCTTTTATAACGGTAACACGGGCACTACGTCGAACGTGACCATCAACGACAACGGCGATGGCGACGGCGGCGGCAACGGCCAGCTCAACTTCCCGGTCATTACCCGCGCCACGCTCACGGCCAACGGCCTGCTCGTGCAGGGCTTTGCCCGCCCCGGCTCACGCATCGAGCTGTTTACGGCCGATAATACACCCAATAGTGTAACCGCCAACGTAGGCTTCGGCCAGGGCCGTACCTACCTGGGCACCTTCACGGAAGGCAGCACTACCGGCACCAGCCCCGACACTGACAACGGCACCGGCACCTACGGACCGGGCAACGTTAACGGCCTCAACCAAGGGACCGACAACACCAACGCCTTCTCGTTCCTGATTCCGCTGACGGGCAACTTCGCGGGTCTGGCGGCTGGCACGACGCTTACCAGCACCGCAACCCTGAATAACTCTACCTCGGAGTTTTCGGGCAACGCCACGCTGGCGGCCCTCTCGGGCTTTGTGTACGAAGATGTGAACTACGGCGGCGGCGCTGGCCGGCCGCGCTCGGCCAGCGGCACCGTGGGCCGCCCCGGCGCTACCATCGAGCTCTACAACGGTACGACGCTGGTGTCCACTACCACTACCGACGCCAACGGCCAGTACACCTTCGGTGCTACGCCCGGCACCTATACGGTGCGGGTGGTGAACAGCACGGTGAGCAGCTCGCGCACGGGCTACGTGGCTGGCCTGCTGCCGGTGCAGACCTACAATGGTACCACGACCGCCGTGGGGGGCGTCAACCCCGCCTTTACCGACGCGGCCGCCAACAACGGTAGCTAGTCGCTGGCTGCTCTTACCACCGGCACCACTACGCCCCAGAGTGTAGTGAGCGTAACGACGACCAATGCTGGCACTACCGGCCCGGACTTCGGCTTCAACTTCGACGTAGTGGTGAACACCAACAATGCAGGCCAGGGCTCGCTGCGTCAGTTCATCACCAACGCCAACGCGCTGGGCGGCGAGGCTTCACTGGCCCAGGCCGGCTCGAACGCCGCCGGTGTCCTTCCAGGTGGTACGGAGACGAGCATCTTCATGATTCCTGATGGGGCGGCTCACCCCGGCTTGCTGGCCAGCGGCAACGGCGGCCCCGCCTCGCAGCTCAACGCTAACGGAGTAGCTGCTATCACTCCGACTACAGTGCTGCCCGCTATCGCGGGTACGCTCACCCGCATTGACGGCACGACACAGAGCACCAACATCGGCAACACCAACGGTGGCAACGCGGCTACGCTAGGCGTGGGTGGCACGGTCGGCACCGGGGCTACGGCGCTCTCGACCGTAAACCGGCCGGAAGTACAGATCGTTGGCTCGAACGCCTTGGCAATTGGTCTGGACATCAGCAATACGGCTACCAGTACGGCCATTACGGGCCTGGCCATCTACGGCTTCGGCAACGGACCCGACAGCGACAATAACGCCAACATCCGCGTAGCGGCTAATAACGCGACCATCGCGGGTAACGTGGTGGGTAACAGCGCGACGAACTTTACTACCACCTCGCCGGTGGCGACCAATGCTGACAACATCCGCATCATCGGTGGTACGGGCGTACAGGTAACGGGCAACCTCATCGGCTTTGCCAATGGCAAGGGCGTGGCCATCGATGCTGGTGTAACGGGAACGACGGTAGCGGGCAACGAAATTCGTAGCAACGCCCAAACGGTACCCTTCCTAGACGGCGTGGATATTCAGGGCTCAAATGCCACGGTAACCAACAACCTGCTTATTAATAACAGTGGTCAGGGGGTTGATAGCTTCGCCAGCGCCGGTGGTAACACCATTACCGGCAACACGGTTTCGGGCAACGGGGTTGGTAACGTCGAAACGGCTGGCGTCCGCATCTACGGCGCTAACAACACGCTGCGTAATAACATCATTAATACCAACTACGGGACTGGTATCATGGTGGTGTCTAGCGCCAGCAATACCACGATCAGCCAGAACAGCATCTTCGGCAACGGTACCATTACGGGCACGGGTGGCGTAGCTGCCACGGGCCAGATTGGCATCGACCTGCTCGCGGGAGGCGACGACGAATCGAAAGGCACCAGCCCCTTCGTAACGCTCAACGACAACGGTGATGGCGACACGGGCGGCAACGGCCTGCTCAACTTCCCGGTTATCACCTCGGCCATCATCTCCAACGGCAACCTGGTGGTGCAGGGCTTTGCTCGCCCCGGCTCGGTAATCGAATTTTTCAACCCTGGCACCACAGCGGATGCTTCCGGTTTCGGTGAAGGCCAGACCTATCTAGGTACCTTCACTGAGGGCAGCGGCGCCGACACCGATAATGGTACGGGTACCTACTCGGGCACCATCAACGGCCTCAATCAGGGTACTGATAACACCAATCGTTTCTCCTTTACCATTCCGCTCACTGGCAATTTTGCGGGCCTGACGGCTAATTCGCAACTGACCAGCACCGCTACGCTCAACAACGCGACCTCGGAGTTCTCGGGCAATGCCACGCTGGCGGCCCTCTCGGGCTTTGTGTACGAAGATGTGAACTACGGCGGCGGCGCTGGCCGGCCGCGCTCGGCCAGCGGCACCGTGGGCCGCCCCGGCGCTACCGTCGAGCTGTACAACGGCACGACCTTGGTAGGGACTACCACCACCGACGCCAACGGCCAGTACACCTTCGGCGCTACGCCCGGCACCTATACGGTGCGGGTGGTGAACAGCACGGTGAGCAGCTCGCGCACGGGCTACGTGGCCGGCCTGCTGCCGGTGCAGACCTACAACGGTACTACCACCGCCGTGGGGGGCGCTAATCCCGCCTTCACCGATGCCGCCGCCAACTCGGGCAACCAGTCGCTGACGGCCCTGAGCAGCGGCACCACTACGCCCCAGAGCGTAGCCACCGTAACGACGACCAACGCGGGCACCACCGGCCCGGACTTCGGCTTCAACTTCGACGTGGTGGTGAATACCAACGACGCGGGCCAGGGCTCGCTGCGCCAGTTCGTCACCAACGCCAACGCCCTCGGCGGCGAGGCTTCACTGGCCCAGGCCGGCTCGCGGGTAGACGCTACCGGTACCACGGTACCCCTGCCGAATAACAAGGAAACCAGCATCTTCATGATCCCGGCCGGTCAGCTGACCAACGGCGTGGCCGTTATCAACGCTGCTTCGCCCCTGACCCTGACGGGTGCCAACGCGGCTAATACCGTAATTGACGGCACGACTCAGACGGTTAACATCGGCAATACCAATACTGGTACGGCGGCCAACACCAGCACTACCACCGTTGGCGTCGATGGCTTGGCACTGAACGCCCTGCAAAAGCCGGAAGTGGAACTGGCTGGCAACAACATCCAGTCGGTATTTGACGTGGAAGCTCCCAGCAACACGGTGCGCGGCCTGGCCGTGCATGGCAGCGGCGGCAACGGTGTCAACTCCCAGGACATCCTGGTGGGTAATACCAGCAGCGCCAATGGCTACGTGCTGGAAAACCTCCTCATCGGGGTGGCGGCTGATGGCAACCGTCCCGGTAGCAACACTACTGGCAGCTACGGCATCCTGCTTTCGCCCAGCGCCGGAGTAGGTACCTTGCAAAACTCGCTGGTGGGCTTTACCGGCAACGCGGGCCTCAACGTCGACAATGGGGTCGGTACACCGGGTACTACCCAGATTTTGTCGAACTTCTTCGTGAAGAACGGCTACGTTTTCCCCGGGGGCGACGGCATTACGCTGGGCGACAAAGGCCTGGCCGGCCCGGTCAACATTACGGGTAATTCCTTCTCCTTCACCAACTCGAGCGGTATTCAGTTTGAGATCGGTTTTACCTCGGCCAGCACCGTTACCAACAACACGATCGACAACGCGGGTAACCTGTCGGATACCGGTGCCACTACTTCCAACCTGGAAGGCTCGGCCATTGACTACCTCCAGCGGACCGGCAACAACCGTGGCTCGCAGAACGACGTCATCAGCCGCAACATCATCACCAACACCCAGGCTTCAGGTATCGTGGTGGGTTACGGGCAGCAGAACGTTACCATCTCGCAGAACAGCATCTACAACAGCGGCACCGCCGGCGGTGGTAAAATCGCCATCGACCTGATTGCCTCGAACCAAAGCGTGAGCACTGGCAACGGCGTGTACGGGGTAGGTGACGGTGTAACGCTGAACGACGGCAACAACCCGGCTACGGCCCCGAATGACCTCGCCAACAAGGGCGTTGACTTTCCGGTCATCACGTCGGCCGTAGTTTCGAGCACCAACTTGGTAATAAGCGGCTTTAGCCGCCCGGGTGCCGTAATTGAACTGTTCAACATTGGCTTCCCGGCCAACGCCACTGGCTTCGGTGGCGGCCGGACCTACCTGGCTACTTTCACCGAAGGCAGCGCCGGTGATACCGACTCAGGCACGGGCAGCTATTCGGGCGTGCAGCCCAATAACGGCCTCAACCAAGGCACGGACAACGCCGCTAGCCGCTTCACCTTCACGCTGCCGCTAGCTAGCCTCACCGCCGCTCAGCGCAGCACGCTGCTCAGCGGTAACGCCAACCTCTCCAGCACGGCAACCCTGAACAACAGCACCTCGGAATTCTCAGGCAACGTGGCCCTGCCCATCACCGACGTGACCGTGGCCCTCACCGGCCCGCAGACGGTAACCCCCGGCCAGCCCACGGGTACTTACACGGCCACCTTCACCAACGAAGGCCCGGTAACCGCCAGCAACGTAACCCGCACCGTAACGCTGCCCAGCGGCGCTACCAACGTGGTACTCCCGGCCGGGGCCACGCTGTCGGGCAACGTCATCGACTTCGGCACGGTAGCTATCCTTAGCGGCGTGAGCAACAGCTTCTCGTTCAGCTTCACGCCCGCCACCACGGCGACGGGTACGGTGGCCATCACGAGCAACATCACGACCGCCACTTCGCAGGGCAACAACCTCGCCCCTGACGCCTCGACCATCAACGCAACGGTAGCGCCGACTGCCGACGTACTGGTGACCATCGCGGCCACTACCGCTTCAGTAGCCGGTGGCACCCCGCGCACGGCTGGTACCCCGCCCACCTTCACGGTAACGTTCAACAACAACGGCCCCACTACGGCGGCCGGCGTAGTTGCCGCGGTGCAGCTGCCCACGGGCCTCACCAACGTGGTAGCCACCAACGGTGGTACGTACAACAGCACGACGGGTATCGTATCGTACACTGGCCTGACTTCCATCGCCAGCGGCACGCCCACTACCTCGGTTATCACCTTCGACGCCCCGGCCGCTGGCCCGATAGCCGCTAGCGCCACCATCACCACCACGACCGCCGAAGCCAACCAGACCGCCAACAACCAAGCCTCGGCTACGATGGCGGTGGTACCGGCCTTCGACCTGCTCACCACCATCACCGGCCCGGCCTCGGCCGTAACCGGCGACCTGGTGACCTTGAGCGTGACCACGACCAACAACGGTCCCAGCTCGGCGGCCAACGCGGTGCAAACCGTGCAGATTGGCCAGGGTCTGACCAACGTGTACGTGAGTAATGGCGGGGTGTATAACGCTACCGGCGCTACCCAGACCATCGTCTCGAACGGCGTGAGCTACTCGGTACCGGCTGGTGCCGTGGTGTTCCCGACGCTCGCTAGCCTGGCCACCGGCCAGACGGTCGCCAACACCATCAGCTTCTCGATGCCCAATGCGACCATCACGCCCACGGCTTCGGTAACACCCAACACCGCTTCGTCGGCCAACACGGCGGGCGATACGAATACGAATAACAACGCCGCCAACCTGAACGCCGGCACCACCGGCTCGACCGCGGCGAGCATCACGGTGCTGGCTCCGCAAGCGGGTACGGCCAATGCCTACACAACCATCAGCACTTCGGCTGCTACCACTACGGTAGGCACCCCCGTAACCCTGACCGTGACTACCGGCAACAGCGGCCGCAACGCCGCCACCGGCGTAACGCAGACCGTGCAGCTAATGCCGGGCTTCACTACTAGCACCATCCAAGTGAATGGTACGACGGGTACGCTCAGCGGCAATACCATCACCTTCGGCACCGGCGGCCCGACGTACAACACCACCACTGGCCTCGTCGTGTTCCCGACCCTGACCGACGGTGCCAACGGCAGCGCCAGCGGCACCAGCGTGACCAACACCATCCGCCTGACGCCGTCGGCCGCTACCAGCACTACGGTAGCTACCACTGGCAACAACGGTCAAATCCTGGCAATGGCTGGGGTACGCACCACCAACACCGACCCGGTGGCCGCCGACAACGTGGCTTCGGTAGGTGTTACGGTAGCCCCCTCGTCTGACCTGGCAACGACCATCACTGGCCCGGCTTCGGCCCAGGCTGGTCAGTCAGTAACGTACACGGCTTCGTTCGTCAACAACGGCCCGATGGCCGCCGCTGGCGTAATCGAAACCGCCCAGCTGCCTGTCGGCCTGAGCGCCGTTACCATCACCGATGCCAACGGCAACGCCGTGAGCGGTGCTGCTTACAACGCGACCACGGGTCTGGTGACCTTCCCCACCCTGACCTCCAACGCCAGCGGCGCTACGCAGGTGTTCAAGCTGACCTTCGCGGCCCCGGGCCAGAGCTTCACGCCGCGTAGCAGCATTGCTTCGACCAGCACCGAGTCGACTCCGGCCAACAACAGCGCCAGCGTAGCTACTTCGGTAGCCGCCGCCGCCGACCTGGCTACCCTCGTGAGCGGCCCGGCTACGGCCGTAGTCGGCAATGCCGTCACCTACACCGTGACCACGACCAACAACGGCCCGGTAGCCGTTACCAACGCCACGCCGACCCTGCAACTGCCCGCTGGCTTCGATGCCGCGACCCTGCGCCTGAATGGTACGACGGGTGTGCTGAGCGGCACGACCGTTACGTACACCTTCGCTTCGGGCGCTACGGCTACCTACAGCACGACCAGCGGCCTGGTGACCTTCTCGACGGTTGGTACTCTGCTCAACGGCGCCAGCATCAGCAACTACGCAACCTTCGTAATGCCCAACGCTACCGGTGGCCAAGTTGCCGGTGTGGCCACGGCTACGGCTTCGGGTGCCATCGACCCGACTCCGGCTAACAATTCGAGCAGCGTAGCTACGAGCATCGCACCCACCACCACGACCTCGGCCGACCTGGTAGCCACCCTGTCTACCTCGGGCGTTACGACGGTAGCGGCCGGTGCCACGGTATCGTACACGGCTACTTACAGCAACGTCGGCACCGACCCCGGCGTGAACGTCGTACCCACCCTGCAACTGCTGCCCGGCCTCACCACGACTACGCTGCCGATAATAAACGGTGGCGCTGGTACCCTGAGCAACGGCAACATCACGTTCTCGAACGGAGCATCGTACAACCAGCAGTCGGGTATCCTGACTTTCCCGACCATTGCCAGCCAAGCTAGCGGCAACGCTAACAGCGTGAGCTACAACGTACAAGTGGTGGCCCCCAGCAACGGTCCGCTGTTGGCTACGGCAGCTACTACATCGAACACGAGCGAGCCGAACACCGCCGCTGCGCAGAGCAATAACGCACAGAGCGCCAGTGTAAACATCACGCCGTCGTTCAACGAGGTGACGCGCATCAGCGGCCCGACTACGGCCGTAGCTGGCACCAGCCAGACCTACACCGTAACCACGGTCAACAACGGCCCCTCGGCTACGAGCAACGCGACCACTCAGACCGTAACGGTACCCGCCGGCCAGACGCCTACCAACATCACGGGTGGTGGTGTGTATTCGAGCGGCAGCAACACCATTACCTGGACCATCCCGGCCGGCCAACCGGCTGGCGTGAACGGCGCAGTGCCCAACAGCTTCACCATCGTGCAGCCCACTGCGGCTACCACACTCACGGCTTCGGTAACGGTAACCGGCGAAAGCAATACCGGCGACAACTCATTCGCCATCACGACCTCGCCCACCAACCTGGCTCCGCTGGCCTACGCCGTGGTGAACACGCTGCAAAACCCGCAGTCGAACGAAGCTGGTGGCCTGGCTACCGGCCTGCTCATCTCACCGCTGAACGCCTCGGATCCCGAGAACTCGTTTGCCACGGCTAAGTACACCGTTGTAGCTATCCCCAGCACTGCTCAAGGCACGCTGTACTACAACAACGGTGGCACTTACACCGCCGTAACGGCCGGCCAGACCCTGACCGACGCCCAGGCGCAGACGCTTCGCTTCAAGGCCGCTACCGGCTACGTTGGGAATGCCTCATTCACGTACTTGACCACCGACGCCGCTGGCAATACTTCGCCCGTGGTGAACTACACCATCCCGGTAGCTACCGACGCTGATGCAGTTGCTTATACCCTCACGCCCGCTAAGGGTGGGGCCAACCCCTACGTAGCTGGCGATGTGATTGCTTACACCACCGATGCCAACGGTGCCGTGTACAATGCCGCCACCGCGTTGGTTTACCAAACCAATGGTACGCTGCAACCCACGGTTGCGGGTAGCGTTGCTCCGACCAACGGTATCGCCTCTGCTAATGCGGTAGCCGGTACTATCACCGGACCTGGCACCACGAGCGCTACGACACTGGCCGATATCGGCCTGGCAGTCGACGCTACCGGTCGACTCGTGGTAGACGCTAACCCCAGCAAAACCAAGCTCAAGGCTGGTTCCTACTCGGTGCAAATCACGACTACTGACGTGAATGGCGGCGTGACAACCCAGACTGTGTCGTTCGTCATCCCGGCCAACCCGCTGCCGGTAGTACTGAGTGCGTTCACGGCCTCGGCCGTGGCCAACCGCGACGCCCTGCTCGACTGGACCACCGCTTCCGAGATTAATTCGGCGGCCTTCGACATCGAGCGCAGCTTCGACGGTGTGAGCTTCACTAAAGTCGGCCAGCAGACGGCCAAGGGCACCAGCAGCACCCCCACTGCCTATGCCTTCACCGACAAAGGCGTAGCCAGCCTGGCAACCACGGGCCTGGTTTACTACCGCCTGCGTCAGGTTGACCTCGATGGCAAGGCGGCTTACTCGCCCGTCCGCACGGTGAGCTTTACCAAGGCCGCCGTGGCTAGCCTGAGCCTGTTCCCCAACCCGGCCCAGACGACGACCAGCCTGGACCTGCGCCAGCTGTCGGCCGCGGGTACGTACCAGGTGAGCCTGCTCGACGCTACGGGCCGCGTAGTACGCACGCTGACGCTAGGTGGCGGCCAGCTCCAGTCGCTGGAGGTGAGCACCCTGGCTTCGGGCTCGTACATCGTGCTGGTCACCGGCACCCAGCCCGACGGCTCGGCTCTGCGCCAAGCCCTGCGCCTCACCAAGGAATAGGCCTTCGGACCTTATGCCTTTAAAAAGCCTCCCCGCCACTGGCGGGGAGGCTTTTTTGTTTGGCTACCGCTGGGGGGCATCCCGTATAGCTAGCCGTTCTTTGTGCTTCGCAATCTTTTCTTATGGCTGATACTCCCTTTTTCCAGCTTACCCACATCGGCCCCAGCGGCCAGCCCGCGATGGTCAACGTGGGCGGCAAGGCCGTGACGGCCCGGCTGGCCCGCGCCCGCGCCCGGGTAGTGCTCGGCCCCGAGATTCTACAACTCGTGCAGGCCGGCGACCTCCCCACCCGCAAGGGCCCGGTGTTTCAAACCGCCA
>JAAIGG010362977.1_pt1 | contig 14730 bp, 15 predicted proteins | sample 6487391 | NCBI WGS metagenome assembly JAAIGG01 (sample SAMN13974130, study PRJNA590717) | phyllosphere metagenome | biome: asymptomatic weeds; feature: pooled weeds collected from a community garden; material: weeds; isolation source: pooled asymptomatic leaves from various weed species from...
AACCCAGAACTCGGTCATGCTCTCTCAGCCCCGGCGGAGGCACCCTTCAGAAGCCCGACGAGGTCGGCCTGCTCCTCGGGGCCGTCCTCATCGGTCTCGACGAAGTGGAAGGCGCGCCCATGCAGCGGGTCGGCGCCCGCCGGACGCTGGTGCAGGGTGCGGAACTCCTCCGCGATCTCCCCGCCCCGCGCGCTGCGATGCATCGCCACCACGCTGCCGACCGGCAGATGGCACAGCGAGGCCGCGACCTCGATCTCTTCCCGCGCGGCGGCGCGCGCGGTCTCGTGGTCGGGGGCGCCGAGATGCTCGAAGATGTGGCGGGTCAATTCCTCGACCGCCGCCGCGCGCTCGTCCTCGGTGGCCTCGCTGACGACGACCAGAGTGGAGAAGCCGAGCGAGCGCACGCCGACGAAGCCGGAGCGGAACGCCGCCCGCTCCTTGCCGGTCAGCGCCGACGGATCGGCGTCGAAGAACAGGAACGAGCCCGTCACCGCCCATTCGCCGGGTTCGGCGGCCCGCGCGAAGACGAAAGTATCGGAGGGGTCGAGCCGCAGGGTGCGGGGCAGCTTGTACGCGCTCACAGGCGCACCGTCCCGGTCTGCGGGTCCTGCCATGCCGGTGCGCTCAGGGACGGCGGCAGCCCCCACCGCTCGCGGCCGCCATCGGGGTGGACCAATACGCAATCCCCGTTCGGCTCGATCGCGGCGCGCGTCCCCGGCGGCAGGGCAAGGCGTGCGAGGTAGCGGCTTGCCACACGCTCGAAACCGTCCTCGCTCCAGATCTCGAACGCCTTGGTGAGGTGGCGGGCGAAGCTTTCGACCAGGGGCTCGCGCAAGGCCTCGGGAAACCCTTCCTCCTCCAGCGAGGTCGAATCCGGCGTCAGGCCCGGATCCCCCGACGCCCGTTTCGAGACGATCAGCATCACCGAGAATACGAGCCAGGCGGGCGTGTCGGCCTCGGCGCAGCCATCGGGCCAATGCAGCGCGCCGCCGCCGAGGCGGGCGCCGTTGAAGCTGACCGTATCGGGCCAGTGGAACGTCACCGGGATTTCCGGCGGCCCGAAGGTGCCGACCGCGTCGGCCAGCGCCTGCATGCCGACGAAGAACGCCCGGCGCGCCGTGGCGAGCGGCTCGGCCGGAGCCAGCACCACCGCGAAGGCGATGGCGTCGTCGCGCTCGGCCATCAGGAGCGTGCCCGCCTCCGCCTCGCCCGCCTCGGCCAGGCGGCGGGCCTGACCGGCCGCGTCGAGGCAGCCCGTCGCCACGAGCCCAGTGAAGGCCGGCGGCAGGACGAGCGGGGCGGGGCGCAAAACGATGTCGGTGGGGGAGGTCATGAGGCGCTGTCGCGGGCCCGTGCAGGGCAGCTGCGCCCGCATGTCCGTTCGTAGTTTTGAATGATACGAGTATATGAGAGCCAGGCTCCCGCGCGAAGAGCCCTCGCGCACCCAATCGTCCCAGGTTCAATCGTGTCCGATCGTCTCGTGTTCGCCTGTTCCTGCGAGAAGACGATGCCGCTCGATGTCGCGGCCCTCGAAAAGGGCTGCGGCGGGCGGATCGCCACCGCCGACCAGCTCTGCGGGCGGGAACTCGACCGCTACCGCGAGGCGCTCGCCACCGGCCGCCCGGTCACCGTTTCCTGTACGCTCCAGGCGCCGCTGTTCGAGGAGGTGGCCGCCGAGGTCGGGGCGGAGGAGCGCGTCGCCTTCGTCAAGATCCGCGAGACCGCCGGCTGGTCGTCGGAGGCCGACAGGGCGGGGCCGAAGATGGCGGCGCTGCTGGCCGCCGCCGCCGAGCCGCTGACCGTCGCCGGCACGGTTCCGCTGGAGAGCCGCGGGGTCGCCCTGATCTACGGGCGCGACGAGACGGCGATCGAGGCCGGCCGGCGCTTGGCCGAGCATCTCGACGTCACCGTGCTCCTGAGCCGGCCGGGCGAGATCGCCCCGCCCCATCGCAACGAGTTCCCGGTGCTCCAGGGCACGGTGCGCGGCGCCACCGGCCATCTCGGCGCGTTCGAACTGCGCATCGATGATTACGCCCTGCCGGCCCCGTCCTCGCGCACCCGCCTCGTGTTCGGGCCGGCGCGGGACGGAGCGACCTCGACCTGCGACCTCGTCCTCGACCTGACCGGTGGAACGCCGCTCTTCCCGGCGCACGAACTGCGCAGCGGCTACCTCCGCGCGGACCCGCGCGACCCGGCCGCGGTCGAACGCGCGGTGATGGCGGCCTCCCACCTCGTCGGTGAGTTCGACAAGACCCGCTTCATCGACTTCCACGGCGAGCTCTGCGCCCATTCCCGCTCACGGATCACCGGCTGCACCCGCTGCCTCGACGTCTGCCCGACCGGCGCCATCGCCCCGGCCGGCGACACCGTCGCGATCGACCCCTATGTCTGCGCCGGCTGCGGAAGCTGCGCCGCCGTCTGCCCGACGGGCGCCGCCGCCTATGCACTGCCGCCGGCCGACGGGCTGATGCGGCGCCTGCGCAGCCTGTTGCGCGCCTACCGGGCGGCCGGAGGCGCGGGGGCGGTGGTGCTGTTCCACGATGGTGACCATGGCGAGCCGCTGATCGACGCGCTGGGCCGCTACGGCGACGGCCTGCCGGCCCATGTTCTCCCCGTGCGCGTCAACGAGGTGACGCAACTCGGTCCCGAGGCGCTCGCCGCATTGTTCGCCTACGGCGCGGCCGGCGCGCGGGTGCTCGTGCGCGAACGCCCGAAGCACGACCTCGACAGCCTGCACCGCACGGTTGCCCTGAGCCGGACGCTCGCCGAGGCTCTGGGCTACGGTGGCGATGGTCCGGTGGTCTCCCTCGTCGAGACCGACGACCCCGACGCGCTCGGGTCAGCGCTCCGTGCGGGCTCGGTCGGCCAGTCCACCGCGACACCGGCCGGCTTCGTCCCGGTCGGCAACAAGCGCGAGATGCTGCGCCTCGCCTTCCGCGAGATGTACGCCGCCGCGCCGGCGCCGGTCGCAGCGGTGCCGCTCGCCGCAGGCGCGCCGTTCGGCGGCCTCGACTTCCGCACGGACGCTTGCACGCTATGCCTAGCTTGCGTCGGGGCCTGCCCGACCCACGCGCTGTCCGACAGCGCCGACCGGCCGCTGCTGGCCTTCGAGGAGAGCCTGTGCGTGCAATGCGGCCTGTGTGCGGCGACCTGCCCGGAGGACGTGATCAGCCTGAAGCCGCAGCTCGATTTCGAGGCCTGGGCCCAGCCGCGCCGGATCGTGAAGGAGGAGGAACCGTTCTGCTGCATCACCTGCGCCAAGCCGTTCGGCACCCGCGCCACCATCGAGCGGGTGATCGACAAGCTGCGGGAGCGGCACTGGATGTTCTCCGGCGAGGCGGGCGAGCAGCGCATCCGCTCCCTGATGATGTGCGACGATTGCCGCGTCGAGGCGGCGCTGAACCAGGGGTTCGATCCACATGCCGTGCCGCCGGCCAAGCCGCGCACGACCGAGGACTATCTTCGCGAACGCGCGTCGAGTTGATGCAGGGCTGACCGCAAAAAACGACCCGCCGTCATGTCGAGGGCAGGCCGTGTCAGGGGATCGTTTGTCGCAGGAGAACACAGTCTCAAAGCACCGGCACCGCGCGGGTTCCTCGAAAGCGCGCGGTCGGCAAACGAAACGCCGGGAAATGTAACCGGCAAGAGACGGGTTCATCCCTTCGGTCCCCGTGCTATAGGGCGCGCCCTGCCCGCCAGATCCGAGCCCTGATGCAACCGATCGTCTCGATCGCGAACCTGTCGAAGGTCTACGCGTCCGGCCTGCACGCCCTGCGCGACATTAGTCTCGATATCGCCAAGGGCGAGATTTTTGCGCTGCTGGGCCCCAACGGCGCCGGCAAGTCGACGCTGATCAACATCGTCTGCGGCATCGTCACGCCGAGCATGGGGGAGATCCGCGTCGGCGGCCACGACATCGCGAGCCAGTACCGCGCCGCCCGCCGGATGATCGGGCTGGTTCCGCAGGAACTGACCACCGACGCCTTCGAGAAGGTGTGGGACACGGTGAGCTTCAGCCGCGGCCTGTTCGGGCTCGCCAAGGACCCCGCCCATATCGAGCGGGTGCTGAGGGACCTCTCCCTCTACGACAAGCGCGACAGCCGCATCATGCAGCTCTCGGGCGGCATGAAGCGCCGGGTGCTGATCGCCAAGGCGCTCGCCCACGAGCCGCAGGTGCTGTTCCTCGACGAGCCGACCGCGGGCGTCGATGTCGAGCTGCGCCAGGACATGTGGCGCCTCGTGCGGCGCCTGCGCGAGCAGGGCGTCACGGTGATCCTCACCACCCACTACATCGAGGAGGCCGAGGAGATGGCCGACCGGGTCGGCGTGATCCGCAAAGGGCAGATCATCTTGGTCGAAGACAAGGTCGAGCTGATGCGCAAGCTCGGCAAGAAGCAGTTGACCCTGCACCTGCGCGAGCCCGTCGCCGCGCTGCCGGACACCCTGGCGCACTACGACCTGCAGCTGGGCGAGGGCGGACGCAGCCTCGTCTATACCTACGACACGCGGCGGGAGCGCACCGGCATCACCGGCCTGCTCGGCGCGTTGGCCGATGCCGGCATCGCCTTCACCGACCTCGATACCAGCCAGAGCTCGCTCGAAGACATCTTCGTCGATCTCGTCCGCGAGCGCGCATGAGGGCCGTGTCCATGCTGAACGTCCCGGCGATCCTCGCGATCTACCGCTTCGAGATGGCCCGGTTCTGGCGCACGGCCCTCCAGAGCATCGTCGCGCCGGTGATCTCGACCTCGCTCTATTTCGTCGTGTTCGGCGCCGCGATCGGTTCGCGGATGCAGACGGTGGACGGCGTGCCCTACGGCGCCTTCATCGTGCCGGGCCTGGTCATGCTGTCGCTGCTGACGCAGAGCGTCTCGAACGCCGCCTTCGGCATCTACTTCCCGCGCTTCGCCGGCACGATCTACGAGATCCTGTCGGCACCGATCGCGCCGTTCGAAGTCGTGCTCGGCTATGTCGGCGCGGCGGCGACGAAGTCGATCGTCATCGGCCTCATCATCCTTGCCACCGCCTCGCTGTTCGTGCCGCTGCACATCGAGCACCCGTTCTGGATGGTGTTCTTCCTGCTGCTCACGGCGATCACCTTCAGCCTGTTCGGCTTCGTCATCGGGCTGTGGGCGGATGGGTTCGAGAAACTGCAACTGGTGCCGCTCCTTATCGTCACGCCGCTGACATTCCTCGGTGGCAGCTTCTACTCCATCGACATGCTGCCGCCGTTCTGGCGCGCGGTGAGCCTGTTCAACCCGGTCGTCTACCTCGTCAGCGGCTTCCGCTGGGCCTTCTTCGGCCGGGGCGACGTGGCGGTCGGCGTCAGCATCGCCGCGACGCTGGCGTTCCTGACGCTGTGCCTCGGGCTCGTGACCTACATCTTCCGCACGGGGTACCGGCTGAAGAGCTGACGGGGTGGCAGAGGGGAAGATGGCGCAGGATCCCTACATCGTCAGGCGCGACAGCCTTCCGGCTGCCTTTGCACCGGGGCACGAACCACCCCCGCTCCTCCTCGATTTCGCCGATTGGCTCGACGGGCGGCCCTGGGGCAGCCTCGGCTGCTTTCGCTTGCAGGGAACGTTCAGCGACGAGGCGCCGATCGTCGATGGCAGCGCCCTTCGCAGGGAATTCTCGCTGTTCCTGTATCTGCCCGACGGTTCGCTCGTCGGCTTCTGGCATCCGGAGGGCGCGCCGACGGCGGCGAGCCCCATCGTCGGCCTCGGCTCGGAGGGCGACGCGGCGGTGCTCGCCGATTCACTCGAAGGCTTCCTGGCCAAGCTCGCCCGCGATGCGTTTTCGGGGACGCCCTGGAGCGATCTCGCCGCCGACGAGGATGAGGAGGAACACGAAGACGAGGAGGAGACCGGGGCCGCGCTGGAGGATGGGCGCGAAGCCCTCGCCGCATGGCTCGGTGCGCGCATCGGCTCGGAGCGCCTGAACAAACTGGCGAATGAGACCTGCGACCCAACCGTGTTCGCAGCGCGGATGAAAGCCTGGATGAATGAGCGCGAGGCCTACTGGGCCGAGCATCCGATCCTGATCGAGATCGGACGCGCGCTGGCTGCCCATCGTCCGCCCGGCAAGACCCCTTGGGATCGGACCCGGCTCAGGGCCGCCGTCGTCGGTGCGCTCTGCGAGGTGCAGGTCTATCGCCGCGGTCCGCAGCCCGTCCCGGAGGCCGCCGCCGTCGAACCGCTTCTGCGCGCCTTGCGCGATGAGCAGCACCGGTCCGACCCCGAACTCGGCCTCTGGTTCGAGGTGCATCTCGCGCTTGATGCGCAGGGCCGCATCCTGCCCCGCTTCGACTATCAGAGCCGCCCGAGCCTTGGTGGCGCCCCTGCACGGGTCGAGGAGGCACGGTCGGACCTCTCGCGGGCACCGCGGCCGGCGCGGTGGGTGCCGGACTGGCTCGCCGATTCGCGAGCGTGAGCCTCCCGCCGCTCGGATCAGAGCAGTCGTACGGCGTCGAGCGTCAACTGCCGCGCCGCCGCGCCGCATCCGAGAACGCGAAGCGCGACCGGTCGGCCGACCGTCAGGATCGTTTCGAGGGCGTGCTTGACCGAAGAGTTGGTGGCCGCGTCGAGGTTGCGATAGCCGTCCTCGATGTTGATGAAACTCCGCTGACCGGATTTCTCCTCGACGACGACGCCGTGGAGATAGAGGCCGTCGCGGCCGAACTCCCGCTTCACGACACGGCCGGTCATCCTGGCCGGCAGGCAGCCCTCGTCCGTCGACAGGTTGCTCAGGCCGACGACCTTGCCCGAGGCATGGATGAGTTTGGGTGCTGCCAGTGCGACACCTCCGAGCACCAGCAGCAGGATCGCGAGGGCGATCAGGACGGTAGCGAACGCATCCGCCACGACCGAGCGGAGAACGCCGTCCGCGGCGCTGTGTGACGTCTGACCCGGCATGGCACGATCCCGAAGCGTGCCAGTACCTTATGGACGAGGCGCACGCCGGGGCAGTCCGTCAAACGATCTACCACCGATAGGTCATATGGATCGACCGGTGGCGATGCCACGGCCCCATCGCCCGAAGCCGCTCGAGCGGCTTCGCGGCGCGAAGAGCGCTACGCGGAGCGGGCTTTTCGAGGCGTGCCCCCCGGAAAGCATCGAGCGGAGTGAAAGCCCGAGAAACCCAAAGCCCTCCGCGAAGGCGGGCGCCGGCGACTGAGGCCAGCAAGAAACCAGGGTTCATCGCCTTCAACCGATGGCCCTGCGGCTACGGCCGCTGTGCGAGGAACTCCAGCACGCCAGTCCGGTGCAGCTTGTCGCCGACCGCCGTCGAGTGGTCGCGGCCCGGCAGGTCGAGGGCGCGGGCGTTCGGCATCAGCTTCGCCAGTTCGGGGCCGGAGCCCGCCACGGTGTCGAGGGTGCCGACTGTGACCAGGGTCGGCGTCTCGATGGCCGAGAGTTCGGCCCGCGACAGCGTCTGGCGCGAGCAGCGGATGCAGGCGGCCAGCGCCCGCAGGTCGCTCTTGGTCTGCTCGGCGAAGATGCGGAAGGAGGCCGCCGTCGGGTTCGGGGCCGGCGTGCCGGGCGGCGCCTCCAGCGCCTCGGCGATGCCCTTCGGCAGGCCGTGCCCTTCGACGAGATGGAAGCCCATACCGCCGAGCAGCAGGGAGCGAACCTCCGCGGGATAGTCCAGCGCCATGTGCGCGGCGATGCGCGCGCCCATCGAGTAGCCCATCACGTCCGCCCGCTCGATGCCGAGATGGCGCAGCAGCCGCACCGCGTCGCCCGCCATCCGGTCGGCGGTGTAGGCGGTCGGCTCGTAGAGTTTTTGGCTCTGCCCGTGGCCGCGATTGTCGTGGGCGATGACGCGGTAGCCGGCCTCCGTCAGGTACCGGACCCAGAGCGTGTTGACCCAGTTCACCGCGTGGTTCGAGGCGAAGCCGTGGATCAGCAGGATGGGATCGCCGCTGCCGCCTTTAGCCGGTACGTCGATATAGGCGATCTGCACGCCATCGGAGTCGAAGCTCTGCATGGCCCGTGTCTTCGGGCGCCGGGAACGCGATGTCAAAGGCCGGGCCGGCCTTGCCCGAAACAATCGGTGCGGTTTGGCCCATGCCGGCGCGACGCGCGAATCCCGCAGCGGGCTCACGACTTGCCAGCCGACTTGCCCACTGACTTGCCGCCGCCCCGCCGGGCTGGCATCACCCCAAAACGATGACGGATTCCTCGCCCTACGGCACCTTCGCTCCCACCGGCCTCGTTGCGCGGATCGCCGAGCGCACGCAGCGACTGCCCGAGCATTCCTGGCGCGCGCGGCGGCTGGCGATGTTCCTGCGCCGGCTGGCCATCTCGATGATGCGCGGCCGTCCCCTCGACGTCGAGCGCTACGGCGCCCGGATGCGGCTGCACCCCTACAACAACAACTGCGAGAAGAAGGTGCTCTTCACCCCGCAGTTCTTCGATCCGCAGGAGCGGGCCCTGCTGAAGCAGCGCCTGCGCGAGGACGCAGTGTTCCTCGATATCGGCGCCAATATCGGCGCTTACGCGCTGTTCGTGGCGGGCTTCACCGGGCCCCGCGCCCGCATCCTCGCGGTCGAGCCGCAGCCCGACGTGTTCGACCGGCTCACCTTCAACATCGGCCAGAACCCGTTCGGCACGGTCAAGGCCATCGCCTGCGCCGTCGCCGACAAGGCGGGCGAGCTGACCCTGTTCATCGATCCGCGCAATCGCGGCGAATCGAGCGTGAAGATCGTCGGCACCCACAAGAACGCTACGGTGCGCGTGCCGGCGGTGACGCTGCTCGGCCTGTGCCGCTCCGAGGGCATCGAGCGCATCGACGCGATCAAGCTCGATGTCGAGGGCGCCGAGGACCTGATCCTGGAACCGTTCCTGCGCGACGCGCCGGACTCGCTGCACCCCGCGCTGCTGGTCATCGAGAACGGCACCGACCAGTGGCAGATCGATCTGCAAGGCCTGCTCCACGCCCACGGCTACCGGCAGATCGCCCGCACGCGGCTCAACCTGATGTTCGAGCGGACCGGGGCGACGCGCCCGGCGTGAGGATCGGCACCGGCTCGGCGATCGCGACGCCCTCCGGCCCGACCGCACAACGATAGGCATGGGCCTCGACGCCGGCCGCGAGCGCCGCCCGAAGGGCGCGGTCGAAGGCCGGATCGATGTCGCGGGCGACGTCGAAGGCGTCGGCCCGCATCTGGATCACCACGATCAGCATCGCCCGGCCCCCGCTGGCCACGACGCCGGCCAACTCCTCCATGTGGCGGGCCGAGCGGGCCGCCTTGCAATCGGGAAACTCGGCGAGCCCCGGCTGCCGCATCAGGTGGCAGTTCTTCACCTCGACGTGGCAGGGCGGCAGGCCGCCGCCGTTCGCCAGGAAATCGACCCGGCTCGCCTTCCCGTAGGCGACCTCCGGCCGCAGTGTCTCGTAGCCCGCGAGCGGTGCGATTCCTTGGGCGTGAAACGCCTCGGCGACGAGGGCGTTGGGGCGGCTCGTGTTGATGCCGACCCATTGCGGACCGCCGGGCAGATCCGCCTCCACCAATTCCCAGGAGAAGCCGAGCTTTCGCGCAGGGTTGGTCGAGGGCGAGAGCAAAACCCGAAAACCCTCGGTGTTGAGGCCGAGCATCGCGCCGGGATTGGCGCAATGCGCCGTCACCATGCGTCCATCCGCCAGCGCCACGTCGGCGAGGAAGCGCTTGTAGCGCCGCAGCAAGCGGCCTTCGATCAGGGGCGTGGGAAAGCGCATCGGGGCACACGGGGGAGGGAAGCGTCGGGTTTCGCTTTCGCGCATCCGCGCCCTAGAACATCGTGCTGGATACCGGATCCAGCACGATGGTCCAGCTTGTTGTGACGCATCGGCCCCGGTCACCGCCACCGAGGCCGCATGTCCCAAACCGACCCTCAGACTTCCGACGTCACCGCCGCCATCCTCGTCATCGGCGACGAGATCCTGTCGGGCCGCACCAAGGACAAGAACATCGGCGCCATCGCCGACGTGCTGACCGAGATCGGCGTCGATCTGCGCGAGGTCCGCATCGTGCCGGACGAGCGCGCCGAGATCGTCGCCGCCGTGAACGCGCTGCGGGCTCGCTACACCTACCTCTTCACCTCCGGCGGCATCGGCCCGACCCATGACGACATCACCGCCGACAGCATCGCCGAGGCCTTCGGCGTCGGCATCGCCGTCGATCCGCGCGCCCGCGCCATGCTGCTGGAGCGCCACCGGCCCGAGGATCTCAACGAGGCGCGCCTGCGCATGGCCCGCATTCCGGACGGAGCCGACCTGATCGCCAATCCGATCTCGAAGGCGCCGGGCTTCCGCCTCGGCAACGTCTTCGTGATGGCCGGCGTGCCGCAGATCATGGCGGCGATGCTCGACGCGATCCGCCCGACGCTGCTCGCGAACGCGCCGGTGATCTCGGAGACGATCGAGGCGGGTAGCATCCCGGAAGGCAATTTCGCCGGCGGGCTCAGCGCGGTCGCAGCCGCGCATGCGAGCGTCTCGATCGGCTCCTACCCGTCGATGACGCCGGACGGATTCCGCAACCGCATCGTCGTGCGCGGGCGGGATGCCGGGGCGGTGGCGGCAGCGCGAGCGGCCGTGGAAACGCTTCTGGCCGGGCTCCGCTCGCCGTAATCCGATGCACCGCGTGCGACGGGCGACGGGCGACCGTTCCCTGTCGGGCGGTTGCGCACCGGCCTGCAATAAATCTCCGATCGCAGGGAGCGTCCAAGCGCTGCCATACGTTGGCCTGCGACGAGACGACCGCCGAGAGCTTCATGGCTGAGGAACCCCGCACCCGCGGCGCCCACACCCGCGACAAGGACGATGCCCAGGTCGAGAAGGCGCACCGGCCGGACGCGCTGATCCTGCACGAGATCATCCGGCGCGAGGGTGAGGAGGAACTGCGGCGCACGTGGCAAGCCCTCCTGCTCTCGGGCTTTGCCGCCGGCCTCACCATGGGCTTCTCGTTGATCGTGCCGGGCGTGCTCAAGGGGCATCTTCCGAACGAGCCCTGGGCCGAGCTCGTCATGAGCATGGGCTACTCGATCGGCTTCCTCATCGTCGTGCTCGGGCGCCAGCAACTCTTCACCGAGAACACCGTGACGCCGATCCTGCCGCTCCTGACCGAGCGGACCTTTGCGGCGCTGCTGCGGGTGGCGCGGCTCTGGGGCATCGTGCTCGTGTCCAACATCGTGGCGACGCTGTTGATCGCGTGGGTGCTCGCCCATACCGACGCCTTCAAGCCGGAGGTGCGGGCGGCGTTTGCCGAGATCAGCCATCACACCATCGAGGATCCCTTCTGGACCACATTCATCAAGGCGGTGTTCGCGGGCTGGCTGATCGCGCTCATGGTCTGGATCCTGCCGGCCACGGGTTCGGCCGCGCCCTTCATCATCCTCCTGATGACGTGGCTCGTTTCGATGTGCGGCCTCGCCCACATTGTCGCCGGGTCGGTCGATGCGTTCTATCTCGTGGCCATCGGCAAGATCGATCTCACGACCTATTTCACCGGCTTCTTCGTGCCGACGCTGCTCGGCAACGTGGTCGGCGGCGTGACGCTGGTGTCGGTGCTCAACTTCGGGCAGGTCGCACCGGAGATCGACGGTGAGCCCGAGGCCGAGGTCTGATACAGCTTCCGGTTGATTACCATGGCCTTCCCGTCATTGCGAGGCGAAGCCGTGGCAATCCAGGGCGCGACCCTTCCGGAGATGTCGCGCCCTGGATCGCTTCGGCTCCGCCTCGCGATGACGGAAAGTGGCAGAGCCCGAAGGGATCAACCGGAAACGGTATAAGTCGCAACCGGCTGCGCGGACCCTGGTGAATGAAACCAGGGCGAGCACCTGCCAGACTTATGCCTGCGCAGATCAAGAGTTTCTATTTAGCCTCACCGCAGCATGAACCGATCGACCTTGGGCGGTGCGCGGCCGGTTTCGCCGAGCGCATCGAGGATGGCGGCATCGGCGACGTGCAGGAGGCTGTCGAGGGGCAGATCGTTGGCGTCGGTGCCGAACGGCTCCTCCAATTCGTCGCCCAGCGCGTCGAGGCCGAAGAACGCATAGGACACCAGCGCGGTGACGACCGGCGTCGACCAGCCGAGCGAGCCGGCAAGCCCGAACGGCAGCAGCAGGCAGTAGAGCCACGCCGTGCGGTAGAGCAGCAGGGTGTAGGCGAAGGGCAGCGGCGTGCCGTGGATGCGCTCGCAGGTCGCCTGGATCGCCGACAGGCCGGCGATCTTGTTCTCCAGGCCGGTGAACAGGATGTCGCTGAGCCCGCCCGCCCGCATCGCCTCGACGAGATCCCGTGTCAGCCCGATCAGCACCGCGTCCGCTACGCTGGGCTTCTGCGCCAGGGTCGCGGCTTCCTCGGGCGGCAGCCAGGGGGCGGCGGCTTGCGCCTCGTCGAGGCCGCGCAGCCGGGCATGCAGGGCGTGGGCGAAGCCCGCGACGCGGCGCAGGGTGCGGCGGCGCAGCGCCTCGTACTCGTCACCCGGCAGCAGCGCCGGCAGCAGCCGGGCGAAGCCGCGCGTCTCGACGATCAGGCTGCCCCAGGCCCGCCGTGCCTCCCACCAGCGGTCGTAGCAGGCGCCATTGCGGAAGCTGAGAAAGATCGACAGCGCGAGCCCGACCAGCGTGAACGGGCCGATGCCGGCGGTGACGGGAAACCACTCGGCGTGCCGTTGCTCCAGCGCCACCACGAGGCAGGCCAGCGCCGCGATCGCGATCACCCGCGGCGCGACCTTGGGCAGGATCGAGCCGCGCATCGCGAACAGGATCGTGAGCAGGCCGGGTCTGGGTCGGACGATCATCGCGGTCTCAGCCGGTGCAGGCTTCGACCAGCCGGCGCATGAAGGCGTCGCCCCTGGCGAGTTCGTCCAGCGCGATGAACTCGTCGGGCTGATGCGCCTGATCGATCGAGCCGGGGCCGCACACCACGGTCGGGATGCCGGCCCCCTGGAAGCGTCCGGCCTCGGTGGCGTAGGGCACGGTGATCGTGGCGTTGCGCCCGGCGAGCCGCAGGGCGAGGCGCTCGGCCTCCGAGCCGGGATCGGGCGCGAGGCCCGGCACCGAGACCTCCTCGACCGTCTCGATCCGCCCGAACGCGCCGTGGCGGTTGAGCCGCTCGCGGGTGACGCGCGCGCAGGCCGCGGCGAACAGCGTCGGAATCTCGGCGCCGTCGAGATCGGGCAGGCCGCGGAACTCCCAGAGAAAGGTGCAGAGCTTCGGCAGGATGTTGCGGGCGGTGCCGCCCTGGATCATCCCGACATGGACGGTGGTGTGGGGCGGATCGAACCGGCCGGAGGCGTCGCCGCGCGCGACCATCGCGTCGGCGATGCGGTTCAGTTCGGCGATCAGGTCGGCCGCGGCCATCACCGCGTTGGCGCCGAGCGCGGGCTTGGCCGAATGCGCCTCGTGCCCGTGGACCGTGGTGTTGTAGGTCACGACGCTCTTGTGCGCGTCCGCCACCTGCAGGCCCGTCGGCTCCCCGACGATGACGGCCCCCGGCCGCGGCAGATCCGACCCGAACCGGGCGATGGTGTCGGCCACGCCGAGGCAGGTGGTCTCCTCGTCGTAGGAGAGCAGGATGTGGATCGGGCGCTGCAAGCCCGCTTCCCGCGCCGTCGGCACCAGGGCGAGCGCGAGCGCATCGAAACCCTTCATGTCGACCGCGCCGCGGCCGTAGGCGCGACCCTCGGCGACGCGCAGGCGAAACGGGTCGCCGGTCCAGGCCTGACCCGTCACCGGCACCACGTCGGTATGGCCGGACAGCACGACGCCGCCATCGACGGAGGGGCCCAGCGTCGCGAACAGGGCGGCCTTGTCGCCGCCCGCGTTCGGCACACGGCGGTACGGCACGCCCCATCCGTCGAGATAGTCGGCCACGAAATCGATCAGCGCGAGGTTCGACTTCGAACTCTCGGTGTCGAAGGCGACGAGCCGCTCCAGCAGTTCCAGCGCCGTGTAGCGGGTGCCGTGCCTGGCGCTGTACCCCTGGGCCGTCAATGGACGACGCGGCGCATGTGGGGCGAGTCGAGGGAGAAGGCCGGGATCTCCGCCTCGAAGCTCTCACCGCCGACGGTGGACATGGTGTAGCTGCCGGCCATCAGCCCGTCCGGCGTGGTGAGCGGGCAGCCGCTGGTGTAGCTGAAGGACTCGCCCGGCTCGAGCACCGGCTGCTTGCCGACGACGCCGGCGCCGCGCACTTCCTGGCAGGCGCCGCGCCCGTCGATGATCCGCCAGTGGCGGGAGCGGAGCTGCACCTGCTCGCTGCCGTTGTTCACGATCTCGACGGTGTAGGCGAAGAAGTAGCGGCTCTCGCCCGGCGAGGATTCCTCCTCGACGAAGCGGGGCTCCACCGACACCGTGATGCCGCGCGTCTCGGCCTTGTACATCGCGGGAAAGCATCTCCGTGGACGGCGCGCAGGCCGCAACGCGACATCTGCGCCGCGCCGTGGTACGTGGCGCCCGAAACCTCGTCAATCGCGGTAACCTACGTTGGCCGGAGGGCGCAGACCACGTGCCGAACGCTTCGCACCGGAGCGCCCTGGAAACCGCGCGGCCCGACCGTTCGCCGCTCGCCCCGAGCCCCGTCATGAGCCCCGTCATCGGCATTAGCCTGACGCTCGCGGTCGCGCTCGCCTTCGCGTGGCGGGACGCGGGCCAGAACCGCTGGCCGGCGCTCGCCCTCATCCTGGCGCTCGTCCTCGACAGCGTCGCGCGGGTCGCGGCCCGTGCGGTGCGGCGGCGGACGGGG
>JAAIGG010421606.1_pt1 | contig 14613 bp, 17 predicted proteins | sample 6487391 | NCBI WGS metagenome assembly JAAIGG01 (sample SAMN13974130, study PRJNA590717) | phyllosphere metagenome | biome: asymptomatic weeds; feature: pooled weeds collected from a community garden; material: weeds; isolation source: pooled asymptomatic leaves from various weed species from...
CGGCGCGCCGCTCTTCGAGCAGGGCACCAAGTTCGAGTCCGGGACCGGCTGGCCGAGCTTCTTCGAGCCGCTGCCCGACGCGGTCGGCACGCAGGTCGATTCCGCCTACGGCATGCGGCGCACGGAGGTGCATTGTCGCCGCTGCGGCGGCCATCTCGGCCATGTCTTCGAGGACGGACCGCGGCCCACCGGCCTGCGCTACTGCATGAACGGGGTGTCCCTGCGCTTCGAGCCCGCCGCCGGACCGGCCTGAAGCGGCGTCCCACAAGGGGGTGGCCGGCTTCTTCGACAAGAGGATGCTCTCAAAAGAGGAGATCGAGACCATGATGCTTGAACGCTCTCATCCGCGCGCATCGCTCCTGCTCGGGGGCGTGGCCGGTCTTGCGCTGCTGGCCTGCGCGGCACTCCCCCTGGCACCGGCCTCCGCGGAAGAGGCCGGGCAGCGCCTGCCGGAGGCGGCGATGAGCGCCCGGGAGACGGGCCTGCGCAAGGCGACCTTCGCGGGCGGCTGCTTCTGGGGCGTGCAGGGCGTGTTCCAGCACGTCAGGGGCGTGAAGAACGCGGTCTCGGGCTATGCCGGCGGCACCGGGGCCAGCGCCCGCTACGAGCAGGTCGGCACCGGGCGCACCGGGCACGCGGAAGCCGTGCAGGTCACCTACGACCCGGCCGTGGTCCGCTACGACGAGTTGCTGCAGATCTTCTTCTCGGTGGCGCTCGACCCGACCACGGTGAACCGGCAGGGGCCGGATACCGGGCCGCAATACCGCTCGGCGCTGTTCCCAGCGGATGCGGGTCAGGCGGCGGTGGCCAAGGCCTACATCGCCCAACTCGACGCGGCCAAGACCTTCTCGAAGCCGATCGCCACGCGGATCGAGTCCGGCGCCTTCTACCCGGCGGAGGATTACCATCAGGACTACATGACCCTGCATCCGACCAACAGCTACATCGTCACCAACGATGCGCCGAAGCTGCAGGATCTGAAGACGCTGTTCCCCGAGCGGGCGAACGCCCAGCCGGTGCTGGTGGGCCGCCCGCCGGCGTAAGGTGCTTTTCTCTCCTCCCCGCGCGGCGGGGAGGAGAGAAAGAAATCACTCCTTCTCGGGCGCGATCTGCTCCAGGCCGCCGACATGGCGCTGGGCGTAGAGCGGCAGGCCGATCTGGCCGATCAGGTCGAGCTGGGTCTCGAGGAAGTCGATGTGACCCTCCTCGTCCTCGGCCAGATCCTCGAACAGCCGCTTGGAGACGCGGTCGTTGATCGAATCGCAGTACTTGGCGGCTTCGAGATAGAGCGAACGCGCCTCGTTCTCGGCGGCGAGATCGCACTCGATGATCTCCTGCACGGTCTGGCCGATCCGCAGCGGGTCGAGTTCCTGCAGGTTCGGGAAGCCGTCGAGGAACAGGATCCGGTCGATGAACCGATCCGCGTGGTTCATCTCCTCGATCGATTCCTTGCGCCAGAACTTGGCGAGGTCGACGTAGCCCCAATCGTTCAGCAGGCGGAAATGCAGCCAGTACTGGCTGACCGCCGTCAGCTCGCTGCGCAGGCCACGGTTGAGATACTCGATGACCTTGGCATCGCCCTTCATTCACCTCTCCTCGTGAGGCGTCGGGACGAACGAACGGTCGTCTCAGGCTGCGACGCCCTCTGGCTCCCTTGTAGTTTGGAATGATCCCAAACTGCAAGCGGCTTCGCAGCCGGTCGAACAGGCATGCGCGTGCGCATGGACTGGGGTGGGCGCGGCCTCGTCGAGGGCCTTGCGCAGGATCGAGCGGATGGTGCGGGCGCAGCGCCCGCATTTCGGGCTGCAGCCGAGGCAGCCGTAGACCTGGGCCGGCGTCCGGGGACAGCCCGGTCCGGCTTGCAGGCACGCGCGCACCTGTCCGTCGGAGAGGACGTTGCAAGAACAGACGATCATGCGGGATCGCAAACCTGTCGTGCCAGTCGAGAAGCCCGGCCCCGAGGAGCCGACGGAGCCTGAAGCCTCCCGATCATTCGCGCCGCTCAAGGCCACCGGAACCCGGCCGATTTGAGGCGATCGCAGATTAGAATGATTGAAAACTTCAAGCTTTTCAGCAATTTAGCGATCGAGGCGGGTCCTGGCAACTCCCAGCGTGCACGATTGAATGCGGCGCGAGCCTTCGAGGCGGCCGGCTTCGGCGGCATGACACGGCGCGGTCGATGCGCGCGCACCCGGCCGAAGGCTCTCAGCCTGCAAGGGGAATTCCGCTGGAAAGCGCTTCCTCCACCAAGGGCGGCGCTCAGTGCGCCATCAGCACCGGCACGGTCGCGTGCGACAGGATGTGGCTGGTCGGGCCGCCAAAGATCATCTGGCGCAGGCGGCTCTGGGTGTAGGCGCCCTTGATGAGGAGGTCGCAGCCGAACGATTCGGCGGTGTCGAGGTAGAGTTCGCCCGGCGTGCGGCGTCCGGCCGGCAGCGCCGTGTGGGCGGCCTCGATGCCCTCGCAGGCCAGCGAGCGGGCCACGTCCTCGGCGCTGGGCCCCGGCACCATGCCGCCCTCGGCGCTGAGCACGAGCACCCGCCGGGCCCGGCGCAGGAACGGCATGGCGAAGGCGATGGCGCGTGCCGTCTCGGTCGAGCCGTTCCAGGCGATCAGCACCGCCTCGCCGAGGCAGGCCGGCGCGACCGGCGGCGCCAGGATGATCGGGCGTCCGCTCTCGAATAGGGCGGTCTCGAAGGTTGTCATCCGCGGGGCGCCGTCATCCGAGCCGGGCCGTCCGACGACGGTCGCCGCGAACAGCCGCGCGTACTGGCCGAGGAAGGCGTCGCCCGGCGGCACGTCGGGCTGCCAGCGGTAGCGCGGCCCGGCATTGGCGGCGGCGTCCGGCGCGCAGGAAGCGCCGGGCTCGCGCCGGGGCAGTCCCGCGGCTTCCATCGCCGCTACGAAGCGCTGGCCCGCATCCTGCGCCTCGGCCTGGTCGGCCTCCTCGTCGCGCAGCCACGTCATGCCGCCGACCATGTCGACGGGCACGTATTCGGCCAGCGCCGGGCGCAAGGACACGCCCTCGATCAGGCTGCCGAAGCGGCGCGCCACCAGCACCGCCGTCTCGAACACGGAGGGCAGGGCGTCGTGGAGGGTGACCGGAACGAGCAGGGTCTTCATGGCCGGCCTCCGAGGCGTGCGAGGAACGCTGCGTATGAAGGGCGGAGGCTAGTGCGAAACGGCGCGCCGGAAAACCGCCCCGATGCGTCCGCCCCCAACCGTCATGTCCCGGAACCGGCGGCCCTTTCCGCGCCGGGCTCGCGGGCGGCCGGGTCGAGCCGGCGGCGAACGAGGCGGGTCAGCGGCCGCTCCACGACGCGGTGGACGACGAGCGCGGCCGGCAGGGTCAGGGCGACCATCAGCAGCAGGCTCGGCCCGGGGCCGATGAGGGGCGCGAGCCCGGTGCGCAGCAGGATCTCGCGGGCCCCGCGCAGGACGAACGGATGCAGCAGGTACAGGGCGTAGGACGCATCCCCCAGCCGTTCCGCCAGCGCGAGGAGGCGGGCGGCGATCGGGCCATGGACTGCTTCGGGCCGGTCGCGGCCGAGCACCGCCGCCGCCACGAGGAACGCGGCCGGCAGGCCCCAGGACAGGACCCGCAGCGACGGCTCGGCCGGCGCCGCGGCGAGCGTCGCCAGCCCCGCCACGGCGAGCGCGGCGCGTCCGAGGCCGTTCAAGCGCAGACCCTCGGCCCGCGCGAGGGCGAGACCGGCCCCGAGGGCGAATTCGAGCACGATCGGATCGGACCAGAAGGCGAGGGGAACCGGGGGGCCGGGGATCAGCCGGCCGGCGGCCACGACGAGCGCCAGCGCCGCGACGAGCCATGCCACCGCCCCGCGCCGGGACAGGCCGAGGCCGAGGGCGAAGAGTGCGTAGAACGCCATCTCGTAATTCAGGGTCCAGCCGAGCCCGTAGAGCGGCAGCACCGCCCCGTCCGCCCGCGCCGTCGGCCAGAACAGGAACGAGGCGAGGGCGTAGCCCGGGCCCGGCCGCCCCCCGTCACCGCTGAGCAGGGCCGGCGCGGCGAGGCCGAGGCCGAGAGTGAGGCCGGTCACGAGCCAGTAGAGCGGCACGAGGCGGGCGATGCGGTGGCTGACGAAGCGTCCGCGCGCGCCCTTCCGCCCGTAGAGCGGGCCGGCGGCGTGGACGATGATGAAGCCGGAGATGACGAAGAAGACGTCCACCCCCGCCGGCCAGGGCAAGGCGTGGCTCGGCGCGAACGCAAGTCCGGTGCGCCCGGCCAGGATCGCGGCCTCGTTCTGAGCGTGGTGAATCACGACGAGCAGAGCGGCAAAGGCGCGGAGCGCCTGCACGAGGACGAGTTTCCCCCGAAAGGGCGCCGATGAAAAAAGTCTAGTCAAATTCGGGGAACCAGCGGGGAAGGTCGTCGTTGTCGCGTCGAAGTGATCTTCGCGGCCTCAACCGGTCCATCCGGGCGTCGAGGCCAGTTCGTATGTCGATGATCCGATATTAGAGGTTCCTTATGCTGAAGAAATACGCAGCCGCGTCCGCGCTCGTCGTCGCCCTGTCGACCCCCGCCTTCGCTCAGATGGGCGGCGATTTCCGCCTCGACGCCATGCAGGCAAATGCGTTCGAGATCCAGTCCGCCCAGATCGCGCTGCAGAAGAGCCGCAACCCGTCGGTCCGGGCCTATGCCCGCGACGCCCTGCGTGACCATCAGGCCGCCAACGTCGCCCTGGCCGGCGGCGAGCGCAACTACATCGCCGCCCGCGAGGCCGGCCCCGGCGGTCTCGTCGGCGGTCTGGTCGAGGCTCCGCTCGCCATTGCCGGCGGTGCGGTCGGCGCGGCCACGGGCGTGGCGACCGGTGTCGTCGGCGGCACCCTGCAGGGCGGCCCGGTCGGCGGCATCGAGGGCGCCGGCACCGGTCTGAGCCGCGGCGCGATGGCCGGCAGCCGCGCGTTCGACGTGGATTCCACCGCGGGCACCACCGTGGTGCAGCCGAACCCGCAGCAGCAGCAGATGCTGGCCGAGCTGAACGCCACCCCGCCCGGCGCCCGCTTCGACCGTCTCTACGGAAGCCAGCAGGTGATGGCACACCAGATGTCGATCACCATGACCCAGTCCTACGCCCAGTCCGGCCCGAACCCGGCCCTGCGCAACTACGCCCAGCAGGCCCTGCCGGTGCTGCAACAGCACTACAGCATGGCCCAGCGTCTCCCGGGCGCCCGCTAAGGCAGACGTTCCATCCTGATCGGATGGCAGGAGGCGGCGGACCGATCGGTCCGCCGCTTCTTTTTGTTTTCGGACCGGTGTGAACGGGGAGCGCGACAAGGCTCTGTTCGCTCGGTCCGTTCCGGCACCAACAACGCCCCTCATGCTGAGGTGCTCGCGGTTTTATACCGTTTCCGGTTGATCGCTTCGGGAGGCGCTGGTTCCCCTCTCCCCGCGTGCGGGGAGAGGGCCACGTCTCCCCCTTGTCGGGGAGCGTGGCGAGGCGGCAGCCGAAGGTGAGGGGGCTTGGCCGGACGAGGCTCTTTCGGATGCGCCCCCTCACCACCGCTCCGGCTGCGCCTCCGCTTCCTGCCTGCACGACAGGGTGCAGACAGGCCTCTCCCCGCACGCGGGGAGAGGGGAAGTCCGCGCGCACCGAAGCGATCAACCAAAAGCTGTATCAGACATGAAAACGGCGCCCCCCAAAAGGAGGCGCCGCAGGTTCGTCAGGACGGCGTGAAGCGGTCGCGGCCCTCAGGCCGCGGTGCAGCCGATCAGGGCCGAGGAGGCCAGCGTCTGCCCGTCGCGGGCGACCACCGACTGGAATTCGCCGGTCTTCGGGTCACGGATGCGCAATTCGCCGGTGACGATGCCGAAATGCGCGCCGTGCAGATGGAGCCGGCCGGCCTCGACCGCCTCGCGGATGAAGTCGAAGGTCATCAGGTTCTCGAGGCTCTGGGCGACCATCGCGTATTCGAGGCGGGTGAGGTAGCCGTCCTTGTCCGGGGTGTCGCCGGCCTCGGAAAGCGTCTTCTTCGCCGGCTCGACCAGCGAGACCCAGCGGCCGATGAAGTTGCCCGAGGAGAGCGGATCGGCACCGAGACCGGCCGCCTTGATGCCGCCGCAGGTGGCGTGGCCGAGCACGACGATGTGCTTCACCTTCAGCGCCTGCACCGCGAACTCGATCGCCGAGGAGGTGCCGTGATAGGCGGTGTCGTGCTCGGCGGGCGGCACGATGTTGGCCACGTTGCGAATCGTGAAGATCTGGCCGGGCCCGGTGTCGAAGATCACCTCCGGCGCCACGCGGCTGTCGCAGCAGCCGATCAGCAGCACGTCGGGCTCCTGGCCCTCCTTGCCGAGCGTCTCGTACTTGCGCCGCTCGTTGGGCAACCGCTCGCCGAGGAAGCTGCGGTAGCCGTCGGTCAGAACCTGAGGAAACATGGTGGGTTATCCTTCTTCAATGCCGTGCGATGGGATGCGATGACAGAACGCTTCGCCGACCCGAACCCATCCCCTCGGCGGATGCGCTGGCGCACACGCCGCGCCTCGTGAGGGGGCCGGTCGGCCGACGTCGCGCAGGTGCGAAAGACTCACATCGTCCGCCACTGGAGGCGGACGGGCTCGGGCGGAACGTCGCCGGAGACGATTCGTTGCGCCAGCGCGGCCAGTCCCTCGGGCTCGACCCGCTCGGACGAGGCCGCGAGTTCGTGCAGCGGCCACCAGCGGGTGCCGCGCACGGGGTTGTCCTCGGTCTCGGCCAGCCGGCTGGTATCGACGCGGTCGTTGGACAGCCGCACCACGAAGTAGCGCTCGCGGGCATCGCGCGACGTGCGGAACAGGTGGAACGGGCCGTCGCAGACCGCAACGCAGGGGCCGAGTTCCACATCGTCGACGCCGATTTCTTCCGCGAGTTCGCGACGGCAGGCGGTCTCGTGGCTCTCCCCCGGCTCCAGTCCGCCGCCGGGCATGAACCAGAAACCCCGCGCGTCCGGCCGTGCCGGATCGATCGGGCGCACCGCCTCGTACTCGATCAGCAGCAGGCGGTCGTTAGGGTCGAACACCAGGGCGCGGGCGATCTCGCGAACCGGCGGGTCCGCCTCGGGGCGATCGGTCACGGCATCCTCCTCTCGATGGGCGCGGGCGCCCAGATCACGACGGGCAGGCCATAGCTGTCGCGCTCGATCGGATTGGGAAGCGGTTCGGCGCGCCCCGCCGCGATGTCGCGGGCGACGATCAGGGCCGCCATGGCGTCGAGGTGGTCGTCGGCGGCCACCTGCGGGGCCGGGTCCGAGGCGACCAGCGCCTCGGGCAGGCCGGCGGCGATCAGCAGGGCCCGGCGCTCGGCCAGCCCCGCGGCGCGGGCCGGGCCCTTCTTGCCGGCCGCGAGACGCCGGTCGCCGTTGAGGCGGAAGAAGGCGATTTCGGGATGCACCTCGTGCAGGCGCTCGCGCAGATCGGGCCGCGCGCGCAGCAGGCCGTCGGCCTCGCGCACGTAGCGCAGGATGTTCCAGAGCTGGATCGAGGGGGCGAAGGGCGGATCGGACCCCGCGCGCGACAGCGCCTTGGCCTCGTCGTAGGTCGCGGCATAGACCGCCGCGCGGGGCGGCACCGGGAAGACGCTGGCCCGCCCCGCCCCGAGGAAGGCCCGCGCCGCGCGGTCGGCACCCCGCCCGCCGCCCTCGACCCGGTCGGGCAGGCCGATCGGCACGTCGATGCCGACGATGTCCGGCGCCTCCGGCCCGTCGAGCAGGTCTGCGATGGTTTGAAATCGGGCACAGCGCCAGCGGGCGGGATCGTCGCGATCCATCAACACCCCGGCCCAGGCACCCCGGCACCCGTCGAGCCCCCCGATCCAGCGCGCCATGCCTCCGCCCCGACCTGCCCCGGATTGCCCCGGGCCGCAGCTTGGCAGAAAGCTCTTCCCCTGACGCGTCAAGCGGGCAACGGGGAGCATTCGTCGTGAAGGTCGGCCTCCATATCCTCGATCCGCGGCTCGCCGGCTGGGGCTTTCCCCGCTGGGGCAGCGCGGCCGCCGCCGGGCTCGACCTACATGCCTGCCTCGACGCGACCCTGACCCTCGAACCGCAGGCCGCCCCGGCGCTGATCCCGGCCGGCGTCTCGGTGCGGATCGGCGATCCCGACTGGTGCGGGTTGGTCTTCGCCCGGTCGGGGCTCGGCCACCGCGAGGGGCTGGTGCTCGGCAACGGCACGGGGGTGATCGACGCCGATTACGAGGGCCCGCTCCTGATCTCGGCCTGGAACCGCAGCCCGCCGGGAAGCGGGGCTGTGATCCGCATCGAGCCGGGCGAGCGCATCGCGCAACTCGTCTTCACCCGCGTGGTGCGGCCGGATTTCGAGATTGTCGAGGACAGGGCTCCCGAGGACACGGCGCTGTCGGACGGCTCGGCCTCCGGCCGCGGACAGGGCGGGTTCGGCTCGACGGGGCGGCGCTGACGTCACGACCCCTGCAGATCCCACGCGCGCTTTGTCGGCAATGAACAGAACAAGCTTGGCCATTCGAAGTCTCGGCGGACCCAGGGACAAGCTTGCGCGGAAGAAACGCGGCCGGGACGATTGAACTCTTTTCCCCGCGTCCCGTTGGTTCTTCGCTTTCCCCTGCGAGACGAACCATGGCCGCCCACGAAATCCTCGGATTCTTCGAGCACCGCACCGACGGGGCCTGGATCTGCGTCAAGCCCTTCACGCTCAACACGCGGTCGAGCCGGATCGACATCCGGCGCGGCATGCGCTTCGAATACGGCCGGCGCGTCGGCGGGCTCGACCTCGCCGAGTACCTCGAACAGCTCGGCTCGCAGTTCGGCTCCTGATACGGTTTCCGCCTGATGAAAGCGGGAGCCGTATCACCGAGCCCGCGCGGCGCTTGAGCGAAGCTCACATCCGCCATCCCGAAGGGATCACCCGGATTTGATATAAGGCGACAGTCAGAACCGGTAGGCGGTGCGGCAGGCACCCCAATGCCGCTCCAGCACCCGGATCGGCGCATCGACCTCGCGCACGAGGATCGACTGGTTGCCGACTTCCCGCCGGTAGGACTGCACGGTGAACGGCCGGGTCGAGCGCGCCGCGGTGATCCCGGTCCGGTCGTCGAAGATGCGCCGGTTGCGGCAGTTGGCGTTGTTCCACACCGGATCGTTCGGCCGCTGCGGCAGCGACACCCGCGCGTTGTGGATCGGCAGGAAGCCGTTGCGATCGGTCGGGATGCAGAACAGCATCCGCGGATCGGCCTCCAGCGGCGGCTCGATCAGCGGCGACAGCAGGCGCTCAAACACCGGGACCGCCGGGGTGAGGAATTGCTGCGGGTCGGTGCCGGGGATCGGCCGGTAGGCGGTGTCGAACAGCATTTCCGGCGTCAGGCGTCCGGCCGCGATCTCCGCCTCCATCGCCGTGGCCATGCGCGCGGCCATGCCCTGGGCGATCGCGATCATCGGCGCGTAATCCGCCTCGATCTCGGCGAGCGTCGCGGCCAGGGCGGCTTCGGCCGTCGGCGCCAATCCTTCGAAGGCGCAGTGGATCCCCATCGTGCTGACGCCGACGATCCGAGCCGTGAGTGTTCCGATCCGCTCGAGTTCGAGCGAGAGCCGTGCCCCGGGCTCGGCGCGCAGGCCTGCCATCGCCTCGATCAGAACGCCGCCGCGGCTCAGATCGATCGTCCGCCCGGACTTGCCTTGAAGCGCCACGGCGCGCTCGACCGGGTAGCGATCGAAGCGGCGGCGGTCGCCGATCTCGGTCTGACGGATCACCGCGACGAAGCGGCGCCCCAGCGCCTCGGTCTGAGCCGAGGCCGTCGCGCTCGTCTCCTCGGCGCGCAGGGCAAGGCCGTCCACCGCCGTGGCGGTCTCCGTGGCAGCGCTCGCGTCGCGGCTCACACTCGAGACGAAGGCGGCCGCCTGCTGCGCCTCGTCGGCGAGGGCGCCGACCGTCGCCGCCTGCTCTCCGGTCACGCCGCGCACGGTGGCGAAGGCCGGGCGCATGGCGTCGACCGCCTCGGTCACCGCGGCGATCGCCGTGCCCGAGGCCTGGGCGCCCTGGCGCAGCCGGGCGATCCGGTTGCGCACGTCCGCGGCGGCGCGGCCGGTCTCGACGGCGAGCGCCTTGACCTCCCCCGCCACCACGGCAAAGCCGCGGCCCGCCTCGCCCGCGCGCGCCGCCTCGATCGTCGCGTTGAGGGCGAGCAGGTTGGTCTGCCGCGACACGGCCGCGATGGTCTCGACGACGCTGGCGATCTCGTCGCCGGCCCGTTCCAGTTCGGCCAGCAGGGCGCGCGCCTCGACGGAGCGGTCGGTCGCCGTCGCGAGGTGGTGACCCGCCTCGTCCATGGCGCCGCCGATGCGCTCGGAGGTGGTGGAGAGAACCCGGCTAGTGTCGAGCATGCCCGCCGTCATGCCCGCCGCGTCCTCGGCGGCGGCGGCGAGTTGCTCCATCTGCGAACGGATGCGGCCCACGCCCTCCTGCATGCGTCCGACTTCGTCGCGGGTGGCGGCAATCGAGCTGCCGACGCCGCCAATGGCCAGCATCACGTCGGCCTCGACGACATCGATCGTGGCACGGTCGGCGGCGCGGCCTGCCTCGACCGGCTCCGAGGACAGGGCAGCGGAGGGCGCGGGCAACGGCTCCTCCGCCTCGGTCGGCCCGACCGACGACGCCCGTTCAGATCCGGCGGATAAGCGCGAGAAGAAACCCATGCGGATCACGCTGCAGCAGCGGCGTTAAATTTGTCTTGCGTGAGCGCATCGGCCCGAATGTGGTAACCGGCTTTCGGAAAAAGCCGATGCGTCACGACAACCGAGAGCATCTTACTGGATACGATATTCAGCGTGAGGCTCCTGGGTAGATCGGACCGCTGAGATTTTTCAAAACAATGGTCTCACGGAACGGACGAAATTGCCGCGCTTCAATGTCAGGCTCCGTCCCATTGCATGGTCAACTGACCATCGATTACGAGCGTGTGATGTCACCCGGCCGATCTTGGAATCGGCGCCGGTGATCGGGGCCCGCTTGCCGTCGCGCTTCGTCAAAGGTCCCATTCGCGAGGAGAACCGCCTTGCGATGGAGGGCGTCGAACCGTCGTACCCCGTCGGCCGCAGCGCTTTGGGAAAAACGCGTTTGCGCGGCGCGGGGGACGCGGTTCCGAGGCATCGATGGGGGCCAAGGAGAGGCTTTGGAACAGCCGGGCCCTCAGGGGCTTTGTGAACCCAACCGTTCCGCGTCAATCCGCTTTGACGCGGCCGGTGTCGACGCTTAGGTATTGACGACGATGCCCGCCGCCACGGCCCCCCTTCTCGCCCCGCCCGACGACAGCGCGCCGACCACGCGCGACCGGATCATGGAGACGGCGGAGCAGTTCTTCCGGGAGATCGGCTACCAGAAGACCACGGTGGCCGACATCGCCCGCACCCTGAAGATGAGTCCGGCCAACGTCTACCGGTTCTTCGACTCGAAGAAGGCGATCAACGAGGCGGTGGTGGAGCGGCTGACCGGCGAGATCGAGGCGATGATCGCGGCGATCGCCGACGCGCCGCTCGATGCGCCCGAGCGGATCACCCGCATCGTCACCGCGCTGCACAACGATTGCCATCGCCGCTTCGAGGCGCATCCGCGCGTCCACGAGATGGTCGAGGCGGCGATGAGCGAGAGCTGGGCGGTGTGTCAGGCCCATGTCGACCGCATCGGCGCGGTGCTGGCGCGGGTGGTGGGCGACGGGGTGCGCGAGGGCGCCTTCACGGTCGCCGACCCCAAGGCCGCGGCGGCCTGCCTGCATGCCGGCATCACCCGCTACTGCCACCCCGTGCTGGTGAGCCGCCGGCCCGGGCGGGCCGAGCCGCCGCTGCCGGTGATGATCGCCTTCCTGCTCGGGGCGCTGCGACCCGCGGGCGAGTGACCTACTCCGAGGCGGTGCCCGGCGTCGGGGCCGGCTCCGAGACGAGGGGCTGCGGGCCATCGTAGCCCTCGATCACCAGGATATCGGCCTCCGCGCCCCCCTTCTGCAGGGCGCGGGCGGATTGGTAGAGGTCGGAGTTCCAGCAGGCGAGGGCATCGTCGTAGCTCGGGAACTCGACGATCACGTTGCGCGCCCGCGCCGCGCCCGCCACCGCTTCGAAGGCGCCGCCGCGCACGAGGAAGCGTCCGCCGAAACGGGCGAAGGCGGCGCCGTTGGCTGCCGCGTAGGCCTTGTAGGCCTCGGCGTCGCTCACATCGACCCGCACGATCCAGTAGCCCTTGGCCATCACGCCTCCTCCATCTCCGCCACGATTTTTTCCGCGACCGCGCGGGGGTCGTCGGCCGCGGTGATCGGGCGCCCGACCACGACGTGGTCGATGCCCGCCGCCCGCGCCTGCCCCGGGGTCATCACCCGCTTCTGATCGCCGGCCTCCACGCCGGCGGGCCGGATGCCCGGCGTCACGATCAGCCCCAATGGCCCGATTCGCTGGCGCACCGCCCCCGCCTCGACCGCCGAGCAGACGATGCCGTCGATGCCGATTTCGGCTGCCTGCTCGGCCCGGCGCGCGACGAGTTCGGCCACCGGCAGGGCATAGCCGGCCTCCGCCGCGTCCGCGTCGTCGTAGGAGGTCAGCACGGTAACGGCGAGGATCTTCAGGCTGGGGCCCCGCCCGCGCACGGCCGCCCGCATGGTCTGCGGATAGGCGTGCACCGTCAGGAAGGTCGCCCCCAGCGCCGAGGCCGAGCGCACGCCCTCCTCGACGGTGTTGCCGATGTCGTGGAGTTTGAGGTCGAGAAAGGTCTTCTTGCCGCTCCTCGCCAGTCGCGCAGCGAAATCGAGCCCGCCGGCATAGGCCAGCCGATAGCCGATCTTGTAGAAGGTCGCCGCGTCGCCGATGCGCGCGACGAGCCGCTCGGCCGCCGCCACGTCGGGCAGATCGAGGGCGACGATCAGTCGGTCGCGGGGGTCGACACTCTGCGGCATCGGGCTCTCGTTCGAGGGATCAGAGGGCCGCAGCGATCCTCTCGCGCGGGCTGCCTGTCAACGCCGGAAATCCATCGCGCGGCCCACCTCGGCCCGCAGCACCGGCAGAAGCTCCGCCTCGAACCACGGGTTCGTCCTGAGCCAGCCGTTGTTGCGCCAGGAGGGGTGGGGCAGGGGCAGGACCCGCGGCCGGGCGGAGGCCGAGAGGATGGCGCGCCAGCCCGCGACCGTCTCGGTCAGGCCGCCCGGCCGCGGCCCGAGATGCCAAGCCTGCGCATACTGTCCGATCACCAGGATCAGATCGAGCCCCGGCAATCCGGCGAGCAGCTCGGCCCGCCACGCTGGCGCGCATTCGCGCCGCGGCGGCCGGTCCCCGCCCTTGGCGTCGAGCCCGGGAAAGCAGGCGCCCATCGGCAGGATCGCCACCCGCGCCGCGTCGTAGAAGGCCGCCTCGTCGAGCCCCAGCCACGCCCGCAGCCGCATCCCGGACGGATCGCTGAACGGCACGCCGCTGCGATGCGCCCGGTTGCCCGGCGCCTGACTCGCGATCAGCAGCCGCGCGGTGGCGCTGCCCTGAACCACCGGGCGCGGCTCATGGGGAAGCGGGGCACCGTGGAGGGGCGCGTCGCGGCAGAGCCGGCAGGCGCGCAGGCGGGCGGCGACGGCATCGAAGGGTTCGGCGGCAGCGGGCATGGCGCCGGAAATGGAGTGGATCCGGCTTGCGCGCGATGCGTCACCGCGCCCAGGGTTCACGAAGGGCTCACCGACGTCATCGGCACGGGGCTTCAAAGGTGGCGTTTGAAGTCCATCCGCTGATGCAGGATGCGAATGACCTCGATGCCGCCATCGACGCCGAGACGATAGAACAGGACGTGCGACCCGACGGACAGGCGAAAATACCCTTTTCGAATTTCGTCGGCGTTTCGGCCCGGAGCCGAACCGTCGGCCAATCGATCGAAGCTCCCGGCCAGAAGCCGGATGTAGGCGTCGGCTTGGTCCGAACCCCAGCGTTCGGCCGAATCGTCCCAGATCCGGCTGAGCTCCGCGCGTGCCCGCGGCGAGAGGTGGACACTCACCCTCGGATCGTGCCTGCGCGCTTCTCCTGGAGAAAGGCATCCGTATCGAAGGGTTGCGGGGGACCGCTCTCCTCGCCCTCGATCAGTGCAGCGCGAAGCGTCTCAAGGGATGCCTCCCGCTCTTCGAGCAGACGAAGCCCGGCGCGAACCACTTCGCTCGCGGAGCCGTAACGGCCCCCTTCGACCTGACGATCGATGAACTGCGCAAGGTGCTCGCCGAGCGAGACGGACGTGTTTCGCGACATCGAGCCCTCCGATCCGCACGGTGTACCCGATTTTGGTATCCAGCAAGTCCATCGCGTGCCGTGCCCGCACAAGCTTGGCACGAATCACACCGGCCCTACCTCACTCTGCGCGCGCAATCCCGGCGCGCCGAGGGAGGCCCGCTTGGCAGGAACGCGCGCGTCACGGCTCGGAGCGGGCGTCGGCCCGAAATATCCGCAGGTCGTGGTCCTCGTCGGCGCCACCGGCGACCTCGCCCAGCGCAAGCTGCTGCCGGGCCTGTTCCACCTGTGCAGCGCCGGCTTCATCCCGGATCTGCGCATCGTCGGCGTGTCGCTCGACGACATCGGCGTCGAGGCGTTTCGCGAGCTGGCGCACCGGGCGATCGACCAGTTCTTCACCCGGCAGGCCGGGGA
>JAAIGG010019233.1_pt1 | contig 14563 bp, 15 predicted proteins | sample 6487391 | NCBI WGS metagenome assembly JAAIGG01 (sample SAMN13974130, study PRJNA590717) | phyllosphere metagenome | biome: asymptomatic weeds; feature: pooled weeds collected from a community garden; material: weeds; isolation source: pooled asymptomatic leaves from various weed species from...
CGGGTTTCTAGCCAGCCCGTACACCATCGCTGGGAAATTGGTGAAGTGGCGAGGTGGTGAAGTGGTGAGGTGGTGAGGTGGTGAACTGGTGAACTGGTGAGTTGATGCTGATGGGGCGGTGGTCGGGCTGGCCGACGTCGTCTCGGGCTGGGTGGCGCAGCTGGTCACCACCGCGCCGCCCAGCGCCAGCCCGGCCACCGGCCGCCAGTAGGCCCGCAGCCAGCGCAACTTGGCGGGGAGAAGCGGTGGCCAGAGCATGGGCGCGGCGGCTGGTTACTTGGAGTTGGGCTGCACCTGCGTCACCGAAAACATGCCGGCCGCGTAGTTGGTAGCCACCTGCACCGAGGCGGCGCTGGGCATCATGGTAGTAGGGAAGCTGCTGAGGGTAAGCTTGGTAGGGCCGTCGAAGATCTTCAGTACGTCGGCCGCCACCGATAGCTTGGGTACCTGGCCAGCCCGTACCGGTAGCGTAGCGCCGTTGAGTGAGGGCGCGGCCGTGACGATAGCGCTGAGCGGCTGGCGATAGCCGCCGATGTGGCAGGTGAGCGGCTTGTTGGGGTTGGCCGAGGTCACGGTACCTTCCAGCTTGAGGAAGATGTGGCCCGTGTTCCAGGTCCAGTACATGCTGTTGGCCGGGTTGAGGTCGCCGGCCAGGGCCAGCGGGTCGCCCTTGGTGGTAGTCGAATCGACCCCCACTACGAAGCTGACACCGGTGTAGTCGCCGGCCGGTACGTTGCCGACGGTGAAACTGCTACTGCCGGGCTTGGCCGTATTAACCAAGTGGTACTCGTTGGGCGCGGCGTAGGTAGTGCCGTCGCTTTTGGTGAGCTTGATATTGGAAACGTAGTACTCAAACGTGCTCACCGTGAAGGTTTCGCCGCCGGCCGTGGTGTAGGCCGTGCCATCGAGCGCGAGGGCCCGCTGCCCCACCTTATTTGTCAGCTCGAAGGCCACGCTGCCCGTCGGGGGCTGGCTGTCGGCGTCGTGCTTGCAGCCGCTGAACAGGGCCGCCGAGGCCGTGAGTAGCACAGCCAGAAACGAATAGGTGGGACGTTTTTTCATCGGAAGCACGGGCGACATGAAAAGCGGAAAAATACTCTGCCCCAGCCGCGTAGGCGAGGCGTAAGCACGCTCGGGCAGAGGACAGCGGTAATCAAAGATAAGTGCCCCCGGATGGCGGCGGCATGTAGGAAAGCACTCAACGGGCCTACTTTTGTCGCTGAGTAGCCCATTTTTTTCCTCGTGAAGTCCCTTTTCGCCTATTTGCTCGCGGCCCTGGTGCTGCTGCAAACCTTCAGCCGCGAGCTGTTGGTGGTGGACTTCACGCTCAATCAGGCGGCCATCACGGCCCGCTTCTGCGTGAACAAGGCCCGGCCCGCGCTGCACTGCGACGGCAAGTGCTACTTCGCCAAAAAGCTCAGGCAGCAGGAGGAGCGCGAAAGCAAATCGGCCGGCCCGCTCAAGGAGCGGCTGGAGATGCTGCCGGCGGCCTTCGGGGGCTGGCAGCCGCGGGCGGCCCGGCCGGTTGAGGGCACTACGGTGCGCTACGCCGCCCTGGTGCCAGGCTGCTACACCGCGCCGCTGGGCGCCATTTTTCGTCCGCCCTTAGGCTAATAACAACCATCGGGTGGGGAGAAACCGGCCGGCAAGCGCCGGGGGCGGCGGTATGCGCGCCCCGGCTTGCCCGTCCGGCTTCCCTGGTTTGTTTATAGCTTGATTTTCAGGGGATGAAATCTATTGTATGGATGACCGGGCTGGCCGCTGCCAGCCTGGGTAGCGCCTATGCGCAACAAGCCGCCGTGCGCGGCACTATTCTGGATGCCCAATCGCAGCAGCCGCTGCCGGGCGTCTCGGTGGTGGTACCGGGCACCACCGTCGGCACGGCTACCGATGCCAGCGGCCGGTTTGCGCTGGCTTTGCCCGCCGGGGCGCGGGAGCTGCTTATTTCCTTTGTCGGCTACAATGCCCAGCAGGTGCGCGTGCCCGCCGACGGCCGGCCGCTCACCGTGCGGCTCGAAGCGGCACCGGTGAGCCTGCAAGGCGTGGTGGTGTCGGCCAGCCGCGAGCAGGAGCGGCGCACCGAGGCTCCGGTGGCCATCGGCCAGGTTGCGGCGCAGCTCATTGCCGATACCAAGGCCACCGCGCCTTACCAGCTGCTCAATAAAATAGCCGGCGTGTACATGGTAGACCTGGGTAACGAGCAGCACATGATGGCTATTCGTCAGCCGATTAGCACTAATGCCGTGTATCTCTACCTGGAAGATGGCCTGCCCATCCGACCCATCGGTATCTTCAACCACAACGCGCTGTACGAGATAAACCAAGCCGGCGTGCGCAGCGTGGAGGTGGTGAAAGGGCCGGCCTCGTCGCTCTACGGCTCCAATGCCATCGGGGGCGCTGTCAACTTTCTTACCCAGCGGCCCACGCCGCTGCCCACGGCGGGGGTGTCGGTACAGGGCGACAATTTTGGCTACCGTCGCCTCGACGCCCATGCCAGCGGTACGGCGGGCAAGCTCGGGATTTACGCGGGGGGCTACGCGGCCCGGCAGCGTGGCGGCTGGCAAGACTACACCGACTTCGATAAGCAGTCGTGGACGCTGCGTGCCGACTACGCCGTAAGTGCTAAAACGCGGCTGGTCGGCACCGGTACCTACAACTACCTCAACACCCAGACGCCCGGCACCCTCGACAGCCTGCGCTTCTACCGCCGCAGCTACGCCAGCAACAACCATTTCGCCAACCGGGTGGTAACGGCCGTGCGCAGCAGCCTGCGCCTGGAGCACGACTGGAGCGACCGCCAGCAAACGGCTCTCACGGGCTTTTACCGCTACAATTCCACCGGGCAGCTACCGAGCTACTACATCTCGGACGTGCGCGTAAACGGCGGGTATAAAAGCTCGAATGGGCAGGTTAATAACTTGTCATTCAATAGCTACGGAGTACTCGTGCAGCACCGCGCCGACGTGGATTTGCTGCATGCGCGGCTCATCGTGGGCGGGTATTTCGACTACAGTCCCAGCACGTACTACGCCCGCTACCTCGATATTCAGAAGGACGTCGCCACCAACTTCTACACCGGCTACGCCGATACCGGCCGCTACCTCGACGACTACCGCACCGCCCTCGACAATGCCGCCGCCTACGCCCAGCTGGAAGTGCAGGCCACCGAGGCCCTGCGCATAGTGGGCGGCCTGCGCTACGACCGGGTCCAGTACAAATTCACCAACAACCTGAGCGGCAGCCAGACCACCAAGAAAGCGGCGCTCGACAACGTGTACAACATCGTGGCCCCCAAGCTGGGCCTCACCTACGCCCTCGGCCCGGCGCAGGGCGTGTACGCCAATCTCAGCACGGGTTTCCAACCGCCCGAAACCAGCAGTCTCTTCAGCTCGCGGCAAACGATAGCCTTGAAGCAGGCCAGCTTTACCAACTACGAAGTGGGCGGCTGGCTGGCCCTGCTCGACCGCAAGCTCTACCTCGATCTCAGCCTCTACCAACTCGAAGGCCGCAACGAGATAGTCAGCATCTTGCAGCCCGACAACACCACCCAGAGCGAAAACGTGGGCGCCACCCGCCACCGGGGCGTCGAGTACACGCTGACCTACGCCCCCATCTCGGAGGTGAATTTTCGCCTCAGCGGCACTAACGCCCGGCATACGTACTTAGAATACAGCGAAGTAGTATCCGGTCGCAACCGCGACTACGCCGGCAACCGCATGGTCGGGGCGCCCAACTGGCTGGCCAACGCCGAGGTGTTTTACAAGCCGCGCTTCGCGCCCGGCGCCCGCCTGGGCCTGGAATACCAGCGCGTGGGAGCCTACTACACCAACACTGCCAATACCCGCACCTACGCCGGCTACAACCTGCTCAACCTGCGCCTGGGCTACCGCCTGCCGCAGGCCGCTTTGCGCGGCCTCGATATCTGGGCCAACGTGGTGAATCTCAGCAATGAGTTGTATACCACTAACGCCACTTCTAACCAGTACGGCACCACCTACGTGGCCGCCGCACCGCGCACGTTCACGCTGGGCGTGGGCTACACCTTCGCCGCCCGTGCGGCTGAGTAGCCACCGGCCCGGCTAACCGGGCGGCAATTTTTATTCATCCAGGTGCTGCGCCGGCGAGCTGTTGGCTCGCCGGTGCGCCCTGCTTATTGTCTAGCACATGGCTGTTAATCAACTTACTGAGTCGCCGGCACGGGCGGCCGTCTCGCCGGTGCGCCGCTACGTAGGGCGCTATATGTACCGCTGGCACCGGGTATTGGGGCTCCTCACGGTGGTGCCCGTCATCATGTGGGCGCTCAGCGGCCTGGCGCACCCGCTGATGTCAAATTTGCTGCGGCCGGCCATTGCCCACGAGACCGTGCCCGCGCCGCCGCTGGCGGCGGCCGCGCTGGCCGTGTCCGTGCCGCAGGTGCTGGCCCGCCACGGGCTGGCCGCCGTACAAAACCTGCGCGTGGTGCAGTTAAATCGCCAGCCGACCTACCAGATTACCGACTTTCGGGGGCGGCTGCGCTACTTCAGTGCGGCCACCGGCCGGGAAATTCCCGATGGCGACCGGGCCTACGCCGAGGGCCTGGCCCGCTACCTGCTCGCCGATTCTACCTCGGCCGTGGCCGGGGCCGAGCGTTTGACGCAGTTTACGGGCGAATACAAGTTTATCAACCGCCTGCTGCCGGTTTGGAAGATCACCCTGGCCCGGCCCGACGGCATGGCCGTGTTTATTGAAACCGGTCAGAGCCGGTTGGGGACCTTCAACAACCACGCCCGCGCCACTTTTTTATGGGTATTCGGGATGCTGCACAACTGGGATTTTCTCGCCGCGCTGCCGCGCCCGCTGCACCTGGGAATTATGCTGATTTTCACCACGATTATCTGGCTGTCGGCGCTGAGCGGGCTGGTTATCTACGGCTTCGTACGTCGAAAGCTGCGCCAGCCGCGCTCGGCCCAGGACCGGGTGGGCTGGCTGCGTCGGCGGCACCGCACGCTGGGGTTGTGGGTGGCTTCCGTCACGTTCACCTTTGCGCTGAGCGCTTCCTACCACCTGCTGCAAAAATTCACCCCCGACCGGCGCAATGAAGTGGCCCGCGTCAGCGCGTTTGCCGCTACCGAGCTTACCTGGCCGCTCCCCGAGGCGCTGGCCGCCGCGTCGGTGCAGCAAGTGTCGCTGGTCCGGGTGGGGGGCCAGCCCTACTATCGACTGGTAAGCAAGAGTGCGGAAGGCCCGCCCGCGGTGCAGTACCGCAGCACGCGCACCGGCCAGCCGCTCCCCGAGGGCGAGCTGCGCTACGCCCGGGAGCTGGGCGACGAGTTTATGCTGCGCCTGCACGGCCAGGCGGCCCCGGCCACCGCCACCGGGGCCAGCGAAGACGGGGCGCTGCCTGACTGCTGCACCCCGCTCAGCCCGGCTGCCGAAACGCCCACCGCCGCTGGCCCGGCCCCCGCACAGGCCCGCCTGGGCCGCCCCGAAGCGGTGACCAAGTTTGCCGGCGAATATGGGTTCGTTAATAAGCGCCTGCCGGTGATGAAGCTGGCCTACGCCGGAGGTGGTCATCCTACCCTGTACGTGGAGCCCGCCACCGGCCGCCTCGCCGCCCTCGTCACCGACGATGCCCGGCGCGAAGGGCTGTCTTTTGCCGTGCTGCACAAGTTTTTTCTGCTGGACTGGGCCGGTAAAAGCGTGCGCGACGCAGTGGCCATGCTCTCCGCGCTGGGCGTGCTGGTGGTCACGCTCTACGGCCTGGTGCTGCTGCGGACCCGCCGCCCGCGGGCGGCTAGCTAGCCAGCAGCGCCAGCGCCTGCTCGCGCAGCAACTGGGTAAAGAGCGGGCTAGCCAGCTCGCCCTCGGCCGATAGATGCTGGCTGATGCCGGGCAGGCGCACGCGCTGCGGTAACACGGTGGTGCCCAAGTAGAACAGAATATCAGTGAGGTGACTCAGGGCCAGCGCGCCGCCCATCCCGCCGCTGCTCAAACTCACGAGCGCCGCCTTCTTGCCCCGAATGCCGCCGGGGTAGGGTAGGGCGTCGATAAACGCCTTGAGCGCCCCCGGAATGGAGCAATTATACTCCGGCGCGATAACGACGAGCTTCTCGGACTGGTCGAGCGGGGCGATAAATTCGTTGAAGCCCGGGTGCTGGCCGGCGTTGTGGTAGAGCGCCGTATTGAGGAAGTCGGCCGGCAGCTCCGTGAGGTCCAGCAACTGGTGGGGAGCGCCCAGCTCAGCCAGCAGGGCAGCGTAAAAATTGGCCACGATGCGGGCGCGGGACTGGGGGCGGTTGGTGCCGACGAGGATGGTAATCACGCAGAGGGTACGAAAGAATAAACGAGCGATACGTGAACGCCCGCCAGCGGTTCGGCTTAGTTGGGTGACTCGTAATGCCTAATAAAGTCCTTTCAGCCAGCCGCCATCCACGGCCGTGGAAGTCCCGGTGATGTAGCTGGCCCGCTCCGAGCACAGGAAGGCGGCCAGCGCCGCAAACTCCCGCGGCTCGCCAAGGCGTCGCATGGGTATCTCGTTGGTCCAGCGAGCAGTAGCCTCGGCCTCGCTGATGCCTTCGCGAGCAGCGGTGGCGCTGGCCAAGTGCTCGACGCGCTCGGTGCGGGTGTAGCCGGGGAGGATATTATTGACCGTAATGCCCGCCGCCGCTACTTCGTTGGCCAGGGTGCGGGCCATCCCCGTCACGGCCGCCCGCAGGCTATTCGACAGTAGAAGCCCACCCACCGGCTGCTTCACCGCGATGGAGGTGATGTTGAGAATTCGACCCCAGCCCCGGTCTTTCATGCCGGGTAGCACGGCTCGCGTCAGTTCTACTACGCTCGTGAGCAGCAAGTTCGTAGCTGCTGCCCAGGCCGCCGCGTCGTGCTGCTCGAAAGTGCCGGCCGGGGGCCCGCCCGCGTTGGTCACCAGGATGTCGATGCGGCCGAATTCGGCCAGCGCTGCTTGCACCAGGCGTGCGACATCGGCCGGCTGGGCCACATCGGCGGCCACGCCCAGCACGCGCCCGCCGCTGGCCTCGCGGATGGCGGCGCAGGTTTGCTGCAAGGTGTCGTCGGTGCGGGCGCACAGCACGAGGTGCGCCCCTTCGGCCGCCAGCTCTTCGGCCACGGCGCGGCCCAGGCCCCTACTGGCCGCCGCTACCAAGGCCACTTTCCCGGTCAATCCAAGGTCCATCGGTGAAATGGTGAGATGGTGAAATAGTGAGTTTACGGCGTGGTGATTAGGGAGTGGTAAAATGCTACGGTGGCGCGTCGCAGGCTCGAGGGCTACTGACTTACGCCACCCGTACGATTTCACCATTTCACCACTACTTACGCAGGTAGCTGTCGCTGCCGTCGAGCCAGTCTTGGCGGGGTGGGCTGAATACGTCGACGTCGAGCGTGTCTTCGAGCGCCTCGGCTTTGTGGGGCAGCCAGGAGGGGATGGTTAATACCTCCCCGGCGCGCACTACTACTTCCTGGCTCTCATCTTCCCCGAGGTGGAAACGCAGCGCACCTTCCAGAATATAGGTAATCTGCTCGTTATGATGCGAGTGCTTGGGCACGATGGCCCCTTTTTTCAGATACACGTGGGCCAGCATCATCTGCTCGCCAGTAATAAGGCGGCGGGAGATCGTATCGGAAAGCTCATCTTTGGGCATATCGTCCCAACGGTAAAGAGTAGCAGGCGGTAGAGGGCTCATGAGTGGAAAAAGAAACGGGCAAGCGTATAAAAGAACGCCAAGCTAGGTGTATAGCCCCAGGGTGAGCTGGGTGGGGTCGCGGGTGAAGATAGCTAGAATTTTTCTGCCAGTGGGCGCATACAAACTCGTGCGGATTCAGTTCACACAAGCGCTTGAGCCGCTTGGCATGATTGTAAGCTAATAATAAGAATTGCAGGTGCTCGTTAAGCTGCGCGGTAGATTCGTAGTGGTAATGCTGAACCGTAGCCTCTTTGAGAGTGCGGGCGAAGCGTTCGACCTAGCCATTCGTCCAGGGATGGGCCGGCTTGGTCAGGCGATGCTCCACGCCATACCCGGTCAAAGCTGTGGTCACTAGGCAAGAATTAATGCGGCTGCAAGGTAAATAGCACCCCGTTATCTGTCAGCACTGTATGAGCTATATAAGGTGCCTTTTCCAGCACGCGACGCAGAAAATCAGCCGCTACCAGGCGTTTTGCTCTCGGATGCAATTCGGCGAAGGCCACCTTGCTGATGCAGTCGATCGTGACAAAGAGATACTGGAGCCCTTCTGCGGTATGCACCTCGACGAAATTGACGTGTAGGTAGCTAATGGGGTAATCCTTAAACTTTTCTTTGGCGTGGATTGCCTATCCGCGCTCAGTGGCAAGTGGCTCACGCCGTGGCGCTGAAAACAGCGGTGTAGCGCCGAGCGCGAAAGGTGCGGGATAGGTTTCTACAACGTGTAGAGATAATCATATTAAAGTAGTAATATATTATGGTGAAAGGCGACTGCAATGGCCTCCTCCTCAACCGTGAGCACCGTCGAGGTAGGCTTCGGCCCCATCGGTGAGTCGGTTGTAGTAGTGCGCTTATGTCACTTAGCGACTGTTTTGGGGTCGATACTGTAGTGCTTGGCTAGCGCTTGGAGGCTTTTCTGACTACGCTGGATACTACGTCGTATTGCCTGAGTTGTGCGGGCGCTGCCACGAAGTACTTGTCCCATAACTTTTGCTGGATTGCTTGCCCGAAAGTTACTCCATTGCACTCTGGGACTATATATCGAGTTTTTAAGCTCAGGTTCGCGAATACCTGCTTAAGCTTATAATTCTCTTCTTCTAGGTGATTGAGTTGGGTGAGCTCGGCCACGCTTGCCCCCGCGTATTTGCTCTCCCAAGCATAAGACGTGGCTTCGCTTAAGCCGTGCACGCGCACAATTTGAGCCCTGATCTGCCCACTGGCCTGCTGCTGTAAAATGGCCACCATCTGGGCCTCGCTGAATCGTCCTTTTTTCGTGTTGCAGTCGTCAGGTAGGGAAAGTTACGCCTTTCTCTACTCACTACCGGCGCTCGATTTAGGGAAGCGTACAGGAGGATATCAGAGGGCAATCGCGATTTTGATTACAAGAAATTTAATTGTATACTACACAATCAGCTATTTCATATTATTTAATTCATTATTAATAGTAGTTATTACTGAATATATGCTATTTCCGCCTTCTTTATCTAATATAACTTTTCCTTGTGCATTGATCACAACATATTTTGGAAATGATTTAATATGGTACATAAGTATTTCATTTTTTCCTCCTATTGCATTAATGTATTTGACTTTTTGGCGATGAACAATATCCTTTGCTATATGAATGGTATTTGCATCTGAGTCTAATAACACGCCTATAACTACTAGTTTTTCTTTATATTTGTCTTGTATATTTTGCAATTTTGGCATAGTAACAATACAAGGCGTACATGAAGCACTCCAGAAATCAAGTACTACTAATTTACCTTTATAACTACGTATTTTAACCATTGTTTTCGTAAAGCTTTTTAATTGAAAAGCTGGAGCCAATCGACCAATCAACTTGGATTCCTTTGCGGGTGCGTGTACTGTAGAAATTGGGCTGTAATCAGCCAAAAATGATGGGTTTTGCAGTTCTTGTATTTGCACATCCCCGTTAACATGAACCTGCGAGAGTAACTTGCGTGTAATCCATTTACGGCCCCCACGAACCATAGAAGTCCGTACTATACGAGCTATACCTGTTTTTCTATCAATAAATAAATCAGTGCACCTATTGAATATATCTATTTGTGGTTGATCAGGATATTGTAAATGAATTATTATGTCTTGCGAGTCTAGTCTATAATCAACATTTTTATATGTAGAATCAATGTGTATCAATTCCTCTACTAATAATTGACCTGTTGGACTACCAAGTACCATCGGCAGGTAGGGATTTTTAATTATACTAAATGTTTTGCGCTTGTTATCCAAGTCAAATAAAATATTACCGTTATAAAAATAAGATATGTTTAGATCTGGTCGATGCGCAACAAAATTTATGCCTAATAAATTGCTTTTTGCATTGCGATGAAATAATACCTTGCCAGTATGATTCCATACGCTTCCATCTCCGAAAGTATCAATGCGCTGTACTGCGTATTCAATGGAGTTAATTTTTGAAATATTCATTTTGTAATTATGAATTATGCTAGTGCCTGTCTGAGCACAGACATTATTTAAAAGACTACTTAATAGAAAGAGCGAAATTACGAAGAGTTTCATCAATCAAATGTTTTTTATTAAAAAGTGTGCATTGACAAAGTGAATTACTTATGTATATTTATATTTTCTTTTAATCAATAAAAACGGATACTTAGTAGATTTTGGCAATTGTTTAGTGCCAACAGTTGACTTAAATGCAATGCATTATTTGAGAAATTGTTAAAATGTCTAAACATGTTAATGTTTTAATGATTAATGCTGTTGTATAAATCAGTGAAGTTTGCTATTTGAGTTACTGTTTTAAACAAATTTAAACCCCCAACATTATTGATGGGGGTTTAATGATTTAGGTGAAATATCTAATATATTAATTATTTTGCATGATGTTTTGCGGTTTTAACACCCAGACATACATATCCAGCCTTTTGCTTTGTAACAATTGCCTTTGCTTACACAAGCATATCCAACATGATTACCTTCGGTTGCCTCTTCTTCGTCATCGATAGACTGGTTAGCAGAGCTAGAAGAGGATAGTCCTCCGCCAGTGTCAAATTGGCGTCGAATAGCAGGATCTTGGCTCAATCCCCAGTAACCTCGCTTGGCGTCCAAACCGAAAGCTGCTACTACTTGCGCAAGTTCTTCGTAGCTCAGTTGTGAGGCTATAGTTCCATAATAAAAGCTTACAGCACCAACGCCTTTGCGAAAAACTATTTTGCTAATAAATTCTTCTTGCTGGCTCTTTGATAGTTTGGCAAGTGGTGATTTGTTGGAAGCTATTGAAATTTCAAGTTCTTCGCGTGAGCGAATGATATTAGCACGCGGGTCGGCTTGAATAGCGGCCAACTCACTATTAGTTCTAGCTAAAGTAAAATTGGGAACAAAGCTTTGCTGTGTTGATGGAGTATTGTTGCTTTTTTCACAACTCGTTGTGCTGAACAGCAAAAGCGATGCACAGATCGCATGAATACCAAAAAGTGAAATTAAACGCATGAAAAAATGGAGAAAAGTTTGTGTTAAAAAAGTTTGAATTTAGTCCTCTACAATAGCTTTTATCACTAAGACATCGTATTTGTTTTCTGTATTTGATCTAAGAACAGCCCTTTTATAATGCATACCTGTGTCATGATGTTTGCTAAATGTTAATTTTATTTTTCCATATGATTTAGGATTGATTGGGGACTTTGGCCACTCTACTGCTGTGCAACCACATCCTGTAGATACGTCGTTTATTAGAAGCGCACTATTTCCAGTATTTTGAAAAGAGAAATCATGGCTTACTGTATCTCCGTCATGTACTTTGCCGAAGTCGTAAAAGGTTTCCTTAAAATCTATTACTGCAAAATTTTCTTTTTTAATCGAATCCTTTGCATTTCTATGCTCAGAACATGAAAACATGCAAAATATGGCTAGTGTAAAAAATTTAATAGGGCGAGCGTAGCCGTTCATTTATTTGTGCAGAAAAGAAGTATGGGCCACAAACATACTACAATGCGAGCTTATTTACATCATTTTTAAAGTGTTTGATTAATAAATATTATATACAAGTTTAAGAATTAAATTTTTAAGTTGTTTCAATTAGCTTTTTTCTAGTATGTTATCGCAGGGCTTACCCAATTAGGAGCATTACTAGAAGGATCAGATGTGGCAAGAAGTATTGAGTACTATCGACTAGTAGCCTAGCCATAATCTACGATGCATGTGCAACAGATACTCGAAGAAGAGTTTTTGCATGCGTCAGTTTAGTGTGAATAGCCAGAAAGTGTCCGGTAATTTATTATACGTAAAGCGGAAACCGGGCTGGAGCGAGGAACACTAGGAGTTTCTTATCAGCCCTGCTCGCGTCTGCAAAGCCAAGAGTAGAGTTATCAAGATGAATTGTACCTACGGGTTCAGGCTACTTGACCTAGTCTTAAAGTAGATGGTTGTAGCTAGACCCTGTTATGCACCTGCAAAGAGGTGTAAAGCAGTGGCTTTAGCAAGCATAAGCCCGACGAATGCGAGGTAATGGAGTTGCTGCAGGCTAAGGGCGAGGCGTTCGTAGTCGCGTGCCAGGCGCTTGTAGCGGGCGCTCCAACTCAGGCTGCGCTCGACGACCCAGCGGCGGGGCAGCAGCACGAAGCCGCGCTTGGTCTGCCCCAGTTTGACCACCTGCAGGTGAATGCCCTGTGCGGCGGCCGCTTCTTGTGGGGCGTCCCCCGTATAGCCTTGGTCGGCATAGGCGAGCATAACCTGCTGACCTGCTACAGTTTGCACTTCCTGTGCCAATACACCTACTTGGGCACGGTCCTGCTCGTTGGCGGGTGTGACGACAGCGGCCAGCAGGTGGCCCAGCGTATCGACTGCCACATGCACTTTGCTGCCTTTGCGACGCTTCGCGCCATCGTAGCCGGCGCGGTGGCCACTTTCGGGCGTGCTTTGCACGGTGCGTGAATCCAAGATAACCGCACGCGGGGTGGCCGGGCGCTCGCTCTGGAGCCGCAACAGTTGGCGCAGGTCATCGGGCAAGGCCTCAAACACGCGGGCATCGCGCCAGCGCGCCCACTGCTGGTAGCAGGCAGCCCAGGGCGGTAAGTCGTGGGGTAGATAGCGCCAGGGGCAGCCCGTGCGGACCACGTAACGCAAGGCGTTAACTAACTCACGTAGTGCATACTGACGCTGTCTGGCATCCTCCCGCAAGAGCAGCAGATACGGCAGCACAAACGTCCACTCTTCGTCGGTTACATCACTAGGGTAGGCGCGGCGGCTAGCTTCCATCCCCCTAAATTGTCTCCCAAGTCCATAACAGGGTCTAGTGCGAAATCGGGGAATTTACCTTTTCCCGTTATCTGGGCTGCTGGACCATCCCACTGCCACCTGGTCCGATTGCAGCCCGTTGAACCCGCAGGGGAACTATAGGGTCGTCGATGCGTGATGGTACGGGAATAGGCCTGACTACAAGCTGCCTAACTACGCAAGGTACTTGCTGCTTGGCTCGCCTTGCTGTTTCGTCAGGGCTCAATCAGCAGGCCGTATTTATCGAGTAGGCCTGGCAGGCCGGCTAGCGCGAAGCGAGTGCCCCGCACAGCATTGGCTTCGGGGTCGAGGCTAAAGCCGGTGGCGGTGGTCAAGTCGGCCCCGGCCAACTGGGTGTTGTGGAAGATGGTACCCGTAAGGTCGCAGTGCGCAAAGGTTGACCCCGTGAGGTCGGCGTTGGTAAAATCGGCTTCGGGCAGGGAGCAGTGGCTGAAGCGCGTACCAGGCAGCTTCTTACCGCCGAAGGAAGCGTAGCGCAGTTGGCAATCGTCGAAGTGCACCCCAAAGAGCATGTCCTGGCAAGCGCTGAAGGCCACGCCCAGCAGCTTGCACTCGGCAAAGGCCACGTTTTGCAGCGCCGTGCCGCTGAGTTTAGCGGTGGTAAGGTTGCAGCGCTCGAACAGACAATCCTCGAAGCGCAGCCCCGCCAAATTGGCTTCGCTCAGCTCGCAATTCACAAAGCGAAATTGCTCAAACTCACGGCCCAGGGCCAGCAGGTGTGGGGCCGTGAGGCCGGTAAGTACCTGCTCAGTGGGAAAATGATCGGGCTTGCGCAGGGCAGCGGGCTTGCGGCGGGGCTACATGCGGTGAGTAGCGAATAACAGGCGCAAGCTAACCTAGCGCCCGGCATCCTAGTTAAAGGTGGGTTGACCGGGCGCTTGCCGCCCCGCCGGGTAGTCTGGCTGGGCTGGCAGTGCGCTCGCCTTGCGCGTGCTATGGCTGCTACCTCGACCATTTATTTTAAAAACAACGCTGGCTGCGTGTGGGAAGAGCCCGCTGGCTACCTGCGCCTTGAATATTATCCCGGCCCGCGTGTAGAAGCCCAGTTCCGGGCGCTGCTCACGCACCTGCGCCAGGCGCTGCACCGCCACGGCTGGCACCGCATACTAGTTAACCAGCAGCAGATGAGTCCCTTCACTACCGTCGAAGAAAGCTGGATGGTGAACGAGTGGCTGCCCCAGGCCGTGCAGGAGAGCGGCTACCGCTACGGGGCCGTGGTGGTGGCGCACGACGTATTTGCCCGCCTCGCCATGACGGGCATCGTAATGACGAGCCGCAAACTGGGCCACGTTTACCGCAATTTCGAGCACGAAAAAGAAGCCGCCGACTGGCTGCTTGCGCAATAGGCGAACTGGTGAGATGGTGAAATGGTGAGTTTTCTCAATTCAGAAACTCACCACTTCACCATCTCACCAGTTCACCTATACTTGGCCGGCCAGGAGGTCTTCGAACGTTTGGCGGCGGCGGATGAGGCGGGGGGCGGCGGCGCCGTCGAGCAGCACCTCGGCGGGGCGCAGGCGGGAGTTGAACGAGCTGCTCATCTCGAAGCCGTAGGCCCCGGCGTTGTGGAAGGCCAGCACGTCGCCCTCGCGCACCTCGGGCAGCAG
>JAAIGG010450323.1_pt1 | contig 14450 bp, 26 predicted proteins | sample 6487391 | NCBI WGS metagenome assembly JAAIGG01 (sample SAMN13974130, study PRJNA590717) | phyllosphere metagenome | biome: asymptomatic weeds; feature: pooled weeds collected from a community garden; material: weeds; isolation source: pooled asymptomatic leaves from various weed species from...
AAAATTGGGCACTTGAATTGATAGGGAAAAATGTCGCTCGAATTGATAAGGAATGAACAAAAATAATTAATGAAATTATTACAAAAATAATTCTACTTTTAAGTTCATTAATACTTTTTTTAGAATTTTTAAAATTCATTCCTAATTTATTAATCATTATTTACCAATTATCCTTCAATTTTACCGCCATTATTTTCAATAGCTATACGGGCGCCTCGAGTAATACGTAATCCACGCAATATTAAAGGTACTTTTAGTTCTCCTGAAAGAATAATTTTTACATATTTAATATTTTTATTAATAATATTTTGTTCTTTTAAAGTATTTAAATCAATTATATTAGTTGATAATTGTGATATTTGAGATAATCTCACTTCGGTAGTAATATTTTTTTTTCTAGATCTAAATCCAAATTTAGGAAGTCTTCTGTATAAAGGCATTTGACCACCTTCAAAACCACGATTTATACTACCACCAGATCTAGATTTTTGACCCTTATGCCCTCTTCCGGCAGTTTTTCCAAAACCAGAACCAATACCCCGACCTAATCGTTTTCGGTTTTTTTTAGATCCATATGATGGAGATAAACTATTTAAATGCATAAATTATTTCTCTTGTATTTTTAAAATATACGATACTTTTTTAATCATTCCTCGAATCGAAGGAGTATCTTCAAGAATAACGGTATGCCCAATATGACGTAATCCTAAACCAAACAATGTTTTTTTATGTCTAGGGATTCTTCCTATTGAACTTTTAATTTGAGTAATTTTAATAGTTTTCATCGATTAAAGTTTACCCTCCTAATATATATTTAATAGATTTATCTCTTTTTGCTGCTATCATTTCTGGAGATTTCATATTAATCAAGCCATTCATAGTAGCTCGAACTACATTAATAGGATTAGTGGATCCATATGTTTTAGCAAGCACATTATGTACTCCAGCAACTTCTAAAACAGCTCGCATAGCACCTCCTGCAATAATACCAGTACCATCTGAAGCAGGTTTCATAAAAATGTTAGATCCGGTGTGAGATCCTTTTAAAGGATGTTGTAAAGTTTTATTAACTAATGGTATAGTAATCATATTACGTCTTGCTTTTTCCATAGCTTTTTGAATTGCTGCTGGAACTTCACGTGCTTTCCCATAACCAAAACCAACTCGTCCATTTCCATTACCTACTACTGTTAAAGCTGTAAATGAAAAAATACGACCACCTTTTACTGTTTTAGAGACACGATTAACAGTTATTAATTTTTCTTGTAATTCATTATTATTTTTTTTTTCAATGTTAGCCATACTATTATTTCACCTTAAAACTTTAATCCAAAATTTCGAGCAGAGTTTGCTAATGCTTTTATACGGCCATGATATTTAAAACCAGAACGATCAAATGAAACATTAGATATGCTTTTTGACAAAGCTCTTTCAGCAATAATTTTTCCAATAATTTTAGCAGCTTCTTTATTTCCAGTATATTTTAAACTAAATTTAATTTCTTTTTCTAGAGTAGAGGCACAAACTAAAACTTTTGATTCAGAAGAAATTATTTGAGCATAAATATGTCGAGAAGTACGATGAATAACTAAACGAGTAGCACCTAATGATTTCATTTGACAACGTAATTTTTTCAATCTACGTATACGAGAGTTTATTTTATAATTTTTAGAAACAATCATTTTACTTTTTTTTAGCCTCTTTTACACGCACAATTTCATCTGAATATCGAATACCTTTTCCTTTATAAGGTTCAGGTTTACGATAAGACCTTAAATTAGCTGCAACTTGTCCGACTAATTGCTTATCTACTCCTTTAATAACAATTTCTGTAGGAGATAAACATTCGACTTCAATATAAGGAGGTAAAGAATATAAAATAGGGTGAGAATACCCTAAAGACATATTAATAATATTATCTTTTGTTATTGAAACACGATAACCTACACCAGAAAATTGCAATTTTTTGCTAAACTTTTTTGATACTCCTGTAATCATCGAAGAAACAAGAGCTCTTGATGTACCGGCTTGTGCCCAACCATCTGAAAAACCTAAACGTGCCGAAAAAGTAATTATATTATTTAAATATTTTATTTCAACTGAAGGATGAATAGTACGTAAAAGATGACCATGTTTTCCTTGAATAGATATTGATTGTGAATTTAATTCAACTTTAATATCTTTAGGAATTGAAATTGGACGTTTAGCAACACGAGACATTTTTCCTCCTTTAAGCCACGTAACATATAATTTCGCCACCGAGACCAGATTTTCGTGCCATATGATCTGTCATAATACCATGAGAAGTAGAAATTATAGCAATACCTAATCCAGCCATAACTTTAGGTAAATCATTCTTTTTTTTATATATTCGTAAACTTGGACGACTTACCCGTTGAATTTTTTCTATTACAGATTTTCCTTTGAAATACTTTAAAATCACTTCTAATTCTAATTTGTTTTTATCTTTTATATTACTTATACTATAATCGTTAATATAACCTTCTTTTTTTAATAATTTTATTATGGAATATTTTAATTTAGAAGAAGGTATTTTAACAGAATATTTGTTCGCTGATTGACCGTTTCTAATACGTGTTAACATATCAGCTACTGGATCTTGCATACTCATTTTTTAACTCCTAAGAAATTTACCAACTAGCTTTTTTTAAACCAGGAATTTCACCTTTCATAGCTGCTTCTCTGACTTTAATGCGACTAAGACCAAATTTTCGCAAAAAAGCATGTGGACGACCTGTTTGACGACATCGATTTCTTTGTCGAGATGGGCTAGAATCACGAGGAAAAACTTGTAATTTAAGTACAGCATTCCAACGCTCTTCTTCTGAAAGATTAGTGTTATTAATAATATTTTTTAATGCCATACGTTGAGTGTAAAATTTATTAGCTAATTTTATACGTTTTGCTTCACGTGCTTTCATTGATTGTTTGGCCATTAGATAACCTTAAATTATATTAATTTATATTATTTACGGAAAGGAAAATTAAACGCAGATAATAATAAATGACCTTCATGATTTGATTTTGCAGTAGTTGCAATTGTTACATCTAATCCGCGAACACGATCAATTTTATCGTAATCAATTTCAGGAAAAATAATCTGCTCTCGTATTCCTAAGCTATAATTTCCTTGACCATCAAAGGAATTAATTGAAAAGCCTCGAAAATCTCTAATACGAGGAATTGCAATACTAATTAAACGTTCTAAAAAATCCCATTTTCTTTTACCACGTAATGTTACTTTGCACCCAATAGGATAACCTTTTCGAATTTTAAAACCAGCCACAGATTTTCTTGCTTTAGTAATTATTGGTTTTTGTCCAGATATTGCAGTTAAATCTAAAATAGCATTCTCTAAAGTTTTTTTATCAGAAGCAGCAGATCCTACACCCATATTTAAAACGATTTTATCAATTCTAGGGACTTGCATAATAGAACTATAATTTAATGTTGTCATAAGATTTTTGACTATTTTTGTTTTATAATAACTATATAATTTAGTCATTAATTGCTCCAAAATATTACAACTATTTTTTAACTGTTTTCCCATTTGATTTGAAAAAACGAACTTTTTTACCTTCTTCGAATCTAAAACCAATACGGTCTGATTTTTTAGACTCTGGATTAAAAATAGCGATATTTGAAATATGTATAGGTGCTTCTTTTTCAAGAATACCACCCTTTTTATTTTGAGAAGGAACGGGTTTTTGATGTTTTTTTACTAAATTTAAACCTTGAATAATTACTTTATTAGGAGATAAAATATTTTTAATTATACCTTTTTTACCTTTTTCTTTTCCTGTTAAAATAATTACTTCATCATTTTGACGAAACTTTAATGCCATTTTATATTCCTTGAATTTTTATTATAAAACTTCAGGAGCTAATGAAATAATTTTCATAAATTTTTCATTTCTTAATTCTCGAGTGACAGGACCGAAAATACGAGTTCCCACTGGTTGTTCATTATTATTTAAAACTACGCAAGCATTATTGTCAAAACGAATAGTAGAACCGTCAGATCTTCTAACTCCTTTTTTTGTTCTAACAACAACTGCTTTTAATACTTCTCCTTTTTTTACTTTTCCTCTAGGTATAGCTTCTTTTACTGTAATCTTAATTATATCACCTATTCTAGCATAACGACGACGAGAACCACCTAATACTTTAATACACATAGCTGAACGTGCTCCAGAATTATCAGCTACATTTAAAATAGTTTGTTCCTGAATCATATTGTATTATTTCCAAATAAAATCATAATATATAATATTTATTTTATAAAATCAGTGATTTTTGTATTAATAAAAAACATGAGCAGACCTAAGTTTGATCATGTTTTAACATGGTTTTAAAAAATAGTTTTTTCAACAACACGAACTAAAACCCAAGATTTAGTTTTAGAAATTGGTCTAGATTCTCGAATTTCTATTAAATCACCTATAGCACACTCATTTTTTTCATCATGAATATGAAGTTTAGTAGTTTTTTTAACAAATTTTTTATAAATCGCATGTTTTACAAATCGTTCAATTGATACTACAGCTGATTTGTGCATTTTGTCGCTTATAACACGACCTTGTAAAATACGAACTTTTTCCATTATTTAAGACGCTCTTTTTCAGTTAATATCGTTTTTATTTTTGCAATATTTCGTCTGACTTTTCGTAATAAATGTGGTTGTTTTAATTTTCCAGATGCAGATTGCATGCGAAGATTAAATTGTTCTCTCAATAATTGTAATATTTCTATATTAAGATCTTGTGAATTTTTTTTTCGAAATTTTAATAACTCCTTCATTACATCACCATTTTAGTTACAAAAGTAGTTTTAATAGGCAATTTTGATGCAGCTAACTTAAACGCTACACGAGACTCTTCTTCAGATACTCCATCTATTTCATAAAGAATTTTACCAGGTTGTATTAGAGCAACCCAATACTCAACATTACCTTTTCCTTTTCCCATTCGAACTTCTAATGGTTTTTGTGTAATAGGTTTGTCAGGGAAAATACGTATCCAAATTTTTCCTTGTCTTTTAATACAACGTGTTATAGCTCTTCGTGCAGATTCAATTTGTCGAGCCGTTAAACGTCCTCGATCAACAGCTTTTAGTCCAAAAATACCAAAATCAATATTAGCACCAATTACAAGACCACGATTTCTACCTTTATGCATTTTACGAAATTTAGTACGTTTTGGTTGCAACATTAATAGATTCTCCTACTTTCGATTTTTACGATGTTGCTTTTTTGATGGAATAGATGGTTTTTTTTCTAATTGCTCAATAGTTGACATTCCACCTAATATTTCACCTTTAAAAATCCAAACTTTTACACCTATTACACCATATGTTGTATGTGCTTCTGAAATACTATAATCAATATTTGCACGAAGAGTATGTAATGGAACTCTTCCCTCTCTATACCATTCTCTACGAGCTATTTCAGCACCACCTAGTCTACCACTTACTTCTACCTTAATACCTTTTGCTCCTTGTCTCATTGCATTTTGAACAGATCTTTTCATAGCTCTTCGAAACATAACTCTTCGTTCTAATTGAGAAGTAATACTATCTGAAACAAGTTTGGCATCTAATTCAGGTTTTTTAACTTCAGAAATATTAATTTGAGCTGGAACACCAGTGATTTTTGCAATAACAATTCTTAGCTTTTCAACATCTTCGCCTTTTTTGCCTATTACAATACCTGGTCTAGCTGTATAGATAGTAACACGAATACTCTTCGCAGGCCTTTCAATTACAATACGAGAAACTGATGCTTTTATTAATTCTTTCATTAAAAATTGACGAACTTTATAATCACTATCCAAATGATCCGCAAACTCTTTAGTATTTGAAAACCATACAGAGTTCCACTTTTTAATTATACCCAATCGCATGCCATTAGGATGGACTTTTTGACCCATTACTTGTTCTCCAAAACATTAACAATCAGAAACAATTACAGTAATATGACTAGTACGTTTTAAAATTCGATCCGCTCGCCCTTTAGCACGAGGCATCATTCTTTTCATTGCGGAACCTTCATCTACAAATATATTTTTAACTTTTAATTGATCTATATCAACACCATCATTATGTTCTGCATTTGCTATAGCTGATTCTAGTACTTTTTTGACTAAAACTGCTGCTTTTTTATTGTTAAAACTTAGTATGTTTAATGCTTGTGGCACTTTTTTACCACGAATTAAATCTGCTATCAAACGAATTTTTTGAGCAGAAGATCGAGCTTTTCGATGTTGAGCTAAAGTTTCCATTTGTTCCTCTTTTTTCTAACGTTTTTTCACTTTTTTATCTGCAGTATGTCCTCTATAGGTACGAGTTAAAGAAAATTCACCTAATTTATGTCCAACCATTTCTTCAGTAATAAAAACTGGAATATGATTTCGACCATTATGAACAGATATTGTTAAACCAACCATATTAGGAAATACTGTTGAACGTCTAGACCAGGTTTTTAAAGGTTTTTTATCATTTAATTTTACTGCTTTTTCTACTTTTTTAAATAAACTAACATCAATAAAAGGACCTTTTTTCAAGGAACGTGGCATAAAATGATTCTCTAAAGTTATTTATGACGATGACGTAAAATAAATTTTTCAGTACGTTTATTTTTTCGAGTCTTTCTTCCCTTTGTTTGAACACCCCAAGGAGTTACTGGATGCTTTCCAAAATTTCTTCCTTCACCACCTCCATGAGGATGATCTACTGGGTTCATAGCAGTACCTCGAACAGTTGGTCGAGTTCCAACCCATCTTGAAGCACCAGCTTTTCCTAGAACTTTCAACATATGTTCTGAGTTCCCTACTTCACCGATTGTCCCTCTGCAATTAGACTCAGTTTTTCTCATTTCTCCAGATCTTAATCGTAAAGTTGCATAATCTTTATCACGAGCAACTAATTGAACATAACTTCCTGCAGATCTGGCAATTTGACCTCCTTTTCCTGGTTTCATTTCAACATTATGAATGAATGAGCCAATAGGAATATTCTTAATTGGTAAAGTATTTCCTATTTTTATAGGAACATTTAGTCCAGATGTAATAGTATCACCTATTTTTAAACCTTTAGGAGCTAAAATATAACTTCGTGTTCCATCTTTATACAATATTAAAGCAATATTAGAAGATCGATTAGGATCATATTCAAACCTTTCTATAACGGCATCTATATTATCTTTATTTCTTTTAAAATCTATAATACGATATGCTCGTTTATGTCCACCTCCTATATGTCTAGTGGTAATCCGACCGTTATTATTCCGACCTCCAGTTTTACTTTTTTTTGTAATAAGTGAAGAATGTGGATTGCCTTTATATAATTCCTTATTGACAACTTTAATAACATGACGTCGACCTGGAGATGTTGGTTTACATTTAACAATCGCCATTTTTATTTCCTCTAGCTACCTACTCTAAATTTCCCATAAAGTCTAAATTTTGACCTTTTTTTATTTTAATATATGCTTTTTTCCAATCTTTACGTAAAACAATACGATTAGATTGGCGCTTTTTTTTACCTTGAACACACACTGTTTTAATACTTTCTACTTGTATATTAAATAACTTTTGTACTGCAGATTTAATTTCATATTTAGTAGAACTTTTTAAAACTTTTAAAACAACAGTATTAAACTTTTCCATCAATATAGACGATTTTTCAGAAATATGTGGAGAGAGTAATATTTTTAACAAACGCTCTTCAGAAATCATGAAAGTATTTCCTCTATTTTTTTTAAAGCTTCTACAGTAATTACAACATGATCAAAAGCGATTAAACTAACTGGATCTATGGAATTTATATCTTTTACATCAACTGAATATAAATTTCTAGAAGCAAGAAATAAATTTTTATCTAATTTATAGGTAATAATAAGAACATTTTTTAAATTTATTTCTTTTAACTTTTCAACTAATAATTTTGTTTTAGGTAACGTTAATGAAAAATTTTTAAAAATAATGAGTCTTTTTTGACGTATTAATTCAGAAAAAATACTTTTTAATGCACCACGATACATTTTTTTGTTAATTTTTTGAGAATGTTCTTGAGGTTTTGCTGCAAATGTTACTCCTCCTGAACGCCAAATAGGACTTCTGAAAGAACCTGCACGAGCACGTCCTGTTCCTTTTTGGCGCCATGGTTTTCTACCTGAACCAGAAACATCAGCACGACTTTTTTGTGCTCTCGTACCTTGACGAGTAGACGCTGAATAAGCAACAACCACTTGATGAATTAGAGCTTCATTAAAATCTCGAGCAAAAATGATTTCAGAAACACTAAGAAGGTTTTGCACGTCTTTAACTACTAATTCCATGCTTAATTCCTTATTCCTCAAATCTTAATAGCTGGTTTAACAATAAGATCACTACCTACAGGGCCAGGAACGGCGCCTTTTACTAGAAGTAAATTACGATTTTCATCAATACGTATTATGTTTAAATTTTGTACTGTAACACGTTTATTTCCTAATTGTCCTGCCATTTTTTTTCCTTTAAAGACTCTACCAGGAGTTTGATTTTGACCAATAGATCCTGGTACTCTATGAGATAATGAGTTTCCATGTGTTGCATCTTGAGTGCGAAAATTCCAACGTTTTACAGTACCAGAAAAACCTTTTCCTTTAGAAAAACCTGTAATATCTACTTTTTTAACCTTATTAAAAATATTAATTTCAACACTTTGTCCTAATTTAAAATTTTCATTTAAATTTGTTTTAAATTCCCATAAACCACAGCCTGGAATAACACCTGCTTTTAAATAATGACCTGATTGTGGTTTTTTAAGTCTATTTAATTTTTTTATACCTGTTGTAATCTGAATAGCACAATATCCATCGGTTTTTATATTTTTTATTTGTGTTATTCGATTCTCTTTAAATTCAATTACGGTAACAGGAACCGAGCATCCTTCCTTGGTAAAAATACGAGTCATACCAACTTTTTTACCAACTAAACCAATCATTTTAAAAACCTTATATATCTGTCTAATTAACCTAAACTAATTTGAACATCTACACCAGCAGCAAGATCAAGCCGCATTAGTGCATCAACAGTTTTTTCAGTAGGCTCTACTATATCAATCAATCGTTTATGTGTACGAATCTCATATTGATCACGTGCATCCTTATTAACATGTGGAGAAATTAAAATTGTAAACCGTTCTTTACGAGTTGGAAGTGGAATAGGTCCACGTACTTGTGCACCAGTTCTTTTTGCTGTTTCAACAATTTCTGTAGTTGATTGATCAATTAATCTATGATCAAATGCCTTTAAACGAATACGAATTCTTTGGTTCTGCATGATACCAGAACTCCAATTTTATTAAAAAATAAAAATTTTGCCTTTCTCTATTTTTAGAGAATGGATGTAATTAATAATAACTTCTATATAACTCCTAATTAGGAGTGTTGTTAAATATATAAATATTTTATAAAATTATTTTATTTAAATCAAATAAATCTATATTATCAATATTAATACCAAGAAAAGAGCATTTTATACTCTTTTCTTAATAAATTCAACTAAGTACAGTGTAAATATTACATCATAAAAAATTAAACTAACACTTTAGAAACAACCCCTGCACCAACAGTTCTACCACCTTCACGTATTGCAAACCTTAGTCCATCAGCCATAGCAATTGGATGAATTAAAGTAACAGTCATTTTTATATTGTCCCCAGGCATTACCATTTCCACGCCTTCAGGTAATTCAATAGAACCTGTAACATCAGTAGTTCGAAAATAAAACTGAGGACGATATCCTTTAAAAAAAGGAGTATGTCGACCACCTTCTTCTTTTGACAAAACATATACTTCAGACTCAAATGTTGTGTGCGGATGAATACTACCAGGTTTTGCTAAAACTTGACCTCTTTCAATTTCATCACGTTTCGTACCACGAAGTAAAACACCTACATTTTCACCTGCTCGGCCTTCATCTAATAATTTTCTAAACATTTCAACACCGGTACAAGTAGTTTTAGTTGTTTTTTTGATTCCTACAATTTCCACTTCTTCACCAACTTTAATGATTCCTTTTTCAACTCTTCCCGTAACAACTGTTCCTCTTCCTGATATAGAAAAAACATCTTCTATAGGTAATAAAAAAGGTTGATCAATTGCTCTTTTTGGTTCAGGAATATAGCTATCTAAAAATTTAGATAATTCTAATATTTTAGATTCCCATTCAGAATCTCCTTCTAATGCTTTTAACGCTGATCCGCGAACAATAGGGGTATCATCTCCTGGAAAATCATATTGAGTTAATAAATCACGAACTTCCATTTCTACTAATTCTAATAATTCTTCGTCGTCTACCATATCGCATTTATTTAAAAAAACAACAATATAGGGAACGCCAACTTGTCTTCCAAGTAAAATATGTTCGCGTGTTTGAGGCATAGGCCCATCAGTAGCAGCTACTACTAAAATAGCCCCATCCATTTGAGCTGCGCCAGTAATCATATTTTTAATATAGTCTGCATGACCTGGGCAATCAACATGAGCATAATGTCTTAGCTCAGTATCGTATTCTACATGAGAAGTGTTAATTGTAATTCCCCTAGCTTTTTCTTCTGGAGCATTATCTATTTGATCAAAAGCACGTGCAGAACCTCCATATTTTTTTGATAATACAGTAGTAATTGCTGCAGTTAATGTTGTTTTACCATGATCTACATGACCAATAGTTCCGACATTAATATGAGGTTTTAAACGTTGAAATTTTTCTTTTGACATTATTGTATCCTTGATAATTTTAGTTGAAATATTGTAAATAGAATTACTTAGCTTTTTTTTGAATGATCACGTCAGAAACGCTAGATGGTGCTTCAACATACTTTAAAAACTCCATAGAATAAGATGCTCTCCCTTGTGTTTGAGAGCGTAAATCAGTTGCATAACCAAACATTTCAGATAAAGGAACGCAAGCATTAATAATTTTACCCATAGATAAATCTTGCATTCCTTCAATAATACCCCTTCGACGATTTAAATCACCAATAACATCTCCCATATAATCATCAGGTGTTTCTACCTCAACTTTCATGATAGGTTCTAATAAAATAGGTTTAGCTTGTTTAAAACCTTTTTTAAATGCTAAAGAAGCAGCAAGCTTAAACGCTAACTCCGAAGAATCAACATCATGATAAGATCCAAAATAAAGGCGAACACCTATATCAACTACTGGATAACCTGCTAAAGGTCCATATTTTAATTGTTCTTGAATACCTTTATCAATGGCAGAAATATACTCATTAGGTATTACACCGCCTTTAATATCATTGATAAATGAATAACCTAATCCTCCTGGTTCTAATGGAAAAAGTTCTATAACAACATGACCATACTGTCCTCTACCACCAGATTGTTTAATATGTTTTCCTTCAATATCAGTAACTTTATTTAAAATAGTCTCACGATATGCTACTTGGGGTTTTCCAATATTAGCATCAACACTAAATTCCCGTTTCATTCGATCCACAATAATCTCTAAATGCAATTCACCCATTCCAGAAATAATTGTTTGATTAGATTCTTGATCAGTATGAACTTTAAAAGAAGGATCTTCTTTAGCTAATCTACTTAATGCTAAACCCATTTTTTCTTGATCAGCTTTTGTTTTAGGTTCTACAGAAATTGATATTACTGGTTCTGGAAACTCCATTCGTTCTAATATAATAGGTTTGTTTAAATCACATAATGTATCACCAGTAGTAACATCTTTTAATCCAATGGCAGCTGCTATATCACCTGCATACACTTCTTTTATCTCTTCTCTTTTATTTGCATGCATTTGAACAATTCTACCAAATCTTTCACGTTGAGATTTGACAGAGTTAAAAACAGTATCTCCTGACTTTACTATCCCAGAATATACTCTAAAAAATGTTAAATTTCCTACAAATGGGTCAGTGGCAATTTTAAATGCTAAAGCTGAAAATGGAGCATCATCATTCGATGATCTAAAAGCAGGAGCGTTTGTTTGATTATTTGATGAAATACCTTTAATAGCTTGAACATCATTAGGAGCAGGCAGATATTCAACTATTGCATCTAATAATGCTTGTACTCCTTTATTTTTAAAAGCAGAACCACAAGTAATAAGTGTAATTTCATTATTTAAAGAACGTTTTCGTAGTTCTTTTTTTATTTCTTTTTCAGATAATTCTTTTCCATTTAAATATTTTTCCATAAGATCTTCATTAGATTCAACAGCTGATTCAATTAAATTTTGATGCCATTTTTCAGATAATTTAAGCATATTTATAGGAATATCTTTATAAGTAAAAGTAATTCCTTGATCAAAATCTTGCCATTCAATCGCTTTCATTTTAATTAAATCTATGACGCCTGTAAAACATTCTTCCGAGCCAATGGGTAACTGTAAAGGTACAGGATTACCTCCTAATCGTGTTTTAATTTGTTTTATAACTCTAAAAAAATTTGCTCCCATACGATCCATTTTATTGATAAAAGCTATACGAGGTACATTATATTTATTCGCTTGTCTCCAAACTGTTTCAGATTGAGGTTGAACACCACCTACTGCACAATAAACCATAACTGCACCATCTAAAACACGCATAGAACGTTCTACTTCTATAGTAAAATCTACGTGTCCAGGGGTATCAATAATATTAATTCTATGAGATTTAAACTGTTTACCCATACCACTCCAAAAAGCAGTAGTAGCGGCAGATGTAATTGTAATTCCTCTTTCTTGTTCTTGCGCCATCCAATCCATGGTTGCTGCACCATCATGTACTTCGCCAATTTTATGATTGATTCCAGTATAAAAAAGAATTCTTTCTGTAGTAGTAGTTTTACCAGCATCTATATGTGCACTAATTCCAATGTTTCGATATCTAGAAATAGGTGTTGTACGGGACATAATAAATTTTACTTTTAGTTTTTAAAGGTTATTGTAAATAAGCAAAATTAAAATACTTGCTAAATATAAATTTTAAAAATTTTAAAAAAATTACCAACGATAATGAGCAAATGCTTTATTCGCTTCAGCCATACGATGAACTTCTTCTCGTTTTTTAACGGAAGCCCCTTTGTTTTCAAGTGCATCATATAATTCATTTGATAAACGTAAAGCCATAGATTTATCTGATCTTTTACGAGCTGAATCTATAATCCATCGCATAGCTAATGCGTTTCGACGTATTGGACGTACTTCAACAGGAACCTGGTATGTAGAACCACCAACTCGACGTGATTTAACTTCTACAGTGGGACGAACGTTTTCCAAAGCAATTTCAAACGCTTCTAATTCTTTTTTTTCTGATCGTTTCGATAAATTTTTAAGAGCAGTATAAACAATTACTTCAGCGATGGATTTTTTTCCATCTACCATTAAGATATTAATAAATTTAGCTAATAAATCTGAAGAAAATTTTGGATCTGGCAAAATTTTTCGAGCAGTAATAATACGACGACGAGGCATAAAATCTCCTTAAAATTTTTGTTATTTATTAAATAATTAAACTTTTGTTTTTTTAACACCGTATTTAGATCGACCTTTTTTTCGATCTTTAACACCAGCACAATCTAAAGAACCTCTAATTACATGATATCGAACACCAGGTAAATCCTTAACTCTTCCGCCACGTATTAAAATAACAGAATGTTCTTGTAAATTATGACCTTCTCCACCTATATATGCTGTTACTTCAAATCCATTAGTTAACCTTACACGGCAAACTTTACGTAATGCTGAATTAGGTTTTTTAGGGGTTGTCGTATAAACTCGAGTACACACCCCTCTTTTTTGAGGGCTATTTGATAAAGCTGGTACATTTGTTTTTATTAGTTTTCGTAAACGAGGTTTTCGGACCAATTGATTAACCGTGGCCATATATACTCCTATTTAATAATTAATTTTATGATGAATTTTAACATAAAAAAAAATTGAGATTATATTATAATGTAGAATTATGGGACTGGATATATAAATCAAAACAACTAAGTATAATTTACCAAGTCATCTGTGTTTTATTTTTAAGTGTTAATGAAACGAAATGAAAATAACTAATTAATGTAAAATCACTAGATATATTATTTATAATTCCGCGAGCATAAACATCATCCTTGATAAGATATAAATTTGCCGAGCTAAAAATAATGCTATCTAAAAAAAAATTATTAGTTAAAGCAATTAAAACACCATCTTGCAAAGCTAAAAAATCATCTTGTTTTTTTAACATACTTATAAGAAGAGGTATATTAGTTTTATAAGGAGATTGTATTAAAGTGTGTAACATAATAAATTTACCTTAAAAATTAATAATTGCGTCATGATCATCTAACTTTAAACGCAAAAAATATGAATTTAATATGTTAACTGGTAATATAAACTCAGTATCAAAATTAACTCCTCTTTGAAATAAAGATAATTTAC
>JAAIGG010348405.1_pt1 | contig 14370 bp, 10 predicted proteins | sample 6487391 | NCBI WGS metagenome assembly JAAIGG01 (sample SAMN13974130, study PRJNA590717) | phyllosphere metagenome | biome: asymptomatic weeds; feature: pooled weeds collected from a community garden; material: weeds; isolation source: pooled asymptomatic leaves from various weed species from...
TCATGCCGGGGTGCTCTCGTCGCCTCGGGCGGCGATGCCGGCGGCGAGATCGCGCCGGCGGGCGGCGACGGCGGCCCGGGCCGCTAGGAGGCGTCATGCCGGTCTGGGCACGTCCGATCCGCGCCAGGGCTGCCAGGGTCCGGGCCTCGCACCAGTGCCACCTCTCGGCGGCCGCGTCGGCGCCCTTCGTCGCCATGATGACGGCGACGAGCGCCGGATCGGGGCGCTGGTAGACGTGCGCGTCGACGCTGTTTGTTCGCATGCGCATCAGAGGAGGCTCCCCTGCGAGGGGGCCGCGGCGCGCGGCAGTCGGGGCGCCGGGCGCAACGCCGACGGGACGGGGCGGACGGCGACGACGGCCGGCCGGGGCTCGGGCGCGAGGGGGACGAGCGCCGGGCGGGGCGCCGACGCGTCGAACGAGGGCGACGGCGGCAGCCGGAACTCCGCGAGGAAACGGGGGAAACCGCGGGCGACCTCGGCCTCCACGCGCGCGGGGGACCAGTAGTCCGGCTGGACGGGGGCGACGTCGCTCACGGACGGCCTCCCACGGGCTGGAGGCTGACGACGCGCTCGTAGCCGAGGGCCGCCAGGATGCGGGGCCCGGGCTGGCGGCTGCCGAGCAGCACGTCGCGGACGTAGGCGTGCGAGAGGGACTGCGCCCCCGCCCATGCACGGAGGGAGCCGGCAGCGACGATGCGCTCCCGGAGCAGGGCGAGGACGCGCGCGGCGTCGGCGTCCCGTAGGGTCGATGGACTGGTCATCTGATCCTTCGAATTTCGAAGCAAGTATTTCCCTGGCCTCTGACGGCGAATCGTCGGCACTGTGGAAGCGTACCAGCGTTCAAGCGCCCGTCTACGACCTGCGTCACTTTTGCATGTGCTGGTGACCGAGCGATCTGTGGGGCTGTGGATAGCTTCTTTCAAACTTCTAGAAGTTTGAACGAACGGATTTCTTCGGACGACTACTTGCGGCGGAAGGGGTGCCCTGCTTTCATCCTTGGCAGCTACCAGCCTTCCAGGGATTCGAAACCGTGATCACGCTCCTCCTCCTCCTCCTGACCGTGGCGGCCATCGCCGCGTCGGTCGCCGCGACGGCCTCCCGCCCGCTCGACGCGCCCGTACCCGTCGAGGCGTCCCTGCCGGCGGCGGCGCTCAGCCTGTCATGGCGCCGCCTCCGGGACGTCCAGACGCGGAACGGCTCCCGCGTCCTCTGGGCCGGCGAGGGCGACGCGACCGCCTACTCGCGGGCCTACGGCCTCGCCCGGGACGCCCTGCGCGCGGCGGGGTTCTCGTGGGGGACCGCCGAGCGGTCCGGCGGCCGCACGATCCCGGTCTGCTGGGAGGACCCGGCCGGCACGCCCGAGGCGCTCGACGCCGCCCTGGCCGCGGCTGACGCGGCGCTGGCGGCCGACGACGCCAGGATCGCGCGCGCCGAGCGGATGCGACAGGAGATGCGGCAGGACGCCGCCCGGCAGGTCGCCGACGACAGCCGGGCCGCCCTGGCGGCGCTGCGGGAGAGCCTCGACAGGCTGCACTGGGCCTGGCCGAAGAAGAAGCGGGAGGTCGCGGAGGCGCTCCTGCGCGAGCCGTTCGAGGTCGACGACGTGCCGAAGGTCGCCGTCGCCGACCTTGCCCTGAAGCTCGTCGCGCAGGTCGACAAGGCCATCGCCCAGGTCCGGGCAAGGCTCGCTCGGGACCCGGCGCACGACTGGCTGGCCCGGGCGCAGGACCCGGAGGTCCGCGAGGCGGTCCTGACGGCGGTGCAGATCCTCTGCAGCTACGACGAGGATCGGGCCACGCTCGACAACGGCTACGGCTGGGGGCGCTCGCACACGCACGCCGGCCACGTCCTCGGCAGCCTGCAGGAGCTCTCCGTCATAGAAGCCTCGCAGGCGCTGGCGGCGGTCTGGCGCCACCGGAAGCAAGTCCGGCCCGAGCTCCGGGCGCGCGTCTTCGGCTCGGCGGAGGCCTGATCGTGGCCGCCCCAGGCACGATCCGTCCGCTGGTCCGATGGTACGGCGGGAAGGGCATCATGGCCCCGTGGATCATCTCGAACCTGCCGCCGCACCGCGTCTACGTCGAGCCGTTCGGGGGCTCGGCCGGTGCTGCTCCGGAAGCCGCGCTCCGAGGTCGAGGTCCTCAACGACCTCGATGCCGAACTTGCCAACCTGTACCGCGTCGTCCGCGACCTGGTCCTGGGCGGCCAACTCGGCATGCTCTGCGCCCTGACGCCGTTCTCGGCCGCCGAGTTCCGGCTGGCGTGCGAGCCCCTCGCCGAGGACCGCCCCGTCGAGCGTGCCCGCCGGCTCCTAGTCCGCCACTACATGGGCAGGGCCTCCGACGCGAAGCGGCCGGCGAGCCGCACGGGGTTCCGGTCCTACTCGGGCGACGCCCGTAACGTCCCGGCGCGCGACTGGTACACGTACAGCGACGGGATCGGGCAGATCAGCGCCCGGCTCCGGGACGTCGTCGTCGAGAGCGGGGACGCCGTCGACGTAATGCGCCGGCACGACCGCCCGGACGCCCTACACTACGTCGACCCGCCGTACATGCCCACGACGCGGAGGGCGCCAGACAGCGGGTACCGGCACGAGCTCGACGAGGCGGGCCACGTCCGGCTTCTCGACTGCCTGCTCCGGCTCAAGGGCGCCGTCGTCCTCTCGGGCTACCCCCACCCCGTCTACGACTACCTCCTGACCGGGTGGCGCCGGGTGACGCGGGAGGTCCGCGACCAGGCCGGGGGCGTCCGCGAGGAGGTCCTGTGGATCTCGCCCCGGGCGGCCTCGACCACCCGGCAGCCTGACCTCTTCAACGCCGCCTGACCCCGCTCTGGTCGCTTGCTCCATGCCGGCGAGAATACCCCTGTCACCCCTCAAGGATTCCTACGCATCATGAGCACGCTCCGTCGCTTCGCCGCCCTCGTCCTCCTCCTCATGGCAGCCGTCCCCAAAGCCGTCTGGGACGGCACGAAGTGGACGTTCCGCTCCGTGTTCGGCCCGCCGACGCCGGCCGGCCTGCACGTCGAAGAAGCGATGGACGCCGTCCAGGCCGCGGCCGCACCGATGTCGGCGTCGGACACCGTCCGGGCCGTGGACACCGTCCAGCCCGTGGACACCGTCCGGGCCGCCTCCCTCGCCGAGGCCGCGGACGCCATGCGGGACTGGGGCCGCGTCGCGCGTCTCTACGCCGTCCACCGGCTCTCGTCGGAGCCGGAGCCCAACATGACGAGCCTCGACGTATCCGCCGAGGCTTGGCTGCGCGGCCTGACCGACGAGGAGTGCGGGCGCCTGCTCGATTTCGGCGCGACGAGGGTATCGGACCACATGCTCGGCCACCACCCCATACCCGGCCTGTCGCGCTGCCGCGTGCGACCGGCCTGGGCGCCCGCCGTCCTCCTTGCCGACATCGAGGGCGACGAGCGCGTCGAGGCCGTCCGCGCCGACCTCGCCCGGGACCCCGCCTCGGTGCCGGGGTACCGCGTCGCCGCCTGAGGCCTGCGCTCCCGCCGGAACGCACAAGGCCCGCTCCCGGGAAGGGGGCGGGCCTTTCGTTTGCCTGCATGCGCCTGCGACACCCTGCCACGCCCGCTAGGAGCGGAAACCGGTTGCGGGTTTCCCCGTGCACATCTCTGCGCACACGTCAGCATCTGTGCGCACACGGTAGCACGCGGTGGCATTCCGTCATGCCGCGCGGCGGGCGGCGGAGGCCTTCGCGGCGCGGACGAGGCGGCCCTCGGCCTCCAGCGCACGCGACCGCATGCGGGCGAGCTCCGCGCGCAGGCCGGCGTTCTCCGACCGGAGAGCGACGTTCTCGGCGCGGAGGCGGGCGGCCTCCTCGCGGGTGGCGAGGAGGTCCCGGCGCTGGCGCTCGACGGCGTGGAGGGCGCGCTGCGTGGCCGTGAGGTTCCGCTCGGCCTGTTCCTCGTCGGCGAGGTACTGGCGGACGCGTGCGTCCTGGATGCAGCCGGCCGCCACGCCGGCGAGGGAGAGGCCTGCCCGGTCGAATCCGCTCGCGATGTTGTGGGCGCTGGTCATGGGGGGCCTCCCGAGGTGAACGAGGGCCACGATCCCATCTGAGGGACTCGCCGTGAAGGCGGCGTCAACAGTTATCCCTGGGCTGCGTGGGGACCGGACGCGTCACGCGAGTGAAAATGCCAGGGGTGGTTAGCGCCCCGTTACTTCTGCCAACTGTAACGCCGAAGCGGGATGGACACCGTCCCCCTCAGCGCAGTCGGAGGCGCTGCTGCAGGACCTCCACCGCCGCGGCCTTCGTCACGGGCACGTCGTTGACGCGCGCCCGGCGGACGCCCCGGAGCGCCTCGCGGAGCAGCGGCTCCAGATCCAGCGTCAGGCCCCTCACGCTGCCCTGCGCGCGTATCTGCCCGGCGACGTCGGCGTCCTCAAGGGCGGCGACGAGGGCCGAGACGATGGCGACGTCGACCGTCCGGACGTCGGGAAGGCCAGCGCGTTTGCGGTCCTGGCGCTCCTGACGCTTGCGCTCGGCGTCGGACATCGGGGGCGGCGGCGCCAAAGCAGGGGCCGGCTCCGGGAAGAACTCGCTGAGGTCCGCCGGCTCGGGGAACGCGTCGATAGTGTCGAAACCCATGATTGCCTCCATTTAACCGAGGCAATGGTCCCCCTCGCCCACGAAACTTACAATGGCGGGCGCCGTCCGGCGGACACCGTCCATGGAGGGTACACCGTCCGGGGCGCGGCAGATTCGGACGGTGTCCGGGGCCTCAGCTTGCCATCGGCTTTGCCGGGACGAGGCGGATCTTCGCCCGCAGCCGAGGGACGCCGCGAGGGCGGTCGAGGCTTCAGCCCTCAATGTCGCCGACGCGGAGCTGCGTCCTGATGCGCTGGCTGTTCATGCCGCGGATCCGGCAGGCTTGACCGACGGGACGCGCGCGCGGGCAGCCCTGGACAGGTCGAGGGGAGCCCTCGAACACCGTACGAGTTGCGCCGCGGCGGCGCCTGTATCTACTTTCTAGAAGCTTATACAAAGGACCAGGCGTGAGCTCCTGACCCCTTACAGACCTTCGAGCCTGTCGGCCCAGATGTCCGCTCCGTAGGAAGAACCGAACCTATAAGCCTCGGCCGCGCCATCAGCATGTCGTGCCTATTGTTGACCGCTTTCGCACCCATGACCCCTCATCGCGCGGGGAGCGCGGTTGTCGAGGCCTCCAAGTCTTGGCGAGATGGGTGACCAAACACTCCACCTTTGGGCTCACAAGCCGACGGGAGGTATGTGGCGCCCAGAGTTCGGTCGGCGGACCCTCCAACCACCCAGCAAGTCTTGAGGATTCCCGCGGGCGGCGCCCGCCTCAGGCCGGCGTGACGGAGACGACGGTCCCGTCGGTCACGAACACGATCAGGCCCATACGCGCGCCGGTCGCGGCGAGGTAGCGCGCGACCTGCGCGCGATAGCCCAGGAGCGCACCCTCCTCCGGGGCGACGTCGCTCTTCCAGTCAACGACCACGTCCGGCTGTCCGTGCTCGTCGCAGGCCAGTGCATCGGCCACGCCCGAGGTCGCCCGCTCCTCCTCGTCAAGGGCCTCGTAGGCGTAGACCGGCACCTCCGCGCGGAGGCGTTCGCGGATGCCTGCGACCTGCGGGAGGGCGAGCGCCCTGGCGACGCAGGCGGCAATATCGGTGGGATCGAGCGCGGCCGGCCGGCCGTCCACTCCGCACAGACGCAGGTGCCCTGCGAGGAAACGGGCGCGGGCCTCCAGCCCGTCACGCTCATCAAGCTCCCCGGTGAGGATCTCCTCCAAGAGCTTGTGGATGACCGTGCCTCGCTCCCGGCCGCCTTGCGGAGGCGCCGGTACCGCTTCGGTCGGAACGGGCAGCGGCTCGGAGCCGGCGTCTTCGAAGCCCGGCACCGGGGCGTCGTCCCGGCTCGGCACGATCCACGTTAGCCGCCGATGGCGCGCGATCGTCGCCGCCTCCGAGGCGAAAACCTCGCGCGTCTGTTCGTTCGGCGTCTCCGTCACGGCCGCCATCGGCCGGAGCGGAAGCCGTTCCAGATCGATGGCGGGGACGGCATCGAGGCCGAGGGCTATCACCGACGCCCAGGAGGTCCGGTCGGACGGCTCGGGGAAGCGCGGCAGCACGAGGGTCTCGCGGGCTCGCGTGGCCGCGACGTACCAGAGCCGCACCCGTTCGTTGCCGACCTCACGGCGTTCGCGGTCCAAGGCATCCGCGTACCCGGCCGGGCGGACCCCGAAGACCGGGCAGTACAGGCAGTTCGCCGGTCGGTCGACGAGGGCTCCGCTCACGGCCTTCGTCCTGGTCGAAGTGTTGATCGGGATAACCACGGGCCACTCAAGGCCCTTGGACGCGTGCATCGTGAACAGGGAGACCGCCGCCTCCTGGGCGTCGGGCCTCCCCTCGACCGTGCGCGTTCGCCCGTCCCAGGCCGCCTTCATCGCCCTGGCGAAGGCGCGCAGGCCGCGCACGGCGTAGGGGCGCGACATCTCCAGGAAGAGGTCGACGTTCGCCAGCGCGCGCTCGGCGTGGCCGTCGTGCCGTTGCCGGACGACGGGCCGAAGCCGGATCGCGTCCACCGCCTGGCTCAGGATGTCGTGCGGCGTCGTGCCGAGCGCCTGCCTCGCCAGGACCTGCAGGCGCCCGATGACCTCCCGCGCGACCGGGTGGGCGACGTGCGCGACGTCGAGGCCGAGTCGCAGCTTCTGCCGCGCGTCGGGTCGCTCGGGGTCGCGCGGCAGGGCATCGACCAGGTCGAGCAGTTCCTCGTCGGTGAGGCCCACCGCCGGGCCGCGCAGGAGCGCCCCGAGGGCCAGGGTGTCGCGGGGGTCGGCCAGGACCCGCGTCAGGGCGATCAGGTCCTGAATCTCCTGCCTGCGGAAGAACCCCTTCCCCGCCTGGGTCGACACCGGGATGCCCCTGGCTTCCAGGGCTTCCTCGTAGCGCCACAGGTCGCTGCCGCTCGGCGCGAGGAGCGCGATGTCGCCGGCCTGGAGGATCCGGGTCCCGTTGCGGCTGCAGGTCACGAGACGCTGGCCGATCAGGCGCGCGCACAGGTCCGCGACGGCTTCCGCCTCGGCGTCGCGAAGGGCGTCGGCGCTGCGCTTCCCGTCCCCCTCCGCCGCCGGGATGTCGAGGGCGGCGACGCAGGGACCCCGGTCGTGGTCCTCGTGGAACGGGTCGAGGGCGACGTAGCCCGGTTGCCCCTCCACCTGCAGCACCTCGCGGAAGCGGTTGTCCACGAAGGCGAGGATCGAGCGGCAGGACCGGAAGTTCGTCGAGACGGAGATCACGTCATCCGGCGACTTGGCGCGGATGCAGTCGCGCGCCTGCACGTAGGTCGACACGTCTGCGCCCCGGAAGCGGTAGATCGCCTGCTTCGGGTCGCCGACGAGGAAGAGCGCGCCGGGCCGCAGCACGCGGTCGGTCCAGGTCCCGCCGGCCGCGTCGGCGGGCAACTCACCGCACAGGAGCCAGAGAATTTCCGCTTGCAGCGGATCCGTGTCCTGGAACTCGTCGACAAGGACGTGGCGGTACCGCCTGCCGAGCGCCTGCCGCACCTCCTCGTGGTCCCGCAGGAGCGTGGCCGCCGATGCGATCAGGTCGTCGAAGTCGAGCAGGGCGCCCGCGCGCTTCCGCTCCTGGTAGCGGCGGAGGACCTCGCGGACCTGCACGACCAACCTGACCAGGAGCTCGCTGGCGGCGTTCGCCCGCATGCTCTCCCACGTGTCGCAACAGGCGCCGTGCAGGGCCTTGGCTGCCTCGTGGAACAGATCCGCCTCGACCTTAGGAATCCCGACGGCCTTGGCGGCGGCCGCCCACTTGCCCTTCCCGCCACGATAGCTCGCAAACCCGCCGTCCTTGGTGCACAGGCTCGGCTCAGGCTCGGACGTTAGCAGGGAGACGACCGTGGCGTCGTCGTTGCCGTCGAGGTGGCGGACCCGCTCGGCCATGGCCTGGAACGCCAGCAGGGCCGACGCGGTCTCCTGCTCGGCGACGGGGCAGGCGCGGACGAAGTCGGCGAACGCGGTAACTCGTCCGCGGAAGGCCTCCGTCGAGTGGGGCAAGGGTTCCGCAGGACGCGTCCCGACCGTACGCCCCTCGCGCAGGCACTCCGCCACCCGGTCGACCGCGTCCTTCGCCGCGACCGGGTCCGCCAGCACCATCTCGGCGACAAGGCCGCCGCCGCCCGAGAGGCATTCCCGCAACCACTCGTCGCGGAGGTCGCGGAAGATGCCCTCGGCTTCCGCCTCGTCGGCCACCCGTGCACCCGGATCGATGTCCGCCTCGACCGGGTAAGGCTTCACGAGGCGCTGGCAGAAGCCGTGGATAGTCGTGCAGACCAGCTCGTCGAGCCGGGCCTCCGCCTCGGCCAAGTTCGCACCCTGGAGCGGCGACAATCCGTGCGGGAGCGCGAGCTTCAACTCCTCCGGGACCTCGCCGGCGAGCAAGTGGGCGACGACGTCGCCGACCCGCTCAAGGAGTTCGCTCGCGGCGAGTTCGGTGAAGCTGACGGCCGCGATTGCTCCGGGCGCGACGCCGGAGGCGAGCATCAGGGCGATCCGGCCCGACATCAGGGCCGTCTTGCCGGAGCCGGCCCCGGCCTCCACGATCATCGACCGCTCGTGCGCGGCGATGGCGAGGGCCCGCTGGGCGGCGTCGGCTAGGGTCCTGTCGTGCGCGGTCATTAGGCGGCCTCCCAGATCCCGGCGGCCTCGCCGAGCACGACCCTTACGGCGTCCCGCTTGCGCGGGCAGTAGAGCTCGCTGGCGTTGGCCGGGAGCGCGAACGACAGGTCGTTGTAGGCATCCTCCGCGTCAGGGCCGGGATGCGCGTTGCCAGCCCTGAGGCTGTCTCCAGCCGCCGTAAGGTGGCGGGCGAGGTCGCCGAGCGCCGTGTCAGGCTGGTCGAGGGGCAGGCAGATGCCCTCCTTCGGGTAGTGAAGCGAGGCGTCGACGGAGACGCCCGGGCCCAGAAGGACTCGCGCGGCGTAGCCGTACAGGCACCGCTGCAGCTCGCGTCCGCCGGCAAGCACGTCGGTGGGCTCGCGCGGCTTCTCGGTCTTGTAATCGCGCACGCGCGCCTCCGAGCGGCACTCGGACAAGTCCAGCCGGTCAATGAAGCCGGAGATGCGAAATTCCGTGCCCGGAATCTCGACTGGCAACCCGTGGTCCCACGGCACCGCGGCTCCGTCCCGTTTCGGCGCCTGCCCGCCGAACGGAACCTCCACCCAGGTGGTCTGCCCGGCGTAGGCCGCATCCGGATGGGACAGGGCGGCCAGCGAAATCCCAGTCACCTCGTCCAGGGTCCGCCGCCAGACGAGCGCTGGGGGGACCGGCCTCTCGCGCTCCCACGCGGCTGCGACCGACGCCACGGCGGCGGCCAGCGCCTCCCGTCGGCGGTCCGACGACGCAGCCGCGAAGCCGCCCCCGGTCTCCAGAGCGCCGACGGTGGCTTCGAGAACCTCATGCATGAGGCTGCCGAACGCCCTGTGGTCGAGCGTGAGGGTCTCCTCGCTCGGGTCCGCGGTCTCCAGGCCGAGCCCGTAACGCCAGACGAAGCCGAGCGGGTCGCGCAGCAGCTTGCGCAGCGACCGGGCCGAGTGGACGCGCCCTAGCACCGAGAGCACAACGGGATGGTTCGGGCGTATCCGTCCGTCGTGGGCCGTGAGCCCGGCGCCAGCCCAGGCCCTCCAGCAACTCGCGGCAGCCGTGGCCTGGGCTGTCCCCCGGAACTCCTCCGGCCTCGCCATCAGGCGGTCAATCTCGCCGACGGCGTGCTCGGGGACCCGGTTCCGGGCGAGGTGCGTCCCGTCGGGGTGCCCGCGCAGGAGCGGGCTCTTCCCGAGCAGGCGGCCGTCGGCGCCGCGGCGCGGACGCGAGAGAACGACCGCCTCGGAGCTGGTCGACAGGATGGCGGCGAAGTCGCCGCGGTCGGAAACCGAGCGCGGCACCGGCTCGAGGATGCGGGATGGCACTAGGTGGTCCGATAGCAGCCGGTCCTCGGAGGCCACCTGTGGCCAGCCGCGCGAGCTCAGCCCGAGCAAGCGGACGAATCGCCTGGGGGCGCAGGCCAGGGCCGAGGCCGGGGCCCAGACGACGGAGGTCCCGGCGTCGGCGTCGTCGTCGATGCGCTGGTGCGACAGCGTCAGGTCGACGACCGCCGGCGAGCCTTCCAGGAGCGCCTTCCGCCAGATCCGCAGCGAAAGTCCATGCAGCAGTGTCTCGCCGGCCTCCGCGGCGGCCGACGTCCCCCGTGCCAGGAGCGACAGGATGGCGCGAAGGTTCTTGGCGACGGCTGGCCCCTCGGGGCGGGCCAGGACGTCCTTGCCGGCGAGCAGGCGCTCCCAGGCCGCTAGGTCGGTCAGCGGCGCCTCTCGCGGGAGCATGGCTGTCCATCCGGGCGGGAGCGCCCCGAACGGACCGGGACCTTGGCGCAGGAGCGCGGCGAGGCGCCGGATGCCGTCCTGCGAGAGGCCCCTCACCAGGACGTCCGCAAGCGCGGCCGCCGCCTGTCCCTCGCGCACGGAGGCGGACGGGACGCCGTGGACGAAGCGAACGTCGAGGTGCGCCTCGGCCCGCAGCGCAAGTACGACGTCGTCGTACTCCTCAGTGCGGCAGGCGGCGATGGCGATCTCGGACGGCCGGGCGCGGCCGGACGCCATCAGTCCCCGGGCCCAACGGAGCGCCTCCAGCACCTCGTGACGGGGCGTCGCAGCGCTGCAGACCTCGACGACGGGGGCTTCTGGCTCGCTGGAAACGACCCGGATGGCGGTCGCCGCGATCCACTCGGGGACGGGCCGCGGTCCCGAGGCCCAGGTGACCGCGACGCGCTGGGCAAGCGCGACGACGACGGGGCGCCAGCACGGCGCCAAATCCGGGAGGTCGACGAATTCGACGGGCCCGAGGATGGCTGGCGCGTGGTCGATCCGCACCGCGGCGGCCGCGGCCATGTCGCCGGGGCGCAGCATGCCCGGCGGCAGCGCGGCGACCACCGCCCGCTCCAGGTGGGCAATGGAGGCGACGCGGTCGCCGCGGCTGGCAGCGGCCTGCAGGTCGAAGCCTGCGGACCATGCCTTGCGCAGCGTTTCTGCCGCCGCGTCGATCATTCCTGGCAGCGCCTTGATGGGATCAAGCTCGCCGAGTTCCGTCTCGGGAAGCACCGCTTTCAGGGTCGACTTAAGCGTCTCCTCGTCGACCGGCCGCGCGAAGCCCCCCGCCAAGCGTGCGACCAGGGCGTCGATGGATAGTACGCGGACGCCATGCTCCCCGCGCCGCGCGGCGCCCAGGCGTGCGTCCGCCGTCGCCAAGCGGCCCTGGACCACGACCGCTCGACGAGACACCATACCCGACAACCTTAATCTCAGGTTGCGGTAAGTCTCCGGATTTACCTCCGTATGGTCAAGCTTGGTCGACTGTGGATATCGGGTAGAACGTCGCGTTTCGATGGCCGGGATTTGACGGGTGTAATGGCGGCTTTCGACACGGTCCGAACCCGAGGTAATCGCGTGATCGGTGGCAGCGGTCTACTCCACGCTGATGGTCCTGACGCTCCTCGCGCTGTCAGGTGTGCTTACCCTATTCGTCATGGGGTGTGTTCGCCCCGAGTTCGTGTGCCGGATCGCGTGGCCTTGGCTCCGCCGATTCCGGGCCGATATCGCACGACATTCCTTCAGACTTTTCCGCTCTGAGTGTCAGGCACAGGTTCCGAGGATGCGGCGGGCGACGGCCGGTATCGACGCCGCGTCCAGACGCTCAGCTGTCGCAGCCTTTGTGAGTAAGGCGTCCGTGAGATAGGGGTCGTACTTCTCCCGGGCTGGCTTGGCGGCGAGGACCGCCAGCACCTCGCTGTCGGGCGGCGGCGATGCGGCCATCTCGGATAGGACTGCGCGCAAGTCGTCGGCGGAGCAGTCCCGTACCTCGACGGTGTGCCACAGGGGGGATGCCTGGAAGTTGCGCGCCAGCAGCGCCAGCGCGAGCGTCTCAAGCTTGAGGCTCCCGACCCAAGGAAAGATCACGCAGTCGCGCTTGATCTGCAGGATGGAGCGCCGGTCGAGGCCGTCCGCACGGAAGGCTTGCCTGCCCTGTTCGAGCAGCGCGCGCGCGCCGGGGTCGAGGAACGCCGGCACGTGCGTGCCGGCCAGGCACCTCTGCATCGCCGCCACGACCTCGTCGTGGATGGAGGCCCCGTCTCCGCCGAACCGCGGCGGCAACGCGGCCACGGTCGGGATTACCAGGAGCACCTTGGCGCGCGCGTCGATGCTCTCGACCCGCCATCTCCGGCCGTTGAAGATGATGGTCTGTCCCGGTGCGAGCGTCGTGTCGAGCGGCACGGTGCCCAGGGTCTTACCGCCTGCGACGACCACCCGGTACTCCTCGTCCACCTGGAACACGGCGTAGAAGTCGTAGCCCGCCGCGAGGCGCTCGCCGGCCCGGCCCAGCATCAGCAGGCCGTCCGGGGACATCTCGACAAGGGCCGCTTCCGGTCGGGCGATGGCGCGTAGCACCTCGACGAACAGGTCGCGACCGACATTCCGGAACGGGCCCCGGCGGCACAGCACCTGCCAAGCCGTGTCCGGGCGCAGGCCCCCGGTCTGGGCGATCAACGCGAGTACCTGATGGACCAGGGTGGAGAGGTGAAGACCCTGCACCCGCGGCGGCTCGCACCACCGGTCTAAAAGAAGCTCGACCATGGCCACGGCCTGCGCGAGGTCGAGCCTGAGCCGATCGGCCGGGTGAAGCGTGGGGGCGAAGACGTCCTCCGCCACGTAGATGCGGAGGATCGACGGCTTCCCCTTGCGGCGGCCTGAGCGTCCCAGGCGTTGGCGGAGGGACGACACCGACCAGCCGGGTCCGATCTGGGCCACGCTCTCGACGTCGCCGATGTCGATGCCGAGCTCCAGCGTGGTGGTCGCCACTGCGGTGGTGGGCCGCCCGTCCTCCCGCAGGCGCGTCTCGACCGTCTCGCGCTCGGCCCGCGCCAGATTGCCGTGATGGGGGAAGAACTCGTTGGGCAGGCGCGCCGCCTCCGAGAGCGAGCGGAGGCGGTCGGTGTAGATCTCGACGTTCTGGCGCGAGCCGGCGAACAGGAGGTTGCGTCGGCCCCGCAGCACCTCGAAGAGGTGTTCGGCGATAGGTCCGACCTCGGCCGATGCCGGGTGGGATTCGTCCTCCGGGCGGACAAGGAGGGTGCCCCTGGCGCCGGGGCCGGCGGGGGGGAGCGCTGGCGTGTCCCGTGACGGCACCCGGCGCTGGGGGCATTCATAGCCGCGAACCTGCAGAAGCAGGTCGGAGCCGCCTTCCCGGCTCTCGACCAGCCTGACGCGGTCGGGCTCGCCGGGACGCAGCGCCTCGCGGGCGAGCGCCATGTCGCCCAGCGTCGCCGAGAGCCCGATCCGGTCGATCCGGTCGCGGCCCGCGCCGGCCTCGATGCGCGACAACACAGACTGGAGTTGGCGCCCGCGCTCGGTCCCGACGAAGGCGTGGAGCTCGTCGATGACGATGGCGGCCAGGGCGCCGAACAGGCGGGGCGCGTCCCCCCCGCGGCGAACAAGCGTGGCCTCCAGGGACTCGGGCGTGATGAGCACCACGCCCTGCGGACGCTCCCTGGCCTTGCGCTTGGCGTCCGCGGACACATCGCCGTGCCAACGGTGCAGCGGCAGGTCGCAGGCTTCGAGCAGGCTTTCAAGGCGTCGGAACTGGTCGTTGATGAGAGCCTTGAGTGGGCTGACGTAGAGCACGGAGAAGCCGGGCCGACCGCCGTCCAGGGTCGGCAGCACCCGCGACAGGAGGGGCAGGAACGCAGCCTCCGTCTTGCCGGCGGCCGTGCGCGCGGCGAGGATCACGTCGCCGCCAGCGAGGATGGCAGGCACGGCCTGCTCCTGGACGTCCCGTAGCTCCGACCAGCCCTGCTGCCAGATCCAACGGCGGACCGGCTCGGCGAGCTTTTCGAAGGCCTGCGAGGCGCGGTCCTCGGAAAGGGCCGGGACCGGGGCCGCGGCGGGACCGGTCACAACTGAAGGCGCGCTAGTTCGTCGTCACGATGGACGGGCTCGCCGTTGTCCGGGTCGGCCGCGACCGCCAACTCGTCGACGCCGCCGCGGTCCTCCGACACGGTCACGACGCCGAGCCGCTCGCGCCAGTCGGTCTCGGGGTTCTGCTCCAGAACCGCGAGCAAATCGACGAAGGCCTTTACCGTGTTGCGGGGCGTGCGGAAGTAGGCGTCGCCGACGCGCGCCCGACAGTGGTCGAGGAACGCGTGCAGCGCCTCGTCCGGCACGAGGTGGCGCATCGGATCGCCGCCCGCAAACACGGTCCGCAGCCGCTCCAGCAGGACGAGCATCTCCTCGGGGGTCAGGTTCTGGAGCCTCACCACGGGCCCCGAGA
>JAAIGG010496046.1_pt1 | contig 14356 bp, 19 predicted proteins | sample 6487391 | NCBI WGS metagenome assembly JAAIGG01 (sample SAMN13974130, study PRJNA590717) | phyllosphere metagenome | biome: asymptomatic weeds; feature: pooled weeds collected from a community garden; material: weeds; isolation source: pooled asymptomatic leaves from various weed species from...
GCGCTCAGCCCCCAGCAGTGGCAGCGCTACCACGACCAGGTCTTGCAGCGCATTGACCTAGTGGCCGCCTACTTCCAGCGCAACGCCCACAAGTTTGCCCCCAGCCCCTACGCCGAGTTTGTGACGGGCACGGGCTACTTCGACGCCGTCAACCAACGCGGCTTCGTGGGCACCGAGGTCTGGCTGGCCCGGCAGGAGGCCAACAACCGCCAGCGCAACATCACCCGCGCCCTGCTCAGGGCTCGCCGCGAGCTCAAGGCCCACCGGCTGGGCCTGGCCCCCAAGCGCACCCAGGCCATGACCATGCACCAGCTCTTTCGCTACCACGAGGCCAAGCTGCGGGCCTACGGCCCCGAAGCCTTGCAGCGCTACTACGCCCAGGTGGCCCGGCCCAACGTGCCCAGCCCCACGCCCATTGCCTTTACGCCTATCCCGACCCGCTAATCCCCTAACTTCTTCTTTGTATGGCAACTGCCCGCTCGACTTCGGTTCAACACTTCATTGCCCAGGCCCACACCAAGCTCGTGGTCTACTACCTCGACGGCAACGCCCGCACCTGGTACGGGCGCAACAACCTGCCCGAGGGCCGGCTGGCCGCCGACCCCCGGGCCGTGGAAATCAAGCGCCACGACCGCTACGTGGCCAAGACCAAGGATGCCATCAAGGTGGCCCTGCTCTACGACCAGCACACGGGCGAGGAAATCCGCCGCTTCAAAAACGGGGCCTGGCTGTAGTCACTCCCGGCGCGGCCCGGCGCACGTGAATCTTTCGTGAGGGGCCGGGCTTGTTCGTCCTTGAGGGCGGGGGAGGGGGGCGGTAATTTTCTGCACCCAACCTAGCGCCGTGCGTGCCATGCTCCACACCTTTCCCATTCCCGTCAAGCCCCACGTGCGCAAGTACCTGCTGCATCATTTGCGCGAGGGCTACAAGCTCACGCAGCTCGACGCCTTCGGCCGGCACCTACGCCTGCTACTGGAGCGCAAGCGCAAGAACAATTTTCTCAACGGCTTCACCGAGCGCTACACGGCTAGCTTCGGGGTGGCAGTGGAGGGTAACCTTATCTTACAGAAGCGCTTGCGGGCGCTCAACTCCAAGGAGATTATCGACTTCAACAACTTCGTGGAGGACGTGATCAAGACCGAGTTCTACGGCCTGGTCGATAACCGCCTGGCCTTCGGGCTGAGCCAGTACGGGGCCATCCAGCAGTTTCGGGCCAAGTATGATTTTCAGGACGAAGACATCACCCACGACGCCCTCAAGAAGGCCTGGCAGCGCTACGACGCCGAGCGCCGGCTCGCGGCCGCGAGCCAGAATTGTGTTTCAGTTTGCCCCCTAGCCGCGGCTCCGGCCCAGCACCGGCTCGTGGCCTAGCAAAAAGGCCGCATTCGATAAGAAAAATGTTTCAGTTTGTCCCCTAGTTCCGGCTTATGCTTTCTCCCTATGAGCTGCGCAACGTGGTGCAGGTGCCGGCCGACAACCTGGGCGGCATCGAGGCGATGTGGTACGCCCGCGTCAGCGACTTGCTCGACTTCGACGAGCTGGGCGACTTGCCCATCCGCCAACTCACGCTCCGCGACGATGCCTACTGGTTCCAGCTCGTAAGCATCCGGGGCACGGTGCGCTACAAGCAGAACTCGAAAGACCTGGGGCGGCACGGCAAGAGCTACACCCAAAAGCTCACGGGCGTGCTGAGCCGGCACACGACCGAGCTGGCCCAGGGCCTGGAGGCGCTCGAGGGGCAGCAGCTGGTGGTGCTCTACCGTGACCACAACGGGCAGGTGCAGCTGGTGGGTACGCCCGAGCAGCCGCTGGCCTGGGCCGACACCTACGACTCGGGTGAGGTGCGGCAGGGCCAGCGCAACAACTACGACTGGACGCTGGAGGGCGAAACGCCGCGCCGCGCCCGGCCCTACCTAGGCACTTGGCGCGTGAGCGGGGTGGGCCTGGAGGGCGATGTGGAGCTGGGCGGGGGCAGCAGCGGCGTTATCTACGTGCGCGATCGCGCCGGCAACCTCATGGCTACCGTGCCCGCTGGCCGCACCCTGGTCGTGCGCTCGGGCTTTCGTGTGGCTTTCTCCATCACTACCTAACTATTGCTGGTTATGACAGGCAGCGAATTTCAACAGCGCCAAGATGCGCGCTTTGCTGATAACGAATTTCAGAACATCACGGAGGGCTCGTTCCGTGATCTGGCTAGGGAGATGCGGCAGACGTTTGTCGCTCAAGACGATGCTGCGAGCGGAGGTCCGAGTGAGGCACAAGTGCAGGACATCATTGCGCAATTTTTGTTGGATAGCGCCCAGACGGGTCTCGCCATTATGCGCGACCCACAAACCGGCCGTTTGGTTATTACTAATACGCAGCCCAACCTGCGAGAACTATTCCTGACTTGCCCGGCCAGTGGTAGCGGCAACCTCCAGCGGTACGAGTTCCGGTTGCGGTATCCTGCGCAGGAGGGTGCCTACTCGTGGGCGGGGGACAACAACAATATTGCTCAGATTGAATTTCAGGCGCAGGGCCAGCTTTTCAGTGGCACTATTGAGCAGTTCCGCACGCAAACGTTCTCGCTGTTTTACAATTCGGCTACCAACTATTCGGCCCTGATCACGCCGGTAGATGTCAACCTGCCGTGCCTCTTGGAGTTAGTCCAGCGCTGATATGACCTACACCCAGATTATCGGTGGCCAGCCGCTCAGTATCGTAGATGCGCTCACTGCCACCAATATAGAGTTGGGCACCGTGCAAGCTCGCGGACTGATTATACCCGTATCGGCGCTGGTCGCTGGCGGGACGCTGACGTTCTACCTGAAAAGCGATACGGGCTATAATCGGCAGATTTACAACACTATTCTGGACGCCCGGGCCGTGTTGCAGGGGACGTTCCTGGGCGGCTACACGGAGCAAGGGCCGCTGGTGGGCCGTCAGAATGGGAAATTCTACGTGAATGGCGCAGACGTCACGTTCTATGATAGCGCGGTCGTATTCGGCAGCCTGCCGGCGGGGCGCTACCATCAGTTCGTAGTGCGCTTTGACGCGATCCCGTGCCAGGAGGGTTTTATGTACTTCTATATGGATGATACGGGCAGCGGCCCGCTCCAGCCGCTGCACTTTGCGGATGTGCGTTGGTACCACTATGTGCTCACGCCCGCCCAGATTGCCCAACCGCTGCTGCCGAACGACCCCGCCATGCGCCTGACTTTTGCGGACTACCAGACTGGCGACACGCGGGCTACGGATATGAGCGGCCACGGCAACGACGCCGTGATTTTCTACTAGCCCCGCCCCCCCCGGCGGGGCTTTTTGCTGTCCTTTTGGCGGGCTCCAGGCGCGGGCAGCTTTGCATCATTCAATCCTGAAAGATGCTCGGTCTCGTTTCCCGCTTATCGTCCTCGCCCTGGGCACTGTCGCTGGCCCACGCGCACTCCTCGCTGCCGCTGCTGGCCAGCCTGCTCATGGGCACGGCCTCGGTGCAGGAAACCGACTTTGCCGCGGCGCGGTCCGCGGCCGCGCCGGTCGACTACCAGGTGACGCTGGCCACCCGCTCGGGCTTCGTGGCCTACGGTGCCCGCCAACAGGCCAGCGACTCGGGCACCGGCGGCACCACGGACGGCATCCTGGTGCGCGTCATGTCGGTGGAGGGGCCGTTGATGAAAGCGGACCAATTCTGTGGACCCACGGGCCTCATGACGCTGGCCAGCAACCTCCAGCGCACGGCCAAGGACGCCGACATCTCGGCTGTGCTGTTGCGCGTGGACTCGCCCGGCGGCCAGGTATTCGGCACCCAAAGTGTGGTCGACGCCATTCGGGCGTGCCAGGATGCGGGTAAGCCCGTGGTGGCGCTCTGCGAGGACGGGCTGATGTGTTCGGCCGCCTACTGGATTGGCTCCGAGGCCGATACCATCATCGCCAGTCACGAGTCGTGTACCATCGGCTCTATCGGCGTGATGGCGAGCTGGGCTGACGTGCAGCCCTACTTCGAGAAGCTCGGCGTCGCCTTTCACGAGGTGTACGCCGAGCAGTCGAGCCTGAAAAACGCCGACTTCGCCGCGGCCGCCAAGGGCGACTATTCGGGCGTGCAGGCCAACCTGACGGCCATCGCGGGCAGCTTCCTGGGTGCGGTGCAGACCAACCGCGCCGGCAAGCTCGACGCCAAGAAGTTCGAGAAATCGGGGGCCAGCAAGGGCAAAACCTTCTTCGCCAGCCAGGCCGGCGACATCGGCCTGATCGACGCCATCGGCTCCTTCCAGGATGCGCTGGGCGAGTGCGTGCGCCTGGTGCAGGCCCAGCAGAAAAACTAGTCTAGCATTCTCTTTTTCACCCTTCTACTCATGAAATTTTTTGGAAGAACCGGCCCGGCCCCCTTCACCGCCGGGGTTGCCCTGCTGGCCCTCGTCGGTCAGGACACCGTCACGGCCGAGCAGGTCGATGCCGCCAATACGGAACTCGATGCGGCTGGCCTCAAGGGCGCGCAGCTCGTGCCCGGGGCCGTGCTCGACGAGCTGACGGCCAAGGCCGGCCGCACCGACACGGCCGAGGCCAGCCTCAAGGGCGTGAATGACGCGCTGGCCGCCGCTGGGGCGGCCGACGTGGCCGCCCTGGTCGCCCAGCGTGACGGCTACAAGGTCAAAGCCGACAAGTTCGACGCCAAGCCCGGGGCCAGCCACAGCAACCCCTCGCTCGTGCCAGGGGCCACCGACCTGGGCCAGGGTGAGCCCGACGCCAACCAAAAGGCCATCGACGAGCTGCCCCACAACCGTGCCCTGGCCGGCAATCCGCTGTTCGGTCCCCGCATCAAGGACTAGCCCGGCGCGCTACCCGCTTTTTCTCATTTCTCCGCTTTTTTCTACTACATTCCGATGGCAGACCTGACCATTGATGCCTTACTCGATGAATACGGGCGCTACTATATTGCTAGCGGCCAGAATGCTGCGCGCCTGGTGCAGAAAGCCTTTATCGCGGGCGTAACGGAGTCGCTGTTCGGTTCCATTGTGACCGACGATACCTCGTACCGCATGGCCAAGACAGACCTGGGCCGCATCCTGCAAGCCTTTCAGCCTGGCTGGACGCCCCTGGGTACGGTTTCGGCCGCGCCCGTGGTGCTCTCGCAGTTTCCCATGAAAGTGGACCTGGAGCTGACACCTGACCAGATCGAATCGTCCTGGCTCGGCTTCCTGGCCGACAACAACCTCGATCGCGCCCAGTGGCCCGTGATCCGCTGGCTGATTGAGGTACACATCCTGAACCAGATTCAGGAGGATTTCGAGTTGTACGAGGTGTACCTGGGCAAGTACGTGGCTCCCACCCGGGGCGTGGCCTCGGCCGCCGGCACGGCGATGGACGGCATCCGCACCATCATCAACCGGGCCATCAGCAACTCGCAGATTACCCCCATCTCGCTGGGTGCCATCCCGAGCGACCCGGTGGCCTTCTGCGACTACGTGGAGGCGTTCTGCCGGTCCATGAGCATCCGCTACAAGGGCCGCCCCATGAAGGTGTGCATGAATACGACGCTGGCCGAGCGCTACGCCCGCGGCCGGCAAACCAAGTACGGCCGCGATTCCAATTTCACGACCGTCAAGCCCCTGCTCGCCGGCAACGGGGACGCCATCGTGCAGATTCCGATCGAGTTCACCCTGCACACCGTGGTGGGCCTGGTCTCGATGGGCAACAGCTCGAAAATCTGGGCGACGCCCGACGAGAACCGCAAAAAGCTGAGCAAAAAGTCGGTCAACGAAAAGATGGTGCGCGTGGAAAGCGCCAAGCGCGAGGTGGCCATTTTCACCGACTACTACAAGGGCGTGGGCTTCCCGCTACTGGAGGCCGTCTTCACCAACGAGCTGGACCTGGGCAACACCGTGACCTAGTCGCCCCGGCTGCGGTACCGGCCGGCCCTCCTCTGGGGGCCGGCTTTGGCGGTGCCAAGCCTTCCCTTTTTCATCATTTCTCCCTACTACCGTGGCAGAGACCCAAACCCCCGAGCAGCAACTTGAGGCGCTCAGCAAGCAGCTCACCGACCTGCAAACCAAATCGACCCAGCAGGAGGCGATCATTACCGAGCTGAAAAGCCAACTCAAAACCCAGGGCAAAGACCTGGCCGACGTGACTAAGGAGCGCGATAAGGCCGTGAGCCAGCGCGAGCAGGCCATCACCCAGCGCGACGGCTTCAAGACCGATTTGGCGACCAAAGTGGAGCGCATTCGCGAGCTGGAGGGCGAGCAAGAGGCCAACGAGGAGGTGATTAAGCGCTACGAGGCGCAGCAGAAGCGCGACCAGCTCGCCGCGACCACCGGGGCCGTTGTCGTAACGCACGAGGGCAGCAACTACCGCGTGCTGGTACCGCAGTTTCACTTCAACGGGGCGGTGGTAAAGGCCGCTGACCTGGTCGGGGATGCCGCCACGGTGGCCAAGCTCGTCGAATCGGGCTTGGGCGTGCTCGAGCTGGCAGCGTAGCACCCCCGCGTAGCCCGGTAGGTTTCAACGTAGCCTTTACTATCTAAATAATTCACAATGAATACGTATGCACTCAATCACTTGAAGGGGCCGCAGGGCGACGACAATACGCCCGGCCTGCTGGGCTTCGTGTACGTGGCCCGCGAGGACTCCTTCAAGAAAATCGCCGTCGCGCCGAAAACCGGCACCGTACCCGGCGAAACGGCCATCATCGCCGACGACCACGAGTTTGCCGATGCCAGCGATGGCTGGGCGAAGGTGTACATCACCCTCGACTCGAACCAGCTTAAAGCGGATATTGTGGGCGAACGCGATGGGCGGGGTCTGAAAATCAACTTTGAGGGCTTCCACCCGGGCAATAGCGCCGAGAAGCTCGAATTCTTCCGCGTGGTGAAGAATTTGGGCCTGCTCATGCTCGTGCCCGACGCGGACGGTAATTACTTCCAGGTCGGGTCGAAGGGCCTGCCGGTCGAGTTGTCGCCGGGCTTCGATTCGGGTAAGCTCAGCTCCGGCCGCCGGGGCTTCGGTGTGAAGGGCGAAGCCTACGCCACGGGTCTTTTCCTCTACACGGGTGCCATCAAGGAAAAGAACTAACTAGATGGCTACCTCCCCCCACCAGCTTCCGCCTGAGGTCGCGGCCAAGTACCGCTGCACGGTCGAGCCCTGCGTGCTGCACCTGCTCTGGCTCGGGCGCACCGTCGACCTGCGCACGCTCACGCTGGCCGAGGCCGACGAGCTGGTGAGCTACCCGCGCTTCACCTACTTGCAGCTGCGACGACAACGCAAAAAGGCGGCTTTGTCAAGTTAGTGTGAACCCGGAAAAAGCCCTGCTGCCAACGTGCAGCGGGGCTTTTTGGTGTCCTTTCAGCCCGTGCCGCGCCCTGGCAACTTCGGGCCATGAATGCTGCCGACATCCGCGCCTGGCTGGCCTCGAGCCAGGATTTTGCTCAGGGCGTGGCCCTCTACGCCCAGCTGGGCACCAGCGCCGCGTTTAAGCGCCTGTTTGCCCTGGAGGCTACGCCCCATAGTCGAGGTGTGCTGCTGCGCGAGTTGCGAGCTCTGGGGGCCGAACCACCCCCACCAGCGGCCGCCACGCCGGGGCCAGGCCCGCCGCCTACACCGGCTGCCACCAGTGCGCCGCCTACGTTGATGCCAGACCCCCCGCCGGCTGCCGAGCCCGCGCCGCCGGCCAACGCCGCCACCGAGGCCCTGTTGGCCGACCTGGCCGGCCAGCTCAAGGCCCTACGCGACGAGCGCAGCCACCTGCACCCGCAGCTTACGGGCAAGAACGTCGGCAAAACGGCCCGGGGCGAAGTCGCTTTGCGGATAGTAGCCATCACGGCCGCGGAGGGCCAGCTCAAGGTGCAGCTGGCCCACGTGCAGCAGCACGGCCGCCTACCCGGCCCGGTGGCCAGCGCCGACGTCACCGATGCCGGCGAGCTACGTCGTCGCCGGGCCAACCTGAGCAGTCGGCGCAGCAAGCTCCGGGATCAACCCGACAAGGCCGACAAGCTGGCTGCGATCGAGGCCGAACTACTCCTCATTACTTCTAAGCTAGCCTGAGTATGCCCCCTTTCCCATCGGTCAGCAACTTGCCCAGCATCCCCCTGCCCAGCAGCACGGGAGTCGAGCGCATTTTTGCGGCCTACCACGACGAGTACGGCCCGGGCCTGGATGGCCTGAGCCGCGAGGACAAGCTGCTGCACAAGCAATTGGAGGCGGCTTACGCCCTGATTCTGGATTACCAGACCTTCGAGATGGCCTGGCCGTTGCTGGCTCGCCAGTTCAGCTTGAGCCGGGCCACGTGCTACCGGCGACTACGCGAGGCGCAAAACCTGTTCGGGGACGTCAAGAAAGTTAAGAAAGAGGGTCGGCGCAGCGTGTTGCTGGAGTACGCCCGCAAAATTGCTTATCTGTGCATGGCCCAGCGTCCTATCAACGTGAAGGGAGCTATGCAGGCCATGAAATTCGAGGCCGATCTTTCGGGCCTGCTGCGCGCCGACTCGCATGGGGAGGATTCCGGCTCGGGTACGGGCAATACGTCGTACATCCTGAATCTGACCGTGGAGGGCCGCAAGGCCAAGCAATTCGACCTAGCCAACCTCGACGACGTGAGCGACGTGGAGTTTGAATTGATTCAGAGCGCCATCGGCCAGAACCTGGTCGATGACGACCAAATGGTCGGGCTGCTGGCCCAGGCCAAGGAAGGGAACGGGCGGCTATGACCATCGTCAACCAGGAGCTGCTCAAGTTCAACCAGCCGCAGCAGCGCTACATCACGGCCCGGGGCAAAAAGCAGGGTATCAGTATCTGGGGCCGTGGCACGGGCAAGTCGAGCATCATTGCCTGGGACATGCACCAGATCGTGCAGACCATGCCCCGCAGCTGCTGGGTGATTGTCGGCTCGACCTACAAGCAGGTGCTCACGCGCACGCTGCCCTCGACCGTCGCGGGCCTGGAGCGGCTGGGCTACCGGCTCAACCGGGACTTTTTTATCGGCCGCAAGCCCCCGCCCAGCCTGCGCTGGGATCACCCCTACGAGGCCCCGCTGAGCTACGACCACTTCATTATTTTCAAGAACGGCACGGGCTTTCACCTGGTGAGTCTCGATGCTGGGGGCTCGGCCAGCCGGGGCCTGAACGTCGACGGCTTCCTCGGCGACGAGGCCCTGCTGTTCGACAAAACCAAGCTTGACGCGGACCTCTCGGCCACCAACCGGGGCAACGGCCAGTATTTTGGAAAGAACCCCATGCACCACGGGGTTTTCTTGTTTTCGTCCATGCCCTGGGGCGATCAGGGCCGCTGGCTGCTGGATAAGTCTACATACTACGAGCAGGAGGGCGTGGACCTGGTGGAGCGCCAAAACGAGCTAATCGACGCGCAGGTGCGCTTTCTCGATGCCCCCAGCGACGAGGAGAAGCGTACCATTTGGCGCGAGCAGGTGCTGCCCCTACTGCGGGCCGTGCGCTACTTCCCGAGCGCCCGGCACCAGGGCACGTTCTACTCGGAGGCCAACGCCTTCGACAACATCCAGAACCTGGGCCTGCAATACCTGCTCGACCAGCGGGCGTTTATGACGGACTTCACGTTTCAGATTGAAATAATGAACCGCCGCCCCACCACGGTCGAGGGCGGCTTCTACGCGCAGCTCAACCAGGCCCGGCACGTGCAGGAATGTGCGGCCGACGACTTCGTACTGGGTCTGGCCCTGGGCGAGGTGGGAAGCGTAACCCGGAAGCAGAAGGCCGGGGGCCTGAACCTGGAGAAGCTCACGGCCGCCGGGGGGGCGCGCTTCCTGGGCGACGTGGACTTCTCCGACAGCCGGGGCGATAGTGATTGCCGGGCGCACCAGCCCCTGCGTATCTCGGTAGACTGGGGGGCGCGCATCACGACGATGGTCGTAGGCCAGCCGCACCTGGATAAGCGCGAGTACCGCATGCTCAAGGGCTTTTACGTGAAGCACCCGGCCTGGATTAACGAGCTGGTCGAGGCCGTGACCAACTATTACTCGTGTCACCTGCGGCGCGAGATCGAGTTTCTGGCCGACGAGGAGTACGGCGACGCCCGGCGGCCCGACAGCGAGTTTACCCTCAACGAGACGCTCATGCGTGCCTTTCAGAAGAAGGGCTGGCGCATCCAGCGTTACGGTCTGGGCCGCGTGCCTGGGCACGCCCAGCGGTTCATGCTCGCCCACGAGCTGCTAGGGGAGGAGAACCCCAACCTGCTGCGTATCCGCTTCAATAAGGTTAACTGCAAGGACGTGCTCACGGCCATGCTGCTGGCCCCCGTGAGCCAAGACTCGAAGGGCCGCATTATCAAGGTTAAGGCCAGCGAGAGGAAAGCCAGCTTCCCGGCTGAGCACGCCACCAACTTCACCGACAACGTGGACCTACACCTGGCCAGCTGCGGCACCGAGATTGTCAACCCCACCCTGGACCTGAGCCAGCTGGGCCTCTTTAGCCGCTAGGCCCCTCACCCCCTGCCTGCCCACCTGGGCCTCAGCCCCGACCCTGCGGTCGGGGCTTTTTGTTTGCCCGCCGTGCCGGTGGCCCGGGCGGCCGAGCCCCACCCGCCGGGCAGATATCCACCGAGGCAGCCCCAGGCAATTGCCTCCCCGCGACAGTGCAAGCCGGGGTGCCGCGCTCGACCTGTGAGACTCGAAAACGCCATATCACCCTAAAAATGCCCATTCCGGCCCAGGCGGGCACATTCGACTGAGATTAGACTTTTGTCCCTTTCCTGGCCTGTCAGGGCTGTTTTTATGTCCTTTTCCCTGCCACGGTGAAGCGGGTACTTCGCTGCGCCAATGGAAAAGCGAAACCAACCTGTACGCCCCGCCGCGGCCGTCGCCATGATTCGGCTCAAGGACGCCCTGGACCTGCTTGACGGGCCGGCCCCGGTGGCCGTGCGCTGGGTGAAATGCGACGTGCGCCGCAAAACGGCCGGCGCGCTGGCGCATTTGCCGGCCGCGCGACTTGGCCGCGGCAAGCGCCAGGCGGCGCAGGTGCGCGCCCCCGTAGCCGGCGAGCAAACACCGACCGACCTGGAAGCCGTCGCGGCCGACGGTCAGGTGCCGGTGCCCACGGGCACAAAAGATCCGGCGCACTGGACCAATGCCACGCGCAATCTGGTCGATACGACCACGGGTAAGCTGGTCAAAATCCATATCTACCTGCTCACGCACGTGGCGGGGCGCAAAGTCTACCTCTAACATGCAGCAACTGGTATTTTCCGGCAACGGCGTAGCGTATCACCGCGGCCTGAACGCGGCCGTGCGCCTCAACGGGGCCTTGGGTGCCGGTGGCGCCGCCACGCCCATGCTGGTCGGCGGGGCCACGCCCTCGGCCCCGGTCGACAAGGCCGCGACGGCGGGCCTGGTCGCCCCATGGGGGCCGGCCAACGACTGGCCCCAGCAGGTGCTCACGGCCCTGGCCAAAAGCACCATCCTCAACCCGGTGCTGGATTGGAAAACCCGCGCCGTGTACGGCAGCGGCATTGTCTACGGCAAAGTCACGGGCTACAAGCCGGATGGCTCCGAGATTTTCACGCCTAGCCGCGACCCGGTCGTGCGCGAGTTTTTCCGGCGCAGCAACCTCACCCGCTACGGCTTCGAGGGGCTGCAAGGGCTGCTCTACTTCGGGCAGGCGTTCCCCGAGTTGATCTTGAGCAACGACCGCAGCCAGATTACGAGCGTGACCGTGCAGGATGCGCCCTTCTGCCGCTACGCCACCCAGCAGCCGGGCCAGGCCCTGCCGCCTTACGTCTACATCTCGGCCAACTGGCCGGCCGCCCAGCCCGGCGACGGCTACACCGAGCGCGTGCCCACGCTCGACCCCTACTACAACGCCATCGACGATTTGCGGGCCGACAAGCGGGGCTTTAAATACATCTGGCCGCTCTCGCTGCCCAGCCCGGGCAATGCCCTCTACCAGGTGCCGGCCTGGGCCGTCATCCTCAAATCGCGCTGGTTCGACGTGGCGCTGGCCGTGCCCGAATTTAAAAAGCAGCTATTCGAGAACCAGCTCAGTATCAAGTACCTCATTGAGGCCGATGTCCGGTACTGGGAGTGGAAATACCCCAGTTGGAAGGATAAGAAGGACGAGGAGCGCAAGCGCATCATCGCCGACGAGCTGGATGCCTTCGAGAAAACGATGGCCGGCACGGCCGGGGCGGGTAAGACGCTGCTGAGCGTGACCATGCCCGACCCCACCGACCCGAGCAAGATGATCAAGGTGTTCACCATCTCGGCCATCGACGACAAGATTAAGAGCGGCCTCTACATCGAGGACTCGCAGGAGGCAGCCAGTCACTTCTACACCGCCCTGCAAGTGGATCCCACCCTGAGCGGCATCAGCCCCGGCAAGGGCCTGGGCTCGGGTAGTGGCAGCGACAAGCGGGTCGCGTTCAACACGTTCGTCGCCACGCACAGCTTTTACCAGCACCTGGTGCTGGAGGTGCTGCACTTCATCCGCGATTACAACGGCTGGGATCCCGAGCTAGAGTTCCGCTTCCTCGTGCCGCAGGTCAATACGGCCGACGCCAAAGACGAAACCACCAATAAAGCCGACGGCTAATGCTACTCAAAACCCTGCTCGAGTTCAAGCGCTACGTAGCCGCCGACTTCGACCTCAAGACCGGCTTGCCGCCCAGCTTCGTGCTGGAGCTGGCTGAAACCGAGGCCACACTCATCGCGCCCGTGCTGGGTGCCTCGCTCTACGCCTGGCTGCAAGCGGCCTACGACGCGCCCGGCTTCGAGGCCACGGCCCTGACGCCCGCCGCGGGCCTGCTACGGGCCGTGCAGGCCCCGCTGGCCCGCCTGGCCGCCAGCACCGGCATTACCGCCCATCAGGTGAGTATTGACGATACGGGCGTGCATATTGTCAGCAACGACAAGATTAAAACGGCCTTTCAGTGGCAGAGCCGCGAGTTGCAGGCCCTGCACCAGGCCCGGGGCTACCAGGCGCTGGACGAGTTGGTGCAGTGGCTCGAGGACCACCGCGACGACGCGCCCGAGCTGCGGGCCTGGGCCGCCTCGCCCGCCGGTCGCCGGCATCGGCGCGAGCTATTCACCAGTGCCGCGGCCTTTCAGGAGTACCAGAACATCAACGGCTCGTGGCTGGTGTTCCAGGCCCTGCGCCCGGTGCGCCGCCGGCTTGAGGCGCTGGAGCTGCGCACGGTACTAGGGAAGGACTTCCTGCTGGAACTGCTCGACCAGGTCGAGACCCGCACGCTCACCAGCGAGAACAAGAACCTGCTGCGCAGCCGCATCTACCCGGCCCTGGCCAGCCTCACCGTCGCCCACGCCGTGCCGGCCCTGAGCCTGCGCCTGACGGCGCAGGGTATCGAGCTGGCCGTGGCCCGCCTCGACGACGCCAACGCCAAGGAGGCCGACGCCGGCCTCAACGAGTTGCTGCGCCAGCTGGCGGCAGAGTGCCTCGACGTGGGCCAGCGCTACCTGCGCCAGCTCACGGACTTTCTCGACCGCACGGCCTCGGGCGAGCGCTTCGCCACCTACTTCGCCAGCCCGGCCTACACCCCGCCGGGCCGCCCGGCGGCCGTGCTTAATACGCCCACCTCGAAAATCATTCGCTTCTGCTAGTCATGGATTTAGCCCTCAGAATCATGCTGGCCTGCTGCACCCTGGTGAGCGTAGTCTCGGCCCTCTACAACCTGGTTACCGCCCACTCGCGGGCCAAGCAGCGCGACTACGAGAATCGCCAGGCCGCCGAACTCGCGGCCACCTCGGCCCTGGCCATCCGCACGCAGGAGCGCGTCACGGGCCTGGAAACCCGCATCGGCAGCTCCGAGCAGCGGGTGGAAAAGCGCCTCGACCAAATCGCCAAGGACGTCTCCGACTTCAACGAAAAGTTCACCAATTTTCTCATCAACCACCATAACCCCTGACGCTTATGCGCGCATTCCTGCACAACCGCAACCCCCAACACCTAGCCTGGCACCAGCTGCTCTACGGCTGGCTGCTTAAGCACAACGAGCTGCACTTGGCCGGCCTGCTGATCCTGCTCTGGTACCCCATTCAGCTGGCGTTCGCCTGGTACTTCCCCGACGCGGCCCCGCTCAGCTCCACCCAGCTGCACAAGGTGCTGCTCACCGCCCTGGTCTTCGCCTTTGCCCACGGCTTCCTCTGGCTGGGCCTGCGCTTCAACCTGCCCATCATCCCGCGCTGGCTGCGCAAGAATTTTACCACCACCTTTTTAACCCTTACCCCGTGGCAAAAAATGCAGTTTTTCGCCTTTTTGTGGTCGGCTTATTTGCTCTGCTTTGCCATCATGTGGCACGGAGCGAGCCAGGCCGCGTAGTTCCCACGCCGTCCTCGGCCGCCGTGCGCCAGGCCAATGCAAAGCGCATCCTCGACTGGGAACGCTCGCAGCTGCCCGTGCGCGAGCAC
>JAAIGG010033417.1_pt1 | contig 14285 bp, 13 predicted proteins | sample 6487391 | NCBI WGS metagenome assembly JAAIGG01 (sample SAMN13974130, study PRJNA590717) | phyllosphere metagenome | biome: asymptomatic weeds; feature: pooled weeds collected from a community garden; material: weeds; isolation source: pooled asymptomatic leaves from various weed species from...
AGCCCCGCCTTCATGGGGAAATCGGTCTTCGGCAGGAAGACGGTGTCGCGGTAATCGGGCGCGTCGGTCATAAGGGACACGCCCTTAGCGGGTTTGAATTACCGCGTCATGCCGGATTATGCGTGGCGAGCAGAGCGCGCGCGCGGGCGCAATCCGCATCCATCTGCGCGACCAGCGCGTCGAGCGAATCGAACTTCGCCTCGGGCCGCAGATATTCGATCAGCTCGACCGACAGGCCCTGGCCGTAAAGGTCACCGGTGAAGTCGAAGAAATACGGCTCCAGCAATTCCTTGGGCGGATCGAAGCTGGGCCGGATGCCCAGATTGGCGGCGCCGTTCAGCACCCGCCCATCGGCCAGCCGCCCGCGCACCGCATAGATGCCGTAAGCGGGGCGCAGATACTGTCCCATGTCCAGATTGGCGGTCGGATAGCCGATGGTGCGGCCGAGCTTGTCGCCATGCTGGACCACCCCCTCGATGGTGAAGGGCCGGGTCAGCAGCCGCGCGGCCTCGCGCGGCTGTCCGGCGATCAGCGCGGTGCGGATGCGACTTGAGGATATCGTCTCCCCGTCCAGCATGACCGGCGCGACCGCATCGGTGGAAAAGCCCCGTGCGATGCCCCAGGCGCGCAAGGCGTTCACGTCGCCGCTCCGCGCCTGGCCGAAGGTGAAGTCCTCGCCCGTCACCACCCCGCCGACACGCAATGCGGCGAGCAGTCGCTGCTCGACGAAATCCTCCGCCGACAGCGCCGCCAGTTCGGGGTCGAAGCGGAACACCAGCATCGCATCGACACCCGCCGCCGCGAACAGCCGCTCGCGCTGGTCGAGCGTGGTCAGGCGAAAGGGCGCCGCGTCGGGCCGGAAATAGCGGATCGGATGCGGGTCGAAGGTCGCGACCAGCGCGGGCCGCCCCTCCGCCCGCGCACGCGCGACCGCGGCACCGACCACCGCCTGATGACCGAGGTGAAATCCGTCGAAATTGCCCAGCGCGACGATCCCGCCCGCCAGATGCGCCGGGATCGGACCCGCGCCATCAACTCGCTGCATGGGCGCGCGCTATAACAGGCCGGGGCGAATTGGCTAGGCGCGCGACATCACGCGGTTGCCGATGCCCTCGCTCGCCACGATGCGCAGCGCATCGGCCCGGTCGAACGCCTCCTGCATCGGCACGCCGATCCCCACCGCGACCCCGGCGGACATGGTGACCACGCCGATCGGCTCGCCCGATCCCCGCAGGCGCAGGGTCCGCGCCTGCATCGCCGCGCGCGCATCCTCCATCATCCCCGCCACCATCGACAGCGGGCGACCGCGCAGCACGACCACGAACAAATTGCCCTGCCAGCGGATGATTTCCGCCCCCTCCCCGACCTGGCGAAGGGTGGCGACGAAGGCGCGCAGGACATTGTCGGCGACCGACCGGCCATAGCGTTCGTTGATCCCCTCCAGATCGTCCAGGCTGCACGCCGCGACGACATAGCCATGCGAATCGCTCGCCAGCCCCTCGATCAGGGTGCGCGCGCCCGTCCGGCTCATCACCCCGGTCAACTGGTCGATATCGTCATTCTGCGGCACCGATTCGATCCGGCTGCGCAAGGCGGCGATGCTGCCCGACAATTCCTCCAGATCGCGTTCGGTCTTCGAGATACGCGCGATCAACTGTTCGAGCAGCAGCGCGATCGCGCCCGAATCGGGGCCCAGGTCGTTGCCCAGGGTCTTGCCGTGCCGAAGGGCGGCGACGTCGCTGGTGAAGTCGCTGGTGATCTGGCGCGCGTCGCTGGTCAGCGAGTCGAGCGCCTCGGCATGGTCGCTGAGATCGCGTTCCAGTTGCGCGCGATCGGCCGCCGGTCCGATCGCCTCATGCTCGCGGACCAGCGGCATGAGTTCGCCGACATCGTCCTCGGTCAGGCGGACGCCGCCATCGGTGCGGCGCGCCACATCCTGTCCCAACGGGCCATAGGGATGCAGCACGGTCTGTAGCGCCAGCGCATAGCTGTTCGTCGTGCGGCTCAGCCGATGGTAATCGAGGAACAGCAACGCCTCGCGGCTGGCGTCGAACAATCCGGGGGGATCGATATCGGGCCGGTTCTGACCTTCGCTCGCCCAATCCATGATCATCGCGTGGCGCCCCACCTTCGCTTCGACCGCGCCGCGCCATCGCAGTCGCAATCCTTCTCTCAAGCCCGACCTTTACGAGCCTTCCGAGCGCAAATGAAGATGGGCGGCGGACAAAATTTTTACAATGTTATTAACCGATCTTTACCCACCGTTTCTTTTGTCACTTGGCCAGCGTCACAAAGGAATAGGCCGGGCGACCATCCAAGGCAGGATAATGCTTTCTGTTAACTTCGTGCCAACCGATGAACGGCGCGACGATCGTTTCGCCTTCGGCATCCATATCTATTTCGGTCAGCTCAACCCGATCGGCCAGGTCGCGGAACAGGTCGAATATTTCCGCGCCGCCGATCACCGACACCGCGCCCTCGCCCGCCAGTGCCAGGGCGTCTGCGACCTCGTGCGCGACCTCCGCCCCCGCCGCCGACCAGTTCGGATCGCGGGTGAGCACAATGTGCCGCCGCCCCGGCAGGGGTGACGGAAAGCTCTCGAAGGTCTTGCGGCCCATGATCATCGGCTGCCCCATGGTCAGCGCCTTGAACCGCTTGAGATCGGCGGGGAGATGCCAGGGCAACTGGCCGTCGCGCCCGATCACGCCGTTGCGCGCCTTCGCGAGGACCAGCGTGATCATATCGCCACCGCCGCCTTGATATGCGGCTGCGCGACATAATCATGGAGGACGAAATCCTCGGGCTCATAGCCGTCGATCGCATCGGGGCGACGCAGGATCTCCAGCCGGGGCAGCGCGCCGGGTTCGCGCGCCAACTGCGTCCGTGCCTGGTCCAGATGGTTCAGGTACAAATGGCAGTCGCCGCCGGTCCAGATGAACTCGCCAGCCTCCAAATTGCATTGTTGCGCAAGCATATGCGTCAGCAAGGCATAAGAAGCGATATTGAATGGCACCCCAAGGAAGATGTCCGCCGAACGCTGATAGAGTTGCAGCGACAATCGGCCATTCGCGACATGGGTCTGGAACAGGCAATGACAGGGGGCCAGCGCCATGGCGTGCAGGTCGCCGGGGTTCCAGGCCGACACGATCTGGCGGCGCGAGGCGGGCTGGGTGCGGATCTGCTCCACCAACTCGGCAATCTGGTCGATATGGCGACCGTCCGCCGTCGCCCATTCGCGCCACTGCTTGCCATAGACGGGGCCCAGATCGCCCGCCTCATCGGCCCATTCGTCCCAGATGCTGACCTTGCGCTCCCGCAACCAGCGGACATTGGTGTCCCCGCGCAGAAACCACAGCAGTTCCACGATGATCGAGCGCAGATGAAGCTTCTTGGTGGTCAGGACGGGAAAGCCCTTGGCCAGATCGAACCGCATCTGGTGTCCGAAAACCGAAAGTGTGCCCGTGCCGGTCCGATCCATTTGCCGGACGCCCTGGGTCAGAACCCGGTCCATGAGGTCGAGATATTGCCGCATGGTCCCGGCCTAGCGCCACAGAGCCCCGCCGCCAAGCCGCACCGGATCGGAGCGGGACGAAGATGCCCGGACGTGCGCCGCGAGGCAGAGCGGCCCATGCCGCTCGTTCCCACTCGTCCGCGTCACATTCAAACCCTTGAGGATGCGTTTCAACTGTTCGCCGGCCTGGCTCGCGGTCGGCAAGAGGCGATCGGAGTCGCCTTTTTATGTCCGCAACGAACCTTATTGGGATTGCGTCATGCCTGGGGCCGGGAAGACCGGGTGACGATGCCCATCGCCCGGATCACCCGCGACGTCCTGTTGCTGGCGGCGCAGGCGGTGCTGATCGCGCACAACCATCCCGATGGCGATCCCCGCCCCAGCGCCGCCGACCTGGCGATGACCCGCCGTCTGTCCCAGGGGCTGGCCGCATTGGATGTCGCGGTGCTCGATCACCTGATCGTCACCCGCGCCGGGATCGTCAGCCTGCGCGAGCAGGGGCTGGTGTGACGCCGTCGCGCCGATGAGGACAATTCCCTCGCTCCTCTCCCCTGTCCAGGGGGAGAGGGGGACAGGAAATCGGACTAAACGTCGCCCCGCCCTAAAAACCGAACCGGACCCGGCCGACGATCCGGTCGCCCGAATGCCGCGCATCGGCCAGGGGAAAGGCGGAGGCGGTCCGCTCCGACACGTCCGTGCCGACATAATCCAGGCCCAGCGTCACCGGCCCCGTCACATGCTCCACGCCCAGGCGCCAGTCGCTATAGTCGCCACCGGGGCGAAGTCGGGCGGCGCGGAAGGCGTTGTCGGTGCTGCCCGAGGAATGCCCGATCCCCGCCAGCAGGGTCCAGGGCGTGCCGGGAATCCCCGCCTGCGCACCGGCATGGAGATAGAGATTGTCGCCGCCGATCGCGTCCTGCGACGGCGCATAGTCCGCGCCCGCATCGACGTTCACCGGACCCAGCGTATAGGCCGCCGACCCGCCCAGCTCGACATAATCGGCGTTGAAGCCCGCCCCGCCGAACAAATGACCCGTCACCCGCCCGCGCACCGTGACCAGGCCCAGCGTCGTACCGGCACCCAGCGTCAGATCACCGACCACGCCCGCGCCGCCATGCCGATCCGATTCGCGCAAAGACACGATCCGCCCGCTCGCCTCGAACGGGCCGCTGGTCGTAAAGATATCGGCGGAGGGCGAAACCCGCCCCCCGCTCCAACTCAGGCCGCGCCGATTCTCGTCGCTGTTCAACTCCACCCCGATGCCGGGGCGTTGTTGCGCGGCGGCGGGCGTCGCGGCCAGCACCGGAGCCACCGTGACGATGGCGGCCCATATGGTCTTCATGTCGATCGTCATCCAGCGCGCGTCTCGGCATGGAGGCGGTCCATCTCGGCGCGCAGCAAGCCATGGTCCTCCTGTGCGACCGCCTGAAGGTGATCGCGGACCGATTCCTGCCGCTTGGCAACCTCCTGCGCAATCGCGGTGCGGTTGGCGCTGCACCAGCCGGGACGGCTGCCCTCGATCACACCGTCACGGCTTGCGCTGCGCATCAGAGTCGCGCCGCTGTCCGCCCGCGCCTCGCGGTGGACGGTCACGTTCGCGCTCCACTGACACCGCAGCGTCGAGGGACGCCCGCCGGTGGCCACCGCGCCGATCTGCTTGTGGGTCACGCCGACATCGGCGCTGTAACGGACCGCGACCGGCCCCGAATGATGGTCGATCCGCACCCGGTGTTCGAGCGCGCCGTCGGACGCCGCCACCCCACCGAGTAACAGTCCGGCGATCATAAGCGTGTTCATCATCATCTCCTTCTGCGAAGCCCCGACCCATGCTGGCCGGTGGCGTATCGGCACCCTGCGGTTCCGATACGGGATCAATATATGACAGCCCTGTCATGTTGCAATTTGTCGCCGCGATACCGACGATTTTTTTGGACTCAATTGTCCTTCATGCGACAGGAGCGGATCGCACCGGGTTCCGGCCGGGGTCCGGTCGCCCGGAAGGTCGCCAGATAGCCGCCCGCCGAGGGCATGTTCTCGATCGAGACCTGGGTGAAGCCCACCGCCTCGAACTCGCATTTGAGCAGCGCGGGCGGGGTGCCGTGCGCCTTGGTGCGGCGATTGGCATCGACGACCACCACCAGACCGTCGCGCTTCAGCGCCGGGAACAGCCGCCACAGGAATTCATAGGGCTGGTCGATCTCGTGATACATATGGACCATCATCACGCGGTCGAAGCTGTTGGGCGGCAGCTTGGGATCGGCGGGTTCGCCTAGCCGGACGCTGACATTGTCCAGACGTTCGCGCGAGACGCGCTCGGCCAGCTGGTCGCGCCAGGCGGCGACGATGTCCTCGGCCAGCACGCGGCCGGTCTTGCCGACGCGCTGCGCCAGGCGGACGGTGTAATAGCCCTCGCCCGCGCCGATATCGGCGACCGTCATGCCGGGGCGGATCTTCGCCCGGTCCATGACCTGGTCCGCCTCGCGCAAGCGATCGCGGGCGTCCTCGTTCGACCAGCGCGACGACACGACATCGGCCACCGGACGATCCGCCGCCGGGAAGGGGCCGGGCCGTTCCTCCTCGTCCTTGTGCGGAATGAGCGGCTTGGAGCCGTCGCACGCCGTCACCGCGCCCCCCAGCGCGATGAGCAGCGCCGCCGCCAGCATGGACCCCCGCTTCGACATCTTACTCGACGTCTTCCACGGCGACGGCTTCACCGGTCACCCGCTGCGACAGCGCCGCCGCCATGAAGGAATCGAGATCGCCGTCGAGCACATCGCCCGGCGCGGTCGAGGTCACGCCGGTGCGCAGGTCCTTCACCAACTGATAGGGCTGAAGCACGTAGGAGCGGATCTGGTGGCCCCAGCCGATATCGGTCTTGGTCGCGTTCTGCGCATTGGCCACCGCCTCGCGCTCGGCCAGTTCGCGCTCGTACAGGCGGGCGCGAAGCTGGTTATACGCCTCGGCCTTGTTCTTGTGCTGCGAGCGCTGGTTCTGGCACTGCACGACGATGCCGGTCGGCAAGTGGGTGATGCGCACCGCCGAGTCGGTGGTGTTGATGTGCTGACCACCCGCGCCCGACGCGCGGTAAGTGTCGATGCGCAACTCGCTCTCGTTGATCTCGACCTCGATATTGTCGTCGATCACCGGATAGACCCACACGCTCGAAAAGCTGGTGTGGCGGCGCGCAGCGGAATCGTACGGGCTGATGCGGACCAGCCGGTGCACGCCCGACTCGGTCTTGGCATAGCCATAGGCGTTCTCGCCCTTGACCAGCAGGGTCGCCGACTTGATCCCGGCCTGCTCGCCCGCATGGAAGTCGATCAGCTCGACCTTCATGCCGTGGCGCTCGGCCCAGCGCGTGTACATGCGCTGGAGCATCCCGGCCCAGTCCTGGCTCTCGGTGCCGCCCGCGCCCGCGTTGATCTCGATATAGCTGTCATTGGCGTCCGCCTCGCCCGCCAGCAGCGCCTTGACCTTGTCGGCCTCGGCCCGCTTGGCGAGTTCGCCCAGGCTGGTGACGGCTTCCGTCTCCAGCTCCTCGTCGCCCTCCATCTCGGCCAGCTCGATCAGTTCGATCGTGCCCGACAACTCGTTCTCGATCGCGCGGGTCGCGGTGATGGCTTCGTCCAGGCGACGACGCTCGCGCATCACCGCCTGCGCCTGTTTGGGGTCGTTCCACAGCGCCTGGTCCTCGACGCGCGCGTTCAACTCGTCCAGGCGGCGCAGCGCGCGGTCCCAGTCGAGGAAGCGGCGCAGCAGCTCCAGGGCATCCTTGATCGTGTCGACATGAGCCTGCGCTTCAGCGCGCATGGGTTTTCTCCAAAATTCGGTCGTGCCTTGGCCGGATCGGGCCAAGGAGAAAAATTCATATGGGGAGCGGGCTAGTAGATTCCGCCTTCCCTTTGCAAGAAATCGCTGTCGCGCGGCGGCGCGGGCGTCGCCGGACCGGCGGGAGTCGCGGGGGCCTGGCTCGCCGCTTCGGCATTGCGACGGGCACGGCGGCGCGGCTCGCTCTCGGGCTTGAACGCCTCCCAGATCACGGCGGGCTTGGGATCGTCACCGGTCGGGAAGGTGCCATAGACCGGCCGTCCGCTCGCCCGGTCGATGCGGACCATGCGAATGCCCGGCGACGCGCGGAAGGGCAGCTTCTCCAGCCCCTCATAGGCCTTTTCGGCGAACTGGCGGAAGATCGGCACCGCGATCGTGCCACCCTGGGCATAGCCGCCCAGCGAGCGCGGATGGTCATAACCGATATAGAGCCCGCCGACGAATTGCGGGGTGCCGCCGACGAACCACACATCGGTGGGTCCGTTGTTGGTGCCGGTCTTGCCGAACATCGGGCGGTTCAGGTCGCGCAGGCCCGTCGCGGTACCGCGCTGGATCACGCCCTCGGTGATATGGACCATCTGATAGGCGGTCATCGCGTCGAGCACCTGGCGCTGGCGCGAGATCGGGCGCGGCATCGGCTTGCCGTCATAATCCGCCGCGTTGCACCGGTCGCAGGCGCGCCAATTCTCCGGCCAGATCACCTTGCCGTGCCGGTCCTGAACGAAGTCGATCAGCGAGGGATCGCCGCCGCGCCCGTTATTGGCGAGGATCGCATAGGCGTTGACCATCTGCGCCACCGTCGTCTCGCCCGCGCCCAGCGCATAGGCGAGATAGGGCGGGAAATCGCCGATCCCCATCTGCTTGATCATCGCCACGACATTCTTCATGCCGACGGTCGACGCCGTCCGCACGGTCATCAGGTTGCGTGACTGCTCGATGCCCCAGCGCATGGTATGCGGCCCGGCGCCCGCCGAATTGCCGAAGTTGCGGAAGCATTTGGTGCCCAGCCCCGCCCCCTGGTCGACGCAGAACGGCCCGTCGACGATGATCGAGGCGGGGGTCATCCCGTGGTCGAGCGCGGCGGAATAGACGATCGGCTTGATCGTCGATCCCGGCTGGCGCTGCGCCTGGGTGGCGCGGTTGAACGCCTGGAGCCGCGCATCGAACCCGCCCTGCATCGCCAGCACGCGGCCGGTCGCCGGTTCCTCGACCACGAAACCGCCCGAGATGCGCGGCACCGAGCGCAGGCCGAAGCCGCCGCCTTCCGGCGCGACCGCGACGATATCGCCGACCTTGAGCGCGCTGAACGCGGTCGCGGCGCTGCCCCGGCGCGGCATCTGCGCGCCCGAGCGGGGAAGCGTGCCGGTGCGGCCATTGGCGAAGCCGATCATGGCCTCGCCCGAATCCTTGGCGGTGACGATCCCCGCCCGCCAGTCGCGATAGTCCAGCCCGATATTAGTGTTGAGCAGCGCCTGCTGCCAATTGTCGCCGTCCAGATCGACATGCCGGATCGGCCCGGCCCAGCCGCGCCCGCCCTCGAACCGGACGAGGCCGTCGCGCAGCGCCTCGGTCGCCAGATCCTGCAACCGCGTGTCCAGCGAACTGCGCACCCACAGCCCGCCTTCATAGACGCTGTGCGGCCCGGTCTTGGCCGTCTCGCCGAACTGCTTGATCAGCTGGCGGCGGACCTCCTCGACGAAATAGCCGCCGACCTGCGCATATTTGGGGGTCCGGCGCAGCACGGTGCCCAGCGGTTCGGCCATCGCCGCCTGATATTGTGCGCGGGTGATGAAGTCGTTGCGCAGCATCTCGCCCAGCACATAGGCGCGGCGTTCGAGCGCGCGGTCGGGATGGCGGACGGGATCATAGTTTGACGGCCCCTTGGGCAACAGCGCCAGATACGCCATCTGCCCCAGCGTCAGCTCGTCCAGTTCCTTGTCGAAATAGGCATGCGCCGCCGCCTCGACCCCGAAGGCGTTCCGGCCCAGCGCGATCTGGTTGAGATACAGCTCCAGGATCTGCTGCTTGGTCAGCGCATCCTCGATCTTATAGGCCAGGATCGCCTCGCGCACCTTGCGCGTCGGGGAATAGGCGTTGCCGATCAACAGGTTCTTGGCGACCTGCTGCGTGATGGTCGATCCGCCCCGCGCCCGCCGCCCGGTGCCCCATTTCTTGGCATAGTCGAGCACCGCGCCCGCCAGCCCCGGATAATCGACGCCGCCATGCTCGAAGAAGCTCTTGTCCTCCGCCGCCAGGAAAGCGCGGATCAGCAGGGGCGGATATTCCTGGAACGACAGCTCAACCCGGCGTTCGCGGGCATAGGACTGGATCGGCGCGCCGTCGATCCCACGGACATGGGTGGGCAACGGCGGCTCATAGGCCTTGAGCGCATCGACCGAGGGCAGGTCGCGCATGAACAGCAACCAGAACACCCCCGCCCCGATCGCGAGCAACAGCGCGAGCATGGCGAGCAGCCTCACCCACCAGCGCCGCCACAGGGGGCGGCGCGGCGCTTCGGGGAGCTCGGGCGGGGAAAAAGGTTCGACGGCCATGGCTTTGCGCGGGCTCGTGTAGCAGGTTCGCCCCCGCTTGCCACCCGCTTGGGATCAGTTGCGCATCACGGCTCGGGCGGTTCGTCGCGATCGGGATAGCGCGCGCCGACATGCGCCACCCCGCGCGCCGCCGCCAGCGCCTCCTGCCGGTGCCGCTCGGCATAGGCCGCCAGCCGCTGCGCATCGCGCGTGCCGTGGCAGGCGGGGCAGCTCACGCCCTCGACATAGAGCGGCGAGGCCATGTCCTCGGGCCCTACCGGCATCCGGCAGCCATGGCACAGCCCGTGGCTCCCCTGCGCCAGCCCATGCCCGACCGCGACGCGCGCATCGAAGACGAAGCACTCGCCCTGCCAACGGCTCTCCGCCTCGGGCATCGTCTCCAGATATTTCAATATGCCGCCGTCGAGGTGGAAAACGTCCTTCACCCCTTCCGCCTTCAGGAACGCGGTCGCCTTTTCGCAGCGTATGCCGCCGGTGCAGAACATCGCGACCTTCGACTTGCCCGCCATCAATTCGCCCCGATGCTCGCGGAACCAGGCGGGGAAGTCGCGAAAGCTCTTCGTCGCCGGATCGACCGCGCCGTCGAACGTGCCGATCGCCACCTCATAATCGTTGCGCGTGTCGATCAGCAGCGTGTCCGGATCGGAGATCAGCGCATTCCACGCCTCGCCCGAGACATAGGTGCCGACCTCACGGGTGGGGTCGATCCCGTTGACACCCATCGACACGATCTCACGCTTTACCCTCACCTTCATCCGGTGGAACGGCATCGTCTCGGCGGTCGAGTCTTTGTAATCGAGATCGGCGCAACCGGGCAGTGTGCGGATATGGTTCAGCACCGCCTCGATCCCGTCATGGCTCCCCGCGATCGTCCCGTTGATCCCCTCATGAGCGAGCAGCAACGTGCCACGAATGCCGTTCGCCTCGGCGACGCCAAGCAGCGGTTCACGGAGCGCGGCGGGGTCGAGGAAAGGCGCGAAACGATAAAGGGCACAGACGCGGATCATTCGGCGGCTTTACGCCGATCGGGCGGAGGGGACCAGATGAGCTACCTATAAGATTCCGGGCGTGCCGCCGTACCCCAAAATGATGGTCGATGTGGAAAGCAGACTCTTTCCCGAAATACCGCCTCGCTCTAAAACAAGAACGCATCGAGGCACCGCAGAACTCCCGATGATATAGGTTTTGAGTCGTCGGCACTCGAGACAGAGAAAGTGACCTTTGGCAGATGAGTAGGGTGGATCGCGCGGCCGCACCAACTGCAGCAATGTCATACCTCGCGGATTTGCCAACCGAATGGCAGCCGGTTCACCACGCGATTCTTACGGATGGTTCCTTAGCGGTTCTCGCAACGGACGTTGATCTCGCCGGAGAGCATCAGCGGATCAACGTAGCGTGGCGGGCGCAAGTGAAGCTCGATCCCCCGTCGAGACTGAGCGAACTGGCCGCTACGGGACGCGCACGCATCTGGACGACGACTCCTACCAGCCCATGGCGCGAAGGGCCGATCTTTGCGCTGGGATCGGTCCACCAAAAACTGGATCGATTTGCTGATGGACGCTGGCTTGTAGTCGATCCCCTTTCCCGGGAACCGAACGCGCGTGTGCTGTCATCCGAAGGGACTGTACTTGATCGCTTCAGACTAGGCATCGACGTAGAGCATCTTGCGATATACAAGGATCGCATCTGGGTCGGCTGGGGCGACGAAAGCGTCTTCTCAAATGGCGACTTGCAGGTAACGGGCCAAGAGGTTGCACACTCCGGTCACGCCGTCCTCTGCTTTTCGGATGACGGCAAACCTTTGTTTTCCCCTGCTTGGCCGGAACATGGGGGCTTCGTGGTCGATCCCTACGCCCTGAACGTCGATGACACAGGGGCCTGGTGCTGCCCGTATATGGCAGCACTCGACTATTTTCCGTTGATCCGCCTCGTTCCGGGGGAGCCGGCGCGCTGGTGGCGCAACGATCTCAAAGGGTCGATCGCAATCGCGACGGACGGCGATCATGTCGTGCTTGCGGGTGGGCATGAGCCCGACCGGCTTGCTTTGCTCTCGCTTCCTGGCACGGGCGCAGGCGAGCAAGCTCCCGTCCTCGCGACTTGGTCGATGCCGCTACCTCCGCGTTCACCAGGCAGCACATGGGCTTCGGAACGACCGACGCTACTCGTGGGACGAGGCGACACGATCCATCTGGTGCAGGACCAAATCTGGTACCGCTGGCGTATCCGGGATCTTGTTTCATCTTAAGTCTGCTCTTACCCGAGCGGCTATGTGGCCTTCCCAATTGGGAAGGTTCAGTGGAAAGACCGAACTTTGCAGATCAGGTCGCGCCCCGATCGCAGCGCGACTTTCCCAAAATCCGTTCCCGGTTGCATCTTCCCGAAATCGCCACATGGGGACGCACAAACAGGAAAGGTCGCCCTCCTACCGCGCCGCCATCCGCCGCGCGAAGTGCACCTCCACCGCCTGCAACACCGCCTTGGCGATCCGGTCTTGCCCGTCCTTGCTGTCGAGGAACGCCGCGTCCTGCATGTTGGAGATATAGCCCGTCTCGAACAGGATCGACGGCATGTCGGGGGCCTTCAGCACCATCAGCGAGGCCATGCGGTGGAAGGTCGGCTTGACCGGGATCAGCGGCTGCGCCTCGCGGCCCAGCAGGCGGGCGAAGCTGGCCGAGGCGTTCATCGTCTCGCGCTGGGTCAGGTCGATCAGGATCGAGGAGACGTCGCTGTTCCCGCCCAGATCGACGCCTGCGATCACGTCCGCCTTGTTCTCGCGCGCCGCCAGCCGCGCGGCTTCCTTGTCGGACGCCACGTCGGACAGGGTATAGGCGGTCGCCCCGCGCGCTTCGCCCGCCCCGGCGCTGTCGCAATGGATCGAGATGAACAGGTCGGCGTGCAGCCGCCGCGCGATGCCGTAACGCTCGCGGTGGAGGATATAGCGGTCGTCCTCGCGGGTCAGCGCGGCGCGTACGCGCCCGCTGGCGACCAGCGTGTCGCGAATCGCCTTGGCGATGGCGAGCGTCACGTCCTTTTCGCGCAGACCGGTCTGCGGGTTGATCGCGCCGGGATCGACCCCGCCATGGCCCGCATCGATCACCACCAGCGGGCGATTGTCCGCACCCCGCACACGCGGCAGGGGCAGGTTGCGCGACGGGCTCGGCACCGGGACGGTCAGGGTATAGGCGGGCTTGCGCTGGAAGTGGAACGGGAAGAAGTCGAGCCCGCCCGCGAAGCTCGCCTGGGTGAAGCCCTTGTTCAGTGGCTTGAGGGTCAGCGCCAATTGCCGCGCCTTTTCGTCGAAACCCCCGTCGAAGATCGCGGCGTCTTGCGCCAGGGTGAAGGTCAGGCGGGTGACGCCGGGCTTCACCCGCGTCTGGGTCAGCCCGCGCACCGCACCCTCATGGACCGACAGCGCGCCCGGCGAGGCCCCGGTCACGTCGATCGCCACCCGGCGCGGTTCGTTCAGCATGACGCTGCGCGCGCGCTTGACCGGTGAATCGAACCGGATGATCAGTTGCGCGCCCTTCACCACGACCTTTTGCACGGTGGCGGCAAAGGCACCGACGGGCGCGAACAACCCGAACAGAAAAGCGAACATCATCAACACGACGCGGACATGATGCCGCGTCCGCCCGCCGCCGGTCCAGCGAAAAGCCATCACCTCAAACCCCTTTTGGCGATCCTGGGATCGACCATAGGGGATAACGCGCCATCGCTGACGCAGGCCTTTCCGCCAATGGTTAACCGGCAATTCGGCATTGTCCCGCCAGGGAAACGGCAGATTTCCGCCTGTTGCGCAAACGTTCCGATGATGCTAGCTATCCAGCGGACCCCGGCCTCGATCACCTCTCCCAAACGATCGGGACGGGGCCATCTCTAAAAGGACCGGGACGGCGATCCGATTCGCGCCCGGGCCAACCCAGGTTGACGCTCGCATGACGCATATGATCCACCCCGCTGACCGACCGGCCTTTGCCGGTGGGATCGCGGTGTCGTGGGTCCGCACCGGCCCCGTTGCCGGTGCTGCGGCTGCGGCCGACACGCATTCCGTTTTTTCCAGCGGACCGGCGCCCCGCGCCGCCGCCCACCTTATTTACCGCGCGCGACGGCTGCCACAGGGCCCGACGCGCGCGTGGAGACTTCATAATGACCACGCGTATGCTGATCGACGCACGCCACCGGGAAGAAACCCGGGTGGCTGTCGTCAAGGGTAACCGGATCGAGGAATTCGACTTCGAGTCGGCCGAGCGCAAGCAGCTCAAAGGCAATATCTACCTCGCCAAGGTGACCCGCGTCGAACCGTCGCTGCAGGCGGCGTTCGTCGATTACGGCGGCAACCGTCACGGCTTCCTGGCCTTTTCGGAAATCCACCCCGACTATTACCAGATCCCGAA